>JGI20133J14441_1000296_pt1 | contig 49159 bp, 41 predicted proteins | sample RS3BMetagenome_FD_14441 | JGI IMG/M metagenome (IMG submission 14441)
TGCCGTTGGCCAGGTGGAGGGTCATGAAGCCACCGCCACCGATGTTGCCGCAGCAGGGATGCACCACGGCCAGCGCGTAGCCGACGGCGACAGCGGCATCCACCGCGTTGCCGCCTTGCTTGAGGATGTCCAGGCCCACTTGCGTCGCGTAATGCTGGGATGAAACCACCATCGCGTGTCGGGCCAGCACGGGCTGGGCGTCCATCCATCCGGCGCTGGAGGTGGCGCCGGCTCCCTCATGCAGCGCCGCGGTCGAAATCGACGTGCCGGTTTGCGCATGCGCGGGTGTCGCGGTGGCGCTCTGCTGCGCCGCGAATGCCGGGGATGCCAGAAGCAATCCACCAAGCAAGACAGGAACAAAACGGCGCATGAATCTCTCCTGGAATCGGTGTGGTCAGACAGGCATGGTTCATGTTTCATACGGGGGCTTGATATTTCTGTCAAATTACAAAAGCCGTATTCGCCGTGATTAATCCGTAATTACAAATAATTCGAACGCAATGACCTGAACAGGAAACGGTCATGGCGGCACAGGCCCAATGCCGGTCGTGAGCGCCCGCCACGTTCCTCGCAATGGGTGGCCGGAAGGGGCTGTGGATGGCCCTGGGCACACGATGCCGCGCTGGTAACGCATGGCCAAGAGGTGCGCCACGTCTGCTTCGTGCACGCGCGCCACGGCGCGCCGATAATGGCCGGCCTACCGCCTACGCCGAGTGTCCCCGATGCACGAGTTTCTGCAGCACCTGCCCGCATTCGCCGCCCAGCATGGCCTGCTGCTGGCGGCTTTCGCGGCCCTGATCCTGGCCCTGATCGTCACCGAGATCATGCGTCTGCGTCGCGGCTGGCAGGACGCCACGCCGGCCACGGTGACGCGCCTGCTCAATCGCGAGAGCGCGCTGCTGATCGATGTTTCGCCGCGCGCCGAGTACGACAAGGCGCACATCCCCGGCGCCAAGCACGTGGCCATGGACAAGTTCGATCCCGAGCACAAGGACCTGGCCAAGCTCAAGGAGATGCCGGTGGTGGTGTGCTGCCGCAGCGGCATCACCTCGCAGCGCGCCGCCAAGCGCCTGGTGCAGGCCGGTTTCAAGAATGTGCATAGCCTGGCGGGTGGCATCGCAGCCTGGCGCCAGGCCGATCTGCCGGTGGCCAAGGGCAAGAACTGAGCGTGGGCATTTGGCGCACACGGCCCGATCTGGCCGCGCTGAATGTCGCCGCGCGCGGCACGTTGGCGGAAACCCTCGGCATGCACTTCACCGAAGCGGGCACGGATTTCCTGCGCGGCACCCTGCCGGTGGATGCGCGCACCGTGCAGCCGTTCGGCCTGCTGCATGGCGGCGCCTCGGCGGCGCTGGCCGAGACCCTGGGCAGCGCCGCCGCCAACCTGTGTTGCGCGCCCGGTACGCGCGCGGTCGGGCTGGAGATCAACGCCAATCACCTGCGCGCGGTGCGCGCGGGCACGGTCACCGGCACCGCGCGGCCCTTGCATCTGGGCCGTGCCACGCAGGTCTGGGAAATCCGCATCGAGGACGCGGACAGACGCCTGACCTGCATCTCGCGGTTGACCTGCGCCATCGTCGCGGAGCGCGATCCGAACCACGGCGCATGAGCCAGGTCGCGCCCTACGCCGGGCTCGATCCAGCGCGCGTGCTGGATGCCGTGGACGCTGCGGGGTATGCCCCCGACGGACGCCTGCTGGCGCTGCCCAGCTATGAGAACCGCGTGTATCAGGTCGGCCTCGACGCGGGCGGTTTCGTGGTGGTCAAGTTCTACCGGCCAGGGCGCTGGTCGGATGCAGCTATCGCCGAGGAACACGATTTTACCGCCGAGCTGGCCGCGGGCGAATTGCCGGTGGTGGCGCCGCTGCGCTGCGGCGGACACACGCTACTGCGTCACGATGGCTTTCGTTACACACTGTTTGCGCGCCGTGGCGGACACGCGCCGGTGCTGGAGTCCGCCGACACCCTGCAATGGCTGGGGCGCCTGCTGGCGCGCCTGCACGACATCGGCGCGCGCCAGGCGTTCCGCGCGCGCGGCGCGCTGGACGTGGACAGTTTCCTGCGCCAGCCAGCCGCGGCGGTGCTGGCCTCGGGCCTGTTGCCGGCGCATCTGCATGCGCCCTACCGCGCGGCCACGCGCCGGCTGGCCGAACGCATCGACGCGCGCCTCGATGCCGTCGCCGCGCGCCGCCTGCGCCTGCACGGCGACTGCCATGCGGGCAACGTGCTGTGGACCGATGCGGGGCCGACCCTGGTCGATTTCGATGACGCGCGCATGGGCCCGGCGGTGCAGGACTTGTGGATGCTGGCGAGCGACGCGCTGGCCATGCAGCAGTTGCTGGAAGGCTATGAACAAATGCGCCCGTTCGATCACGCCGAGCTGGCTTTGATACCGGCGCTGCGCGCGCTGCGTCAGGTGCATCACGCCGGCTGGATCGCGGCGCGCTGGCACGATCCGGCGTTTCCGCGCGCGTTTCCCTTTGCCGGCGAACCGCGCTGGTGGGACGAGCACCTCGCCGATCTCGACGCGCTGATCGAAGCGCTGGAATGAAGCACCTCGTGTTCGAAGCGCCTGCTGTTCGCAAAAAACGCCAAGGCCGCGCAGTGATTTCAGGTGCGGCCCTGGCAAGAATCCTGCGCGCTTGGCATCCGTTGCGAGCCCCCATGCCCGGGTGCGGCATGGCTCAAAACAGCGTCGAAAGGCCGCCGTACACGCCGAGCAGCGAGGTCAGCACGACCACCGCGATCACCACCACGGCATAGACGCCGTGCAAGCGGTGCGCGGGCGGCAGCGCACGCATCGCCAGCGCCACCAGCAAGCCCAGCACCAGCGGCAACATCAGCGCGTTCATCACCTCCACGCCCACCGCCAGCGCCACCAGGTCTGGCACCAGCGCCACCACCAGCGCGCCGCCGATCACGCCGACGCTGAAGATCAGGTAGAACCACGGCGCTTCCAGCGGGTGATGCTCGAGCGAATGCTTGTAACCGGTGACCTCGCCAAAGCCCCATGCCGCCGCCAGCGCGACCACGATGGCCGCGACCATGGCCGCGCCGAGCATGCCCAGACCAAACAGCGTATGGCCCAGGGCGTGGCCCAGCATCGGCGTCAGCGCACCGGCGATCTGGCCGACGCTGTTCAGCGGCGCGTTGCTGTGCGCCGAGGCCAGTGTCGCCGCGGCAGCCATCAGCACCGCCGCCATGATCACCTGGGTCAGCAGTGCGCCCAGCGCGGTGTCCCAGCGCGCATAGGCGTAATCGCCGGGCGTGAGTTTTTTGTCGGCCACCGCCGACTGCTGATAAAACACCATCCACGGCATGATCACCGCGCCGATGTTGGCCGCGACCAGATACCAGTAATCACCGCTGTGCAGCGGCATGGCGAACAACTGGCGCGCCACCTGGTGGCCATCCAGCGGCGCGCGCAGCGCCACCCAGACGAAGGCCAGCTCGAACAGGCCCAGCAGGATCGCCACGCGCTCCACGCGCCGATAGCTGCCGGTCCACACCACGACCAGCAGAAACGTGGCGGCCAGCGCCAGACTGGCTGCGCGTGGCACGCCGAACAGCTCGCCCACCCCGGCCACACCGGAAAATTCGGTGATGATCGCGCCCGCCGAAGCCACCGCCAGCCCGCTGACCGAAAGCCACGCCCAACCCGCGCCGAAGTGCTCGCGGATCAGCTCGCCGTGGCCCTTGCCGGTGAAAATGCCCAGGCGCACGGTGAGTTCCTGCACCACATACAGCACCGGCACCAGCAGCAGTTGCCAGAGCAGCAGCCGATAGCCCCATTGCGCGCCGCTTTGCGCAGCGGTGATCACGCTGCCGACATCGGTGTCGGCCAGCATCACCACCAGCCCCGGCCCCAGCACCGCGAAAAAAGCGATCCAGCGCGACGAGCGCGGCAGGCGCGTACGAGCGGCAGGCGAGGACATGGCGGGTTCCACGAGGCTGAGCGCAAATGATAACGGATCGCAACACCGTTTGGTGCGTGACTGCGGCAATATGCGTGCTCAAGGCGCTGCGGACCATGTGCCGCGCGAGCATTTCAGGGTGCGGGCAGTTGCTCCCGCGCGGCGGGCAACAGTGCGGTTGCAACCCAGCGCGCGTATTGCGCGGGACCGGGATGCAGGCCATCGGCGCACAGCTGTCCGGGCGCTTGGCCAGCGCCGCGGCTGGCGCTGGTGACATCCGCCCAGCCGGCGCCGGCGCGCAGCACGCGCGCACGCGCCAGCGCATTGAATTGGTCGATGGCCGTGGCGATGGCTTGCGGCGCGCGCGCATCCTGCCTGGCGAACGGCGTCACGCCCCAGTCTGGAATCGACACGCCCAGCACGCGCGTCGCACGCGCATCGGCGAGGCGCAGCGCCTGCGCCAGCAGCGCATCGAAACCGCGCGCGAATGCCTCCATGTCGCGATCGCGGTACTGGTCGTTGACGCCGATCTGCAGTGTCACCAAGTCATAGGGCGGTGCCAGCGTGGCCGTTGCCAGTGCCGCCAGCAGCTCATCCGTGGTCCAGCCGGTGCGCGCCAGCACGGTCGGCGCGGCGCAGTCGTGGCCGTGTTCGCGCAGGCGCGCGGCGAGTTGCGCGGGCCAGGCTGCGCCTGGCGCCACGCCCTCGCCCACTGTGTACGAATCGCCCAGCGCCAGCAGGCGCAGTTCAGCCATGCGCGTAACGCGGCGCCGCGGCTTCGACATGGCGCGCCAACGCACGCTCGAGGCGCGCCAGCACCTCGTCCATCATCGCCGGCTCGGGCAGCAGGGTCAGGCGCAGGTGGCGGCTGCCGGTCAGGTTGAAGCCGCTGCCCGGCGTCAGCAGCACGTGCTCGTGCTCGAGCAGGTCCAGCGCGAAGGCCTGGTCGTCGAAGCCGGGCAGCAGGCCGTCACGCAGCGCGGGGAAGGCGTAGATGGCGCCGCGCGGCGCGACCACCTCGAGGAATTCGCTGCGTGCGATGCCTTCGATCAAACTCGCGCGCGTGGCGTGCAGGCGTCCCCCCGGCGTGGTGAGGGTTTCGATCTCGCCGCGCAGACGCAGCGCCGCCGGGATCGCCCACTGCCCCATCTGGTTGGCGCACAGGCGCAGCGCGGCCAGCAACTGCAAGGCATCGCGCAACGGCTGCAGCGCCGCGTGCGCGCCGGTCAATTGCAGCCAGCCGACGCGATAGCCGCAGGCGCGCCACAGCTTGGACAGTCCGCCGAAGCTCAGGCACGGCACCTCGCCGGACAGCGCGGCCAGGGGCGTGAACTGCGCATCGTCGTAGGTGATGCCGTCGTAGATCTCGTCGCTGAGCAGCAGCAGCCCATGACGCGCGGCCAGCGCCACCAGTTGCTGCAGCAGCGCACGTGGATACACCGCGCCGGTCGGGTTGTTGGGATTGATCAGCACCAGCGCGCGCGTGCGTGGGGTGATCAGTGCCTCGATCTCGCCCGCATCCGGCTGGTGGCCGCGCGACGCCGGGCAGTCGTAGTAGCGCGGCACGCCGCCGTTGAGGCGCGTGGCGGCGCTCCACAGCGGATAATCGGGACGCGGCAGCAGCACCTCGTCGCCTGGCTCCAGCAGCGCGCGCAAGCTCATGTCGATCAGCTCGCTGACGCCGTTGCCGATGAACACGTGCTCGGCATCCAGCGCGCCGATGCCGCGCGCCACGGCGTCGGCGACCAGCGCCTCGCGCGCGGTCTCTAGGCCCAGCTCGTGGCCGTAGGCGTCGGCCTCGTGCAGGTGCGCGGCGATGGCCTCGCGCAGCGCCGCCGGCGGGTGCAGGCCGAAACGCGCCGGATTGCCGATGTTGATGCGCAGCAAGTCCACGCCTTGCTGCTCGAGTTCGCGCGCGCGCTGGCTCAGCGGGCCGCGGATGTCGTAGCGCACCTGGTCGAGGCGTGTGGCGGGGGCGAGGCGGAAATCGGACATGACGCGACGGGCATGGCTGCAAAGCGCGCCACTCTAGCAGCGCCGGCGGTCGCGTTCGCGCGTGCACAGCAACACGCGTGCGCCAGCGGTTCATGCGTCGCACCCGCCATAATCCATGCATGCATGCCTTCGATCCGTTCGCCGCGCTGGTGGCCGTGGGCTGGCCACCGGCACAGCCATGGCCCGCGCTCGCGGCCGCGCAGCGCGTGGCGCGCGTGGCCGCGCAGCACCGCGCCGGTTACGTGCTGCACGATGGCCGGGAGAGTTTCAAGGCGCAGCCCGCGCCAGGCTTTCTGCGCCGCAGCCTGACGCCCGAGCAGCGCCCGGTAGTCGGCGATTTCGTCATCCTTGCCGACGACAGTCCGCCGCATATCGTCGAGATCCTGCCGCGGCGCAGCCTGCTCAGTCGTGCCGCCGCCGGCGAGCGCTACGCGCGCCAGCCGATCGCCGCCAACGTCGACACCGTGTGCGTGCTGATGGGCTTGGACGGCGATTTCAATCCCGCGCGCATCCAGCGCTATCTGGCGCTGATCGAAGGCTCCGGCGCGCAGGCACTGATCCTGCTGAGCAAGGCCGATGTGCATCCCGGGCATGCCGCGCAGCTCGCTGCGCTGCGCGCTGCCTTGCCCGCCGACGCGTCGGCATTGGCGATCAACGCCAAGGATGCGACGCTGGGCGACCAGCTCGCGTCGTGGCTGCAACCCGGTGCCACGCTGGCGCTGGTGGGCTCTTCCGGCGCGGGCAAGTCCACCCTCACCAACACGCTGCTGGGTCACGCCGCGCAGGCCACCGCCGCGGTGCGCGCACACGACAGCCGCGGCCGCCACACCACCACGCACCGCGCGCTGCTGCCGCTGCCGGGCGGCGCCTGCCTGATCGACACGCCGGGCATGCGCGAGCTCAAGCTCACCGGCGACGAGGACCTGGCCCAGTACGCCGATATCGAGGCGCTGGCCGGCCAGTGCCGCTTCAGCGACTGCGCGCACGGCAACGAACCGGGCTGCGCCGTGCGTGACGCGCTGGATAGCGGCGAACTCAACCCGGCGCGCTGGCGCAGCTACCTCAAACTCAGCAGCGAGCGCGAACAGCAGGAAGCCGCGCTGGAAGCGCAGTTGCGTCGCCACGCCGACCCGCGCCCGTCACGCGTGCTGGGGCGGCGCCAGCGCGAGCGCTGAGCGGGTGTGAATGCTTCAGCCTCTCAGCCAGGCCATGGCTGGCCGACGCGAAGCGGTCACGCCAGTGGCTGATTCGCGCAGGCGCGTACACAGCCGTGCCGGATACGCGTCTGGCGACGATACGGTTGCCCCGCAATCCTGATCGGCTTTCAACGCTCGGCAACACCCAGCCGTAAATACAATGTCTGCGAACTCGCCGTGGCTTCGCGGAAACCATAGGCGCGATAGAAACGGGCCGCCTTCTCGTGCAGCGCATCCACCAGCAGTACGTTCACCCCAAGCTGGTCCCGCAGCCCCAGGCAGCGCGCCACGGCATGCGCCAGCAGGTAGTCACCATACCCCTTCCCCTGCTCACTGGCCGAGACAGCCAGCCGTCCCATCCGGATCGCCGGCACCGGGTAGCTGGGCAGGTGCTTGCGATCCGCCTCCTGCAATTCGGTCAGCAGGAGCTGAGCCGCGGACAGGCTGTAATAGCCGAGGATGCGGGCCGGATCGCTGCCATCCACCAGGACGTGAGTGGTGCTGATGCCAGCGCGATGGTGCTGGGCGGCCTGCTGGCGCAGATAGGTGTCCAGGGATGGCTCGCCGCAGGCGAACCCGTCGCGATCATGCCGCCTGGGCCTGAGCTGCTCGACAACAAGGCCCGTGAAAGCCGGCACGAATCAGACCTGCGCGACGCGGGCGAGGGCGCTCTTCAGCTTGGCGTTGGGCCGGAAGGGGGCGTCCAGCGCCTTGAGGAAGCGCCGGGATTCCTCCGCCGACAGGGTGACGGTCAACTCGGCAGCCATCACTTTTTCGGCTTCGCGCAATACCGCATCGCGCACGAACGCGGACAACGGCACCCCCGCAGGTCGGCGGCACGGGTGATGCGCGCCTTGTCCTTGGGGTTCAGGCGCAGGTCGAGGCGGGCGGCTGCAGTGGTCATGGCGCTATCCTTTGTACGGAGTAATACCGTACAGCAGCCACAAGTCGAATGCCAGTTCGTGCTACCGGGAACGGCCCCGATTCAGGGAACTGCTAGCTTGCCTTGGCGGCATGCTTGACGAACCGGCGCTTGTCCAGCGTGTACCCGACTGCCTGGTAGAACGCGTGTGCCGCAGGACGGTGATCGCCGCTTGTAACCTCCATGCGCTGTGCACCCTCGCTCCACGCCCACTGCTCAGCGGCCGAAACAAGCGCCCTGCCAACACCTGTGCCGCGCGCTGATGGATTGACAGCGAGCGACGTGATGCGGCCAAGCAGCCCAGTTGCGTGGAAGAGCGGTAACAAGTGCACGCTGACGACACCCAACAAGGACGTGAGGTCGTTAGCCGAGGCGACAAATACCGCATTCGTTGAACTGTCCGCGAAGGAGATAAGGCGTTCTGCAACAAGGCCAGACGTAGTGCCGTAACCAAGAGCCGAAAGGCACACAGCGATTTCGGCAGCGTCCACAAGCTTGGCACGACGAATTATCAGATTGCACCTCTACTGCCTCCCCGGCAGAGCCGGGGGAGCTCCTATGTTGGTTTAGATTTGCCGGATGTTGGCGAGTGGGTCAACGGCTTAACCACCGCGCAAAAAGGCCAGCCCACCAACCGCCGCAAACCAAGGCTGCGGCTGCAAACGCGTACACAGGGGCTGCGCCTTTGTAACCAGGAACTGTGGAAGCCCAGTAAAGCCACACGAGCGTTGCAGCCACAATTACCACAAGAACAAGCCCGACCAACCAGTGCCATGGCTTAAGAGCCCAGGCGCTCTGCACTGCGCGCACCTGCGGGGACGCTGGCAAGGTCCTCCGCGATCGCCGACCGATTGCAAGAGATGCAAATATCGCAAGTATGCCGATACTTTGGACTACAAAATTGTTGCCGCCGTAAAAGAGGCATATTGCTGCGACAGCCAATAGCGCGAACGTTGCCGTGAGAAAGAGAGTGCGCCTCAGCTTGTTCGAGTTTTCCATTAGCTACCTCGTCTCGCGCCGCGGACATCTAACGCCCGAGGTAACCGTCGCGATCCCGCGCAGCGGAGCGGCCGGTTGACCAAGTTGTTATGCGGCAGATTCCAGCTGCCAACCAGGGAAGACGAGCACCGCAGGATGGCAACGCAGCGAGGTTGCCAGAACCTTTGCACGCTCGACGCCGAGGTTGACCCGACCAGTTTCGATGCTGGAAATGGTGGTTTGCGGAATGCCGCAAAGTGACGAGAGCTGCGTTTGGCTAAGGCCTTGCAACTCGCGGATGATCCGCACCGATTCGCCAGGACTGACATCGATGCGCTTTTTGGCAGGAATGAGCTTGGGCATTTCAGTGCCTCCGATAGTCATGCGGAGTAACGCGGACAACTTGGACGGTCATGACGTCGGCCTCCACGGAGTAGATGACACGCCATTGCTCGCTCAACCGGGATGACCTGCAACCCTTCAAGTCGCCGGATAGCGCCTCATCACGGAAGCCCCTGATGGCGCGGAGGCCTTGCGGGCCGGAGAGCATGGCAATGTCTTTCCACTTCTCGTAGCGCTTCAGGATCTCGACCGGAACGCGCCCCGACGAAAGTTCCTTGTCCGCCTGGCGGTGCTCCAGAATCGTCCACATGCCACATTGTGCCTAGACACAATATGTACTGTCAAGCACCGGGACACTCGCTCGGCGATCGCCTGCGCGGCTTGCTGGCCGGGGTTATGCGTCCGCGCGCAATGCGACGTGTGCATACATGTAAGCGCAGTTCGTGACGCCGTTCCGCAGGAGCCGCACACTGAAGAATGACCGCAATGACGCCGAGGCGATCGCTAGGGCGACGCTGGATGCACGATCGACATTGATGCAGTTGCCGGATGCGGGACTGGCGCGACAACGATCAGCTCGAAGCGCCGCGCCGCGAATCCGGGCGTCAGAAGATCCTCCACATAGAGCGCGCGACCATCGGCGGTGACGCCGGCCTGATGGTGGACGCTGTGCAGTGCGACTGGCAAGGCGTCATAGCGCTGCGCCAGCGTGGCGCCGGAGGCATCGGTCTGGCGGTCTAGCGCGAGCGCGGCGGCGGCGAGGCGGATATTCGCCGCGAGGTTGCTGGTATGCAGCACCGGGTCGGCAAACAACTGCCGATTCCCGTATGCGAGCAAGCCGCGATTATTCAAGCAGGTGAATGCACTGCCCACGCAAGCAGCGACACCCATGCGCGGCAGCGGCGTCATGGCGATGGCGTGCGGATTGGCTAGCACGCGCGCGATGAATCCAGGCTGGCAAAACGGGGCATTCAGTCGTGCGTAATAAGCCGAGTCCAGGCGTGGGTCGAACAACAACCATGCGGCAATCCGGTCGCTGACTGAAGCGGCCTCGGCGCGCCGCATTGCCTTGAAGAAGAGCACATGCCGCTCGAATCCACGTCGGCTGGCCGCGCACAGATCCACATCCCGGGCAACTAGCGGCGCGGTGGCCTGCAGGCATTGTGGCGGGATCGGCGCGGTAGACGGCAGGCGCGCCAGCATGGCGGCCATCAGCTGCAGACTAAAGCCGACATTTGCTTGCGCTTGAACTGCCAACTGCCTGCTGTTGGATTGTCCATACAGGCGCCGCCAGGTGACGGCGCTGCGGCAGGCATCGGTCAGCGCGGCCTGGGTGTCGCCGGCGATGAAATGCTGCGCATCGGCGGTCAGCGCGACCCGCGCCAGCGACTCCGGCGCAAACACAGACGTCATGGGCTGTAAAGGTGTCGCGGGCAGCGCGCTCCACATGTATTGCGTGTGCTGCAATTGCGTGGCGCGGTGCAGGGCGGTGCGCGATGCCGCCAGCGCAGCAGCGACGCTGGCGGGGTGCGCCTGCACGAACGCGATGCAGTCCGGCGGACCCGAATTGCTGATCTGCGGGCACAAGTCCAGTGCGTCTGCCCCATGGCTCGCGGGCCAGCGCTGCTGTACAGCGGTCTGATAGTTGATCAGTGCCATGACGGCGGCGTGATCGCCGCTGAATGTCGCCCAAGAGGGATTGCGCGTCGGCCCCTCACTGATGCGGCGCAAGCGCGCCATGTCCGCGTTGGTGACGGCTTGCAGTTGCGCATCCGGCACCGGCCACTGCCACAGCCATAGGATGGGGAAAGCGTTGCTGCCCGCGGGTTGCACTGCGGGCACTTGCATGAGCGCCAGCGCGGCACGGCCTTGCGCATCGGGGCCACGCCAACGCCCGTAGGCGCCGATGGCGATCACGACCAGGATCGTTACCAGCAGCGTGCCGATGAGCCAGGCCAGAGACTTCAACAGCAGCCACAACCAGCGGTGCGGTGTGCGAGCCATGATGGATTCCCCCGGTGCAGGCTGCGTACCGCGACCCCACGCATGACGCATGCCCGAACACACGTTCGGACCCGCGCGCGCGCCGCGAGTTCCCTTACGCCGACACCGCCAGGCGTTCGCTGGAATACAGCCAGCGCGCCAGCAGGAAGGCGAGCACGGCGGCGAGGCTGGTGCCGCCCAGGCACGCGACCAGTTGCAGGCCGTCGAGCGTTTCACCGCGCACCAGGTCCATGATGCCGAGCTGCTGGCCGAGCAGCGGCACGGCGTACATCCACAACTGCGCGCGCACCGGCACCACCGCCAGCAGCAGGGACGGGATCACCGGCAGCAGCATCAGGATCGACAGGTAGGTCTGCGCCTCGCGATAGCTTTTGGCGAAGGCCGACACCAGTGTCTGCAGGGTGGCCAGCAGCACCGCCAGCGGCAGCATCAGCAGCAGCACGAAGGCGCCGAAGCGCGGGCCGAGATCGAGCACCACGTCGAGTTTTTCCACCGGCAGGAAGCGCCCGACCACGGCGAACGCGACGATGCTCAGCAGCAGGCTGGTCAGCGCGAAGCTGACGGTGGCCGCGAGCTTGCCGCTGAGGATTGTGCCGCGGCCCACCGGGTTGACCAGCAGCGGCTCCAGCGATTGCCGCTCGCGCTCGCCGGCGGTGGTGTCGATGGCCATGTACATGCCGCCGAGGAACACGGTGAGCACGAAGAAATACGGCAGGATGGAAAACATCAGCGCGCTGCGCGATTGCGGCGTGGCCTGGTCGCGATCCTCGGCCACCAGCGGGCGCATCAGCGTCGGTGAGATGCCGCGCACCAGCAGCCGCTGCGCCGCGGTGAGGCCGGCGTAGCCCTGCAGCATCTTTTTCAGACGGCGCACGGGCGTGTTGCTGTCCTGGCGCGCGGAGTCGTAATACAGCTCGACGCCGGCCGGCTGGCCCTTGCTCCAGGCGGCGCCGAAATCCGGTGGAATCACCAGCACCACCTTGGCCTGGTGCGCGCGGATGGCGGCGGCGGCGTTGGCGGGCGCGGGTTCGAGGACCATGCCCTGCGCCTGCAGCGCGTGGATGAGATTGGGCGCGTAGGCGGCGCCGATCACCGGCACCGGCAGCGGTTTGCTGGCGTCGGCCAGTTGCTGCTGCAAGGTGAAGCTGAAGATCAGCCCGAACAGGATCGGCCCCAGCAGCGGCCCGGTGATCAGCGCGTTGAGCACGGTGCGCTTGTCGCGGATGTTCTCGCGCACTTCCTTGACGTAGACCGTCCACGCGGCGTGCAGGCGCTGGGCGAATCCGGGGCGCAGGCTCATGCGGCGAGGCCCTCGCCGCTGCCGATCAGGCTGACGAAGGCGTCCTCGAGCGTGTCGGCGCCGGTGCGCGCGCGCAGCTCGTCGCTGCTGCCTTCGGCCACCACGCGCCCGCGCGCGATCACGATGATGCGGTCACACAAGGCCGCCACCTCCTGCATGATGTGGCTGGAAAACAGCACGCAGCGCCCCTCGCCGCGCAGCTTGCGCAGGAATTCGCGCAGCGCGCGTGTGGCCATCACGTCGAGGCCGTTGCCGGGTTCGTCCAGAATCAGATTGTGCGGCTCGTGCACCAGCGCGCGCGCCAGCGCCACCTTCACGCGCTGGCCCTGCGAGAAACCCTCGCTGCGGCGCTCGGCGATGTCCTGCATCTCCAGCAGCGTGATCATCGCGTCCACGCGCGTGCGCAGCGCGGTGCCGCTAAGCCCGTGCAGGCGCGCGAAATAGCTGATGTTCTCGCGCGCGCTCAGGCGCTTGTACACGCCGCGCGCGTCCGGCAGCACGCCCAGGTGCTGGCGCGCGGCCAGGGTGTCGGTGAGCGCGTCGATGCCGTCGATGCGGATGCTGCCGCTGTCCGGGCGCATCAGCGTGTACAGCATGCGCAGCGTGGTGGTCTTGCCGGCGCCATTGGGGCCGAGCAGGCCGGTGATCTCGCCATCGCGCGCGGTGAAACTGACGCCGTCCACCGCCTGCACCTTGCCGAAGGCCTTGCGCAAATCCTGCACCTCGATCATGGCGCGGCTCCGTTGTAATTCAGGAAGGGCGCGGTGGGCTTGAGCTGGTCGAGACACTTCGCGTCGAGCGTGCGTGGGTCGGGCTTCGCGATGAATTGCTTGACCAGACGCGGCATGCAGCCGGCGCCGATCACGTTGTGGCCCTGACCGGGCGCGATCAGCATGCGCGCGTCGCCGAGACCCTTGAGCACCTCGGTGCCGTAACGCGGCGGCGTGACCGGATCGAACTGGCCTTCGAGGATCAGCACCGGCACATTGCTGCGCAGCGGCGCATGAAAGTTTGCCGGCACCGCGCCATGCGGCCACAGCGCGCATTGCGCCTGTAGCTGCCTGAAGTAGGCATCGCCGAGCAGGGTGTCGGCCTCGCGCGGCGTGACCTTGAGCCAGGGCACGTCCTCGCTGCACACCACCGACAACTGCATGCCGTCGTTGAGGCTGTGCTGCAGGCTGCTGCTGATGAAATGGCTTTGCGCCAGCAGCGGTCCAAAGTGGCCCTCGCTGGCGGCGTGCAGGCTCAGCGGCAGCAGCGCCGCGGTCAGCGGCGAATAGGCGTACAGCCGCACCAGGCCGACCAGGGCATCGGCGGTCATGGCTTCCTGTTTCGGCTGGAAATCGTCCGGCGTGCGGAAGTTCACCTCGGGGGTGTTTTTCTCGAGGCGCTTCTTCAGTTCCAGCAGGGTGGCCCAGGGATCGCCGAAGGCCTTGTGGCAGGCCGGCGAGTTCGTGCACAGGGCGAAATCGTCACGCAACGCGGCGTCCAGATTCACGCCGAAATCCTGGCCCAGGATCAGTTGATCGGGCACCACGCTGTCCAGCACCACGCTGCGCACCGCGTGCGGATGGCGCATGACGAACTGCTGCGCCACGCGCGTGCCGTAGGACACGCCGACCAGGTCGAACTGCGGATCGCCCAGCGCGTGACGCAACGCGGCCAGATCGTGCACCGCCTGCGTGGTGGTGAAATCGGCGGGGTTCAATCCGCGTTTCTGCAGCGCGGCCAGACACGCGCGGGTCTCGGTTTCCACGGCGATCATGCGCGCGGTGCTGGAGGCGGCCGGCTGTACGTGTCGGGATTTCGCGGCATGCCGCGCGGTGGCGGTGGCCGCGGGCGTGGCCGCCGCCTTCGGCGTGGCTTCCGGGCAGGTCAACGGCGCCGAGCCGCCGGTGCCACGCTGGTCGAGCAGGATCACGTTGCGATGTGCGAGCACGTCGTCCAGCGCGGGCGCGATCTCGGGCCAGGTGTCGATGGCCGACTGCCCGGGCCCGCCAGCGAGATACAGCACGGGGTCGGGTGCCGGTTGCGCCGCGTGTGCACGGATCAGCGCCAGGCGCAGCGCCAGCTTGCGGCCATCCGGCCTGGCCCAGTTCTCGGGCACGCTGAACGGCGCGCACCATGCCGCGGTCGCCAGACCGCTCTGCGGCTGGCGCAGCGTGCAGGGTTTGAAATCCAGTTGTCCGAGGCGGTAGTGCGCGGGTGCTGCGGCGGCCACGGTCGGCGTGCGCGCGTGCTGCCACAGCCATTGGCCGCCGAAGAAAACGATCAGTACCAGTGCCAGCAGGACCAGGCGTGTGCTGCGCTTCATGCTGCGACGGGTCCATGGCTGCGGCGAGGATGCGCGAGCCTAGCCGTGCGCGCCCCGTGCTGACAACCGCCCATCGTCATTGCGCCGCGCGCGCATCGGTGTCGTCGTCCAGCCGCGCGCTCTGGTCGGGGTGGTGGAACAGCAGCACCGCCAGTACCGATGACAGCGCCAGCACCGCCAGCAGCGCGAACGCCGCGGTGTAGTGCCCGCTGATGCCGACCAGCCAGCCGGTGAGCACCGGCGCGATGAACCCGGCCAGCGCGAAGAAGGTGTCCATCACGCCCAGCGCGGTGCCCGAGCGCGCCCGCGCCACATCCACGTTGACCGCGTAAAAACAGGCGTTGCTGCTCATGCCGAGGCCGACCGCGAGGGTGATGAATACCAGCGCCACGTCGAGCCGGTGCACGAAGATCACCGGCAGGATGCACAGACCGGCCAGCAATTGCGTCACCCAGATCACATGCGATCGCGCCACGCGCAGGCGCCCGCTGCGGCGCAGCAGCCAGTCCGACAGATAGCCCGTGCCCCACAGCATCAGCGCCGCGGTCAGCCACGGCAGCACCGAGAACCAGCCCACCGCGGCCAGCTTCAGGCCATAGGCGTGCTGCAGGTAACTGGGCAGCCAGGTCATGAAGAAAAACAGGAAATAGCCGAACACGAAAAAGGCCCAGTCGTTGGCCAGCAGGGTCGGATTGCGCAGCAGGAACTTCCACAGTCCGCGCGTCTTGCGCCGCGCCGCGTGGCGCGCGCTGGCGGCGTGGTCCAGCTCGGGCGCGGCGCCGTCGCGGATGTGCGCCAGCTCGGCGGCGTTGACGTGCTTGCTGTGCTCGGGGAAATCGCGGAACAGCCACCACCACAAGGGCAGCCACAGCAGGCTGGCCAGCATCAGCACGATGAACATGCCGCGCCACGACACATGCAGGATCAGCTGGGTGACGATGGGCGCGCCGATGGCCAGCGCCAGCGGCACCGCCACCAGCGCATTGCCCAGCGCGATCGCGCGCTCGCGGCTGGACAGCCAGTCGGCCACGGCGCGGTTCAGTGCCGGGAAGTTGGGCCCCTCGGCCACACCCAGCAGCACGCGCGCCACCACCAGCATGGCGAAGCCCACGGCGAAGCCGGTCATGCCGATCGCCGCCGACCACAGCAGCGCCGCCCAGAACAGCGTCACGCGCGCGCCGTGGCGGTCGGCGAGGATGCCGCCGAGGAACGTGGTGAACATGTAGCCGAGGCTGAACGCGGCGAGTATGAAGCCGTTGAGCAGGTCCTTGTCGTGCTGCCCGAAATGCAGTGCGCGCGCGATGTCGCCGATGGCGTAGGCGATCGCCGAGCGGTCGATGTAGTTGATGACCGTGATAAAGAAGATCAGCGCCACCACCAGCCAGCGGAACCGCGTCGCACGCATGTCGATGTCCCCCGGTGGGTCAGGTGCGTGTTGAATGTAGGTGCTGGGTCAGACCGTCGCGCAGCGTGCAAGTTCGCCGCAAGCTGGCGATCCGCCGGCGCCCGGCTTACCAATCGGTAAGTGGCCGCAAAGCTTGCGGTGTGGTGTGCGCGCGCATGCTCATGCCTACCCAACCGATGTGGAGAACGAACATGCAGGATATCCAGGCAAAAAACACGATCCTGGCGCCACGGCCGCTGTGGCTGGCCGTCGCGCTGGCACTGGCGCTGGGCATGACCGGATTCGTCCCCGCCGCGCACGCCGACGCCAGCGAGGCCGCTGAGATCGCGGCCGTGGCCAGGGCGCACATCACCCCGATCGCGGCGGTGACGCTGGCCGAGAAACACGGCGGCGGCCGCGCCTACGGCATGGGCCTGGAAGTCGCCAGGCTGGGTACCTGGTACGAGGTGCAACTCGACGTGAAGGGCCAGCCCATGGTCGCGCGCATCGATCCGCACTCGGGCGCGTTCCTCGGCATCGAACCGGCCAAGGGCGACGACAGGATCGGCGCGCGTACGCTGGCTGGGCGCAAGATCGATCTGGTGCAGGCCTTGCGCGCCGCCGAGACGCACGCGCATGGCCGCGCGCTGGAAGCCGGCCCCGCGGGTAGCGGCGCCACCGCGCACTACGACGTCGATGTGGTCGCTGCCGGTGGCAAGTTGCAGCACCTCAGTGTCAACGCCGACAACGCAACGGTCGGCGTCGCGCCGCAGAGCGAGCAGGACTGATGGCGCGGGTCGCCGCGGTGCCCGCCCATCGCCGCGGCTGCGTGCCGGAGTGACAGCGATGCTGCACAGCAGCCATGCTATGCGTCTGCCGCGGCGCCGCGTCGGCGCCGCGCATCGCATCGGCCGCCAAGGCCACACACCGCGAGGGCACACGCCATGCGCATCCTGGTGATCGAAGATGACAACGAGACCGCGGCCTATATCCTGCGCGGGCTCAGCGAGCACGGCCACGCCGTCGAGCGCGCGCCGACCGGTCGTGACGGATTGTTCCTGGCCACCGACGGCAGCTACGACCTGATCGTGCTGGACCGCATGTTGCCGGGCATGGACGGCATGACCCTGCTCAAGACCCTGCGCGCCGCCGAGGTGCGCACGCCGGTGCTGATGCTCACCGCGCTGGGCGAGGTCGACCAGCGCGTCGAGGGCCTGGAGGCCGGCGCCGACGATTATCTGGGCAAGCCGTTCGTGTTCACCGAGCTGCTGGCGCGCGTGCAGGCGCTGGGCCGGCGCCCACCATTGCAGGAGCAGGTGTCGCTGCTGCAGGTGGCCGACCTGGAGATGGACCTGCTCAAGCGCGAGGTGCGCCGCGCCGGCAAGCTGATCGAGCTGCAGCCGCGCGAGTTTCGCCTGCTCGAATACATGATGCGTCACGCCGGTGAAGTGGTCACCCGCACCATGCTGCTGGAGCAGGTGTGGGATTTCCATTTCGATCCGCAGACCAGCGTGGTCGAGACCCACATCAGTCGCCTGCGCGCCAAGATCGATCGCGCGCATGGCGCCGGGCGCGAACTGCTGTACACCGTGCGCGGTGCCGGATATTGCCTGCGTGCGCCTGCCTGAGCTGCTGCGCACCTCGGCGCTGCGCCTGGCGTTGTGGCAGGCGTTGCTGTTCCTGGTGACCGCCGGAGTGCTGGCCGGCATCGTCGGCTGGCAGGTGCACGTGTTCGGCCGTGACCAGCTGCGTGCGGCGATCCGTGCCGACACGCAGCGTCTGCTCGAGGAACACGACGAGCCCGGCAACGGTGGTCTGCGCGACGAAATCCGCGAGCGCCTGCGCGCTGGCGGCGTCGAGCACACGTTGATGGCGTTGCTGGATGGCGCGGGCCAGCCCGTGTTGAGCAACCTGCCGGCGTCGGTCGCGCTGCATGGCCTGGCGCCTGGCTGGCACGCGGTCGATATGCCACGCAGCTACGACCCCGACGACGGCGACGACGCCAGCGCCGAGTTATGGCTGCAGCGCCTGCCTGATGGCCGCATGCTGGTGATCGGCCGCGATCGCTCCAGCCTGATCCAGCTCGACGAAACCCTGGCCGGTGCCTTCGCCATTGCCAGCGCCGTGGCGTTGCTGCTGGCACTGTTCGGCGGACTGCTGCTCGGGCGCAGTTATCTGCGCCGCGTGCGCGTGGTCGGTACCCGCGCGCAGCGCATCATGGACGGTGACCTCAGCGTGCGCATCCCGGCGCGCGCGCAGGGCGGCGATGAATTCGACCTGCTCGCGCGCCAGCTCAACGCGATGTTGGCGCGCATCCAGACGCTGATGGAAAGCATGCGCCAGGTGTCCAACGACATCGCGCACGATCTGCGCACGCCGCTGACGCATCTGCGCCAGCGCCTGGAAACCGCGGCGCGTGCCAGCGATGCCGACGCGTTGCGCGCGGCGCTGGCGCAGGCACAGCACGACGTCGACCAGGTGCTGTCCACGTTCTCCGCGATGCTGGCCATCGCGCGTATCGAGGCGCGCGAACGCCGCGCCGGCTTTGCCATGCTCGATTTCAGCTCCCTGCTCGAGGTGCTTGCAGCCGACTACGCGCCGGTAGCCGAGGAGCGTGGCCAGCGCCTGCGCACGCAGATCGCGCCGGGGCTCATGGTCGCCGGCGACCGCCGCCTGCTGCAGCAACTGTTCGCCAACCTGATCGAGAACGCGATGACGCACAGCCCCGCGCATACCGAAATCACCCTGAGCCTCGCCGCCGATGGCGCGCAAGGCTTCCTCGCCACGGTGGCCGATCGCGGCCCGGGCATCCCCGCCGCCGAGCGCGAGGCTGTGTTCAAGCGCTTTTACCGACTGGATCGCTCGCGCGCCACGCCGGGCAGCGGCCTGGGTCTGGCATTGGTGCAGGCCATCGCCGAGCTGCATGGTTTCCGCGCCAGCATCGCAGACCACGCACCGGGTACGCGCGTGCTGCTGCGCGGCGCGCGCGCCGCGCCGGTCAGCTCGGGTGACTTGGCATGATTCAAGCGATGATCCACGCGCTCGCGCAGTTCGTGCTGGCACACGCGCACTGGGCGCCGCTGCTGCTGGCGCTGGTGGCCTTCAGCGAGGCGCTGGTCGTGATCGGCACGCTGGTGCCGGGCTCGGCCACGCTGGTGGCGGTGGGCGCGGCGGCCGGCGCCTTGCACCTGCCGCTGCTGCCGCTGCTGCTGGGTGCAATGGCCGGCGCGGTGGCCGGCGACACCCTGTCGTTTTTCCTGGGCCGGCATTATGGCCCGCGCCTGCTGTCTTCGCCGCGGCTGGACAAGCGCCGCGTGTGGATCGTGCGCGGCGAAAAGGCGCTGTCGCGCTGGGGCGACCTGGCCGTGTTCGGCGGGCGCCTGCTGCCGCCGACGCGCGCGCTGATACCGGCAATGGCCGGCACCTCGGTGCTGCCGTGGTGGCGCTTTCTCATCGCCGACGTGTTCGCCGCGCTGGTGTGGGCGACGCTGCATCTGGGTGCGGCGGCGTTCGTCACCCATGCGCTGGTGCATGGCGGCTGGTTCAACACCTGGTGGCACGCGCATGGCCTGTGATCGCGCACGCCGGGCCGGTGCGTTGCTACTGGTGTTGCTGCTGGGCGGCTGCGTGAGCTACCAGCCGCGACCGCTGGCGCAGGCGCCGCGCTGGTCGCCGCTGCCGGCTGCCGCGCCCGGGCGCGTGCTGCCGCGGCTTGATCTGGCGCAGGCCGCGGCACTGGCCTTGCACGACAATCCCGATTACCGCGCGGCGCTGCTCGACGCGCGCATCAGTACCTTGCAATTGCGTGCCGCCGGCCTGCTACCCGATCCGCAACTGAGCGCCAGCGCCGATCATCCAGGCACGCCGGGCTACAGTCGCGCCTGGGGTCTGGGTCTGAGCGAGGACGTGTCCTGGCTGCTGACGCGCGGGGCCACGCTGGATGCCGCGCGCGCGCAGCGCACCGCCACGATGTTGAATCTGGCCTGGCGGGGCTGGGCGCTGGCACAAGGCACGGCAACCGATTTCATCGATGCGTGGAGCGCGCAGCAGCGCTGCGCCTTGCTGCAACGCCAGGTGGACACGGAGCGCACGCGCGCGGCGGCGTTTTCGCGCGCACTGCAGCGCCGCGATGTGACCCTGGAAAACGCCGCCGCCAATCTGGTCACGCTGGCCGCGGCCGAATCGCAACTGGCCAGCGCCGAACAGGCGCGCGCCGCCGCGCGGGCGCGGCTGGATGCGGATCTCAATCTGCCGCCGGATGCGCGCTACACGTTGCGGGCGCCCAGCGTGCTGGCGCTGCCGGATGCGCACCAGCTCGATGCCGCGCTGGCCGCGCTGCCACGCACGCGTCCGGACCTGCTTGCGCTGGCCGCCGCCGCACAGGCGCGCGATGCCGAGTTTCGCGCCGCGGTGCTGGCGCAGTTTCCCGCGCTCAGCGTCGGCATCACCCGCGCGTCCGACACCAGCCGCGTGCAAAGCACCGGCATCGGCATCAGCCTGAGCCTGCCGGTCTTCGGCGGCGCGCAGGCGCGCGCGCGCATCGCCGGGGCCACGCGCGACCGCGCCGTGGCGGAATATCAGGCGCGCCTGGATGGCGCCGATCGCGCCGCGCGCGCGCTGGCTGCGCAGTTGCGCCTGCTCGTCGCGCAGCGCGCGCAGCTCGCCGGGCACCTGCCACAACTGCGCGAGCTGGCGGCCAACGCCGATCGTGCCTTCGCCGGCGGCAATCTCAGCGGCACCGCCTGGGCTGGCGTGCAGCAGAACCTGATCGCGCGCGAGCTGGAACGGCTGTATCTCGATGCCACCCTGGCCAAGGGCCAGGTGGCGCTGGCCGCGATGCTCGGCCACGTGCCGCCCGGTGCCGCCGCGCTGTCCACGGCGACCTCCTCCAACCCTGCCGAAGTTCCGCTCCCATGAAATGGTTCGTGCTGTTCTTGCCGATGCTGCTGCTTGCGCCGCGCCTTGCGCAGGCCGCGCCCGCCGCGCCCAGCGTGCTGGTGCAGACCGTGCCGGCGACGTTGCGCGATCTCGATGAACGGCTCACCGTGTATGGCAAGGTCGAGCCTGACCCCGAGCGTCTGCGCGCCGTGACCACGCTGAGCAGCGGCGAGGTGCGCAAACTCTACGTGGGGCTGGGCCAGCGCGTGACGCCAGGACAGCCGCTGCTGGAGCTGGCCACCGCACCGCAGGCGCGCATGGCATGGACGCAGGCGCAGGGCCGCGTGGCCAGCGCGCGCATCCAGTTGCAGCAGACGCAAAATCTGTTCGGCGAGCAACTGGCCACGCGCGCCGATCTGGCCAGCGCACGGCAGGCGCTGGGCAGTGCCGAGGCCGCGCTGGCCGCGCTGCACGCGCAGGGTGCGCAGCACGCCACGCAGGTGCTGCGTGCCAGCGCGGCCGCAGTAGTCACGCAGCTCGATGTCGCGCCCGGCGCGCTGGTGCAACCGGGCCAGCCGCTGTTGCTGCTGGGCGCGCAGGGTCATGTCTGGGTGCGCCTCGGCGTCGAGCCCGAGGACGCCGCGCGCGTCGCGCCGGGCATGCCGGTGACGCTGACGCCAGTGTTCGGCGGCGCGCCACTGGACGCGCGCGTCGCGCAGGTGCACGCGGTGATCAACCCGACCACGCACCTGCTCGATGCCGTGGTCAGGCTGGATGGCGCGCGCGCGGCCGCGCAGATTCCCGGTGCGTGGATGCGCGGCGTCATCCGCCTGCGCGCGACGCGCGCGCTGGCGGTGCCGCGCAGCGCCGTGCTCGACGACGCGCGCGGCCACTACGTGTTCGTGATCGAGCGCGGTCACGCGCGCCGCGTGGCGGTGCATGCGGGGCTTGAGCAGGGCGGCTGGATCGCGGTGCAGGGCGCGCTGGTGCCCGGCGCGCAGGTGGTCAGCGCCGGCAACTACGAACTGCACGACGGCATGGCCGTGCGCATCGACGCGGCGCCGGCGCGATGAGCGGCGGGCTCGCGGCCTGGCTGCAGCGGCACCGGCGCTCGATCCTGTTCCTGATGTCGGTGCTCGCGGCCGGCGGGCTGCTCGCCGCGCTCAACATGCCGGTGTCGCTGTTTCCGGCGATCCAGTTTCCGCGCGTGCGCGTGAGCATCGACGCCGGTGACCGCCCGGCGCAACAGATGGCCATCGAGGTGACGCGCCCGGTGGAGCAGGCGCTGCGCGGCGTGCCCAATGTGCAGGCGATCGCATCCACCTCCAGCCGCGGCAGCACCGACATCGACCTGCGCTTCGCCTGGGGCACCGACATCATCCAGTCGGCGCTGCAGGTCGAGGCCGCGCTCAACCAGGTGCTGCCGCAATTGCCCGCAGGCACGCGCTTCAACGTGCGGCCGATGGACCCGACCAAGTTTCCGGTGGTGGCCTATAGCCTGACCTCGCCCACGGCGACGCCGGTGCAGTTGCACGCCATCGCCGAGTATCAACTGCTGCCGCTGATCTCAAGCATCCACGGCGTGCGCGCGGTACAGATCCAGGGCGGCGCAACGCCCGAATACCGCGTCACCGTGGACCCGGCCCGGCTGGCGGCGTTGGGACTGAGCCTGCAGGATGTCGAGGCGGCGCTGTCCGCCGCCAACGTGGTGCAGGCGGTGGGCAAGCTGCAGCGCCAGGACCGGCTCTACCTGCTGCTCTCGGACACGCGTTTCAGTGGCCTCGATGCGATCCGCCACAGCGTGCTGCGCACCGGCAGCAACGGCGTGGTGGAACTGGACGACGTGGCCACGGTGAGCCTGGCCACGGTGCCGCGCTGGCAGAGCGAAACCGCCGACGGCAAGCCGGCGGTGCTGATCAACGTCTACCAGCAGCTTGGCGGCAACACGGTGGCGATCAGCCGCGACATCACCGCGGCATTGGCGGCGTTCCGCGACAAGCTGCCGGCCGACGTGAGCATCCACCAGTGGTACGACCAGAGCGGGCTGATCACCGCGTCGGCCGCATCGGTGCGCGACGCCATCATCCTCGGCGTGCTGTTCGCCACCGCGGTGCTGTTCCTGTTCCTGCGCAACTGGAAGCTGACCCTGATCGCCGCGCTGGTGGTGCCCGCGGTGCTGGCCGCGACCAGCCTGCTGCTGTACGCGCTGGGCATGAGCTTCAACATCATGACCCTGGGTGGCATGGCCGCCGCGGTGGGCCTGATCATCGACGACGTGATCGTGATGCTCGAACACCTCGTGCGGCGCAGCGCGCAGCGCGGCCACGGCACGCAGACGCTGCTGGCCGCCGCGCGCGAGTTCACCCAGCCGCTGGCCGGCTCGAGCACGGCCACGGTGATCATCTTCGTGCCGCTGGCGTTCCTCGGTGGCGTCACCGGCGCGTTCTTCAAGGCGCTGTCGCTGACCATGGGCGCCAGCCTGGTGATCAGTTTCTTCTTCGCCTGGCTGGCGCTGCCGCTGCTGGCCGATCACCTGCTCGGCGCGAAGGACGCCGCGATCGAGCACGGCGGGCGTTTGACCCGCGCCGTGCAGGGCTGGTACCGGCGCCTGATGACGCGGTTGCTGGCGCGTCCGGCGCTGCTGTTGCTGGGGCTGCTGCCGCTGCTGGCGCTGGGCACGCTGGGCTACTTCAAGGTGCCCACCGGCTTCATGCCGGAGATGCAGGAGGGCGGGTTCGTGCTCGATTACCGCACGCGGCCCGGCACCTCGCTGCGCGAGAGCGATCGCCTGATCGCGCAGGTCGAACACATCCTGGCCACCACGCCGGGCGTGGATACCTGGTCGCGGCGCACCGGCGCGCAGCTCGGCGGCGGCATCACCGAGGCCAACGAGGGCGACTTTTTCGTGCGCCTGAAATCGCCCGCCGGGCAAGCCGCGCTCATGCAGCGCATCGTCGCGCGCATCCAGCAGCAGGTGCCGGGCTTCGAGATCCTCGACACGCCGCAGCCGATGCAGGACCTCATCGGCGACCTCACCGGCTCGCCGCGCCCGGTGGTGATCCGCCTGTTCGGTGACGACTGGAGCCAACTGGTGACGCTGGCGCCGAAGGTCGCCGCTGCCGTCGGCAAGGTACGCGGGCTGACCGAGGTGCAGGATGGCCTGAACATCGCCGGCGACGCCGTGGAGATCAAGGTCGATCGCATCAAGGCGGCGCTGGAGGGCATCACCCCGGCCGCGGTCACGCGCCAGCTCGACACGTATCTGTCCGGCACGGTGACCACGCACGTGCTGCAGGGCCAGCAGGTGCTCGGCGTGCGCGTGTGGGTGGCGCCGCGCGATCGCGACTCGTTGCGCCGCATCGAGGCGCTGCGTCTGCGCGCCGCCGACGGCCATCTGCTGCCACTGGCGCGCATCGCCACGCTCAAGCTGATCACCGGGCAGCCGCAGATCACGCGCTACGACCTCAAGCCCATGGTCGCGGTGTCGGCGCGCATCGAGGGGCGCGGCTTCGGCAATGCGCTGGCCGATGTCAAGCGCGTGCTGGCGCGGCCCGGCCTGCTGCCACGGGGCGTGTACTACACGCTCGGCGGTTTGTATCAGCAGCAGCAGATCGCCTTCCGCGGCCTGGCCATGGTGTTCGGCGCGGCCACCGCGCTGGTGTTTCTGGCGCTGCTGTTCCTGTACGAGCGGTTTCGCGTGGCGCTGGCGATCATGGCCGCGCCGCTGCTCGCCGCCAGCGCGGTGTTCTTCGGCCTGTGGATCAGCGGGCAGACGCTCAACATCACCGCGCTGATGGGCCTGACCATGATCCTCGGCATCGTCACCGAGGTCGGCGTGTTCTATTTCTCCGAGCTGCAACTGCTGCGCAGCGAAGGCATGGCCTTCGGCGAGGCGATCATCCAGGCTGGTGTCAACCGCCTGCGCCCGATCGCCATGACCACGCTGGCCGCCGCCCTGGCGCTGCTGCCGCTGGCGCTGGGCATCGGCCAGGGCTCGGCGATGCAGCAGCCGCTGGCCATCGCCATCATCGCCGGCCTCGCCGTGCAGATGCCGCTGGTGCTGGTGCTGGTGCCGGTGCTGTATGCGCTGCTGGCGCGGCGCGAGGCGAACTGAACGCGCGCGAGCGTGGTTCGTGCGCGGTCGCTGAAGTTTCACACGCGCTGTATCGGACCCGGATACGCCACGACCTGCGGATCGGCGGTCAGCAACAGGATGCCCTCGACGGTGGCCTGCGCGATCAGGATGCGGTCGAACGGATCGCGGTGCAGGGGTGGTAGCGCAACAACGGCCACGGCATGCGCGCTGCTCACCGCCAGTTCCTCGTAGGCGTTGTCCAGCAGATTGCGGCGCAGCACGTGCGCGTCCACCTGAAAATCATCGCGCCCCAAACCCTGCTTGATGGCGATTTCCCACAGGCTGGCGGCGCTGAACACGAGCGCGTGCTCGGGGGCACGCAGCAGCTTGCGCGCCAGCGCGGAAAGGCGTTCCGGCGCGCCTGCCGCCCACAACAGCAGGTGCGTATCCAGCAGCAGCTTCACGGCTTGCCTGCGAACAAGGCGGCAATCGCATCCACGCCGAGCGTGTCGAAATCATCGGGGACCTGGATTTGTCCGGCCATGAAACCCAGTCGCCGCACCTGGTCGGCGCGCGGCGCATCGATGGCGGTCACGCGCACCATCGGCTTGCCCGCTTTGGCGATCACGAAGGATTCACCCTTGACGGCTTGCTCGATCAGGCGCGACAGGTTGGTTTTGGCTTCGTGGATATTGACGGTACGCATGGCATGGCTCGACTGATCTGGTCCAGTGAACTTAGTCTACTCGCAGTTTCATGATCCGCTGATTTGAGTTGCAGCGCTCAGCGCGCGCGTCGCGGCGCATCCGCCAGCCGCGCCCAGCGCTCGTGGTCGCGCCAGCGGCCGCCGATTTTCAGATAGCGCGGCGAGAACCCCTCCAGCGTGAAGCCGCAGGCGCGCGCCAGTGCGCGCGACGCGGCATTGCCGGGCTGGATGTTGGCCTCCAGCCGGTGCAGCCTGAGCGTGCCGAAGGCATGGCGCACGGCGGCGTGCAGCGCCTCGCGCATCAAGCCCTGGCGTTCGTGTCCGGCGAACACGTAGTAGCTCAGATACGCGCTGGCGAATGCGCCGCGCACGATGTTGCTGAGGTTGATCACGCCCACCGCCGCGCCATTCTCGCGCCGACACACCAGATGCGTGTGCTGATCGGGCTGCGCGGCGCGCGCCAGCAGCGCGCGGAATTGCTGCGGCGTCTGCGGCGCACGCAGCCAAGGATCATGCACGGCGCGGCTGCTGCGTGCGGCAGCCAGAAACGTCCGCGCATCGTCGGGTCGCAGTGCGCGCAGCACGACGCGCGCGGGCGTCGGCGCACGCCCGGGTCGCGCCAAGCGCGGCGCAGGCACCGGCGCCACGCACGCGTATACGCGCGCCGTCACCGGCTGGCCGCCCACGATCAGGCGATTGCGCGCGATGCATTCCAGCGTCGCGCCGGCCTTGCGCGCCACCGCCGCGCTGGCGGCGTTGCCTTGCGCCGTCACGATCTCGATGCGCGCCAGTTGCAGCGTGTCGAAACCGAAATCCAGCAAGGCGCGCGCCGCCTGCGTGGCGATGCCTTGCCCCTCGCGCGCGAGTCGCACCCAGTAGCCGAGATTGGCGCTGCGGTGTTGCGCGTCGATGCGATTGAGTCCGGCGCCGCCCAGCAACTCGCGCCCGTCGCGGCTGAAAATGCCGAACGCGTGCGCGGTTTCCGCGCGCCGCTGCGCCGCGCACTCGGCGAACCAGGCCAGCGCCATCTGCGGTGTGTAATCCGCGCGCGGCCACGGCATCCAGCGTCCGACGCTGGCCGCCGATTCGCGCACCGCCGCCGCGAAGCGCATCGCGTCGCCGCGGCGAAACGGGCGCAGCAGCAACGTGGGCGTGACGATCGCGATCGTGTGGGGGGTCATGGGTTGACTCGCACGGCACGGGTTGCGCTGATTGTGGCGCGTTCGGCCACAAGACACCCCGCCAAGCCAAGCTCGCCTGGCGCACGCAGCAGCCGGATCTGTTTATCGGAAAAGCCAAGAATCAAGCGGGGCTAGACAGATAGCGAGAGCTTTGCGTACGCAGCGGACGGCAACCGCGTCCTTCATGTTTGGAAGGGATCAAACATCACGTTCACCATGGACACCCACAGCAACCGTTGGATCAGCACTTCAACTGCTTCCGGTAGTACGACATACGGATACGACGCCGAGGGCAACACGCTCAATGTGCTGCCGCTCGCCACAACGACGCAAGCAACCGTTGACCTCAATGATCGCCTGACCAGCTGGAACGGGCAGACGTATACCTACGATGCGGATGGCAACCTGACTGGCAACGGCACCGACACCTATGTGTGGAACGCGCGCAACCAGCTCACGGCCATCAAGCAAGGCAGCACGACCATCGCCAGCTTCAGCTACGATCCGCTGGGCCGGCGAGTCGGCACGGACTTCAATGGCAATGCGACGAGCTACCTCTATGATGGCTTGAACGCAGTGCAGGAGACGCATGGCAGCACGGCGACCTCGATCCTGACCGGACTGGCGGTCGATGAGCGCTTTGCGCGCACTGATCTCAGCGGACGCACGGATTTCCTGAGCGATGCGCTGAACAGCACCATTGCTCTGACCAACAGCGCGGGAGCGATCGTGGAGCAGTACAGCTATGACCCATATGGCACCACGACTGCCAGCGTGAGCGGCTTCGACAACCCGTACCAGTACACCGGGCGTGAGAACGACGGTGATGGGCTGTACTACTACCGGGCGCGCTACTACGCGCCGGCGATGGGGCGATTCATCAGCGAAGATCCATTGAATTTTGCTTCTGGGAGCAGCAACTTCTATGCCTATGTGGGTGGCAATCCCATTAGCTACTTGGATCCGCTCGGTCTCCAATGCACAACTGCGCAACGTATACTGCAGGTCGTCCAGAAATTTGTTGAAGCGCACGTGGATGACACGATAACTTTTGATGCCGGTGACGGCTTCGGTGTCGAAGGTTCACTAACTCTGACCAAAGTTGGATCAAATGTTCTGATTAGTGGCCGCGTTGGAATTGGTATCGGTATTGGTGTCGGAAGTGCCGTCACGGCCAATGCACACATCGGCAATCCTACTGGATTCGGAGTTCAGGGATCCGTTGCAGGTGGTGATGCCTTCAGCGGAGTTGCAGCTTCAGCATCCGCTGCCGACGGTGGTCCAGGTGCCTCCGCTGGTCTTGGTCTTGGTTTAGGTGCGGGGGCGACTGCGACGGTTGGTTATAGCGGAGATATTGGCAGTTTCCATTCCGCGAATACCACTTCTGGTGGTTCCGGCTGCGGTTGCAATCATTGAGGAGCGTGCATTATGCTACCAAACTGGTTGTTTATGGCTAGCTTGATCGGCCTAATTGTGTTATTTGCCGTTGGCACCTCAGTGCAGGTCACTATTAGACGACGCTTAAATAGGTACTACGCAAATAACCCTAATGCACCCGATGTAACGTTTAACCCGCTCGAACATTCGGCGAACAGAACGCTAACATTTCTTAGATTCATAGCGCAAAAGCAATATGTCAATCTACATGACTCTAAATTGACGCGTGACTGTAATGCTTTGCGCGTACTTTATATGTGTTATCTTGTGGTTCTTGTGTGGGTTGCTTTTGCCATACTTGTACGGTCTTAATCTAGAATATCAACGGCGAGTTGACGTGGAAAGCATCGATCTTCCAGTGCCCCCGCTCCCGGATCAGGCCAAGATCGATCTCGGCTGTTCCATGCGCAAACTCCGCATGGGCCACATAGTTCGCGGTGACGATCTTGCCCTTCCCGGCCAGCACCGCAATATTCGACTGACCCTTGGCGCCATCGTAGTGCAACAGCGGCCCCAACTTGGCGAACGCGGCGAAGTAACGATCAAAGTCTGCCTTGGATGCTACTCGCAGAAGCTCCGGTGCGGCGTTCTGGACCAGCGCCTGCTCGGACCATGTCGAGACGATGAGCGGAATCGTGCGATTGGCATAGGCTTTACTGGAGGCATCCAGCCTTTCGCCTTGGCGCGCCATGTAAAAAATACCAACAGCCGCGACGGCAATGAGAACGAGGACAGCAATCCCCAACCCCATCAGAATTTTCTTGATCATAATGTTGGCTCGCACTCGGGTTTCGCTGTAGATTGCACTTAACTTCTTTACTCAATCTATTTCTTCCGAAGCTTCTTGGCTTTGATTAATGTTCCAATTCCAACGAAAGGGACTAAAGTAGAAAAACTGACCACTCTTAATACACGCATGGCCGCATCCTCGAAATGCGTAATATACACAACGCCACCATGAACAAAATACTTACATATTTCGCCGGTTTGATGATTCGGATAGCTTGAACCGGTGGATTGGTAGTAGAAAGCAGCCGAGATGTACATAGCTACTGATACTAAGGCTACAATCGCTAGCATGGCATATAATAATCTGGCGAATATTCTCATTTCTTTCATTTACCACAGCCTGACTCTCGGACTAAGGCGGGTATCGGTTACAGAAATCGAGTCAGAAACGCCACCGCCCAAGCCTATGTTCCGGCAGTCAAAAATGGCACTACAGGCTTATCAGCAACTCGTAATCTGTCCTGCATCGATCACTGTAATCATGTTGTGCTTAGCTTTAATTGAAACCCAATTCATAATATCAAACCCACCTGGCGCACATCCTTTTCCAGTTTTACCTTGATATTCAAAGAGTTGCCAACCTGATTGGCGCACCGATGGCGTCCCAAATAACTGAATGGCTTGACTTGCAGCTGATCCCAGCCAAATCTGGTCATTAAGCGAAATTCCGCCAAAGTTTCTGGGCAGTTTTTGGCAACCATTTATATTATTCCGCTTGGACTCTATTCTGGCCGTAACTTCCGTGATGGCATGATTTGCCCCGCCCATTTCTCCGCTAGATTGAATCCAGATTATAGTATTTGCCGCTCGATGCTGCCTAACGTAACAGACCCAGTACACGCTTCCACCCGCATCACCTTGATGTAAAAGCGTACCATGCCCAACACTACGTATAACGCCAGCTAACGTGGTTTTTTCGAACGAAATTATTAAGCGGCCAAACCGAATGCTTTTCGCCGGCATGAATTTAAGCGATGGAGCCCACTGATTTGGCCAATCATCGGGCGGTGACGTTGCGGGCGAGGCTGCCACATCGCAAGATGTCAATAGCAAACTACCAACTAAAATTCCAGTTATCACTTCGCGTATCCTGGGGCTCATTTGCGCAACCATCTCGTAATTACTTCACGACTGTCAATGCGTGATCATTGCTATTCCAAACCTTACGCCTTACATCTGGCGGCATTATAATGCAGCCCTGCGATGCGCTATGATTCAGCAGGGAGTTGTCTCCGTGCATTCTAAAAAAATGCCTACCAAATGTATTTGTTCCGCTATCCGGATGGAGATCAAGCGTATATGGCCCGGTATGCTTGTCCCAGTGCGGTGGGCCAATGGACCATTTGCCTTGCGGAATCGGGCCCTCGAAGGCTTTATTTTCCATCGCGGGGTTATTTAAGCCCGGGCCGAATCCAGAATACCCCCCCGGATATGTGGCTGTGACTTTACCCGTTTGGTCGCTTATGTGCGTAAGCGTGCCGGTCGATTGCGAATACTGCCAGTACAGGCCAAGTCCGTCCTCTAAATTGACCGGATCCTGCAACACATAGCCATACAGGTTGGTGTCGCCACCCGCAAACCCCATCGGATCGCGCGTGGTCCAGCGCCCGGTGACCGGATCGTAGTCCCGCGCCCCGAAGTGCGCCAGTCCCGTGTCGGCATCGTACAGGCCACCGGCAAACCCGAACGGCTGAAACCCAGGGTTGCTGTCGCTGGTGATATTGCCCCACGAGTCGTAGCTGATCTGCTCGATGACAGCGCCCGTGGCCGTGTTGATCACTTCGACCGGACTGCCCAATTGATCGCTGATGATCCGGTAGGTCACCCCGCCCTTGATCATCAGATCCGGCACATTCGGCCGGGTACCGTACACGAAGGTCGCCACGACATTGCCGCTGCCATCCAGCTCGGCGATCGGGTGAATGCCATCGGCATACAGGAAGCCCTCCACCAGGGTGCCGTTGACCGACTTGCCCACCCGCCGGCCGAGGCCGTCGTAGGTATAGGTGATGGTCTCAGTAGGCGTCTTCACCTCGAGCAGGTGCCCCAAGGCATCGTACTGGTAGGTCGTCGAGCCGGCGCTGGCCAGGCTGCCGTCCGCAGCATAGGTGTACGGCACCCCGTTGTAAGACGTCAGTTGATCGTCGGCGTTGTAGGTGGCGACGGTCTGGCCGTTCACGCTGATGCGATTGCCGTTGGCATCGTAACCATAAGTGTCGAGGACGCTCCCGTTCTCGCTGACTGTGGACAATCGGCCGCGGCTGTCATAGGTGTAGCCCCACGTTGTGATCACGCCGTTCTGGTCTTCCACCGCCTGGGTGATGCGGCCATCGGCATCACGGGTGTAGCTCGCCTGATAGAGCGGCATCGTGCCGGTGTTGGTGTCGAGCGAGGCCACGGCACCGAAGCCATCGTAAGTGCGCGCCGTACTGACATCGCCGGCGGTCGTACCTGTGATACGGCCATTCTGTGCATCCCGGGTCACGGCCAAGTTGCCGGCTTGAGTCAGCAGGTCATCGGCATCGTAGCCAAAGTTCGTCGCGGTTCCATCGACATGCCCGCGCAGGCGCGCCATTACGGGTTAATTGGATCCAGCTTTTGCCCAGAAGCCCATGACTTCCGGCAGGGGTGCGCGCTGCAACCAAATCGCGGCTGAATGGTCTGAATGGGTTCGTCTGAACTTTCCGGAGTCATCGTTCATGCCCCGCACCCCACGTCTGTCCCCGCTTGCCCTTGCGCTGGTTCTGGCACTCGCTCCCGCACTGCCGCTGCTGGCGGCGCCCGCACCGGCGGCCAAGCCGGCGATCAATCCGGCGGAATCGCCGTTCGCCCATCTGGCGTTCCGCAATCTCGGGCCGGCGGTGGCCGGCGGACGCGTCACGGCGATCGCTGGCATTCCCGGCAATCCGCGCGTGTTCTACGTGGGCGCGGCCAGCGGCGGGGTGTGGAAAACCGTCGATGGCGGGCTGCACTTCACCTCGATCTTCGGCAAGGAAGGCACGTCCTCGATCGGCGCGGTGGCGCTGGCGCCGTCCAACCCGAACATCGTCTGGGTGGGCACCGGCGAGACCAACATCCGCAACGACGTGATCGGTGGCGACGGAGTGTATATGTCCACCGATGCGGGGCAGAGCTTCCATCGCGTGCTGGATGAGCACGGCCAGGTGGGGCGCATCCTGATCGACCCGCGGAATCCCGAGCATGTGCTGGTCGCGGTGCTGGGCAATCCGTGGAAGCCCAACGCCAATCGCGGCGTGTTTGAAACCACCGATGGCGGCAAGACCTGGCACAAGAGCCTGTTCGTCAATGACGGCACCGGTGCGGTCGATCTGGCCTGGGCGCCGTCCAACCCGAAGGTGGTGTTTGCCGCGATGTGGCAGGCCAACCGCACGCCGTGGACCTTGAACGATGGCGGCCCCGGCAGCGGCATCTGGCGCAGCAACGACGGCGGCGCCACCTGGACGCAACTGCACGACGGCCTGCCCAAGGGTCCGCTGGGTCGCATCGGTCTGGCGGTGGCGCCGTCGCAGCCGGACCTGGTGTATGCGCTGGTCGAGGCCAGGCGCGGCGAGGGCCTGCTGTTTTCCTCGAACGATCTGGGCGAACACTGGCATCAGGTCAGCGACAATTACGCGCTGGACGTGCGCCCGTTCTACTTCAGCACGCTGCAGGTCGCGCCGAATGACCCCCAGCGCGTGTACTTCAACTCGTTCTTTCTGATGGTGTCGAACAATGGCGGCAAGACCGCCAAGCCGCTGGACAAATCGGTGCACGTGGACCACCACGCGCTGTGGATCGATCCCACCGACCCGGAGCGCATCCTCGAGGGCAACGACGGCGGCGCCTATGCCTCGCTCGATGGCGGCAAGACCTGGCGCTTTCTCGATGACCTGCCCATCGAGCAGGTGTATTCGATCGCCACGGACAACCGCAAACCCTTCGACGTATGCGCCGGATTGCAGGACAACAGCGCCTGGTGCGGCCCCAGCAACACCATGNCCGACAACGTGATCAGCGCCTACGACTGGTACACCGTGGTCGGCGGCGACGGCGAGTACGCGGTGCCGGCGCCGAGCAACGCCGATCTCATCTATACCAACGCCGAAGACGGCGCGACCATGCAGTTCAACCGCCACACCAAGCTGTCGCGCTTCGCCATGCCGTATCTGCACGGCCCCGGCGCGGTGAATGACCTGGCGACCAAGGACCAGAAGTACCGCTTCAACTGGACCGCGCCGATCGCGGTCGACCCGCGCGATGCCCACACCGTGTACCTGGGCGCCAACGTGCTGTTCAAGAGCACCGACGGCGGCCTCAACTGGACCGTGGACAGCCCCGACCTGACGCGCAACGACAAGAGCAAGCAGCTCAACTCGGGCGGGCCGGTGAACAAGGACATCTCCGGCGCCGAGACCTACGACACCATCCAGTCCATCGCCATCGCGCCGCAGAATCCCGAGGTGATCTGGGTGGGCACCGACGATGGTCTGGTGCAAGTCACCCGCGACGGCGGCAAGACCTGGCACGACGTCACCCCCGGCGGCGCACCGAAGTGGGCGCGCGTGTACCAGATCGGCGCCTCGCCGTTCACCCTGGGCACGGCGTATCTGTCGTTCGACGCGCACATGCTCGCCGACAACAAACCCTACGTGTACAAGACCACCGATTACGGCGCGCACTGGCAGCGCATCGACAGCGGCCTGCCCGACAACGCCTCGACCCTGGTGGTGCGCGAAGATCCGCGGCAGCAGGGCTTCCTCGCCGCCGGCACCATGACCGGGGTGGTGGATCTCGCACGATGACGGCGCGCACTGGACCAAGCTGGTCACGCACGCGTTCCCGACGACGCCGGTATGGGATCTCAACTACGCGCAGGGCGATCTGGTGCTGGGCACGCACGGCAACGGCATCTGGGTGTTCGATCACATGGCGCCGCTGGCGCAGTGGCGCCCGGCCATGGCGCAGGATGCGCTGCACGTGTTCACGCCCAGCACCGGCATCGAATGGCAGCGCTGGTCGCGCGGCGAGGGCGCCGAGCCGGCGTTCACCACGCCCAATCCGCCCACCGGCGTGATCCTCGATTACTGGCTGCCCAAGGCGCTGACGCCCAGCGCGGCGGAAAAGGCCGGCAAGCAGACGCCGGTGCGGATCGTGGTCACCGACGCCAAGGGCGATGTCGTCGCCACGCGCTGGGGGCCGGCCAAGGCCGGCATCAACCGCTTTGCCTGGGACATGACCTGGGACGGCTACACGCGTCTGGACTTTGGCGATCGCCACATCAAGAGCGCCAACAACAGCGGCCCATTGGCGCTGCCCGGCACCTACACGGTGACGATCAGCGCCGACGGCGTGAGCAAGACCGTGCCGGTGACGGTGCAGTACGACCCCAACCAGCAGTTCGACGCCGCTGCCAACACGGCCGCGCTGCAGGCTGCGCTGGCGACACGCAACCAGGTCGACGCGCTCAACCAGATGCTCAACCGCCTCACCGCCTGGCAGAGCGCGCTGAAGGCCTACGAGGTCAAGGCGCAGGACACGGGCAGCAGCATGGACGCCGCCCAGCGCGGCCTGCTGGCGCAGGCGCAGGCGCTGGACAAGCAGGTCACGGCGTTGCGCGACAGCGTCTACAACCCGCTGCTGCAGCACGAGGTGATCGAGGACGACATCCATTACCTGCAGGACCTGCATGCCAATCTGGAGATGACCTACGGCCTGGTCTCCGGCCTGCAGGATCAGGCGCCGACGCCGCCCATGCACGGGCTGATGCAGGAATACGGCGGCCAGCTCATGCAGAAACTGGATGCGTTCAATGGCCTGCTCGGCAACGGCGTGGCGCAGTGGAACACCGCAGCCTACAAGGCCGGCGCGCCCACGCTGGCGGGCGGTGCGCCGATCGGCGTGGTGCCCGCGCCGCTGATCGGCACCTGAGGCAAGCCCACGGTGTCCGCATCCGTGTGGGTGCGGACGCCGTTGCCCTGCCGGCTTCAAGCGTCAGTCCGCGCGCGCCAGTTGGCGGCGCTGACTTCGTCCATGGGAATGCGGTTGATGAACAGCGAGAACGCCAGACTGCCCGCGAGTCCCTGCATCGAGGCGATCCACGGCGGCAGGTAGCGCGGCTCGGCGATGAAGCCAGTGTCGAACCAGGGCTCGAAATCGAGCACGTCACTCAACGCCATCTTGCCGGCGAACAGACGCCGCAGCAGGCTCAGCCGGCGCCCGCGCAGCGCCCAGCGGAAAAACGTGTGCACGCTGAGCAGGCCATGCAGATACACGGTGTCCTTGGCGAAGGCATAGCCGCCGCGCAACGGCACGCCGCGGAAGATGCGCGCGGTGGAGTTGTAGCTGTCGGCGGCATCGTGGCCGTGGCCGAGGAAAAAACGGAACACCTCGATGAAATCGGCGCCGGACAGCGCCAGCTCGATGCCGAGGATGCGCAAACTGATGCGCTTGAGCCGCGCCAGGTCCATGCCGCCGGAGATCAGTTCGGCATACACCGCCAGGCCTTCCTGGGTCGCGGTGACGTGCGGACTGGTGCGCGCCAGCGAGCCCAGCGCCGGCTGCAGCAGGCCGTTGCGCGCGGTGAGCGTGTGCACGAAGGCTTCGTGCGCCAGCAACTGGTGGCGGTCGTAGGCGCTGAACCGCGACGTGCTGCGCAAACGGATGCGGCTGGCACCGGCGGCGGCCTTGGCGGTCAGCTCGGTATCCAGCTCCACCGCCACGCTGCCGGCGCCGAAGAATGCATCCAGCGCCGTGCGCAACTCGGCCTGCAGCGTGGCGGCGTCGATATCGTGCAACTCGGCCGAATCCTCCAGCTCGCCGCCCAGTTCCGCGGCCACCGCGACGAACTCGCGCGCGGCCGCGGCGCTGCTCAGCGTGGTGCCGGGGATCGCATCGCGCGGGCTGCCATACAGGTGCGCCGACAGCGCGCTGGCGGCGGGCGTGCCCACCGCTTCCAGCATCAGCGTGGCGTCGCGCCAGGCGCTCGCCGCGCGTTGCAGATAGCCACCCAGTGGATGCGCATGCGGAATCGCGACGAGGATCGCGTCCAGATCGGCGCGCGCGGCGGACAGGTCCGGGGCGTGATAGTCCGCGACCGGCATGCGCAGGCGCCCCGCCGCGTGCGCGGCCAGAAACGGCTCGGCTTGCGCCGCTGGCAGCGCCACCGTGCGCAGGATGCGCACGCCGCGCACCGCGTTGCTCAGGCGCTGATCCAGCGCGGCGATGGACTGCAAGTCGGATGCGGGCGGCGCTGCGGCGACCATGCCGCGATTGTAGGCCCGCGCGTGGCCGATGGCGCGGTGCAGCAGGGCGCGGCGGGGCCGTGGCGCAACGAACCGTTACATCCCGACACGCCAGGCATTCATTGCGCGCATCACGCGCACCTAGAGTGCGCATGCCGACCCACGCGCGCGCAGCCCCGGCGGCGCGGGGCGGATGCCGCGGACGCCAACGGCGTGCCGCGCTCACTGTCACGCCGCGACAGACGGCGCCTGCATCCGGAGTTCATCATGTCTTGCACGTCACCCAGCATCCCCGCCGCAGGCAGCAGCGCGAGCAATGATCCGCGCAGTTTCGCGCGCAGCCTCGGCATCAACCTGCGCCATCTCGCCGAGTACGCCAACGTCGCGCCGGAGACCCCAACCCTGCAGCCGCTCGATGCGCGACTGCAACGCTACATGCGCGATGCGCGTACGGTGCTCGATCGCGCCACGCGCCTGGGCGGTGGCCGCGCGGCCGCGCGTGACTGGTTCCGGCACATGCCGCTGGCGACGTTCGCCTACCGCACCGCCGAGGAGATGGTGTCCGAGGGCCGCGTTGGCGAACTGTTGCACTATCTGGATGGCGTCGAACGCTGGGACACGCGCGCCGCGCTGCCCACGCGCGATGCCGGCACCGCGTTTGTCGTTGCCGCAGCGGCGAGCGCTGACGATGCGTCCGTGGACTGAACGGATTCGCACGCAGTCCTCACATTTGTCACGGCGCGTGGAAGCTTGCAATTGGCTTGCGACGCGGCATGACTGATGGCAGGGCCGCGCGCGCGCAGGCGGCGCGGCCCTACACTTGCACGGTTTGCGAGCCCACACCTATCCCCGCCCCATCCCAGGAAGCGCCATGTCACGCTGGAAAATCGTCGCGATCATCGTGGTCGTGCTGGTGGTCGCCATCATCGGTTACCGCATCATGCATCGATCCACCGGTTTCCAGCGCGGCGGCGAGGACACGCCGATCCCGGTCACCGTGGTGCCGGCCACGCGCGAAAACGTGCCGGTCTATCTGACCGCGCTGGGCACGGTCAGCGCGCTGAACACGGTCACCGTGGTGCCGCAGGTCACCGGGCAGCTGGTTTCGGTCAACTTCAAGGAAGGCAAGGAGATCAAGAAGGGTGACGTGATCGCGCAAATCGATCCGCGTACGTTTCAGGCCGCGGTCGAGCAGGCGCAGGGCAAGCTGGCGCAGGATCAGGCGCTGCTGAGCGCGGCGAAGTATCTGGCATCCAGCTACGAAAACCTGGGCAAGAAACAGTACGTCGCCGCGCAAACCCTGCAGGCGCAGGAGCAGACCGTGCTGCAGCAGCGCGCCGCGGTGCTGGCCGACCAGGCCGCGCTGGACAGCGCGCGGGTGCAACTGGGCTACACCACGATCCGCGCGCCGATCGACGGCATCGCCGGACTGCGTCTGGTGGACGTCGGCAACATAGTCGGCCCGACCACCACCGGCGGCATCGTGGTGCTGACCCAGATCCACCCGATCAGCGTGCTGTTCAATCTACCCCAGCAGAACATCGAAGCCGTGCGTGACGGCATGCTCAAGGGCGCGCTGCAGGTCGCGGCGCTGGATCGCAGCAACAACAAGGTGATCGCCACGGGCGTGCTCAAGGTGATCAGCAACCAGATCGATACCAGCACCTCGACGTTCCAGCTCAAGGCCGAGTTCGCCAATCCCACCGATACGCTGTGGCCAGGGCAGTTCGTCAACGTGCGCCTGCAACTGGGCACGCTGCACGACGCGCTGGTGGTGCCGGCGCAGGCGGTGCAGCGCGGTCCCGATGGCGACTACGTGTTCGCGGTGCAGCCCGGCAACACGGTGAAGATGCAGGCGGTGACCACCGGCGGCGAGGCCGGTGCCAGCCAGACCCTGATCCGCAGTGGACTCGCCGCCGGTACGCGCGTGGTCACCGAGGGGCAATTCCGGCTCAAGCAGAACAGCAAGGTGATCCCGCTGGCGCCGGGTCAGGTGCCGCCGCTGCCCAAGACCGCCACGGCCGGCACGCGCAGCGGTGGCGGCTGACATGACTGAAGCGGTGTCAGGCACGGGCGTCGGCATCTCGACGCTGTTCATCCGCCGCCCCATCGCCACCTCGCTGCTGATGGTGGCGCTGTTGCTGTTCGGCATCTTCGGCTATCGCACCCTGCCGGTGGCGGCGCTGCCCAACGTCGAGGCGCCCAGCCTGCAGGTGACCACGCAATATCCCGGCGCCAGCCCCTCGACCATGGCGCGTCTGGTGACCACGCCGCTGGAGCGCCAGTTCGGGCAGATTTCCGGCCTGACCATGATGAGCTCGAACAGCTCGCAGGGTCTGTCGGTGATCAACCTGCAGTTCACCCAGAGCCGCGATATCGCTAACGCCGAGCAGGACGTGCAGGCCGCGATCAACGCGGCGCGCGGCACGCTGCCCGCGGCGCTGCCGTATCCGCCGGTGTACAACGCGGTCAACCCGGCCGATGCGCCGATCCTCACCCTGGCGCTGACCTCCAACACCCTGCCGGTGCGCGATGTCACCAATTACGCCGACAGCATCCTCGCGCAGAAGCTGTCGCAGATCTCCGGCGTCGGCCTGGTCAGCGTCGAGGGCAACATCAAGCCGGCGGTGCGCATCCAGGTCAACCCCGCGGCGCTGGCCAACCTCGGCCTCACGCTCGAGGACGTGCGCAGCGCAATCACCCAGGCCAACGTCAACGCGCCGCTGGGCAATCTCAACGGCAGCACGCAAAGCTTCACCATCGGCGCCAACGACCAGTTGCCCGATGCCGCGGCCTACCAGAACCTGATCATCAGCTACGTCAACGGCGCGCCGGTGCGGCTGCGCGATGTCGCCAGCGTGGTCAACGGCGTCGAGAACGACCAGGTGGCCGCGTGGGCCAACGGCAAACCGGCGGTGCTGCTGGACATCCGCCGCCAGCCCAGCGCCAACATCGTGGAAACCGTGGCGGCGATCCGCGCCGAGTTGCCGGCATTGCGCGCGGTACTGCCGGCCGGGGTCAACCTCGGCATCTTCGCCGACCGCACCATCACCATCCGCGCCTCGGTGGCGGATGTCGAGTTCACCCTGCTGCTGGCCATCGTGCTGGTGGTGATGGTGATCTTCGTGTTCCTGCGCCGGTTGTGGGCCACGGTGATCCCGTCGGTGGCGGTGCCGCTGTCGCTGATCGGCNCCTTCGGCGTGATGGCCTTCGCCGGATTCTCGCTGGACAACCTGTCGTTGATGGCGCTGACCGTGGCCACCGGCTTCGTGGTCGACGATGCGATCGTGATGATCGAGAACATCGTGCGCTACATCGAGCAGGGCAAGCATCCGCGCGAGGCCGCCGAGCTCGGCGCCAAGGAAATCGGCTTCACCATCATCTCGCTGACGGTGTCGCTGATCGCGGTGTTCCTGCCGCTGCTGCTGATGCCGGGCGTGACCGGGCGCCTGTTCCACGAGTTTGCCTGGGTGCTGACGATCGCGGTGGCGCTGTCGGCGGTGATTTCGCTGACACTCACGCCGATGCTGTGCGCGTATCTGCTCAAGCCCGGCGCGCTGCCGCAGGAGCACAGCGCCGATGGCAAGCCACGCGGATTCTTCGCGCGCATGCTCGGCGCCTATGAACGCAGTCTCGACTGGGTATTCGAGCATCAGCGCACGATCATGGGCGTGTTCGCGCTGAGCGTGGTGGTGACGGTGTTTTTGTATGTCGTCATCCCCAAGAGCCTGTTGCCCGAGCAGGACACAGGCCTGATCACCGGCGTGGTGCAGGCCGACCCGAGCATCGCGTTCCCGTCCATGGAGCGGCGCATGCAGGCGGTGATGGCGGCGGTGCGCCGCGATCCCGAAGTGGCCGGCGTGGCGGGGTTCGTCGGCATCGGCGATACCAACCCCACGCTCAACCAGGGCCAGCTCAGCATCGTGCTGACGCCGCGCGCGGAGCGCTCCAGCCTGGCCAGCATCGTCGCGCGCCTGCAGCGCAGTGCCGCCGATGTGCCGGGCGTGGCGCTGTATCTCAAGCCGGTGCAGGACGTGACCCTGGATACGCGCGTGGCCGCCACGCAGTACCAGTACGTGATGCGCTCGCTGGATGCCGCCGCGCTGAAACAATACGCGACGCGCATGTCCGCCGCATTCCACAAGCTGCCCGAGCTGGCCGATGTGGACAGCAATCTCGCCGATCGCGGCCGCGTGATGGATCTGCAGATCGACCGCGCCAACGCCAGTCGGCTGGGCGTGCCGATCCAGACCATCAACGACACGCTGTATGACGCCTTCGGTCAGCGCCAGATCTCGACCATCTTCACCGAGCTCAACCAGTACCGCGTGATCCTCGAGGTGGCGCCGCAGTTCCGCAACATCACCGCGCTGCTCGATCAGCTCACTGTGCGCAGCAACGGCAGTGGCGCGCTGACCGGCAGCACCGCCACCAGCTTCGGCCAGGCCGCATCGAGCAACACCTCCACCGCCACCGGCATCGGCCTGAGCAACACCGGCATCAGCGTCGGTGGCGGCAGCAGCGTGCCGCTGAGCGTGCTGGTGCACGCCAGCGAAACCACGGCGCCGCTGGTGGTCAGCCACCTCGACCAGATGCCGGCGGTGGTGTTGTCGTTCAATCTGGCGCCGGGTTATTCGCTGTCGCAGGCGGTGGACGCGATCAACACCGTGCAGCAACAGATGCAACTGCCGGATTCGGTCCGCGCCGGCTTCATCGGCTCGGCGGCCGAGTTCTCGTCGTCGCTCAGTCAGGAGGTGCTGCTGATCCTGGCCGCGATCCTGGTGATCTACATCGTGCTGGGCGTGCTGTACGAGAGCTACATCCATCCGCTGACGATCCTGTCCACGCTGCCATCGGCCGGCGTCGGCGCGCTGCTCTCGCTGATGCTGTTCGGCCTGCCGCTGTCCATCGACGGCATCATCGGCATCATCCTGCTGATGGGCATCGTCAAGAAGAACGCCATCATGATGGTCGACTTCGCCATCGTCGCGCAGCGCGAAGGCATGACGCCGCAGCACGCCATCCGCCATGCCGCGCTGCTGCGCTTCCGCCCGATCATGATGACCACCGCCGCCGCGCTGCTGGGTGCGCTGCCGCTGGCGCTGGGCACCGGCATCGGCGCCGAACTGCGGCAGCCGCTGGGCATCAGCATCGTCGGCGGCCTGCTGCTGTCGCAGCTGGTCACGCTGTACACCACGCCGGTGGTTTACCTGTACCTGGAGCGCTTCGCGGCCTGGCTGCGCGCGCACGGCGTGCGCCGCGTCAACGTGGACGGCAGCGTGACATGAACATCTCGGCACCTTTCATCAAACGCCCGGTCGGCACCTCGCTGCTGGCCGCCGGCGTGCTGGTGATCGGCATGATCTGCTACTTCCTGCTGGGCGTGGCGCCGCTGCCCAACCTCGAGTTCCCGGCGATCTTCGTGCAGGCCAGCGTGCCCGGTGCCGACGCGCGCAACATGGCCAACACCGTGGCCGCGCCGCTGGAGCGGCATCTCGGCCAGATCAGCGGCATCGACACGATGAACTCGTTCAGCTCGGAAGGCTCCAGCTTCATCGTCATGCTGTACAACGTCGGCACCAACATCGACAACAAGGCGCGCGACGTGCAGGCGGCGATCAACGCCGCCGCGCCGGATCTGCCCAGCAGCCTGCGCGTGCCGCCGATCTACCGCAAGGCCAACCCCAACAACGCGCCGGTGCTGATCCTGGCACTGACCGGTACCACGCAGCCGCTGTCGCAGCTTTACAACTACGCCGACACCACGTTGTCGCCGCGCATCTCGCAGATTCCCGGCGTGGCGCAGGTGGACATCAACGGCGGCGCCACGCCGGCGGTGCGCGTGGATCTGAACCTGCGCGCCATGGCTGCCATGGGGCTGACCGGCGACCAGGTGCGCAACGCGCTGGTCGCTGCCAACGTGATCGAGCCGATGGGCTATCTGTCGGATGGCCACACGCAACTGGCGATCAACGCCAACACGTCGATGACCCAGCCGGATCAATTCGCCGACGCCATCGTCGCGGTGCGCAACGGCGTGCCGGTGCGACTGAAGGACATCGCGCACGTCTACTCGGGCCAGCAGGACCAGTACCAGGCCGCCTGGTACAACGGCCAGCGCGCGATCCTGCTGATGATCCGCAAGCAGGCCGATGCCAACGTCATCGCCATCGTCGATCAGGTGCGCGCGCTGCTGCCGCAGCTCACCCCGGATCTGCCCGCAGGGGTCAAGCTGACGCCCTTCTTCGATCGCACCCCGACCATCCGCGCCTCGGTGGACGAGGTGCAGATCACGCTGCTGATCAGCCTTGGCCTGGTGATCATGGTGATGCTGCTGTTCCTGCGGCGCTGGGCGCCGACGCTGATCGCCGCGCTGGCTGCGCCGCTGTCGGTGACCGGCGCGTTCATCGTCATGTACGTGCTCGGCTACACGCTGGACAATTTCTCGCTGATGGCGCTGGTGATCGCGATTGGTTTTGTCGTCGATGATGCCATCGTGGTGATCGAGAACATCCACCGACACTTGGAAAAGGGCCTGAGCCCGATGGATGCCGCGCTGGCCGGCACGCGCGAGGTGGGCTTCACCGTGGTCTCGATCACCGTGTCGCTGGTGGCGGTGTTCGCGCCGTTGCTGTTCATGACCGGCTTCTTCGGCATGCTGTTTCGCGAATTCTCGATCACGCTGGTGGCGGCCATCCTGATCTCGGCGCTGGTTTCGCTCACCCTGACGCCGTCGCTGTGCGGGCAGTTCCTGCACGCGCATCCGTCCGCGGCGGAAGCGTCGCGACTGGGACGCAAGCTGGAAGCTTTCCACGCCGGCATGCGCGCGCGCTACGCCAAGGCGCTGGACTGGGCGCTGCGCCATCCGCGCCTGATGGCGGCGCAGGTGCCGCTGCTGCTGGTGCTGACCATCGCGCTGATGGTGGTGATCCCGAAGAGCTTCTTTCCGCAGCAGGACACCGGCGCCATCCAGGGTTCCACGCAGGCGGGCGCCGACATCTCGCCCGCGGTGATGATGCAGCTGCAGCAGCGCGTGGCGAAAATCGTGCAGCAGAATCCATCGGTCGACAGCGTCGGTTCGCGCCTCGGCAGCTGGCACGGCAGCGGCAACACCGGCACCTTGCTGATCAATCTCAAGCCGCTCGGCGACGGCCGCAGCCTGACCACAGAACAGGTGATGAACCAGTTGCGCCTCGCCACCGCGCACGTGCCCGGCATCTCGGTGTTCCTGCGTCCGGTGCAGGACATCGGTGGTCCCGGCGGCGGCAACAGCAAAACCCTCTACAGCTACAACCTCAAGGGCGACAACTACGCCGAACTGGAGGCATGGACGCCGAAACTGGCCGCGGCGATGCGCAAGTCGAAAATCTTCACCGATGTCAGCACCAGTCTGGACGGCTCCGGCCTGCGCGAGACGCTGCATATCAACCGCAATACCGCGGCGCGCCTCGGCATCGGCATCGGCGCCATCGATGGCGCGCTCTACGATGCCTTCGGCCAGCGCCAGATCAGCACCATCTACACCGACATGAACCAGTACCAGGTCGTGCTCAATGCCATGCCGTCGATGGCGGCCACGCCCGAGTCGATCAAGCGCCTGTATGTGCAAAGCAGCTCGGGCGGCATGGTGCCGATGACCGCACTGGCCACGATCACGCCCGGCCTGGCGCCCACCGAGGTCGATCACGAAGGCCAGTTCCCGGTGGTCAGCGTCAGCTTCAATCTCGCGCCCGGCGTGGCGATGAGCGCCGGTTACGCCGCGATCAATCAGTTGATGAAGGACCTGCGCCTGCCCGGCGACATCCATGGTGGTTTCGGCGGCGATTTCCGCCGCTTCACCGAGCAACAAAACAGCACCCCGCTGCTGCTGCTGGGCGCGCTGCTGGCGGTGTACATCGTGCTCGGCATGCTCTACGAGAATCTCATCCACCCGATCACGATTCTTTCCACGCTGCCCGCCGCCGGCTTCGGCGCCATGCTGGCGCTGCTGATCACCAACACCGAACTATCCGTCGTCTCGATCATCGCCATCGTGCTGCTGATCGGCATCGTCAAGAAGAACGCCATCATGATGGTCGACTTCGCGCTGGCCGCCGAGCGCGAGCGCGGCCTGGCGCCGATCGACGCCATCCGCGAGGCTTGCCTGGTGCGCTTCCGGCCGATCATGATGACCACCATGGTGGCGATGCTGTCGGCGCTGCCGCTGGCGATCGGCTTCGGCTCCGGCGCCGAGTTGCGTCGCCCGCTGGGCATCGCCCTAGTCGGCGGTCTGCTGTTCTCGCAGGCGCTGACCTTGCTCAGTACCCCGGCGATCTATCTGCTGTTCGACCGCGCCAGCCAGCGCCGCCGCGCACGCCGTGCCGCGCGCCACGCCGCGCGCGCGGCCAGGCAGCCGCTGGCATCCTGAATGCGGCGATCGGCCACGGCGCCCACGTTGTGGGCACGCTGTGCTATGCAGAGCGCGCCAGTCCCGCCGGCGCCGAGCTGACCCGTCCGATGCAAGCCCATGTCCGATGAGAACCGATGGCACACTGGCCGAATGGCAAGACGCGCGCAGCTTCGGTTTCGGTCCCGTCAACCCGGTTCTCCGCGAAGTCGTGGTTCACGTCACGCGATTGCGGATGTGGTGCGGGATGGACCGCGCCATCCGCGCACCGGCATTGCGCTGCGCCGGGCGCATCCACTGCGCGCACATGGCCGCGTGCGCGCAGGTGCGCTGCTTTCCGCGCTACTGCCCCGACGTGCGGATGGATGGCGACGGGCACGGCGAGCCTTGCGAACGGCCACGGTGCACAACCGTGTTTTCGCCATGACCCTTGTCGTCACTACCTGCGCTGGCTGTGCAAGCACCCATGCTTGCGGTGGTCGCGATTGATGATTCCCGCACCGCGCGCATGTCTTGCCGGTTTGCTGCTTTGGGCGGTTTCCGGTACCTGCCTGGCGGCCGCGCCGAGCACACCGCCCGGGGATGTCGCGCGCAAGCAGCAGGAAGCCGTGACCAGCGCCAGGCTGGCCCGGATCAGGCAGCAGATCGCCGCGCTGGCCTCGGCGCAGCAACAGACCTCCATGCAGCGCGATGCGCTGGACGGCGAGATCGCACAGGCCTCGCAGGCACTGGCCCAGGCGGCCACGCTGCGCGCGCAGACCGCGGCGGCGCTGCTGGCCAGCCAGCAAAAACTCGTTGCGCTGCAGGTGGCCGTCGGCGCGCAGCAGGCGCTCCTGACGCAGCAGCGCGAGGCACTGGGCGCGCTGTTGCGCGCTGCCTACGCGCTGGGCCCGGAGTCGGATCTGCGCGTGCTGCTGGGTGATGCCGACCTGGCGCATCTGACGCGCGCATTGGCCTACACGCACTATTTCCAGCGCCAGCGCCTGGCGCAAATCCGCGCGCTGCTGACGGCGCTGGAGGTGTTGCAATCACGGCAGGCCGCGCTGGCCGCACAGCAACGCCAGCTCGTGCAGGCGCAAAGCGCGGCGCAAGCCAGCGACCTGGCGCAGCGCGAGGCGCGCAGCCGACTGCAGGGCCTGCGTGCGCAGGCCGCGGCGCGCTACCGCGATCAGGGCGACAAGCTGGCCGCGCTGGCGCAGCAATCACGCGATCTGCAAAACCTGCTGGCGCGCCTGCGCGACATCTTCGCGGACATCCCCAAGCAACTGCCCGGCAACGTCCCATTCGCGCAACTCAGGGGCCACTTGCCGTGGCCGCTGCGCGGCAGCGCGCGCGCCTGGCAGGGCGGGCTGCTGATCGCGCCCGGCGCGCACAGCAAGGTGCGCGCGGTGGCCAACGGTCGCGTGGCCTATGCCGACTGGCTGCGCGGCTTTGGCATGCTGGTGGTGGTCGATCAGGGCGATGGCTGGATCACCCTGTACGGCAACAACGAGAGCCTGCTGGTGCAGGTCGGTGACTGGGTGAGCCCGGGGCAGGTGATCGCCAGCGCCGGTACGCCGGCGGCGGGTTTCGATGGCGTGTATTTCGCGCTGCGCCACGCCGGCCAGCCGGTGGACCCGCGCGCGTGGCTGACGCCGCGACCCTGAGCAACGCCGGCGCGTGATGCGGCGCACACTGCGCGCTTGGCGCTGGTCGACGATATCCGCGGACACGATGCGTGTCACAGGCGGCATGCCCGCAAACGGCCATAGTGCGGGCCATGGCATCCACCCACCCCCGCCACCCTTGCGAATATCCCGCCTGCGCCCTGCGCGGATGCGATCGATTGGCGCCTGGCGCTCGGCGCGCCTGGCTTGTATCTGTTGCTGCTGGTCGGCATGGCGCAGGGGTTGGCGTTGCTGGGCAGCGCTGCGTTCGCGCCAGCCGACGCGGGCGCGCAGTACGTGTACGGCTCGCTGGCGTTGCTGCTGACCCAACTCGGTGCCGGCCTGCTGACTTTTCGCTGGCTGCGCGCGCGGGTCGGCGCGCGGTGGCGGGCGGGCAGCGCGTGCGGCTTCGGTTTCGGCGGCAGCACCCGCGCCTGGATGCTGGCCGGCGAGGGCAGTGGCCTGATGCTGGCGCTGGCCGCGGTCGCGCTGGCCTGGCTGCTGCCGCGCCATGGCGCGCCGCATCTGGCCAGCCTGCTGATCGCGCTGCCGGCGCTGCCGCTGGCGAGCACGCTGATCAGCGTGTTGCTGGCACCGCTGTTCGAAGAGGGCATTTTCCGCGGTGCGCTGCTGGGTGCGCTGGCGCCGGCGCTGGGTCCGCTGGGCGCGGGCGTGGCCAGCACCGCGCTGTTCACCGTGCTGCATGTGCCCGAGCAAGCCGGTTACTTCTGGGGCCTGCTGCCGATCGCCGCGCTGGGCGGCCTGGCCGCGTGGCTGCGTCTGCGCTCCGGTTCGCTGTGGCCGGGCATCGTGGCGCACATGTGCTTCAACGCATTGCTCGGGCTGGGTGCGCTGCATTGACACCCGAACGCGGCAGGGCGAACCGCGCGCCGCGGCGTGCGCGGCCACGGCACGGGCATAATGCCGGCAGTTGCCGGAGTCCGCGATGCGTCGCCTGCCGATCGTTTTTGCCTGCATGCTGTCTGGCGTTTGCGCCGCGGCCGGAGCCGCCGTGCCTGCGCTTGCGGGCAGTGCCGCGCCGGCCGTCGCGAGTTCGCTGCCGAGCGCGCATGCTGGACCGGATCTCAAGGACATCGCCATCTTCACGCGCACCTTCGAGATCATCAAACAGGCCTACGTCGAGCCGGTGAGCGATCACGCACTGATGCAGTCGGCGCTGCGCGGCATGCTATCCGGGCTGGATCCGCACAGCGAATTCCTTGACGCCAGGGCGCTGCGCCAGTTCGACGAGGACACCAGCGGCGAGTACGCCGGGCTGGGCATCGAGGTCGCGGAGGTCAAGGGCACGCTGCGCATCATCGCGCCGATCGACGGCACGCCCGCGCAGAAAGCCGGGATCCGCGCCGGCGACACCATCCTCGGCATCGACGGCAAGGCCATCGACCCGGATGCGCTGGACGCCGCGCTGGATGCGTTGCGCGGCAAGCCCGGCAGCGTCATCACCCTGACCATCCTGCATGCCGGTGCCAGCCAGCCGATCAATCTGCGTCTGGTGCGCGAATTCATCCAGGTGCCCAGCGTGCGCTCACGCGTGCTGGCGCCTGGCTTCGCTTACCTGCGCATCAGCCAGTTCCAGGCCGATACCGCCAGCGAACTGCAGCGCCAGCTCGATGCCCTGCAGCGCAAGGACGGCCCGCTCAGGGGCGCGGTGCTCGATTTGCGCTCGAATCCAGGCGGTCTGGTGACCGCGGCGGTCGCGGTGGCCGATGATTTCCTCGACTCCGGCGTGATCGTCAGCACGCGCGGACGCCTGCCGCAATCCGACACGATTTTCCGCGCCACACCCGGCGATCTGCTGCATGGCGCGCCGCTGGTGGTGCTGATCGACGGTGGCACCGCCTCGGCCGCCGAGATCGTCGCCGGCGCACTGAAGGACAACCACCGCGCCGTGTTGATGGGCCGGCGCAGCTTCGGCAAGGGTTCGGTGCAAAGCGTGCTGCCGCTGCCCGACGGCGCGGCCATCAAGCTGACCACGGCGCGCTACTACACGCCCGACGGCGACTCCATCCAGGCGCGCGGCATCAGCCCCGACATCGAGCTGGCCGACAACCTGCGGGTGAGCGTGAGCAAGGCGCCGGAGCTGAGCAGCCGCGAAGCCGATCTGCTCGGACATCTCGGCGGTTCCGGCAACGTGGCCGCGAGCAGCGGCGGCACGGGCACGCTGGCCGCCGAGGACTGGTGGCTGGATCAGGCCCTGCACGTGCTGCAGGCGCTGGCGGCCACGCGCGCGCGGCCGGCAGCGGCCGCGTCCGCGCCTTGAAGCACGCTCAGCGCTCGTTTTCGTCGTGGTGTTGTGCGGCGCGCGCGGCCTTCTGCCGGACCAGCATGGCGGCGACCAGCACGCCGATCTCGTACAGCAGCACCATGGGCACCGCCAGCAGGGTCATCGACAGCACGTCCGGCGGGGTGATGATCGCGGCCACCACGAACGCGCCGACAATCACGTAGCGC
>JGI20133J14441_1000322_pt1 | contig 46779 bp, 43 predicted proteins | sample RS3BMetagenome_FD_14441 | JGI IMG/M metagenome (IMG submission 14441)
TTCCTCTATCCATTCCCAATACTTTCACATCCTCTTTTTTAATCACCTCTTTATCTGGAATATTCACCTGAACCATTATGAATATTCTATTTGTCTTGTCCATTATGATGTGGATGCGTTGCCACGCAGGATAATGACAATGGAGGTCCTTGAAGAACAATGGTATGTCCTTCGAAAGCTTTCTCATCAGCCTTCCGGAGAACATGCCATCTTGAATGTTTGATTTATATTCCCCTTCTCCATTAGCGCAAACAGGACAATGAGCTGTGTATTCTTCAGGCGTCGGATGACTGATACGTGAATCAGCCTTTATACCTCCGATAGCGATTTTTCAATGGTCTCGAAGGACCAATCATTGACCTTCCCTACTTTGTAGACGCCAGCAATAGCCGTTTTCAGATTGCTGTTGTAATATTCATATGTCAGGACACCAAATACATCGGGCCCTCCGAGCTGTATGCGTGCAACCCCTCTCTAGCCCGCAATTCAAGGATTGTCCTGATTTCCTCAGCGCTCTATGGCCTGAAATTCATTTGTACGGGGCTCAGCGATGTCCTCAGACTTTCGTCGAGTTGTTTGTGCCAAAATAGCTTCTGGCGGGGCAGTATCAGGTCGGGGCCTGTCTCCTCGGCCAAGATGGAAAGCACAACGTAATCCTTCAAAAGATCTACTTCATCTATAGCTACAATGTGCTTTCGGTTCAATCTCTCCTTTGCCCGTTCGATCCCGGCCCTCCAAGAGGCCCTCCAAGAATAACCTCTGCGCTTCCTCCCTGTCAGCTCATCGGATATGCCTTTGGATGTCCGACTATTTCTCCCGTTCAAGTACACGCAGTCAACATTCAGAACCTTCTGAGTCTACTCAGATACCTTCCTGATGTCAGTTGTCTTTCCTGAGCCTTTGGAGCCTGTAACGACAAGGTTGATTGGAACGCCTATCATCGCATATTCACTCAGATGGCCTGCAATTTGCCGTATTTCTTTCCAGATATAAACGTCCTCCGAAATGTGAGCAGGCTCGAAGACACTTGGCTCCTTTATGTTGCTCAAGACACTCTTTTCCTGGCTGCCTGAGTTCTACTTATGAAGCAAAGCAAAATCCAGTGTAACAGTATTGAACTCTTGGCAGAGTGCGAGGGCACGGATTTGAACCGTGGAACCCCTTCGGGAACAGATCTTGAGTCTGCCGCCTTTGACCTGGCTTGGCTACCCTCGCCCCTGCACTGAAAATAGGGTCCAACTTAAATACTAACGCCTGGAATGCCGAATCTGCGCAGGAGAAGGGAATTTCCAACAACAGTGGTGCTGCTGAATGCCATAGCAAGGGCTGAAAGCACTGGCATGATGCTGTAAATACCCATGCCAACCAAGGGCACAAGCGCACCGGCAGCTACAGGGATCAGCACAGAATTGTATCCAAAGGCCCAGGCCAGATTTTGCCTCACCTTTGATATAATCTTCCTTCCGAGTGCAAGAGAAGAAACGACGTCCATCAGATTATTGCGCAGCAACACTATGTCTCCAGCGGCCTTTGATATATCTGTGGCGTTACCCATTGCTATGGAAAGATCTGAAACGCTCATCGCAGGCGCATCATTTATGCCATCTCCCACCATTGCCACCTGTCCCTCTTTTTTCAATGAAAGGACATAATCCCTCTTTCCCTCAGGTGTCATTGAATGTGCAAATTCACTTATTCCCAGTGCAGATGCAACGTAGGAAGCTGCATATTCGCTGTCACCTGTGAGCATCACTATCCTGTATCCTCTTAGTGCTTCGATAACCTTCCGTGCCTCTGGTCTCACTGTATCCTCAAGTTCAGCATAACCTAACACCTTCCCTTCACAACCGAGAAAGACAACCGTGCCGTGAGGTGAATCGTGCTGAACTTCATACCCAAGTTTCTCTGCGGTGCTCAATCTTCCAGCCCAGTAGGTCCTTCCATTAATCTTACCTGAAACACCGTGTCCAGGATAATTTCTGAACTCGGTGACCTCAAAAAAATCACCTCCAGTGCGCAGATATTGCTCCACTATTCCCTGAGCTATGGAGTGGGTTGAAAAGCGTTCAAGAGAGGCAAGCAACTTTAGAAAATCAGGCTCTTGTGAGCTAATATATTTCACACTGAACCTGCCTGTGGTCAGCGTACCCGTTTTATCAAAAACAATCGTCCTTATTTTGGATGCCCTTTCAAATGCCTCTGGATTTCTTATCAGCATACCATTTTCCGCCCCCTTCCCTGCGCCTACAAGCAGCGCAGCTGGAGTGGCTATGCCCATTGCACAGGGGCATGCAATTATGATCACGGAGACGAAAACAAGTACGCTGAAGGAAAGCGGAGCATGAGCTATAAAAAACCAGCTGAGAGAGGAGATCACTGCAACAGATACCACGAGGGGGACGAAGAAAGAGGAGATCCTGTCTGCAAGCTTTTGCACAGAAGACTTCGCCTGTCCCGCATTCTTAACTGTTTTAATTATCTCGCTCAGAACTCCTTCGTTCCCTGGCGCATCCACTCTGATGCGCAGCATTCCATCAACATTCAACGTCCCTCCAACAACTGCCGCACCAGGGAAAACCCTGGAAGGAGCGCTCTCCCCCGTGACAGCTGAAAGATCAACATATGCCTCCCCACTCAACACAGTACCATCTGCAGGTATTTTCTCACCAGGTCTTACCTCCACCACATCGCCTGGATTGAGTAAGGATGCGTCAACCATCTCCTCCTTACCGTCAGAGATTCGGCGTGCCACCGATGGTTGAAGCTCTAACAATCTTCGTGTGGATGTTGTAGCACTTACATGCGATACCTCCTCCATCAGATTGCCGGAGCGAATGAGAGCAATTATCAGTGTAGAGGCATCAAAGTAGAGCTGGGCGTGCCCTGTTGACACACTCAGGAGAGTGTAGACATAGGCGGTGGTAGTGCCCAGTGCTATGAGTGTATCCATGTTGCTGCTTCTGTTGCGGAGTGCATCATATGCACCCCTGTAGAACTTGAACCCTGGATAGAACTGAGCGACGGTGGCAAGCGCAATGAGAACGGGAATGAGTGGATGCAGATATTGAAGGAGCACCACCGCAACGGCAATGACCCACGCAACTGCAGTCTCAATCTCATGTCTTCGCAGAGAAAGATAGGGAGCATCAAACTGAAACTTACAGTCGGCGGAACAGAAGTAGTATGTCCTCCCCTCTACATTGGAGATGAGGGTGCTTGTGTCCTCTACATACATCCCGCAGATAGGGTCCTTGGGCATATCACACGTACTTGGAAGGGTTGCTGTCGAATCTGCTCTTGCATGAGGAAGAGCAGAAATAATACGTCTTTCCGTTGAACTCTGTGCGGAAGCGTGCCTTCTCATCCACCTTCATGTGACAGACCGGGTCTTCCATAGATGAACAACACTTTAACGCATATTAATTCATTTTGAATTTATCCATGCATTATACTGTGCAGGAGAGACGAAGTTAAGACGGGCCCACATTGTGGCATGTCCAAGGCCGCAGAGCTCTGTGCAGAAGACTATGTAAGTTCCTGGCTGATAAACTTCTGTCCATATCGAATTCCATACACCTGGATATGCATCGACTTTGACGTCAAGCGCAGGGATTGAGAACTCATGCATAACATCGCGGCTCGTAACCTTGAATATGATGGTTGTATTGGTCGGAAATTCAATGGTATAATTCTTAATTGTCTCTGCGCCAGTGACATTGTAGCCATTTGGATAGTGAAATGTCCATGACCACTGCTGTGCGTAGACATCTATTACAAGGACATGAGAGGTGTCGGGCACATCCCTCATATAATTTGTGACAGGCAACTGATAGATGTAGAGACCATAGAAGACAATTGCAAGGAATAGCACAAGAAATACGACATTTCTCCTCCTGCCCCTATCTGCTGATGGAATAACACCTGGTTTTATATTATTTGTTTTCTCCCTTCCTGGCCGTGCCCTCGTTGAAATCACAAGATATAGAACCCATGCAACGAAGATTGCGCTCAGCACAAAACCGAGGACGAGATAGAGATAAAATAGATGGCTCCATGCGGCTGAAGTCGCTGACACTGCATTTGCGATAGAATTCATATCCATCGCCCCAGGTACATATTTACAAACATCCAGGCTCCAATCATAAGTGTAAAGATTATCAGAAGCACAAGCACGAGATTATCACTTATCAGACTTTCCCTCACATCATCACCTCACACCATGGCGAACATACCTGTTATGATTATCCCCGCGATTGCAATTAACACCCACAGGTAGAAGACAGAAGCAAGACTTGAAGGTATAGTTCCGGTAGCAAATTTGCCTTTCGCTGCCTTGATTGTAAAAAAGAGGAGCACTGCAACAAGTGCAACTATGTGAGCTAAATGCAGTATGGAGGCATCATAAAACTCAGAAAGTATCGGGCTTGAGGAAATTGCTGCCATGCTCAGGTTTCTTGCAGCCAATGAGCTCCAGTCTCCAAGCACAACGCCTATGTATATCAGGGCGAAAACTATTGTAAGTGCAAGACCTCCAACAACCGTCTCCTTGCTCTTCTTCCTTGAGCCGTAAACAGCGGCGTACATGCTGAATATACTCCCTGCCAGGACTATGAATGAGACAAGGAAGGAGTTCATATTCTCAATAACAGGAGGATCTGCCTTGTGGAAGAAGGGCAACTGCCAGCCAATAAAGGATGTGGAGGCAATAACAACGAGGAAGACAAATACATCTCCAGTGAGGAAGACCCACATGCCGAGCCTTCTGCTATCCATATTTCTGAACGGCCATGTTTCCTTTGTACCATCATCTGGTTCAACCTCAGGGAAGGCATCGTGTATATCATCTATCATCCAGCCCAGTGCTGAAATAACAAAGATAATCAATCCAAGTGCCATCACAGCATTTGTGTAGCCTGACTGAACAATTGTCATTCCAAGGAAGGTTAGGAATGTGCCAAGGGAAATGGTCATCGGCCACATACTCAGGTGAGCATTAGGCGAGTGGACTTCGTGCTTTTCCTCAGGAAGTATTAGAAGCTGGTTACCACGAACTTCAGGTCTTCCATTGAAATTGAATTCTGGCACAGGGGTAGGAACGAGCCATTCATAAGACCACCCACCCCACGGGTTGTCAGAAGCAACAGGTCCCCTGAATTTTGAATAAATCATATTGAATATCAATATAAGCTGTGCAAATCCGAATATAAAGCCTCCGATAGTCGCTATCTGATTCGGAAGTGTGAGTCCGAGACCTGGAGCATATGTGTAATATCTCCTGGGCATATTGAACATCAGAAACATGGGGAAATAGAGTAGATTCATGCCTATGAACGAGATGGCAAAGTGTATTCTTCCGAGTGTCTCATTGTACATCCTTCCAAACATCTTAGGATACCAGTAATAAAGGCCAGAATAGATACCAAACAGTATTGTGCCCACGAATATGTAGTGGAAGTGGGCCACGACCCAGTACATGCCATTAAGTGCTGAATCGAGTGCAATTGAGGACAGGAATATGCCGCTTGCGCCTCCAATTATGAAGGAGATGACAGCAGCAACTGTGAAAAGCGCAGGTGTCTCAGGCCGGAAGACGCCGTCTATCTTTGTAGTAATCTCCCCGAGCACAAGAACACCAGCAGGTATACCAATGGCGAGCGTATTCGCAGAGGAGACGTCAAGCCAGAAAAGGTTTGTTCCTGACATGAACATATGGTGCATATAAACAGTGAGACTCAGCAGCGTTTCCACAGCAAAGGCGCCTATCATCAGCTTCTTTGTGTAAATAGGCATTCCAGAGAAAAGACTGGCCGTATCATACATTATGCCAAGTGCTGGAAGGAATACTATGTACACCTCAGGATGCCCGAAGAACCAGAACAGGTGCTGCCAGAGTAATGCACCGCCAGTTTCATTAAGAAGGACGGAGGAACCTATAGTTCTGCCGAGATACAGTAAAACGAGATCTGTCAAAACGACAGGGAATGCAACCCACATCATCATTATTGTGAACATTATTGAAATGGTGAACATGGGAAGGTCTTTCCACCCGTACCCCTTAGCTCTCTTCAGAGTAATTGTTGCTGCAAAATTCACTGTGCTCACTATGACAGAAACGCAGAGCATTATCAGTCCAAGTATTGCTGCATTTTCTCCAAGCTGTGGCGAATATTGAAGCTGATTCAGAGGCTGGTACATATACCAGCCACCAGCAATATTTCCACCAGGGAAGAAGAAGCCGCTCAGAAACAGTATTGTGGCAAAGAGATACATCCAGTAACTCAATGCATTGAGCCTGGGGAAGGCCATATCCTTCGCCCCTATCTGAATGGGAACGAAGTAGTTGGCGAATGCGAAGGCAAACGCACTGATGAAAAAGAAGACCATAAGTAAACCGTGTGTGGTGACTAGCTGATTGTAAACTGCAGGACCGATGAATGTGTTATCAGGGTAAAACAGCTGCGTCCTCATTGTTAATGCGAACGAACCAGCAATGAAGAATACGGCAAGAGATGTAAAGAGATAGAGTATGCCGATATCCTTGTGATTGGTTGTAAAGAGCCATCGCTTCAACTGACCAAATCTTCCAGAGCCAGCGGATGCCTCATTTTGATATCCCATCAAGGTATCTCTGCTCCCAGAAAGTGCTTACCTCGCACTGCATCTTAGAGATAAATAGGATAAATAAGTTGTTATTTTTCAGCTGGTTCGGGCCATAACAACCTATATCTGATTGTCCAATTCATATGCTTTTCAAGTGAACTGATGGCACAATCAGGTTTCGATTTCTCCATGTTCCTGGAGCATCCAATGCTCAGGCATCTGGGGGAACTCGCCAGAAGGCTGCGGCGCATCATGCTCTCCATCATTATCTTTCTCGCAATATTCTTCATATTCGGACCTTCAAGCATTCCTGTGCGACGGACGGTGATAAGTCTTCCGTTCATCAAACCCATTGTGCTGACCTCAATCCCAATCATTGTGCCAAGCTTCCTTAACAGTTTTTCAGCCATAATGGTGCGCTATTTCATCTTCAGCGAGGTACCGAAAGGATTGGTGATCATAAATGTTGGTGCCTTCGACGCTATCTTTGCGTCGCTTGAGGTTTCGGTGCTCTTCAGCATCATATTTTCAATGCCTGTCATACTTACTGAACTCTGGAAATTCGTTTCACCTGGACTGTATGAGATTGAGAGAAGGGAGATGCGTGTTTTCATAATACCTGCCGTGCTGCTCTTTCTTGCAGGTGCCGCATTTGCCTATTTAATTGTAATCCCGGTGCTTCTGCTCGTCGTGAAACTTTACACCGCGTCACTACACATTGCGGCCTATGTCAGCATCCGTTCCTTCATCACCATTGTCATAGGCTTCATGGTGAGTTTTGGGGCTGCATTTGAACTACCAGTGGTAATGGTCACACTTACCCGCTTTGGCTTCGTAGAAGGGAGGACATGGATGGAGAACTGGAGATACGGGGTTCTATTTTCATTCATAATTGCACTGATCCTTTCACCCGGTGTCACAGGCGGGCTCATAGAGACAATAATAGGTCTTACACTCTCATCGCTCTATATAGTCGGTGCGCTGATATGCAAGAGGATACAGGCAAAGGTTAAAGGCAGCAGTGTAGCTGGAGGCTGAGTACTGCGGTGTTTCAATGAAAAAGATTGTATTTCTCGGAACAGCAGGGGCTGGAAAGTCAACGCTCACAGCCGCACTTGTAGACTGGATGCAGGACAATGGTTATGATGCAGCACTCATGAATCTGGACCCTGGAGTGGAGCAGCTAAATTATGATGCTGATATAGACATAAGGGACTGGGTGAAGCTGGAAGATGTGATGCGCGAATACAATCTGGGACCCAATGGTGCCCAGGTTGCAGCTGCTGACCTCATAGCGCTGAACATGAACAAGTTGATGGAGCCTTTGGAGCAGATTGAGAGTGATTACCTGCTTGTCGATACTCCTGGACAGCTGGAGCTTTTTGCTTACAGGCAGTCTGGAAAGGTTGTGCTTGAAAGACTAGGCCTTGATGAGACTATGGTTGCATTTATAAGTGATCCTGCCATGTGCAAGACCCCCAGCAGCTTTGTCTCCTCTGCGCTACTCTTCGCCAGCATCAACTTCAGGCTGCAGGTGCCATCCATTCATATTCTTTCGAAAACAGACATACTGACTGAAGAGGAGTACGAACGCATAATGCTCTGGTCTCAGGAGGAGGATGCACTCTACAGCGCACTGCTCGATGAGGAATCAAGGGCGTCCAAATCCCTGAACACAGAGGTCTTCCGCGCACTACAGCAGCTTAGCGCATATTCAGAGTTAATTCCAGTATCTTCCAAGGAATTCACAGGGCTTGAGGACATATATGCAAGGGCACAGGGCATCTTCGAAGGTGGAGAGGATCTGGAAAGAAGATGACTATACGAGCACTGCGCCCTCTGAAGCGGAAGAGACAAGCGAGGCGTACTGAGAGAGCAGCCCGGTCAGTTTTCTTTCAGGCGGCCTCCATTCGGAACGTCTTCTGGATATCTCTTTTTCATCCACTTCCAGCTCCAGTGTTCCCATTTCCACATCCACGCTGATTGTATCTCCATCGCGCACCAGGGCTATTGGGCCGCCAACGAACGCCTCTGGACAGACATGGCCTATCATGAGACCCCTTGTTGCACCTGAAAATCTTCCATCGGTGATGAGCGCAACACTTCTTCCAAGACCTGCACCCACGAGTGCAGCGGTAACAGAGAGCATCTCACGCATACCAGGCCCGCCTCTGGGACCTTCGTATCTTATTATCACAGCATCCCCTTCCTTTATTTCCTGGTGCATGACAGCATTGAACGCCTGCTCTTCTGAGTCAAATACCCTTGCCCTTCCCCTGAATTTCATTATATCGGAGGCTGAGCGCTTTACCACCGCACCATCTGGAGCAAATGAACCTCTCAATATTCTTATCCCTCCTTTGCCATGCATTGACTGCGACACTATGTCTCCTGTGGGATAATATTCAAACTCTGTCAGATTCTCAGCCATTGTTTTCCCTGTGATGGTCATGACATCACCATGCAGAAGGCCATGGCGGAGCAGTAGCTTCATCAGGGGAGGGACACCGCCTGCACGATATAGGTCTGCCATTGTATATTTTCCACCAGGTTTCATGTTCAATATTTCGGGAACGCGTTCGTACAGCCGATCGAAATCCTGAAGCGTTATATGCATCCCCGCTTCCCTGGCTATTGCAAGCAGGTGAAGAACAGCGTTAGTGGAACCGCCTGAAGCCATAAGAACCGCAATTGCATTTTCAAACGCCTCAAATGTGAGTATGTCCCTTGGTTTAAGATCCGAGGACAATAAGCGCATGAGTGTCTCCCCTGTCTTCCTTGCATATGCTGTTCTCATTGCATCCACTGCAGGCGGAGCTGCACTCCCTGGAAGTGCAAGGCCCAATGCCTCCGTCATCATTGCCATCGTGTTAGCTGTATACAGGCCACCGCAGGTGCCCACGGTTGGTATTGCCTCTTTCTCCATCCGTTCTAACTCCTGCAGGGAAATGGATCCTGTGGCACAGGCACCGACTGCTTCATACACATCACCTATTGCTATCTCCCTTCCCTCATGTATGCCAGGTAATGTTGTGCCACCGTAAACGATTATGGAAGGTATGTTCAGCCTTGCCATTGCCATAATCATGCCTGGCGTTGTCTTGTCGCAGCCTGAAACAGCTGCAAATGCATCATAACCGTGAGCATTGACTGTGAGCTCCACTGTATTTGCAACAAGCTCCCTGCTGATGAGCGAATATTTCATACCGGGCGTTCCCATCGCTATACCATCTATGACCACTGGAGTTGTGAAGACCCTCGCAGTTCCTTTCATGGATGCGATGCCTTCCCTGACCTTCTGTGCAAGGGAGAGCACGTGTATATTGCATGGCCCTGCCTCATTCCAGGCTGCTGCAATCCCGACAATGTTCGATCCTATTTCCTCATCCGAGAGACACATGGCCCTGAGAAATGCTCGATTGGGGGCCCTTTCAGGTCCTGAATAGTAGAGCTCTGACCTTCTTTTCATGACACGTCATTGCTGCTCATGCTAATTAATTTTTGAAAGAAAATTAGGAGAAGAGGTTTAATTCACTCTTCTGAAGCTCCAGCAACCTCTGGGACGACTGCACCTTCAGCACTGAGTATGGATGTTATATCCTCTGTCTTGTAGCCACTGGCAAGGGCAGCGAAAAACATCGCCAGCGAGAACACAGCCGCAACGACATTATCCCATGGGAATGGCACCTTTACGACATAACCAAATGCACCGAAGTAGGAAATGGGTATCATCCCCAGTGCAAATATAATCAGCCAGTAGGCAGAGGTGATCTCCCTCCTCCTATCCCTGGGTGCAGCGCGCTGTACCAGGAATGTGGTAGCAAGAACAAGGAGAGCGAACAGGACGAACGATATGAGGAAATCCGTCGTGATCGATGAGGGCAGTGCTGCCCCTTTGACCAGGAAGAGCTGTCCTGGGTATATCACATATGTGTATGTATAGTAGAACAGGGCCCCAAGCAGCGCCCAGAAGACAGCGCCACCTGCATAGAGGTAAGATCTTCTGAAACCGAAGCGCTTTGGTCCGTAGAGCATCATATAGAATGGGAGTCCAGCGAATATGGCGTATATCAGTATGAGCACGAGCTCTATCCCAGACCAGTAGACTATAAGAGCGGCGGCGAGGAAACCTATGGGCGCTAGCACACTGGAGGCAGGCAACCTGTAAGGCCTCTTGAGATCTGGTGCTGTTCTACGGAACACCCGGAGGGCAACACCTCCCATGATGTATGTGAATACAGTTGCACTCGATATGAAACCGACAAGCAGATACCAGCTCGGGAATGGAAGCAGAAAAATTGCGCCAACTATCAGTGTAGCAATGAGTGCAATCCATGGTATCCTGTACCTTTCATGTAATCTCTGGAAGAAGGATGGGAAATAACCATCGGCAGAGAGTCCGTAGAAGGTTCTTGTCCCAGTGCCCATGTAAATCCAGCCAGTGCCTGAAGGGGAGACATATGCATCTATGAGAAGCAGCACTGCAAATGCCCCCAGTGCAGCTATGCCTGTTGAAGTGAGTGCAGAGTAGAATGGACCGCTTGACCAGCTTGAAGAGGAGAGCGCCGACCACGAGCCTGGACTTATCCCGATCTTTGACCAGTTTATTGCACCAAGGAAGGCAATCTGAAGCAGCGTGTAAATTACAATACCCATTACCACCGAATACAGCGTTGCTCTGGGAACATCCCTCTGTGGATTCCTTGCCTCACCACCAAATTCGAGCGCCTGTCTGAAGCCGAGGTATGAGAAAACAATACCTGCAGTTGGTATTGCAAGGAACACGTTGGCATATCCCAGTGGTGCGAAGCCTCCATAGCTGGTGAGGTTGGCTGAGTGAAACACAAAGAAGAGCGATATGAACGTAACGGTGGGTATGACAATCTTCCAGTAGGTTGCGTATCTGTTAAACCTTCCAAGGAACCTTATCCCGAAGTAATTCAGGAAGAAGAAACCTATCAGAAGCAGGAATGCGAAGACAACACCAAGGCTAGTCAGGATTGTGACGGAACCAGTGGATGTGAGGACCGTTGGTACTGAATATGTTATGCCCTTCACATAGCTACCTGCATACTCAATGACACCTTCTGCCTCAATTGTTGGTACCGTTACGGCTGAGAGCAGATATGTCCAGCCCAGAATATAGCCTGTGTAGCTTCCGTGAGTGAAATGTGGATATCGCACTATTGCCCCTGTTCTCGGAAGCATGCCTGATACTTCAGCGTAATTAAAAGCAATGAAGAGGACAAGAATTCCACCTATAATCCAGCTCAGAATCACCGCCGGTCCTGCGACAGAGGCGGCAGCTATCACGCTGAAGAGCCAGCCTGACCCTATGATGCCACCAAGTGATAGCATCAGCAGATCCGCAAGGGTAAGTTCTTTTCTAAGTCGTTTGTCAGATTCTACCGTTACAGTAGTTTCTTTCAAATCATCCCCCAGGGTGACAAAATAGCGCATAGCATTTAAAAGTTTCTTGTGAATCTCGTAACGAATGCGAAATACGAAAGACAGATTCTGGGAAAAAGTGAATTTTGGGACATACCATCATACGGATTTCGAAGGCTCGCAGAAGACGAGGGAGAGGGTATACAATCTGTTCATGAATGCTTTCGAAATTATTGGGGATTTTAACGGACTGGCCTTGGACGCAGGCGCTGGCCTGGGATTTCTTACCTCGCTGTTCCTATTGAAATACAGAAATGCCCGGGTCGTGATGGTTGATAATTTTGAAGATGAAAGCCTGAGTGCTTCAAGCGCCTCGGCTGCACTTGCGAATCTCAGAGCACTGGAACTCACCGCAAATGCAGTCGTTTCGGAGCTGCGCTGCCTACCATTTAAGGACGGTGTATTTGACATGGGCATCAGCAGCCTTACCTATCACAATATTAAAGAGGGAAGGGATAAAGCATTTGCAGAAATGCGAAGGGTGCTGAAAAAGGATGCGCTCTTCCTGCTAGGTGACCTTTTTGCTCCAGAACCAGATGGATTCGAAACTCTCGCAGAGTTCAGTATTGAGGGCAAATATCTCAGAGGATATACACTCAGAGTGCTGAAAAGAAAATAATATACAGCGCGCTGGTATTGATGTAATTGCATGGCTTACAGGCTTCCCGGGGAGAAGGAAATAATCTCAGCAATTGTGTTATGCATGGTGGAGCATAATACAGTACATTCGCAGCGTGAACTGGGAAGACTTGTTCGTTCTATATTATCCAGGGATGCAACGGAGGAATTTCTGGTCAGCGACAGGAGAATAAGGAAGATCGCAATTGCGAACGGACTGGTGAAACTTGAGCTTAGATACAGAGACGCTGAATTGAAGAATGGAAAATTCTGTCCAATATGTGGGCAAAGATTGAGGAGGACAAGAAACTGGACACTGGATGGGAAGAAAGTGGCACTTGGCATCAGCTGTGATAGATGCGGTTATCGCTCAGGTAGAAGGGGGAGCCTCCCTGCCAGGTATATCTTTCACGCAAGGAAGGATTCGCGTATAGCAAGGGAAATTGTTAGCTCAGGTGGCATTTCGCAAATGTAGTGTATTAAGTGTATTAGTTCCTCAACAAACAATATTTAGAGATGTGGTTATACGCTGTAACTGCTCACTCTGAGGTGTTCGCATCAGGCCACAAGTAGCACTGATTAGTGTCACAAACAGAGAGGGGCTGGCAGGCATTGCCTCCTACCTTTCGAAGCGCCACATAGAGCTCATCGCCACAGATGGGACATGCCAGTATCTCAAATCTCAGCGCATAGAAGCGAGGCCAACTTCCAGCATTACAGGCTTCACAGACCTTCTTTCTGGAAGGGTAAAGACGCTCCACCCTCTCATCTTTGCATCAATACTCGCATTGAGGGATAACAGGGAACACATGGAGCAGCTTCAGGCCCTTGGGATGAAGGGTATTGATATTGTTATTTGCAATCTTTATGATTTCCAGCAGGCAGCAAGGACTGGCAAAGATGTGCTGGAGCACATAGACATTGGCGGGGTTGCGCTTCTCAGAGCAGCTGCAAAAAACCACAGACATGTGGCAGTGCTCAGCTCTCCAGAGCAGTACGGCAGATTCGTGGATGAGATGGAGAAAGGAGATGGTGAGCTGACAGAACAGTTCCTTCATGAACTGGCTGTCAGTGCATTTGAACTCACTGCATCCTATGACAGTCTGATTTCGTCATATCTTGGCGGTGCCGAGAGGCTGGGCAATGAGCTTTTGCTGAATGCAAGAAAGAAGATGAATCTGAGATATGGAGAAAATCCAGAGCAGAGGGCTGCTGTATACAGAAAGGCAACAGATGGCTTATCGATAACGGACGCTAAACTGCACCAGGGAAAGGAGCTTTCTTACAACAACATACTTGATCTGAGTATTGCACTCGAGATAATTATGCAGTTCGAGGCTCCATGTGCTGTTGTGATAAAACACTCCAATCCTGTAGGCGTCGCAACAGCAGAAACACTGGAAGAAGCTATGCGCCTCGCATATGAGTGCGACCCTGTTTCGGCATACGGATGTGTTATAGGTCTCAACAGGGAGCTTGGGGAAGATGTGGCGCAGTATTTGAAGGAAAAGTTTGTTGAGGCGATCATAGCTCCATCAGTCTCTGATGGGGCGATGATGGAGATGAAGAAGAGAAAGAATCTCAGACTGCTGACACTGGATATGAAGGAAGGGCAGACAAATGAAATTGATGTAAGGAGAATTGTTGGAGGTTACCTTGCACAGACAAACTATATCCCGCCGCTGGATAAAGGGAGACTCAGAACTGTTACTGTAACCAGGCCTACACAGGAACAGATTGAGTCCATGCTATTTGCATGGAAGATTGTGCGATATGTCTGGTCAAATGCTATTGTGATTGCCAAAGGCAATACAACTGTAGGCATAGGGGGAGGACAGACGAGCAGGGTAGAAGCAGTGAGACTTGCAGTTTCCAAGTCCTTGGGAAGGTCAAATGGGGCAGTGCTTGCATCGGATGCCTTCTTCCCTTTTAGAGATGGGATAGACGAAGCTGCTAAAGGTGGTATCGCAGCCATAATACAGCCAGGTGGCTCCATAAGGGATAGCGAGGTGATTCAGGCAGCTGATGAACACGGAATTGCAATGTTATTTACGGGGCAGCGGCTCTTCAGGCACTGATGATTGTCGATTGTCTTGAAATATCAAATGCTATAGACCGTAACACGCATTCACTGATTGCCCAGGAAACTGATAAGGGAGAGAGAAGACCGTGCCTTGGACTCGTCTCCTTCGGTGGAAATGCAGCTGCAGAAAGCTACTCAATTTCAATAGAGAGGAAGTGCAAATCAATGGGCGTGGAGCTAATGAGAGTTTCTGTGGAGAAATACCTCCCGGAGGAACAGCTCATTGATGCAATCAGATCTATGAGCGATAATGATGCTGTAGATGGCGTGCTTGTCCATACACCCCTGCCTCCCGGAATCAGCGAGCATGTCTTCAGATACATTGACCCGATAAAGGATGTGGACTGTGCAAACCCACTATCGCGTGGTTTCCTGTTTTCAGGTCATACGTTCCATGAGCCTGCAACACCCAGGGCTGTGCTGGAGATTCTTCTGCGCATTACAGAGCTGAGGGGAAGACATGTTGTTATCTTTGGCAGAAGCAATACTGTTGGTAAGCCACTCGCGTGCATGCTACTGAATAAAGGGGTGGATGCAACAGTGACAGTGCTGCACAGTCAGTCCCTGGACACCTCCATATCCAGAAAAGCGGATGTGATTGTCTGTGCGGTGGGTAAGGCTCTTTTTCTTAAGGCAAGTATGGTCAGGGAGGGTGCAGTCGTTGTGGATGTGGGCATAAATGTGCTCAGCACTCCCCAGGGAAACAAAATAGTTGGGGATGTCGATACTGAGGAGGTGAAAAAGATAGCATCGGCCGTCACACCCGTGCCTGGGGGTGTGGGCAGGGTAACAACCTCGGTGCTTCTGAAGAATGTGGCAAGGGCATATATTCAGAATTTAACATCAAAGCGCATCTGAAGCAGATCGTGCGATGCGATGTACTCCGCACCCAGCGACCTCAATTTGTCTATGGACTCGAGCTCCTTTTTCGGGTCGTAGATAATGCCTGTGATATCTCTCCGTTCCAGGTTCTCAAGCAATGGGGCAGCATCGCCAGTGTAAACAATTTTCCTTCCTCCTCCCTGTATGAGCAGAGACTGATGCCCTGGTGTATGCCCTGGTGTTTCAATAACCCTGATCCCTGATGTAATATCAGCGTCCCCCTCAACTGTCTCAAAATCGAGCTTTTCGAAAAAGCTGGAAACATAACCACCACGCATGAATCTGTCAGGATTTCTGGCATATTCCAGCTCTGCGCGCTGCACAATATACCTTGCCTTTGGGAAGAGGCGATTGTTGCCGCAGTGGTCCATGTGAAGATGCGTATTTATAACAATATCTATGTCCTCTGCGCTGAGTCCCAGATTCTTCAGTTCATCCAGCAGTGTGCTCTCTTTCCTATATCTGACAATTCTCGCAAGTGAAGGTGGAAGAGGTGCGATGCCTGAATCCACCAGTATCTTTTCGGTGTCAGTAATTATGAGAAGAGGTTTCAGTGCTGCTTCATACTTTATGCCGTAATATCTTGTCTTCATATAAACAAGCATTCCCATGTCGAGCTCCAGATAACCGTCATGGAGCAGATGCAACTCCCGCACCGCCATAGCAAAGCACCAATACAAAATGATATTAAATCAGAGGTCCTATTAAAAGGACGGTGCCAGATGCTGAGGGAATGCGATGAACATGGTTATTTCCGGGGCGAACGCTGTCCGATCTGCAATGAAGAAAAGAAATTTCTAATGAGCGACAGGGAGCTCGAGCATGTTGCACGCACAATGGCAGGGGTGCTCAGACATTTCCCGGAGAGATTCAATCTCAAGATGGATAGACATGGCTGGGTGGATGTAAGGGAGTTCATCAAGGCAATGGTGGAAAGACAGCCAAGATATCACTGGCTCAGGGTGCATCATATAGTTGCACTGATTGAAACTGACCCGAAGGGAAGGTATCAGATAAGCAACGGGAAGATGCGTGCGACCTACGGGCATTCGTTCGAAATAGAACTGGATCTGCCCACAGACAACATACCCCCAAGACTGTATTATCCGGCGACTGCAGAAGAGGTAGCCATTCTGCTTGAGAATGGCATAAAGCCTGCAGACAGACGGATGGTTCATCTTTCCAAGACAGCGGCTGATGCATATAGTGCAGGGAGGGTGAGGACTGAGAAGCCCGAGCTGCTTGAAGTTGCGGCAGACGAGATGGTGAAGGAGCGTTTCGTAATACAGAGGGCAGGAAGGACAGTCTTCATTACCAAGGAGGTGCCGCCCAAATACATCAGGAAGATGGAAGAAAGCGAGATACCTTCAGAGATTATTGAGCCGGAGGAGATGGATTAATTGTTCATCAGCGCTGATAGGCTGATGGCGCAGAGGCAGATGCATGCTATCTCCTATGGCTGGAACAATTTCAGACCTGAGCTGCTTGTTTACTCAGACAATCAGGTCAATGAGCTTGAACTGAATGAGATGCATTTTTTAATTGGAGAAGAGAGAAGATGCACTGGCAGTTTCAGAGAACAGGTATACAGACCATGCCCTTTCAATAGAGTTGTTGAGTTCAGCGACCAGTGTGAGTTCTGCAGCCGCTCGCTTATTCCCATAAGGCGCTGTCTCTTTGATCCAATATGCGATGGGCACATATGCGGATGGGAACTGTGCAGCAGGGAGCATATAGTATATATTGCCTTCTATGGAACATTTCTGAAGGTTGGCATGACTTCGGCGCAGCGGGTGAGGGAGAGGCTGATTGAGCAGGGGGCGGATGCATATTTCGAAGTGGCGCATCTCCCTAACAGGCTGAAGGCAAGAGAGCTTGAGAAACGCCTCTCTTCTGAGCTTCTCCTTCCTCAGGTCAGGCACATGAATGAGCTGATAGCGCTATTCAACAGGAAACTTGATGTGAAGGAAATAGAGAGTATATATGAAGAGCTGCTGTGCGAGCTGAAAGTGAAATACAACATGGAGGCAGGTGAGCTTCAGACACTGCTAGATTATCCAATAGAGCTCCCTCTGAATGAAAGGGCTGTGCCTGTTGAAGTGGAGGGGGTTCATGAGGGTAAAATAATAGGTTTCAAGGGGCGTTTTGCTCTGTATAAAAGCAATGATATAAGGGTGCTGAACATGCCTATGGTAATAGGACGATCACTCACTCTTTTATCTCTGTAACTGCATATGCCTGCTAAATGGGTTCCCTCCCTGTTTTCACTGATAGAGAAATTGCCCCGCTCCTTTCAGAGGACAGCACAGTTGATGCTGTGATCTCAGAAGTGGAGGAGTTCATGAGGGACAAGAAGAAGGGTTTAGTCGCTTCACCACAGCGTTTTGTATGCGAGGCGAGGGATGGGGAGCTCGTTATCACTGCAGGAGGAAGCGAGCGCAAGAAGGTCATAGGGCTCAGGGTCTACAGCACCTTTGACCCCGAGGATAGGGAGCAACTCATAGCTGTCTACGGAATGGATGGCGCGCTGAAGGCCCTTTTCATAGGGAGTGCAGTTGGCGCTTTGAGAACAGCAGCAATAAATGCTGTCGCAATGAAATATCTTGCAAGGCATGATGCGAAGACTCTTGGTGTCATAGGCGCAGGCAGGCAGGCCCGTTCAGTGGTGCCTGTTGTCTGCAGGGTCAGGGATTTCCAGACTGTTCTGATCCACAGTCTGCATGAAAGCAGTACCAGCAATTTTATCAAGAATGCTGGACAGATGCTCTCCCGCCTTGGTATCGATACAAGAAGGGCGGAGAGCGCCGAAAGACTTGTTTCAGATGCCGATGCAGTGCTCACAGTTACAACATCAGATGCTCCTGTTGTGAAAGCTGAATGGTTCAGAGCAGGGCAGCATTTGAGCACAATGGGGAAGAAATTCAGGGAAGCACATGAGATAGATCCATTGCTTCTCTCGAAGGCAGACATCGTTGCTACAGATTCTATGAAGCAGATACAGTCATATGGTGAAGCTTTTATGGGATATGACTACAGGGACAAAATAAGAGAGCTTGGTGAATATGTTGACGGAGAGGGAAGGGACGATAGAGCGCTTTCTGTCTTCCTTTCAATAGGGCTTGCCGGGACAGAGGTTGTTGTTGCAAACAGATTGCTTGAGATAGCTGCTAAAGCAGGCATTGCCTCCAGCGAGGTGCTTGTTACAGACTGAGAAACTGTACTGTTTTGAGATGATGCAATGATAAGCAAACTTGAATCCCTGCTTGCGGAGCATAAATTTGTGGTTACATGCGAACTTGGACCGCCCGCAGGGGCAGCGCTTGATCCACTGAAGGAAAAGGCAAGAATGGTCAGGGGGTATGTGGACGCCTGTAATCTGACTGACTGCACCACAGCCATGGTCAGACTTTCAAGTCTTGCATCATCCATAGCTGTGATGGAGGAGGGGATAGAGCCCATTATGCAGCTCACTCTCAGAGACAGGAATAGAATAGCGCTGCAGAGCGATCTCCTCGGTGCTTCTGCGCTTGGTATCAGGAACATACTCTGCCTATACGGAGATCCTCCATCGGTGGGGAATGAGAAGGATGCAAAACCTGTGTATGATATAAGCACACTGCAGTTTATCTCAATGCTCAGAAAGATGAGAGACGAAGGCGTTCTGCTGGGCGGTGGTAAATTGAGCTCCAGACCAGTGTTCTTCATCGGGGCTGCAGCATCGCCCAAGAGCGAGGAGAGCAAAGCAAGGATAGAGGCCATCAGGGCGAAGATAGATGCAGGGGCCGAATTCATACAGACGCAGCCTGTATTTGATATAGATTTGTTCGCTTCGTTCATGGATGACATGCGTTCATCTGGGCTCACTGAAAGATGCCATTTCATAGCAGGCATAATGCCCCTTCGCTCTGCAAAAATGGCAAAACATGTGAAGAGCATCCCCGGCATTGAAATGACAGAGAAGATAATGGAGAGGATGGAGAGGGCCGGGGAACAGCAGAGAGAGGGTGTGGAAATCGCGCTGGAGCTTATATCTGAGATAAAAAAGATGGAAGGTGTTTCAGGCATACACATAATGACTGTTGCCTGGGAGGAGGTTATCGCCGAGATTGTCAGGGCTTCAGGACTTGCGCCTGCGGCGCGTAGGAGTTTGCTTTGAAGGAACGAACCATACATCGCGCACAAGGTATTCAGGCTTCTTCGCAAAGCGTGCCTCAACAGGCATGCCTATGTAGATATCCTCCTGTTTGCAGTCTTTGAGCCTGGACATGAATAGACTGTTGACACCTTCGAATTCGACAAGAACCAGGTTGTAGGGCGTTTCCTTCAGGAAGGCCTCGCTTCCGTACTGGCAGGTGGTCCATGCATGCACCTTCCCCTTCAGCGGCAGGCGCTTCCATTCTGTTGGGGAACCGCAGAACATGCAGTGCGCCCTTGGCGTGCCATATACATAGCTGCATTTCTTGCACTCGCTTCCGTAGAGCCTTCCCTGCGCGAGGCCAAGGAAGAAGCGCGAATCCTCTGCATAACTGTGTATGTAATCTATCGAATATGGGAATTTTATCACAAGCTGTTCTCTTCCCTCGCTATCTCTGTATATGGCTGCACCGCGCTTCATTATCTCCTGCATCACTTCCCTGTACTTCCTGAATTTTTTGGGTAGCTTTGCTGCCATTTATTTCACCCTCTCAAGAATTGAAACAGTCACAGAACTCCCCGTGCCTGCGTGAGAATGTATTGCCCCTCGCCTTGCATTCCTTATCTGCAGTGTTTCGTTTCCGAAATGCTTCTTTATATCACCCTGCAGCTGCCAGAGAGCAAACACAGCCTGCATGAGTCCCGTCGCACCGACCGGGTGTCCGCAAGCTATCAGACCACCTGATGGATTGACTGGGATTACACCCTTTTCCTTCAGCTCCAGGCCGTAATCAAGTTCCTTGAGAAATGGTGCGCCGCGTTCCACGAACTCATACCCCTCGCCATATCTGCAGAGCCCCATATCCTCGTAAGTCTGTATCTCGGAAGAGGCATATGCGTCATGCAGCTCTATGAAATCCAGGTCCTTCAATGGGTTCTCAATGCCTGCGGCCCTGTAGGCTTCAATGGAGGCGGTCCTGCCTGCCCTGAATGAGTGCACGCCGGGATAATCGAGATGCTCATAATCTTCAGCACGCTCATGCGGCATAAGAGGCACCTTCCCAAATGGTCTGTCCGCCAGACGCATTGTGTCCGTCCCACATCCGACGCCTTTTATAAGCACAGGATTATCAGTGAGCCTGAATGCTTCTTCCTCGTTTGCAAGTATTGCAGCAGCAGCTCCATCGCTCATGGTGCAGATCATCTCCCTTGTCAGCGGGTAGGATATCACCTCGGCATTCATAGCATCCTCCACAGTGATCTTCTTCGGATACTGTGCATAGGGGTTGTAAAGAGCGTTGACATGATTTTTTACAGCTACCATGCCCATTATGCGCATCGCTTCCTTTATTGCCAGTCTCTGCGCCTCACGCTCATCCTTGATGTGTGCAAATCTGCTTCTGCGCATATATTCATAGATATGTCTTGTGACCATCAGTGCATAGTAGCCTGTATAGAAGCCTCCAATTGGAAAGTCAAAGTTGGTATCGGAGGCAAGTGCGATGAACTCGTTTCCCTTCCATGTCTGCACCCTTGACATGGTTTCGAAGCCAGCCACAAGACATATGTCCATCCTTCCGGATGCCACTGCCTCAAATCCTGCCTGGAAAACCTCGCCTCCTGTCGCGCCTCCCCATTCAATGCGCATGCTTCCCTTTGGATTGAGGCCGAGATAATCCTGCACCATGCTTGCTGCCTTCAGCTGCCTGGCAAAGTGATCCGAGAAGTAGGACAGGCGTGTTCCATCTATCTGTGGTGGTTCAAGATTCGGCACCTGTCTCATGGCATAGTCGTATGCCATCTTAACCATGTATCTGAAGTCCATTTCAGGATGGGCCTTTGCGAACTTTGTCACACCGCCTGAAACCAGATACACCCTTCTTCCGTATTTCTTAGATTCTGCTATAATCACCACCGTGCAGTCAATGTCAAAATTCTATATTTTAGTATTTACAAAATAATGAGAAGAAGAGGTTTGAGGATGCTCATTTCACATCTCTACTTCTCTCTGCTGACGCGACGCCTCCTGTATACAAAGAGGGAGAGAGCGAGAGAAACAGCGCCTGAGATGAACATGAGCAGCGGTATAATACCATTATCCATCAGAAGGAAGGAATAGGCTGAATTACCCCTGAGCTCTGCTCTGAGATGTGCAAGCTGGACTTCAAGTGCGTTGAGCTGTAGAGTGTATGCAGCGATTGTTTCATTTTCTGCTTCGAGCTGGGCAAGGAGAGTACTGACTGAGGTATAGGAGCTGTTTCCTCCAAGTGCTGCATCGATCCTTGAGAGTGTAGCATTGTACTGCTGCTTCACACTGTAAAGCTGAGCAGATAGATTCTCAAGCTCAGCACTTAGCTGCAGTGTCTCATGCCTCAGTGCAGATATTGACGTGTTTGAAGCATGCAATTGTTCCGATAATGTGGAGATGCTGCTGTATGCACTATTCAGTTCCTGCTGCAGATGCGCTACCTGAGCCTCGAGAGCGACAACCTGGTTATCAAGATATACGATTGCATGAGAGGTAGCCAAAAGGCCAGTTGGTGTATGAACCGCATATGTTATTGTGTAAAAGCCATCAGGCCATGTGGTTGTATTCCATAGATATGTGCCTGTAAGTGATGATGTGGTCAGAAGCGAAACAGTGCCATTCGGAGAGCTTATCTGAAGCACTCCATATGCACCGCTGAATCCCCAAGAGCCAGTGTAATTTATTGGAACAGTGCCGCTCAAGACAGTTGATGGGATATTTAGCGCCGACACCGGGTCATTGCCCGGGTTTGAGATATAGAGAACCATGTACCATATAATCGGATCACCGAAACTCTGAGAACCATAGCTGTAAACAAAGAAGGAGAAGGGGAGCGATATTGTGTTCTCACCTTCATCAACCATTGTGAGTTCAATTGCTGTACCAGGAGCAGGAAGATTGCTGAAATTGATATTCAGAGCTCCATTGTACGTCGTGTTTGCAGGGAAAGATTCATTTATGAACTGACCGGGACCACTGCCTATGCTTACATTGATGAAATTGAGATATTTCATTCCACTGAAAATAACAGTCCCCTGAAGTGTGCCCGTTTGCTGATTCAGATAAACCTGAGGCAGGAATGCACCTGCCTGCGGCTCGACAAAGACAGTTTTCTGGTTTGAGGCGAGATTATCATAATAGGCGCGAACTGTGTATATCTGTGTGGGCACAGTTCCATTATTTGCAGAGACAAGGGGGTTGTTCCACAGGTAGAATTGACCCCTGAAATCGCTGAGCCACCTGCCTATCATCATGCCAGGAGCATATTGCGAGGGGCTCACAGTCGGATCCACTGACTGATAGTTAATGGAGACTGCTGTCTGTATTATGGTTGCGCCCATCAGAGGTCTTCCATTCAGTGTAACTACGCCAGGTGTTCCGAAGTTGTACGTGTCAGCTACATTGAAATCCTGAAACATTGTGACCTCCACTGTGCTTCCATCCGAAAAGCCGTAAGGCGTCATAACCTCGATGCTGAGATTGCCGGAGAGGTTGGGCTGATCAACTGCAAACTGCTGGAAGCTCCAGAGAGAGTCAGGTCCGGCTCCTTCACTTCTTACATAAAAGAATGCATATTCAGATGCATTTGTCGGGATAGGCCATGGAGCATATTGAAGCGTATACGTGAAGGTGCCATTCGTTGTATTTATCTCAGTATAGGTACCGCCGCCATAAGTCCCGTTGTTTGGACCTCCACTGTACGCGATTATACTGACATAATCAGCAACCTGCCCGTTGACATAGAGGACTGTGAAATTGTAGCTTCTATCTCCGATAAGCGACTGGAATGGCTTCAGACCGGTGGGTGTATTGAGCAATACGAAGAAGGGCTCATCTGTGAGTGCATGTTGCAGAGGTACCTGCCCTATAAGGACTGCATCAAGTGTATCAACGAGCGGCAGGCCGAGCCCCTGCAGGAAATTCCAGCCAGGTCCGGCAGGATTGAATATAGAGGGATACCACTCAGGCAGATTCAGGTCCTGTGGATACTCCTGTGAAGTGTTAAGGAAATTCCAATCATAGGAATTAAACGGGGCCCAGTCCCAGCCCACACCTATATCCACCATTGGGACAAAGGGATCCGCAGAAAGTGCATGTGCTTCGTATGCATTGTTTGCTTCAAATAGCAATGCGTTTGCACTTCCCATTAATGGTGTGCCATAGGCCACATTTGCCTGCTCCTCTATCAGTGCCCATTCTCCTGCTGTTATGGGCGTTGCAAACGACGTGCCTCCGAAGAATTCGAACCAGTGGCCGTCATTGAAGAGCGTCATGTTGAATGCAGCCGCATTGCTTACCACTGGTATTATCTCGCCGCCTGTGCTGTAGGTATCGAGCGCGTTCTCCCACCATGGCTGCTGGATTGCTGTTGAGGAAGCGTATGTACCTCCTCCACCATTGTTGAATGACCAGTAGGTGTAGAAGGAGATGCCTGTCGCCTGAGCTACCTCCATTGGAATGTTGCTTATTGTTGCTGAAACGCCTGTGAGTGGGAATTCAACTCCATTTGAATTTACAGTCAGCTGACCTCCCCCGACACCCACGACGCCTGGCGCCTCCACCGGTCTGCTTGTTTGGAGCACTGTGCCTCCATTATTTGACCCAGAGTCGCCAGTGGCAAAGAACTGAGTTACACCCTGAAGCGCAAGTATGTTCACAAGCTGTTACTGAACAAGCACGTCAAAGGGTGAGGCAAAAAATTCTGTGTCGATGGCCTCAAAGCTGTGCGAGTTACTCGTGATTGAAATAGAGGTCGCACCCTGCGCAGGACCATAGATTATCTTTACATATGGGTTTGGAGGTAGAGGGGAACCATTCACCAGGTACTGCGAGATGGCCTGATACCCTACATCAAAGCCCTCCAGCAAATCGTTTGGAACACCGACAAGAACAATGTGCGCCTCGGGGGCCATGGCCGCAATATATTCGATGTCGAGTGCTGTCTCACCTGTCCAGCCCCATTCGTGAGCATCCTGTATACCTGCTGTGAGATTTGGAATGTCCACGCCTATCTCGGTGAATCGATCAGGAAGCTGATTCGGATTATGGAAAACCTCTGCACTGAATTCACTTATTGTCTGCGGGGAGATGAGACCGACCTCGGTCACAGCTATTGTTATCCCCTGTCCCATGTCTCGCTCACTATCTATTGTTGTCTTTCCATACCAGAGGTTGTGTGCTCCAGTCACAGCAGGAAGGGTGCCTGGCCAGAGGAATTGATAATTGTTGTATGGTGCAGGAAATGTAGTCCATGTGTAGTTACCTGAGGCATAGTAAAGTGCCTGAGATGCATTAATCGACGCATCACCGCTCGTATTTAGCAGCGGTGTCATGGATAAATTGAGATGCAAGAGCGAAGGCACAGCAAATGCGCCATCAAGGCCAGCAATCCCCAGCACATGCATTGCAATCTGCTGCGGCAGATATTCTGGTAGCGTGTTCAGATAAGCGCTTGTTGTATTGGAAGTGAATAGGTATATGCGTGTATGAAGCGCACTGTCGAGCTGAAATGCATTGCCCGTGAGTGTGAGCATCAAACGTGTGCTGCTTGGCATTACTTTCAGACCGTACGCGCTGAAATAACCTGTTATGAAATTATAGACGGTCGGAGATACCCCAAAGAGATTTCCTATCTCCTGAGCTGTCAGGAAGTGTCTGTAAAGAGGACTGGAGGGATTTTCGATCGCTGCAAGATAATCCGAGATGATACCTGATGGCTTGAGTGCCACTGTTATGGTTATGTTAGCAGAAGGTGATGGCATGCTTTCCTCAAATCCCAGCTTTGTTGCCTCAGCTCTGCTGGAGGCTGCTGGGCCAACACTACTGAGCATTCTACCGTATTGCACAAAAGGTCTGAAATGTGTCCAAGGGGAAACAGCGAATCCTGAAGTTACGAAGACAGCTACAATCACAAGCGTCAGGCACAAAACAAGGCTCCTTTTCTTCCTGGCAATCATTTACAACCCCCTCGCAAACGCCAGCGTCATGGCTGGCAACTAATAAATTACTGCACTGAATTTCGTTTATTTGAGATTCTCATTTTAATGTGAATAAAATCATTATCGCTGGAATTGATTCAATCGAAATTCATTTCAAGCTACAGACCCTTTTCGAGGACATCCTTTGCTATAATCAGTCTCCTTATCTCGGAGGTGCCTGCTCCTATTTCAAGCAGCTTTGCATCACGCATCAGCTTTTCAACCTTGAACTCCCTCATATAGCCATATCCACCCATTATCTGTATGGCATCGAGTGCAGTCCTGGTTGACCCTTCCGCTGCGAAAAGGATTGCAGCTGCAGCCTCTCTGTTCCTGCCCTTATCCTTCTGAAGCAACATGAGCGCCTTGTAAATCAGAAGTCTGCTTGCTTCTATGTTTACATACATATTTGCTATCTTCTCCTGTATCATCTCGAACTGAGCAATGGGCACCCCAAACTGCCTGCGCTCTCTTGCATAGCGCACTGCAAGCTCTGCAGCCTGCTCCTGAATACCAAGTGATATACCTGCAAGTACAGCTCTTTCCACGCTGAGGCCTGACATTATTATCGAAGTTCCCTCATTCTCCGCCCCCAACAATGCGTCCTTTTCAAGCACACATTCGTCGAAGAATAGCTCACCTGTCGGGGAGCCGCGCATTCCCATCTTGTCGAACTGCCTCCCCCGCCTTACCCCCTCTTTATTCAGTGCGACCACGAAGGCGCTCAGTCCCCTGTGGCCCAGCTCAGGTGCTGTCCTTGCATATACAATGGCCACATCTGCAACAGGTGCATTGGTGATGAAAGTCTTAGAACCACTGAGAACATACATGTCATTCCTCTTTTGAGCTGTTGTCTGAAGAGAAAGTGCATCAGAGCCAGAGGATGGTTCTGTTAGAGCGAGGCATCCTATCCATTTCCCTGTTGCTAGCTTCGGCACAATCTCCTCTCTCTGCTTCTTGTTCCCATTTCTGTAAAGATTATCGAGACAGAGATTTGAGTGCGCACCCACAGAAAGCGCAAAGGCAGGAGATACCCTGCTAAGCTCTTCGAGACATATGGCCTGGGAAATATAGTCAAGACCTGCGCCATCATATTCGCTCGGCACAGTTATACCGAGCATGCCTATCTCACCTAGCTTTTTGAAAAGGTCTAAAGGAAAGTAATCCTCTTTGTCCATGCGCTCTTCAACCTTTGCGAGTTCACGCTGTGCAAACTGCCTGACTGTTGAACGAACAAGCTCATGTTCCTCTGACAGCTCGAAATTCATGTGCAGCATATTGACTTGCAGTTAAAAATACTTGAGACGGTCATGCCATCGCCCTTCTTGTCTTTGGATCCAATATGTCTCTTAGCGCATCGCCCATCAGGCTGAATGCAAAGACAGAGAAGAAAATTGCAAGCCCTGGGATTATTGGTACCCAGGGGGCAGTAAAGATGAACTGCTGGGTGTAATATACCATGCTTCCCCATTCAGGTGTCGGAGGCAGCACGCCGACCCCCAGAAAACTCAGAGTTGAAAAGGTGAGTATGACTGTGCCGATGTCCATTGTCATGTATATCAGCAGTGTGTCGAATATATTCCTGAAGACATGTCGGAAAAGGATGACAATCTCCCTGGTACCAGCTGCCCTTGCTGCAACGACATAGAGCTGATTCTTAACCACAATCGTCTGACCCCTTGAAAGCCTTGAATAAGAAGCCCACCAGACAACTGATAACGCCTCAATTGAGTGCACTATTGATGCGCCCAGAGCAACTGAAATTGCAAGCGTTAGCACAAGGCTGGGTATTGAGAGAAATATGTCTGTTATACGCATGAGCACTGTGTCAAGAAGCCCACCGTGATAACCAGAGATCATGCCAATCCCTCCCCCAACTATCATTCCCAGGAAGGCAATGCTGATGCCAATTCCAAGGTCAATTGGTGTGGCAGCAAGAACCCTGGAAAACTGGTCCCTGCCCAGCTGATCTGTGCCGAATGGGTGTGCCAGGGAAGGGTATGATAAGGGAGGACCTGTGTTCAATGCATACGGGTTGTATGGAAGAACATGGTTGCCGCCTATGGCAACTGTGAGAGCTACAATCACATAAAGCATCGCAAGCACAAAACCGGTGAGGGATAGAGGGCTTGAGGTAAGTATGTGCCATGTTGCTTCCGCATTTGTTCTGACTGAAGAAATGACTTTCCTGACATAGGGATGGGCAAACATACTATCTCCACTCCACCCTGGGGTCAAGAACGGCGTAGAGTATATCTGCAATTAAATTCGAGATTATGACGCCAATTGAAAAGACAACAGTAACTGCAATGATAACGGGGAAGTTGTATGAGACTACCGCCTCATAGGCATACTCCCCTATTCCAGGCCATCCAAAGATATTTTCTATTACAACTGTACCTGAAAGTAAAGAGCCCGTGAGAAGCGCAAGCACTGTGACGGTGGATATCAGCGCATTACGAAGTGCATGTTTGTAAATGACAACATACTCCTTCAATCCCTTTGAGCGTGCAGATTTTATGTAATCAAGAGGAAAGACCTCAAGCATTGCAGCGCGCGTCATACGTGTTGCAATACCGAAGTTGAGAAACGCAAGTGCGCTGGCAGGGAGAATAAGATGTCTCAGAGAACTCACAAAATCAGGAATATTTCCCTCCAGTAAACTATCGAGTACATACATGCCTGTGATGGGATATGGCGGTGTCAGGGATGGATTTATCATACCGTGACTCGGAAAAATACCAAGATAATAGGTGAAAATCAGGCTCATGAGCAGTGCGCCAAGAAAAGAGGGAGTAGCCCATCCACTGAGGTAGAATGCCCTTATGATATGATCGGTGGCCTTGCCACTATGTGCAGCTGCGATGGCACCTAGCGGTATGCCTATAAAAATCATTATAACAAGTGCGGCAAGCACTAATTCAAGCGTTGCAGGAAAATAGGTCAGTATCTGAGGAAGAATTGGTGCGCCATTCGTAGGATTGTACCCTAAATTGCCAGTGAATATACCTACGAGATAATAGTAATACTGCACATAAACTGGCTGATTCAAATGATAAAGCTGCACAATGGCAGCAATTCTTGCAGCCGAGGCATGTCTGCCAGCCCAGAGTCGTGCAGGGTCGCTGACCATAATATGGGAAAAGAGAAAGGTGATGAAGGTTACGCCTATGATTAAAAGGAACATAAGTGCAATGCGTTTGGCAATGAAGAGAAGCAGGTCTTCCAGATTTCTCCTCATCGCGCTGACACCTGTTGGGGGCTATGTGTAGTATTCTGTGTTGTAGAACATTACGAAGTTGGGATACGCACTTCCCATGGGATTCAGAATGAAACCTTTCAATCCCTGCCTGTAGATGGTAAAGACATAGGGAATGACAAGCCAGTCAAAGAAATAGTTGTCATAAGCAATCTGTGTCATCTCAGCATATTCCTGTGCCCTCAATGTTGCATTTGTCTGCGCAGCTGCCTCAAAGACAAGGTTGTTAAGCTCAGAAAGATTTGCACCAAGCGAACCATACATCGATGCGTTTGTGAGATTATTATTGTTTCCGAATGTAGTGAACTGTGATGGACTTCCACCCAGGGCAGCAATCTCTTGTGTGTAGTCGTCTGGAGAGACATAATCTGCTGTGTAGAAATTAATCCCTATGGGGTATGCTGATGCATTACCCCCAGGATAAGAGGTTATGGAGTACCACTCGTCTGATGTTACACCGAACAGGGTTATATTCACGCCTATAACCGCAAGATCACTCTTTATAATCTGTGCAGCAGCAACAAAGTCTGGTGAACTGATATACAGAAAGTTGAACGAGCCTGGGATGCCATGGGGGTAACCCGCAGCAGCCATTTCCTGCTTCGCCAGTGTCACATTATACTGATATGGCGGGAGATTGGCAGGGTTGTAATCAGGGAAGCCTGCAGGTACCGGTCCAACCCACTGGGCTGCGTAGCCTCCAAATGCATCCTCTATGATCTGAGTGTAATTTATTGAATGAACGATCGCAGCACGGACATCTGTGTTGTTGAAATAAGGCGCGGAGAGATTGAAATATATGTACCACGCGCCCTGCATGGATCCGTAAATAATGGGTGTTTCGTTAACCACTACGCCCTTCACGCCCTTGAGCTCATTCACAATCTCTGGAGAGAAGCTGAAACCAATAGCCTGTGCTGAGCCCGAGGTGAGTGATGCAACCGCGGTCGACACATCAGTGATGAAGTCTATGAGTACATTTTCTTTCGCGGGTGCAATTGCGTTGTAAATTGCAGATGGCAATAGTTTATCCGCCCAGTAATTCTTGTTGATTTCAAGATGGAGATAACTGCCCTTCACCCAGCTCTGAACCACATATGGCCCTGTGCCCATTGCATGGTCGTACATCCATGAGTTCGGTAGATTTGCAACAACGCCACCGTGCGCATCTATGTATATGGGATCCACCGCAGCGGCTATTGGTGCTGTAAGTGTCTGAAGGAAATAGGCATATGGATGAGGACCAAGGTAACCTCCTCCAACAGTGAAATGTATAGTGTATTTATTCACAACATAAACAGACAGATTTGTGTTCTCCATTACAGCGAGCTGCGATGGTGTGGGATCTGTGAAATTTGCCGTATTCAGAAAGTGTGCGCTCGGGCCGTTTGATGCATTGAAATTCTGCTCAAGTATGAACGACTCGCTCTGGTTCATAAGCATTGAGCGCCAGATGCTGTACCACATCACATATGCATTAAAAGGATCGCCATTGCTGAAGGTAACATTCTGGCGTAAATAGAAGGTCCAGTTCATATAATTTGGACCATGAGTCCAGCTGGTCGCCAGCTGTCCTACTATCTGAGTGACCGAGCTGTTATCATAAGTCACGAGCGTCTGGTATATCTGCTGGACCACGCCCCATCCTGGCGTTGATGCAGTGACTGCAGGGTCAAGCGAGTCAGGCTGACTTTCTGCGTCTATCACAATCGTCTTACTCGAACTTGTCTTGTTTCTGCTCAAAACGAAACCAAGCGTTCCTGCAACTATTAAAATAATCACTATGACAACAATTCCAATTTTGGTGGACGTCCTCATGAGATACGCCTCACGTCGAAGTGGAAAGTGAACTGTGCGATATAAAAGTTTTCAAAGAAACGGCGAATGTTTATTGTAAATGTCATGCTAACTCATTTTTTCCATTTTCTGAATTATTTTTCTAAACAGTGTGCATAAGTCAGCGTTCAATCGCCGTAGGTGAGATAGTGCCACGCTTTCCTCTTCTCTCCGGTGAGGTCGAAGTAGACATGCTTTATGTTAGTGTATTCCTCAAGCGCGTAAATGGACATGTCCTTCCCAAACCCTGACTGTTTGTAACCGCCGTGCGGCATCTCAGATGTTATGGGCAGGTGGTCATTGACCTGCACTGCGCCAAAGCGCAGCCTGGAGGTCAGATACATAGCCTTCCTGACATCGGATGTCCAGACGGAGCTGTGAAGTCCGTATACAGTATCGTTGGACTTCTCTATCACCTCTTCAACGTCGCTGAAATGCAATACAGGGAGTACAGGGCCGAATATCTCCTCCCTTGCTACACGCATATCCTGTTCCACTCCACTGAACACAGTGGGTTCAAAATAGAAACCCTTTGGAAAGCCATCTGGTCTTTTGCCCCCTATTTCCAGCCTTGCACCCTCCTCTCTTCCAAGCAGGACATATTCTTCAACCTTGTTCCTCTGAGCGGCGGAAACAAGGGGGCCAAGATCAGTGCTTCTCTCAAGTGGATTTCCGATCCTTACCTTCTTTGTCTCCTCCACAAGATACCTTACAAATTTGTCGTAAACGCCCTCCTGAACATAAAATCGAGCGGCCTGTGTGCAGTCCTGGCCGCCATTCACATATCCTGCTGCAGCAGCCCCCTTTGCTGCCGCTTCTATGTCCGCATCATCAAAAACAATGAACGGCGCCTTGCCACCCAGCTCAAGATGGAGACGCTTCAGCGTCGATGCAGCCTTCCCCATAATCATCTTTCCTGTGGCTGAATCACCTGTGAGCGATACCATGTCTACCTTCGGATTTGAGACGATCTCGCTCCCTATGACATCGCCAGGACCGGTGACAACATTCACCACACCCTTTGGGATACCGGCGGCAGAGCACAGTTCGGCCAATTTAAGAGTTGTTAGTGGCGTTAAACTCGCTGGCTTCAGCACTATTGTGTTCCCCATCGCAAGCGCGGGTCCCGCCTTCCAGATGGCCATCATCCATGGGTAGTTCCAGGGTGTTATCTGCCCTATAACACCCACAGGCTCCCTCCGCACATAGCTTGTGCCAGTGGGCATATACTCCTGTGCCGGAAGGCCAGATAATGCTCTCGACGCCCCTGCAAAAAATCTAAGGTTGTCGACAGAGAATGGGAAATCCCCTTCCCTTGATTGTTTGATGGTCTTTCCCTGGTTCATTGTTTCCAGTTTCGCAAGTTCATCCATCTGTTCCTCTATGAGAGAGGCGAGCCTGAGCAGAATCAGAGATCTCTCACCTGGTGTCATTTTAGGCCATTTCCCGCGGTCGAATGCATCGCGTGCCGCGTCTATAGCCTTCCTTACATCCTGTATGCCACAGCGTGGTACCTCAGCTATTACCTCTTCATTTGAAGGGTTTATCACCTTCTGCCTTTCGCCGCTCTCAGACTCGACACCTTCGCCATCAATGTAAGCCTTGAAGAATGGAATTTGTTCCAAAATTGGTCCCTCGCGATGAACATATATCAAATGGGATAAAATCTTTCTGCTTATTGTGCATCCTTCTCGGTGCCATTTAGAAAGATGAGCTTTTTCCATGCAAATAAGAGCACAAAGAGAAGCAGTGCTGAGGCTGGATCTGTTATGTAGGTAAAGTCCTCAGTGAAAAACTCAAGGAAGGTGGAAGTATAGATGTAATTGACTGCCATCGTGATGAAAACACCAAGCGGAGAAATCGCTGATATGAGTGTGACGGCGAGAAGCATATACTCAATTGCTTTGTACCTTCCCTGATTGCGTCCCCTGTAATATTGCTCCATCAGCCCCACATTGAAAAGAAGAAGTACTGTGATTATGATGGAGAATGACGTATCGCCTATCAGAAGCATGAACATGAAGTGCCCTGTTGGAAACCACTCCATGCCTGAGAAATAGAAGGCGAGGATTGAGCCAGTGTTTATGAACACTACAGGATTTGGCTCGCCCGTTGCATGCAGGAGAGGATAGACGTTCTGAGAATAATATACTATCATTGTGTGTGAATACGCAAATAGCAACCAGTATATGATTCCAAGAAGAGCCAGGGCTGCCTTCCTTAAACTCATAAATTCTACCTGTGGTAAGGATTGAAGGTTTGCATATAAGTATAAAGGAGCAGCGCGACTATGATATTCATCAAAAGTATCATAAAAATTCCGAGCACGGGAAACTGCCATAAAGGATATGGGTCTCTACCCATATCATATATCGAAGGGTAAGAGAGGAATATAACTGAAAGTGCTGTGTCCGAGATAATCCACAGGCCCAGGGCAACAGCACGCCACATATTGCTCATAGCCTGAATGGAAGCACCAGCAAGTGCACCAGCGCAGAAAAGCGAAGCTTCCATTGCATATCTGTAAAGAGGGAAGTGTGACGACAGATAGAAGGGCAAGGGAAGGTGCCACAATGCAGCAATTAGTGCTGAAGGAAGTATAAGGAGCGCATTTGCCCTGACAGTGCGAAGGAGCAGCAGGCCCGAGGCAAAGATTGCATAGTGGGTGAGCATGAATACTATAACATCCGAATACTCCACATGCTCCGTTAAGGGATTTACAGAGAGAAGAAGAAGGAAAATGGAAAGCGACAGATTATGGTATCTGCGCATTGTTCTCATCTTGGAAGTGTTATGGCGAATGAGAACATGACGGCTGCAGGCAGCACAAAGTAAAGAACGATGAGCGTGTTTGACAGCAATGCTGAACCGAGGATTGCTGCTGAAACAGCTGTATAATTAATCAAAAGTTCTGGAAGGGAGATGCAGCACGAGGCGCCAGCCACCACTCCAACTGTCGGGTAAAGAACAGTCGCGCCTGCTCTGCGGAAGGATGGTGCAGCCTTTGAAAGAAAATGGAGATGAAGAACCACCAGCATCCCTATGATGAATGCTGACATCAGTGCGTATGCACTCAACGCAATGCCGTATACGCCTGAAACAATAACAATCGTTGGATTTTCGAGTATTTCAATGAGTGCATTCAGCAACGTATGCGGATAATAGAATGTGACAAAAGAAACATAAACATAGTTTCCCTGAAATGGAAGAGGATAGCCATAGGCTGTCACGAATATCTTTTCGAGCAGAAGACCATATACAAATAGATGCACTGTTAGATATGCGGTGAAAACACCAGCCCACTTCCAATTTTTAATTATCGTTGCAAAGCGTGGGAGATGATGCCTGAATAAAAGTAGCGCGGCAGCAAACGCTATTACCCAGAAAAGGAGCACTGAGGCGTAAGAAATGTAAAAAAACTCAGGATTGGAAAAGGGAGTGACAAACGCACTCGCATACCAATAAAGAAGTAGGAAGACAATGAGAAGGGGTAGAAGTAATTCATATCGCTGTGTACTGTAATTCATCTCCCCCTTCCCCCTGCTATGGTCTCACCTGGTGTGGTGCTTGACTTTTCTTTCAGCCAGTGCCTGACGTCATAAAAAAATATATTGTTCACTGGACAGGCCTCAACGCAATCCCCAACACCAATACACCTGTAACTCCTGAACTCCCCTTTATCTATGAAGGAGCCGGGCATGGCACTCAAACCAACAGGACAGGCAGATGCGCAATCCTTTGTTTTGCAGTTCACACACTGATATGGATCGCGCACCTTCAACCTCCAGAAGCCAAGTCTCCCCACCAGCGTATTGAAGGAACCCCAATGGCACCACCCTGATGTTAGGCATGTATATGTGCCAAGGAATGGTATGGCCAAAAATGTGATATACCAAAGGACACCGAAATAAAATGAATATGCAAAGAAAACAGGATCCATCCCGTATATTTCTGCATTAAGGAAATGTAAAGAGTTGAGGTAAGAAAGAACAGCTGCACCTATGATGGACGACCAGATTATTGATGAAATATAATAATGTATTTTGTGAGCTCTATTAGTCGTTATTTTCATTGCAGTTTTTGAACTTTTATTAAATGTTTTAAGCGAATCATATAAAGTGCCCTGGTACATCAACGCCGCTGTACAGAAAACGGAACAGACCTGCCTTCCACCGAACAAAAGCGAAAGTATAGCACTAATAACATAGGTTAGCACAATTGCAACAATTGTAGCAGGCGCTACTGCACCCGCAGTCCCGACACCCATGCTCCAGCCAATGAAGGGGGTATAGGGCAGCCTGTTAGCTGGTATTATGAAATAGGGGAGCAGCGTGCTGTATATTGCATATGCGGCTATGACGAACGTTAACCTTATCTTCGTTTCAAAGGAGTGCACCTCCCTTATGCGCATGACAACGAGTGCACCCATCTCCGCGCCCATCATTATTAGGAACCAGGAGGAAAGGGTTACGGATGATATGTAATCTACTGCATCAAAGAGTGCTCTGGATAGAAAGGAAGGTAGAGAACCCATCAAGGGGACCAGGCCCATGGTGTTTATGAACGAATGACCATAGTAGGCAATGTCGAGCGATGCACCCATGAAGAACTCTGCTATGAAGATCAGGGAGAGGAGTGCGAATACGGTGTACGGTCTGCCGTGCCAATCCAGCTTTGCGCCCTTTGAGAAATCAAGCACAATGGCCTGAAAGAAAAGAAGCATTTCTACTATTAGAGAGACTGCTAGCAATGTTTCATTCCTGTAAATCTGCCAGAAGTATGTGGAGAACATCATGAGAGAGTAAGTTCCAAGCAGTGCCAGCAGATAATGTAGCTGGATACGATAGATGCGCCTGTTCCTGTATAGCATATCGTAACAATAGATGAAAAGCAATGTCATAACAGCACTTCCAGCATATATCGCAGGATTACCATTGGCAAAGAAGGACAGGGCAGTGGGAGTGAAAAGCATGATAACTGCCTGCGCGCACAACACAGGAATGAAGTTGGCATTTACTGAACGCCTTAGCAAAAAGAGTGTAAGAAGCATCTCTGATCCCATTGGGATTGTAAACCAGTAGGAATTAAGAACAGCTATTACGTTATGAGCATTGACAGTGCCTGAAATCAGGGCAAATGCCCACCCCATGAAGAATTCATTGAGGAGCGCAAGCACAATCACAATCTCCCTGAAATGCAAAACTAAGGCGGAGGCTCTGTCCTTTGCCACAGTGAGAAAGTTGAAGAAGACTGCAAGCAGTCCAACGGTCATGACTGCCAGATTTAAAAGGGCTGCTTGCTCGAGTGTAGAAAGAGATTTGTGGGAAAAATAAAGAACTGCACCTCCAAACATGGCAAGCATCATTACAAGTATAAAGAGAGCTATGGAGAAACCAATTCTTTCATCTATCCTCAGAGACCACTTTATTACAGAAGAGATGATGTAAACCATCAAGATAGCCAGTGGCCATAGGATTAGTGTGTACACCATCTTTCCATTACCTTATCTCTATTAATTCTTTGGGAAAACCGAAAATTTCATAACCGCCGCATAGTTGTTCGGGAAAATATTTTTACCTGCACTTGATGCACTATTGGTGTGAAATAATGAAGAGCGGCAGTGCTGTAATGATAGTGGTCGGTGTATTAGGTGCGATTGTGTCCCTCATGGCAAATAACCTGCTTACAGCCGCGGCCTCGATTCTTCTTTCAGTTGTTGGAGTGTTCACGCTGTCCGGCTGAATCAATTCTTGTTGTATTCAGCTGCCATTAATGCCTGTCCAACGTGAGCATTCTGAGTGCTCTGGACCACATGCGGAACTGATGAAGCTGTAGTATTGTTTGCAGTAACATTGAAGTATCCCCACATGCCGCTCAAGAAGTGGCCTGGTACCTCGCATATATACAGGTAAGTGCCGACCTTTGTGGGTTTGAACACAATCTGATATGTGGAGCCCACAGCGTCTCCGACGGTTGGATTAGGGGTTGAAGCGTTTGGAAAGACAGGTGTGAAATCAGGGGCGGGATTATTATGGCTTACATTTCCAGGCACCAGTACCCATGAGTGTTGCTGTCCTGAGTCTGTCGCTACAGTGAAGCTTACCCAAACCGTCACATTGACAGGCGCAGTAAGTGCTGGGCCGGGGCTGGTACCATTGAATGTCAATGTTCCACCACTGCCCGCAACTATCTCAAAGTGAACGTAGGGCTTGGCTGGAGGTTTAAATCCAGAGACTGCATGAGAAGCAGTAGAGATATCATATGCAGCAAAGAAACCTCCAATAATTATGAGGACTGCGGCGGCCATCACCATGGTTTGCCTTGCTCTCCTCTCAGGGTCCGTTCTTATTACACGCCTTGGAGCTGGGTGAGTTTCCGGCTGAGAAGGTGCAGAGTATTCGTGCTTACTTTCAGCTTCAGCAACCTTGGATGGAGCACCTGTATTAGGGCTGATAACGCTTGAAAGCGCCCTGTGAAGTGCAGCAGCCTCATCATGCGTAAGTGAAATTGGCTCCCTCTCTCCTATTTTTATCTCGTAGATTTCCTTTCTGGAAACAGAGACCTTGCTTTCGTCTGCAGCCATAGGCACCGAGTTTTGGTATGAAAGGAACTACTATAAGCATTTTTCAATTTTAGGTGAAATAGTGTTCCTCAATTTTCAACCTTACAAGTTTTCAATAGAGACAAAAATTCTCAAGTTACAACATCTCCCACACTGCCTGTGTGCTGAGCGATGAACCCCAATAGAAGAAGGCCTGAAATGGAAACTTTCTTAACCTAGTTCTAAGTAACTACGTTGCAGGAATTGAGCCATATGATAGGCAACATATGGGATTGGGTCATAGTGATTGTTGTTGCGCTCATTCTTTTCGGAGGCGCGAACAAAATACCAGAACTGTTCAGATCTATGGGAAGGGCTGCGGGTGAATTCAAACGCGGTCAGATGGAAATAGAGCGGGAAATACAGAAAGAAATACAGTCTGGAAAAGCAGATAAGACCGAGAGCAATAACAAGTGATAAGAAACTTCTTTTCACATTGTAATTTTTGTCAGAAATGTGATTTATTCCTTTTTTCATAGTAGAGACTGTTGGCTCAGGATATAAGGTTGAGCGTCAGGCAAAAAATACTCGTTCACATACTGAGTACGCTTGAAACAACTGGCGGCAGAATTGAGAGCTACTTCCTGACTCAGTCTGGCATCGCGCAGTCACTCAATCTTCCCAGAGCACACATTGCGATAGAAATAGAAAGAGCCGTTACAAAAGGTCTTGTTTTCTCAAAACATGCAAGGGTAAGGGGAAAGAGGGAAGTAAAGGTATATGCATTAACTCAAAGGGGGATTGAAGAGGCTGAGCGTGTACGGGATGAGGTGCTTAGAAACAGAAGGATCAGGGATGCCATTGAGAGACCTGAACTGTATGACCCGACTACAATTTTCAAGGATCTTGGCCAGCCTGAAAGGATAATGCTCTGCGCGCTTGCCATAGCAGAGAGACCATTGATATCAAAAATGCTTGGAAACAGAAAGGTGCCATATGCAGTGGATGATGGAGAATTCATTACTATAGCCGAAGTAGCAAAGGAAGCCATAAGAGAAATGCTGCAAGATGAACAGATAAAGAAGAAGGCACACTCATTACTTGCAGATTACTATCTGATGACAGGAGAGTTGCACCTGAGGCTGAAGGAATTATTGGACGCTGGAAGGTTCAGGGAAGCAACAAGATGTGTTGAAATGCACTGCGAAGAATTTGAAAGACTGGGCCCTGAGGTCATGCTTCCTCTTCTTCTCAGGCTTAAAGAAGCGACAGGACAAGGAGGTGTGTTCCTTGCACGCTATCTCTTCGAAGCAGGCCATTACGATGAAGCGCTTAAGGAAATAGAACGCAGCGAGGGAAGCGTTGAGGCTGATCTGATGCGACTGTTGCTACTGCATATCATCGGTATGGAATGTCACACACCGATTCCGCAGGCGCACAGTGCAAGGGAAAAATCGCTGTTTCACCGCGTCATGGCCGAACAGCACCTGAAGGCTGGAGATATCTCTGGTGGGATAAGTGAGATGAGAGAAGCGCGGCGCATCGCAGCTGCATCGGAAGATCTGCAGGAGCTCAGGATGATATACAGGAGGCTCTTCGAGCTTGAAGAGATGATGGGCGATGAGATTGAGGCATCCAGGATAAGAATGAAGCTCAATTCAATACAGAAGCTAAGAGGCTCAGAGAACAGGGAGCTTTCTCAATTTTGAGATGTCTGTCAGATAAAGTTCCCTTACATCGCTCAGACCGTATCTGAGAATTACAAGTCTCTCCAGACCCAGTCCCCAGGCGAGCACTGGATATCTGATACCGAGAGGCCTGAGAACCTCCGGTCTGAAAATGCCCGATCCTCCGAGTTCGATCCATCTGTTTCCAAGCTGAACATCTATCTCCATTGATGGCTCTGTGTAGGGAAAATATCCTGGCCTCAGCCTTATACGCGGCATTCCCATCCGTCTGTAGAACTCAGATAAGATGCCGCAGAGCATGTCTAGAGATGCGTTCTTTTCCATGACCACTCCTTCTATCTGGTGGAACTCAGATAAATGAGTTGCATCCATTGCCTCATGCCTGAATATTCTCCCAACCGTGTAAGCCTTTACAGGGGGTTCCGTGTGTGTCGCAAGATACCTTATAGTTGCGACTGTGGTGTGTGTCCTGAGTAAAACTTTCCTTGATTCGGATGTGTTGAATCTGTATCTCCATCCCGTTGAGCCAGTGTTTCCCCCATTTTCGTGCGCTCTTCTGACCTTGCTAAGTAGCGACGTTTCAACATCAATTTCAGCTGGCTCTGAAAGGTAAAAGGTGTCCTGCATATCTCTGGCTGGATGATCCTGAGGTGTAAATAGCACATCCATGTCCCAGAAAGCACTCTGCACATAGTCATCTTCTATTTCAGTGAAGCCCATAGACAGAAAAATGGAAGATATCTCTGTTATGGCTCTTGCGAGGGGATGAAGTCTCGCACCTGATGCGACTGGAACAGGTGCTTCGGCGTTGTAGGGTCTGAGGGTAAAATTCCTCCAGGCACCGGTCCGTAGCAGTTCAGGCGTGAGCTGTGAAATTTCTTCATGGAGTTCTATACCCTTGGCCAGTGCTTCTCTCCCCTTTTCGAGAAGAACAGCTTCCCTGACAAGCTTTTCCCTAATCTGAACGAAATCTTTCCTTAAGAGCAGACCTCTCAAGATGGCTGAATTTGTTTCATTCTCCTCGACACTACCCTTCTTCCTTATCTCTTCCAGCAAAAGCTCCTCTTCATCTTTCTCATTTAGCCTTCTCTTCCCCTCCGGGGTTATAATTATTTTCTCTCCTTCTATCAGCGCATAACCTTTCTTCTTTAGCCAGCCTATGCCGACACCAAGTTGCTTCCTGTCACCCAGCTTCAAGGAAAGCTCTTCTAGAGTAAGGGGACCATCAGCCAGGAGGCGTAACAATACCCTTTCAGGAAATTCATCAGGCGCATTTTCAAGAGGTTCATAGTATCTAACTACACGTTCGTTTATCCAGATATATCCCTTGGCCTTTAGCCAGTTCATTGCATTCATCAATTGCACAGGTCCTCTTAGTCCTGTCACGTCTGCGATCTGAGGGAGCGTGGCCTTCCCACCGAGTTTCCCTAGTGCAACCAGTACCTTTCTTTCTGAGAGACTTAGCTCTTCTGCGCTTCTTGAGTGCATCAGAAAGCCTCCGGGGTGAAGCGGAAATCTTCAATCTTATCCCTTGCCTTCTCCCTCTTTTCCTTGTGTCTTTCCATGAACGGAATTGCTTTAGAAATGAGCATCTGCTTGCATTCACCGCACAGCATAGCTCCGCTTCTGCAGTCTTCATAGATTTTCTTAAGCCTTTCATCGCTTTCCTCAAGCAGAAATTCATAATGATAATACACCGGGCAGATATCAGGATTTGCACCGAGTTTCCTCTGCTCCTCCACAGTCGCCCTTCCACCCGTGAAGGCATTCATTACCTTCCTCTCTATCTCTCTGTTGGAATCAGTGGTATAAAGCGCGGCCTGTCCAGAGCTTGACATCTTCCCCCCGGAGAGACCTGGAAGCATCTTACCATGAATAAGTGCAGGTTTTGGATATCCAAGGACAGGTGCGACGTCCCTTGTAACACGGAAGTGTGGATCCTGGTCAATTCCACATGGTATCAGGCAGGGAAAATCCCTACCCTTCATCTCTGAGAGGAGAAACGCAGGTGCTGATTGAATGCTTGTATAGAAAATAGAGCCTATGTTATTGCTGTTACTGAAACCGAAAACAGCCTTTGCAGTGGAAAAGGTGACATGCTTTGCGACCCTCAGTGCTATCCTGTAGAGGTACTGTATATCCCTTGTATCGATTATTATCTTCGTCTTTCGAGGATCAAAGCCCAGTGCTATTATGTCCATCATGTTATCCAATGTGGCCTGAGCTGTATCGCTCAGATCCAGCCCTTCCTTGAATAAGAACTTCTCATCATCTGTCATCTGGAAGATCAGCGGCACCCCGAATGCATCCTGTAACGTCTTGGTAAAAATCCACGGGATCATATGTCCAAGGTGTGTGCCACTTGAAGGGCCCCTTCCAGTGTAAAGATAGAATTCCTGTCCCTTTTCAAATCTATCAAGTATGTAGTTCAGGTCTCTGTGAGAATAGAATATTTTCCTCCTAAGGAAGATATTTTCTCTGTAATCAGGAATGCGCTTCAGCAGATCGTCTGTAATGTAACTTGTTCCGAATTTCTGGACCAGCCTGTCATAATCTATTTCTCCCCTTACCTCCCAGGGGGTGACTATGAAATCATCTTCCTTCATTTTGCCCGAATTCAATTGTTCCGTAATATTAAAAGCATTGCTGAAGTCATGTGAGCATGTATCGAAAAATCCACAGAGGCATAATCAATATCAGGTCTTGAAAGCAACCATGAGAGGACCTGGAGATCAAGCAATTTGAGCATATAGACAGACTAGATCTCCGTACAGCCCTATCCTACCGATCTCAATGCAAGATGGCATTAGGGTTCAGCGATCTAAGATAAGATACTACTTTAGATTTGCAAGTGTAAAAATGTCGTTCCGATCGTCTTTATCTGCTTTAGATTTAAGAGTGATAAGTAGACAGCGGTCGAATTCTTCAGCCTATATGGATTACAGGAATAAATATATTGAAAAATAGACAAGAAACAATTTCTCAGCATTTCATGATTCAGTCGCAGGCAATGAATACAGAAGGCAGATATCACAGGATCAGTCTGGTTAGAGAACTTGACCTGCAGAGGATACAGAATGCAAAGATCTGTGTTATTGGAGCTGGTTCTCTTGGCAATGAGGTGCTTAAGAATTTTGCACTGTACGGAATATCTGGCATCACGGTCGTTGACTATGATTACATAACCACTTCCCACCTGAGCAGGTGTCTGCTTTTCAGGGAAGAGGATGCAGCTGTGAGAGCGCCAAAGGCAGTTGTTGCCTCCAGGAGAATATCTGAGCTTATGGGGAAAGGGGATGTCAATTTCAAAAATGCGAGAATACAGGAACTGGAAGTGGGATTTCTTGCTTCATTTGATGTTGTTGTGGGATGCTTTGATAATGTAGAAACAAGGGTATTTACAGATACTGTATGCTATCACAATCGCATTCCGTATGTGGACGGAGGTATCAATGGCCTCTACGGCAGGGTTCAGGTTGTGATACCACCAGAGACCCCTTGCTTTTGCTGTACACTGAATGGCTCACATTCAGATATCATAGACACGAGCTTCAGCTGTAATGGCAATGAAATTGCCTACCCAACGAAGTACACACCCGCGGAACCTGCGATGGCATCTGTTGTTGGAGGCATTCAGTGCTTAGAGGCTCTGAAGATACTTTCAGGGAACAGAAGTGGAAAACTCATACTGATAAATGGAAAGGTGCTGGATGTCCAGACGCTTGATATTGCAGTAAGCGAAAATTGCCCCAACCACTGGAGATGATGTACGTGAAGGCAGTGAGAATTGAGGTTAAGAACACGATGACAGGAGAAACTGCGCTCATGGAGGTTACTGGGGACACAAAGTTACAGGAGATACTCGACAGTGCTGTTGAACTCTGGTCTCTGCCCAGGGAAGCATATTTGATGAGAAGCGGCAGGAAGCTGCTACTAGCCTCCAAGACGGTTGAAGAAAACGGACTCAATGGAGGCGAGTGCATTGAACTTCTTCCTGATCCGGAGGGAGGTTAATGTTACTTCCACTTGAGGTGCTAAGAAGGAGAATTAGTACAGAGATTGAGATGCTGAGAAAGAGTGGAATGGCAATAGTAGAGCGAGTCGAAACTTCGACCATCGATTTCCCTGCTAAGCTGACTGTCAGGATCCGTAGAGATAATGATTCACCTGTAGTGTTCGAGATAGAAATACCAAGGGAATACCCGTTCAGAAGACCCTCAGTTCTATGCATGTCAGAGATCCTTCACCCTAACATTTCACCTGCATCTGAAGGTGGCATCGTATGCACAAAACTTCTTGAGGAGTGGAGAGTTGAAAGGACGCTGCAGGCTATTGTTGCGGGCTTGCTTGAACTCTTGAGAAATCCGAACTATCGAGAACCGCTCGGGACTGAAACATGCATTAAGGCTGCAGAAATGTGGAGTGCTGGAAATGCCTGTCAGGGTAATTGATGTAAGGAGTGTGAGAAGGAGAAGGTTGCTACTGAGAATTGATGGCGATGCCAGTGTCTACATATACAGAAAGGTGGAGGAGCTTATAAGGCGAATATCGGCACGGATGCTGGAGAAGGGTGAGGAATCGCTTGGGTTGTTGTACGGAAGCTTTGTTGAAACTGAGGGGAGAGAGATAACACTGGTGACTTATGCAGAGCAACTTCCTTCAAAAGGGAGCTCACACCACGTTTCAGTTGATTATCTCTCCGACTTTCATTCTGATACACCACAAGGTTTCCAGGTTGTGGGGTGGTTCCATTCACATACCGGTGCTGGTAATTTCATGTCAGAGACTGATATTGGAACACATATGCGATGGTTCGGGCAGAGATCTGTCTCACTGATATATGAAGCGGTTGAGGGAACACTGAAGGCATATACTGTTGTTGACGGCAAGGTAAAGGAACTTTTAATGAGTAAAATGTGAAAAATACAGAAGATGCATGGTGACTAGTCAGAGCGGTAGATTTACACCGAGATCTAAGGCGTAGGAGTGTTAGGTTGGTTTATACCTGCCTAGTGTTTCCATTATAGCTTGATTAATACACTATAAATGTAATTGCGCCCGTAACCTGTTTTGTGTCCACATGGTCTGAACATCTCACGTTGTAATGAAAATATCTTGTTGACTGGCAATACATTGTCTAGGGATGTCAATATCGGTCAAATGTATGACACAGCTCACTCCACCCAGATTATATCTGAGAACTCAGTACAACTCAATTCATAGGTTACCGTCAAATCACTATGTATTCTCACTTTGATGTTGAAAAGATAGAAGTGAAAACACCATATACAGATTGGTCTGCGATTGTATACCTGTGTAAGTACTAAAGTCTGAAATATACAGGAAGGGACCAGCTGAAAGCATTTTTGGATTACGTATCCGCTTAGATGCATTTCGCGGCATAATGCAGTATTATATGTCCATTTGTTTCCCCTGAGGAAATTTGGTTCAAATTCGACTGACATTCCGTCGAGAACTAGCATTCTGAGTCCCCCATAGTTTAACATTGGATGCCTAAATTGTTGCACGACATTCATTTCTGTTATCCGTGAAGCCTCCCACGGCTAAAGCATCGTAGCTTCCTGGTTCAACGACAGACATCTTGTATATGTCAGGCAAGAAGCAGCTGTCTCCACAGACGTGGATTCAGGCTGCACCAGTCCTGTCTTTATCAATACTATTTTCCTGCTTTAAAACATGGCATGGACTTTTACATTGAGGGAAGTCTGTGTATCTCATCGCGTAAGCTATTGAGACGCACTGCTTCCATCAGAGTCCTAACATTTTATAATGATAGAAAACAGCAAAATTGAACACTTTTCCAAATAACTTTTAAGAAACACTTTCGCACAATGATGCTGCCATTTTAACAGCATCTTCCCATGTATATGTTTCGTTCCAGTATTTTCTGTGACCAAGCTCATATGCCCTGTTAATACATTCTGGAGTATTATCAAACCATACGACACCATTGTTATTCCCGTAATTCTCATCGTGTGGTGGGATGTGATTTATTAAGACAGGACACCCTGATTTAAGCGCCTCCCCTGGTGTCATTGAAAAGCCTTCATCTGTGCTCAGATAGGTATAGAAATCAACAGAATTATACAGAGCGCAGAGCTTCTTTTCACTTATGTTGGTGTAGTATGTTACCTTAATTCCATACCTGTTACACAGATCTACGAATTTTCTTTCCCTTTCCCTATTCGGGAAGGCAACCCTTATTATCTCAAGTTCATGTTCAGGAAATGCACGTCTGTATAGTTCTGGGAAGTCAAACATCATCAATCGCCTGTCACTTAAACCGCCTACTATCATTGTTTGAACTACATCCTTTCTTACATACTCATGTTCGTTGAAGGAGTATGCATCACATATTGGTATTCTTAGAAGTGTTACCTCCTTATCTGGATAAGCCTCCTTACAGAGTTTCTTCATATCCTCTGTCCACAGAGCCAATATCTTGGCTGACTTTACTGTCTTTCTTGTGAGATAATGAAGCAATGAAACGCCAGGCTTTGTATCATGAGAAGAGAGGTTTTCCGGTCTAAACCACTCGCTTGCCCACAAAACATCAGTATAACAAGAAAAAGAACTAATATTGAATGTTGGACGAGATGAAGGCTTCTTAAAATAAAACCCGAGAACCATTGAAATAGTTCCTCCATGTGATGTCTGCTGTGGATCTGGCAAATAAATCTCCGTTTTGCCATCCAGTAACTGCAACCTTTCTGCTGTTTCATTGAAATGGTCCGTTATGTGTTTGAGCCCGCATTCATTCGAATATTTGTATGAAATTGTATTCATCATAAATTCAACACCTTGACAATTTAGCATATGAAAATGCTAACGGGTCAATTGTCAGTTCATGTAAAATGAAACGCAGATATAAACTTATTATGAGTAAAGAAGACTCTTATTATTCGATATAATACTCATCATTCACATCGATTATTGATGCATCTTCAAGTTTGTTGGATTCCTTACCAAAGTATCTCATTTGGCTAGCAATAATATATTTCCTTACTAGTATGTTATTTATATAATCAAATTTATGATCTTTATGATTCACACACTGTGTTAGAACATCTTTTAAAGTATACAAGTATTCTCTTGAGGATAAATGTAATTAAAACAGTATGAAAAATACCTCAATCCAAATTTACGATTATACATAGCGAGTCATATTGTAAGACAAAAAGTCAAATCATCTTTATCTCTACGTAACGTTCTCTCAGATTTCTATGATATAGATCTATCAACAATCAGCAAGGAAATTATGAGGAGTATTACAATAACATGGACAACCCAATGATGTATGAAGGCAGAATAGCATCTGCTTACTGGTCAGAGTTAACCAAGATATTCAATGTAATAGGAAAGGATTTTAATTTTCAGTCAAGGAAAAACTTATCTTATTCTTGGAACATGAACGCATCCGATCCAATCAATGCATTGCTGAATTACGGATATGCGATACTTGAATCAATGGTAAGGAAAGACATCAATACCATAGGTTTAGATGTTTCAATTGGTTATCTGCATGAAATAGATCACTCAAAGCATCCTTTGGTATACGATCTACAGGAATTGTTCAGATATGTTATTGACTATTCCGTTATAGAGTTATTAGAAACTAAGCTAAAGAAATCAGATTTCATAACAACTGAAAATTACCATATCA
>JGI20133J14441_1000329_pt1 | contig 45780 bp, 47 predicted proteins | sample RS3BMetagenome_FD_14441 | JGI IMG/M metagenome (IMG submission 14441)
GGGCGGAGCCTCCTCCGCGCCGGTGTCGGATCTGCTGCGGATGATATCGGAGGACGAGGAGAGGCACGTCCGGCTGCTCTCAGCGATCAGGGACAGGATAGCGGCGTCGGGCCAAGGTGGCCGCTAGCGCGGCTCCGCGTCGGGAAGATGTGACAGCACCTTCTCCAGATCACCGAGCTGCGCCTCGATCCACTCATCGTCGAAGATCACGCCCTCCCCGGACGATTCATCGTACATGCCCACAGCAACCGTGGCACCGAGCGGCATCTCCTCCCCATTCACAATCGCGATGGCCTCTACGCCGTACACGGGACCCCTGGGGACGGCGAATGCCGCGTCGATCTCCTCGGGGAGGAGCCTGATTCCCCAGGAGAAGCGGCTGAACCTGAGCTCAATTCCCATATTCCTGGCCCTCCCCAACGCGCGCTCCTCCGCTCTCCGCATAGCGGAGTCCACGGCGCGCTCGAACGAATCCCGGTCGATGCGCGTCCACGCGCCAGGGGCAGCGCCGCCCATACGTTATCAACCGTGATTCCCGAGATTAACGTTGCGATCCACGGACCCCCGGAAAACGGCGGATGTCGAAGCTATCCGACGGGCCTCGATCTGATGAATGGATCCCGGAAGGGATCCGCCGCGTTCGAGGCCAGGAGTAGGTAGGTTTCACCAGGTCGATTACTGAACGGCTGCGGCGGCGCCGGAGCTCGCACTGGGAGTCAGAGAGCAACGCTTTTATCACACCGTGCCCGATTCCGGGCGTAAATTGCCCGATGATAAGCTGTCCGAATTCCTCAAGAATGGAAAGGACTGGTCAAGGCTGAGGACCAGCGTCCCCGGGATATTCGTGCTCAAGCTTCCGGCATATCGGGGTTCTCCGAGCAGGCTCGCCGTCGAGGTGAACCCGGTGGGGGAGGACGGGCTTCCAATGAAGAGGAGGGGCCTTGTGATAAGGGATCAATCCGAGCTCAGGGAATTCGTCGAGCTCCTGAACGAGGGAAAATTGCAGAAGCTGATGGAGGAGCTCGAACGCGTGAATCCGAAGGGAAAGGTCGCCCAGGGCGGCGGCGATGTGTTAGAGATCTGACATGGACGTCGAGCATCCCCTATTACGCCCCGGCGCCGTCGAGTTCAGGCGGTATCAGGTCGATATAGCGAAGAGCGCATCCGGGAGGAATACGCTGGTGGTGCTGCCGACGGCCCTGGGGAAGACCGTGATCTCGGCGCTCGTGGCCGCGGACGTCCTATACAGGAACAGGAGGTCGAGGATCCTCGTGATGGCCCCCACGAGGCCCCTGGCGCTGCAGCATGAGAGGAGCTTCAGGGAGATCTTGAGGCTGGGGGATCGCGACTTCGCGCTCCTCACCGGGAAGGTGCCGCCGGAGCGGAGGGAATTCGTGTGGAGGGGCGGCGCGAGGATCGTGATGGCGACCCCGGAGGTTGTGAGGAACGACGCGCTGGAGGGCAGGCTGGATCTGTCGAGCTTTGACCTCCTGATATTCGACGAGGCCCACAGGGCCGTGGGGGAATATGCATATGTGCGCATAGCGGACGAGTACTTCTCAAGATCGCAGTTTCCGCTCGTGCTCGGCATGACGGCGTCCCCGGGCTCCACCGCCGAGAGGATACTCGCCGTCTGCAGGAACCTGCGCATAGAGCGGATAGAGTACAGGGACGAAGACGATCCGGACGTCAGACCATACGTGCACAGGATAGACATGGAGTGGTCCAAGGTGGAACTCCCGGCCAGCTACAGGACCATATCGTCCGTCCTGCAGTCCATGCTGCGCAGGAGGATCGAGTGGCTCCGGGCCAGGGGATATCTGAGGACCCGGGAGGTCGGCAGGAGGGCGCTGGTGGAACTGGGGAACGAGCTCAGGTATGCGCTGGAGGCCGAGAGCATCGAGGAGGAGAGGGGTATTATCATGGAGGCCGTGGTCAACCAGTCGGCCGCCCTGACGCTTTTCCACATGCTGGAGCTGATAGAGACCCAGGGGATCCACGCAATCAGGGCCTTCATGGAGAGGATGGAATCCGAGGGAAAGAGATCCCATTCGCTCCTGATGGGCGATCCGGATTACGACAAGCTGGCGGCGCTCGTCAGCTCGACGCGTGAGGACCACCCCAAGGTGGGAAAGCTCCTGGAACTTGTGGCGGCGCAGCTCTCAGCGAAGCCCTCCTCCAGGATGCTCATCTTCACGCAGTACAGGGATACGGTCGCCCATCTGGTGGATAAACTGAACGCGATCGACGGTGTGAGGGTCGGGAGGTTCGTGGGCCAGTCCTCTAGGGAGGGCGAGAGGGGCATGAGCCAGGATGAGCAGGCCGCCGCCGTGAGGGCCTTGGAGGAGGGCGAGGTCAACGTGCTGGTCGCCACATCCATAGCGGAGGAGGGACTTGACATACCGGCGGTAGACCACGTTGTCTTCTACGAGCCGATACCAAGCGAGATCAGGTACATACAGAGGAGGGGGAGGACCGGAAGGAGGGCTCCGGGGAGCGTCACGATACTGGCGGCGGAGGGCACTATGGACTCCGCTTATCTGTACGCGAGCGCTAGGAAGGCCAAGAGGATGAGGTGGCTGGCCGGGTCCGTGAACCGCGTACTGAGGCCGGTCGACAGGATGGGCAAGCCGCCGTATGATCCCATGACGCCACGGGACCTCGCGGCCCTCGGTGAGGAGGGACAGCCGGGTATCCATCGCGTCGCCGGCGCCGCCGTCCGGCGGCTGCTGTACGATAGAATTCTGGAGGCAGGTGCGGCCGGCGTATCGGAGGAGGAGCTCAGGTCGTTCGCGGACACGGCCGGAATCGACTGGAACGAGCTATCAGCGGCGCTCGCCGACCTCATAAGGCTCAAGCGCGTGAAGATGGGTGGATCGGCCACCTATGCGGCTGCGTCCGCCTTGGACGGCGCGGAGGGCGACGGACTACATACCGTGGAGGTCAAGAAGGTGTATCCCGGGTTCGCCGTGGTAACCGTCGATGACGAGAGGACCGCCAGAATGGATGCCGCGGAGTTCGACGGGCCGGGATGGCTCGTCAAGAGGGGATCCAGATTCCTCGCATCGGCCGATGTGCGGGAACTGGCCGGGGAGCTGCACGTGAGCGTGAAGAGGATCGTCCGGAAACTTTGATGATCGATCTAATGTGGAATATACACCGCTTCAGGGGATTTATCTCACTAGGGGTTTGGGGGCGGAAGATCCCTCCCGCGAGGGCGGGATATCGGCGTTCGACTGGTTTCATCCTTACGTAGGGTTTCACTCTACGTAGGCGCACGTAGATACGCATAGCATACCTGTCGTACGCGTAGAGCTTGGGCTTCACGGCATCATACAGACCCCTCGCGAGTTCATCGGGGTCCCTCCGCCCCCGTCGGGACGGGGAAGAGGTCAAAAGACACCGCATTCATATCCCCCACGTGAGGATTGCATCGTGGAACGTCAACGGCATAAGGAGCGCGATTAGGAAGGGCCTCCCCGGGCTGCTCGGCATGGGATACGATGTGGTCATGCTACAGGAGATAAAGTCGGACACGATACCGCTGGAGCTGTACTCGGGCACGGGGTATGACGCATATGTCAATCCATCAGCTAGGAAGGGGTACTCCGGCACGCTGACGCTCACGAAGGTGAAGCCCGTGTCCGTCTCCTACGGCATCGGGGATCCCAGGTTCGACGCCGAGGGAAGGGTCATAACAATTGAGCTCGACGATTACTATGTGGTTAACGTATATTTTCCCAACTCCCAGCACGGCCTGACGAGGTTGGACTACAAGCTCGAATTCAACCGCGAATTCGAGGAGTTTGTCCAGGGGCTCAGAAAGAGGAAGCCGGTGGTCATGGGCGGGGACTTCAACGTTGCACACACGGAGCTGGATATAGCGAGGCCCAAGGACAACGTGAATAACGCCGGCTTCACCGAACAGGAGAGGGCATGGATGACCCATTTCCTGAGCCTCGGATATCTGGACACGTTCAGGATGTTCAACGGGGAGGGAGGCAACTACACATGGTGGTCCTACAGGTTCAACGCGAGAAGCAGGAACATAGGCTGGAGGATAGACTACATAATCGTATCGGACGAGTTGAGGGCCAGGGTCAAGGGGGCCGGTATACTGGTGGATGTCCTAGGGTCGGATCACGCGCCGGTCTGGGCTGAGATAGACTAGACTGCCCGGGATGGGCGTACATCGCCGTCAATGCGTGGGAAAGATGTCGCGCGCTATACATCGAACTCGAAGGTGGATCCGACGCCGCCGACGCGGAACCTGCCGCCCAGCATCCCCATGAGGACGGCCTGTCCCTCTATCCCGGTGCAGTGCATCGCCGCCACCATCTCGGGATTCCTGGATGCCAGGTAGCCTGCCGCCTCGTCCATCCTCGCCCTCCCCAGTCCCATGAAGTGCAACCCGCCCATGATCGCGCGCAGCTTCCCGGCCCCTGTCAGCTGGAGCCCGTATTCCACGATATTCTCCGGCCCCGAGTGGCCGCAGCCCGTGACCACGACGAGCCCGCTTCCGGTCTTGATGTAGAGCGCCATGTCGTCCGGCACCTCGTCGGCGACCCCGCCCAAGTGGCTCGGGCCCCATCTCCTCGGAATGCCGCCCGACGCTATAACGTTTCCCGCTACGGTGTACGGCTCCCTGATTGCAATCACCCTGACATTTCTCCTGCGCAGGTCATCGATCGTGAAGCCAGTGTTCCTGGAGAACGCCTCCTCATGCGCAACCACCGTCAGTGGCCTAGTCCTCATATCCATGAGCTTGATCACCCCGCCCGTGTGGTCAACGTGCCCGTGGCTCAGCACCAGGTAATCGGGGTCATCGGGATCCATCTCCAGCGCCCTCATGTTATTGATAAGCGCGATCCCCGTGAGGCCCGTATCGTATAGTATCCTGGGCTCGTGCAGATATGTGGAGAAGCCCCACTCCGCGATGAGCCTCGATCCAAGGGAGGACGGGAGCGCTGCGCAGTTGTCGACGAGGATTGTGATCTTCATTTTGGATGGAAGGTGGCGCTCTCCTCCATTTATTGATTTCCATCAGGCGGTGGAGCCTTTCGGAAACTTATCCGTGCCGACGGCCGATCGCTCAGTCGGCTCCTCGATCTCCCGGAGCTCACCCGCCAGAAGCGCCTTCACGGACTCCCCTACTGTGTGCCCCTTGGGCCTGTAGATCCTGATTCCCTGCTCCGTGAGCCTTTGGAATGCCCCCGATCCAGCCGTGTATGTGATGATCGCGTCCGGCCTCAGGCCGCTCAGGAACCGGGCGAATCCCATCCCCATGCCGCCACCGCGGCCCATCCCCATGCCATGCGCATGTTCATGTTCTTCGTGATGATGTCCATGCTCATCCCCCGCGTATGGGTTGGGGATTGACCGAATAGACGTCACGTTTCCGCCGTCGTCCACGTCTACCACCACAAAGTAGGGTGCCATCCTCGGATGGGCCGTGATCCTGGAGTCCAGTCCCCTGTCCTCCTTGCTCGGAGCTATCACCCTCATGGCGGATCCGCGGTAGATCATAAATAAATCGTTTGCCTATTTTCCATAAACATCCGCACTCGCCTCGACCTCGAGCCCGGCCCTCAGCGCCTTGGCCAGCCTCAGGGCGTTCTCCAGGAGCTCATCCGCGAACCTGATCGCCGCGGGGTCCTTCAACCTCCCCTCCAGATCGAACTTCGACTCCGCGCTCCCCACGACGACCTCGGGGCGCGCCACCACGATCGCGCCGAGGGACATCAGGACCTGCCTCAGGTGTTCCTGTGCCCTTATCCCTCCGAGCATCCCGGTGGATGCGGACATTATGGCCACCGGCTTCCACTCGAAGGGATTCCCCTTCAACGGCCTGGATATCCAGTCTATTGCGTTCTTCAGCGCGCCGGGAATGCTGTGATTGTACTCGGGCGTCGATATAACCACCAGGTCGGCTGCGCCTATGGCGCCCTTGAGCTCCACGACGCGCTTGGGCGGATGATCTAGCTCGTCCTCGTTCAGCAGCGGTATCCCGGAGATGTCCGCGATCCCCCACTCGACCCCCTTCGGGAGCCTGGGGAGCACGTTCAGGAGGAGCATGCGATTGTACGATCTACTCCTGAGGCTTCCGGAAATGCCGAGCACCCTCATCCCGGCCTCCATCGCGTTCAATTACGCCGTTATTATATTTAAGGAAATCCGATGTCCACTGACAACAATTACCTGATAACATTAATTATAAATAGCCGGTTCTCGCGCGCGAAGGGTATAAAGCCAGCTCCGCGATTCGTCCGGGCATGGACGTGACGTTCGGTCACATATCGGATACCCACCTCGGGGCCATGCCGTATGGGGTGCCCGAGAGGGAGGACGACTTCTACGGCGCGTTTGGGGAGGCGCTTGACTCCCTGGTGAGGGACGGCGTCAAATTCATAGTGCACTCCGGCGATATCTTCGATACCCCGAGGCCCCCGGGGACCGCGCTCTACAAGCTGGCTAGGAGGCTCATGGATCTGAGGGAGAGGGGGATCGGGTTTTACTTCGTCCTGGGGGAGCACGACATAAGCAGGATGAGGGAGACACCCTCGCCGCTGCTCTATCAGGCCCTGGGGCTCGCGACCGAGCTGAAGAGCGAGCCGGTGCTCAATGGGGAGGTCGAGCTCGTGGGGCTTCACAAGAGGAGGAAGGCAGAGGCGGGAAAGCTCAGGGAGGAGCTCGCCGGAATAGGCGCGGCGCCGCCCAGGGGAAGCAGGAGGATCCTGGTCCTCCACCAGGGAATAGTCGAGGCGAACAAATACGCCGGGGAGATAAGCGCGCAGGACCTCCCGCGCGGCTTTCATTACTACGCGATGGGGCATCTACATGACAGATATGAGCACAGGTTCGAATTTCTGGGGGGCCCGCTGTGCTATCCGGGCTCGACCGAGATCACGTTGAACGAGGGAATAGAGCCGAAGGAGAAGGGGTTCTACATAGTGGACATGTCGGGGGACGAGCCATCGCCGCAGTGGGTGAAGCTCAGGGGGACCAGGCCCCACGTCAATTTCTCAGTCAGATACGAGGATCTGAGGGGCTTCGCGGCGGAGCTCGCGTCGAGGATCCGGGAAATGGAGAGGAAGCCGATGGTGAGGATAGAGATAACGGGGAAGGATATGAGGAACGAGGAGATAATCGCGGCGATCAAGCAATTCGAGGCCGATGCGCTCTACCTGGAATGGGCGAAGCATGAGGTGGAGGAGACCGGCCGCGTCGTTACGGAGAGGCCGGAGGACCTCAGGGGGAAGATGATGGAGCTCGCGGCCGGGATAATGGGGAGCGAGGACTTGGCGGCGTTCGCGCTCGAGGAGCTCCTGCCCCAGCTGAGATCGGGCGACGTGGAATCCGCGGTCGGCATCCTCTACGACGCGTTCAAGAGGGGGAGGTTCGGGCTTTGATAGAGGAAGTCCGCGTCCGCAACTTCCTGTCGCACGCGGGCACCGACGTGAAGTTGGACGAGGGCGTTAACGTATTCGTCGGACCGAACGGCGCCGGCAAATCCTCCATGATAGATGCGATCACGTTCGCGCTCTTCGGCAAGCATATGAGGGGAAATAACGTGAACGTGGTGAGGAAGGGGGCCCCGGGCGCCGAGGTGGAGGTCAGATTTACCGTGGGGGGGAGCACCTATCTCGCGGCTAGGGGGCTGGACTCGGCCGGTAAGCTCGTCCACGCGGAGCTCAGGAGGATGGATGATGGATACTGGAAGCTCATGGTGGCCGGCGAGAGGAGGAAGGTAGAGGCCGAGGCGGTCTCCGCGCAGGTCGAGAGGGTCCTGGGGATCGGGTTCAAGAGCTGAAACTGGCGTCCATAGTTCAGCAGGGGGAGCTGGACTCCGTGCTGAACCTGGAGCCGAGGGAACTCAAGGAACTGATAAACAGGCTCGTCGGCATCGACGACCTAGATAGGGCGTTCAACGCGAGCCATGACGTCATCGAGGGATTCAAGGGGAGGTTGAGGGATGAGATCGGATTCTCCGTGGATGACGTGGAGAGGCTGGAGGGGGAGCTGAAGGGTCTGGGGAGAACTATCGAGGAGTCCAGGGAAAGGGTCGGCGCTGTCAGGGATCAGCTGGAAAAGCTGGAGGCGGAGGAGAATCGCCTGAGGGAGGAGCTGGACAGGATGGAGCCGCTCAGGGAGAAGGCGCAGGAGGCGGCGAATAAGCTGTCGGCGCTCCTAGAGTACGTGATACATCTCAGGGAGGATTCCAATAGGAGGCTTCGGGAGCTGAAGGATCTGCTCAGCGAGGCTCCATCGAGGCTGGAGGCTGTATCCAGGAGGAGCAGTGTCGAAGAGGAGCTCACAAAGGTCCGGGGGGAACTGAACTCGGTCGAAGAGGAGCTCACAAAGGTCCGGGGGGAACTGAAGGCCGCCCAGACGATCGCCCAGCGGGTGAGGGAACTGGAGGACGACGTCGCGAGCTCGCGGAGGAAACTGGCGAATGAGGAGAAGGAGCTGAGGGAACTGGAGGAGAGCAGGAGCAAGCTGGGGTCCACCGGGGATCCCCGCGAGCTCGAGGAGAGGAGGATGCGCCTCAACGGGTCCATCGGGGATCTGAAGGAGAAGAGGGGAGGTATCCAGGGGGAGATATCCAATCTCCGCATACTCAAGGAGACCGGCAAATGCCCGACTTGCGGGAGGAGCATAGAAGAGCTGAACGTCGACGAAAGGCTGCCCAGGCTGACCGAGCAGCTGAAGGACATCGATGAGGAGATCCGGAGGCTGACCGAGCAGCTGAAGGACATCGATGAGGAGATCCGGAGGGCCCGGGATGCCGGGGATCTGGACGCCAAGATCGCCGACAGCAGGAGGAAGCTGGATAGCAGGAGAGATGAGCTGGAGGAGAGGCAGAAAAGGCTCGAGGCCGTGCGCGCGTCCGCGATTGACGTCGGCGCGCTGAGGAAGCGCGAGGAGGAGCTCAGCGGGAGGAGAAATGCCCTGAAGGACGATGAGGCGACCCTCGGAAAGGAACTCAGCGCCATCGAGGGGGCTGCGGCGTGGCTCAGCGCGAGGGGGATCTCGGGGCCCGGGGACCTGGAGAGGCTCAGGTCGGAGGCCTCGTCGATAGAGGAGCTGCTCTCCAGGATGCCGGCGGATCCGAGGTCATCCGACCTGACATCGCTGTCGCTGGATCCGAGGTCATCCGACATGGTTCAGGAGATATTAAGCCTCAGGAGGGATGCCGCGGGATATGACGACGCGAGGTACAGGGAGCTGGGGAGGAAGCGGGAATCGATACTGGGCGAAAGGGCCCTCCTCATGAGGGAGCTGGGGGAGGCGGAGACCAGGCTGAGGGATGCGGAGGAAACGAGGGGAAAATACGAGTCGGCGCTCCTCGTCCTGAGGAATGCGAGGAAATACGTCGATCTATATGATTCCATCAAGAAGAGAATTTTCCACAGGGATGGGGCGCTCGCATCAGCCCTCAGGGCCTGGGCGATAGACGCGCTCTCGGCCGCGGCGTCCGATCACATAAGGATGTTCGGAATGGGGATATCAACCGTGCAGCTCAGCGAGGGCGAGGATGTCGAGATCAGCTGCTATGGCCGGTCGGGCGAGATGGACGTGAAGGCGATGAGCGGCGGGGAGCGCGTAGCCGTGGCGCTGGCCCTCAGATTCGCGATGGCCAGGCTGGTCGGGGGAAAGAGGGCCGACTTCATAATACTTGACGAGCCCACGGCGAACCTAGATCAGGATCGCAGGAGGAGCCTCGTGGACCTCGTGGCTAGGATGGGGAACAGGGCGGGGCCGCTGCGCCAGATAATAGTGATAACCCACGATAGGGAGATATTCGAGGAATCCGACGTCTCTGCTGTCTTCTCGTTCTCGAGGGATGCCGCGGGGAGCTCCGTCACGAGGATAGCCTGATCGTCAGGAGATCTTCCCCGCTCAGGACGCCATCCACCACGACGTCGTGGCCGTGTATGCTCTCGTTGCTCCTCACCCTGATGCGCAGCTCACCGTCCTCGGGGAACAATGGATGATCCTCAGCGAACAGAAGCGCCGCGTGCCTGAAGACGTCCTCGGCGAACCGTGTGTTCGAAAGCGCCGCGTGGATAACGGCGGCTTCGTCAGATCTCCTCAGGAGGGCATGCACCTCCCCGCTCATCGCCCTCAGGGCGGCCGACCTCAGGCCCAGGATCGTGGTGGAGGCCGCGGGGCGCGCGGCCAAGAGGATGCTCGCCCTCTGCATATGGGTGGCACAGACGCCGCATCCCCCCAGGGCTGACCTCATGAGCTCCGCGCCGCAGGGACATGCCGTGATCCCCTTCACCGATACCCCCAGGGACCCCGATGTTCCAGATCCCCTCATCGAGCGAAAGTCCGCTATCGCTAGGAAGCGCTCGGGTGATTTGGGGCCGCCCGCGGGGCCGTCATCCACAAACGCCGCCGCCCTGATGATCACCCTGCTACTGGACGAGTACTCGTGAAGTTTCAGGAGGCGCTCGACCGCCGCCGACGCGAGCCCCTCAATGGAGCGGGCGCCCTCTGCTGATTCGAGGATCGCCCGGACGCTCCTGGACATATTCACTCCCCTCATGCCGGGCGGTAGGTCCACGAACGCATCCACCGATCCCTCGGTGAAGCGGACCGGCCCCGAGGAGATCCCGGAGAGGGGGATCCTGAGCCCGCCTATGCCGGCCGACTGTATCCCGAGCTCGATATCCGGCCTCTGATACTGGACATCTAGGGCCCTGCGCATCACTTCCTCCCAGTCCACGCGGCCAACCGGCCGCACCCCGCTATAAGGCTGACCTCTTGGACCAGTTCACTTGATAAAGGGGGATATTAGGCATAAGCGCCGTCCGGTGCGTTGTCCGTGGAGAGGCCTCTTGCGATATATCTGCGCGTCTCCACAAGGAAGCAGGAGACGGAGAATCAATCACTGGCGATAGAACAGTGGCTCGCGTCCAGGGGGCTTTCCTGGGCCGACGTCGATTACAGGCTCGAGGACGTGGAGAGCGGCACGGAGGATCAGAGGGCCGGCTTCCAAGAGCTCTGGCGCCTTGTGAAGGAGGGAAAGGTCCACGCGATGGTGGTGTTCGAGATATCCAGGCTGTCCAGGAGACAGCGCACCCTGATAGACTTCCTGTATGATTGTGTGGAGGGCGGAGTGACCGTATACTCGGTTAAGGAGAGCTACCTAGCCGAGTGGCTCAGGGAGCCCAGAGCCCGGGCGATAGTCGTGGGTTTGCTCTCGATATTGTACGATCTGGAGCGCCAGATGATATCCGACAGGACCAAGGCGGGGCTCGAGAGGGCTAGAATGCAGGGTAAGACCGTGGGGAGACCTCGCAAACAGATAGATCGGAGGGAGGTAGACAAGCTCGTCAGGCTCGGCGTGCCCAGGTCCAAGATAGCCCGGATGTTCGGGGTCAGCCCCAGGACCCTGAAGAGGAGGCTCGTCGAGTGGAACGTCCATCAATGAATATCACTGAAAACATCAGTTTCCACATGTTTGCTAAAATCGCGGTGGCTCGGATATCGTTGTTCAGCACTAAGATTGACCATCGCTGGATAGTAGGAGCGGGAATGCGCAGGGACCTCGCGGCGCTCGCTGCGCAGGCGCGTCGGTCGGCATTTCAGTGGCTCCGGATGTCCGGGAAGGGGGCCGGGCACCGGCTCTCGACGGGCCGATTTCGCCGCATCCGCCGTCGCAATATGTTGAAACCCGAAGCGATGATCGCCTCGAAATGATAACGGCGACAAATTCAGCCCTTCAGAGGGGTCAGCTAACGTTTATTCCGGCCGCCGGATCGTCCGGGCGGCGATGGACCTAATCGATGTGCACTCCCACGTAATGCCCCGCGGTCTCCTGGAGCGCTACGGGTCAGTATCGGACCTCGGCGATGGTACGTACTCCGTCGAACTCTGGGGGATCCGCGCGGACCGGACCTCCCGGGGAATCTTCGACATGGGTGCGAGAGTCCGCGACATGGACTCCGAGGACGTGGAGGTCCAGGTGCTCCTTCCAATGGTGAATCCCCGGGCGCTGAGCGCAAAGGTCGCCAAACTTGTCAACGACGAGCTCCGGGAGGAGACGAGGCCGCACGGCGAGAGGTTCGTCAGGCTAGCAGTCCTTCCCAGGGACGTCGGGGAGGCAGTCGATGAGCTCGACAGGACGTACCGTGACCTGGGGACCGGAGGAGCTCTCCTATGGTCCGATATGGCGCTCGGATCACGTGTGCTCGATCGGATCTACGAGAGGCTCGAGGACTATGGCATTCCCGCGTTCATACACCCCTCGATCCCCGAGGACTCCAGGCTCTCCGAGCATTACATGTCCGTCCTCGTGGGCGCGGTGAACGAGGACTTCGTCGCGGTCGCCTCAGTGATCCTGGGGGGAGTACTCGATAGGTTTCCGAGGCTCCGGCTGATCTTCCCGCACGGAGGGGGAGCCGCCGCGATCCACGTGGGTAGGATCAGGAGGGCGGCCGCCGCCAGGGCCGACTGTGCGCTTCGCAGGGATCCGCTCGACTATATGAGGTCGATGTACTTCGACAGCGCCGTCTACAGCGCCGACGCACTGAAGTATCTCGTGAGCATCGTGGGCGCGGATAGGGTGCTCCTGGGGACCGACTACCCGGCCGATATTATGGACTGGAGGGGCGTGGCGGGACGCGTCCAGGATGCCCTTGGCCGGGCCGGGCTGGACGCCATCGGGAGGAGGAACCCGATGAGGGCGCTCGGGCAGGGCCGCTAGGCTCTAAATTATTTTGTTTAATAACAATATTTATTAAGTTATTACGCTAAGCAGAACGTGGACAACCGCTCAGCGACTCCGATCGTGGAGGTCCCGGTCGTGGTCCTGCTCGCGGGGCTCGGCACGTTCCTCGACGGCTATGACCCGCTGAACATAAGCGTCGTCCTCCCGTTTCTATCCAAGTTCATGCATCTATCGCCGGCGATGCGGGGGCCTCCTAGGGACCGCGACGTGCTTAGGTGGAATAGCCGGCGGGCTGGCTTTCGGCCTCCTGAGCGATCTGAGGGGCAGGAAAACCGCGCTCCTCGCGGATCTGGCGTTCTTCTTGGTGGCCTCCCTCATGTCGGCGTTCATCGAGTCGCCTTGGCAGCTCTTGGTGCCCAGGATCCTCATAGGCTTCGGAATAGGCGCTGATATAGCGTCCGGGCCGGCCCTCCTCTCCGAGGTCTCGCCCACAACCTCCAGAGGGCTACTGATGGGCCTCTCGCTCATCATGATGCCGCTGGGTGGCCTCATCAGCGCGGCTGTGGTGCCGTTCCCCACGAACAGATGGCGTGGCATCTACCACGATATTGCGAAGCGACTGATGATATCTTACGGTTGGCGCGTTTGCGCGGCGCCACCGGGCGATTTATCAACACGCCTCCCCGAAGGATATGGAGTGCTGGGGGAGGTCGCGGTAGCGTTCAGGTTTGTAGAGCTGCTGCTCGTGAGCGCGGCCGCCGGGTTCATAGGGGCCCTCACAGGCCTCGGCGGCGGAACCGTCCTGGTGCCCATCTACACACTGTTCATGGGCATCCCGATCATATACGCGGTCGGCGCATCCCTGATATCCACGATCGCGACCTCGAGCGGCGCCGCCTCCGCCTACGTGAGGGAGGGCATCTCCAACATAAGGATAGGGATCTCCCTCGAGATCGCGACCACCCTGGGCTCGATTGTGGGTTCGCTCATAACCACGGAGATCTACCGGCTGGGGCTTGCATACATCCTCTACATAGTGTTCGGCGCGGTCCTCCTCTTCTCGCTCTATCCAACGTACAGGAGGCTCTCCATGAGGCGCTGGGAGCCCACGAGGAAGCCCGATTGGAGCACGAGGCTCTTCTCGCTCCACGGCGAGTACTATGATGAGGTCAGGAAGGAGACCGTGAAGTACTACGGCGTCAGATGGTGGCTGGGCTTCCTCGTGATGTTCTCGGCCGGAATGGTGTCGGGGCTTCTGGGGATAGGATCGGGCGCCCTCAAGGTCCTCGGCATGGACGACGCCATGATGTTGCCCATGAAGGTGACGACCACTACGAGCAACTTCATGATAGGGGTCACGGCAGCGACCGGCAGCGGAATCTACTGGGCCAACGGATACATACAGCCGTTCCTCGCCGCTCCGACCGCCATAGGCGTGCTCGCCGGGGCGATGCTGGGCACGAGGGCGCTCGTGAAGATGAGGGGCAGGACGCTCAGGTTAATATTCATGGCAATACTCGTGGTGCTGGGAGTGGAGATGATGCTCAGGGGCCTGGGGGTGATGTGATACGGATATCTCGAGGACGATAAGCTACAGCCTGATAATCGGCGTCCTGGTGAGTGCCTCCCTGATGGCCGCCGGCTCCGCGATACTGTTCGCGCGCGGCGGGGGCGATGGATATACGCTGTCCCAGCTCGCGTCCCTGAGTTCACCGATCAACTCGAGAACCATAGGGATCCTGGAGATGCTCGACGGCCTAGCCTCCTTCGACGGCATCTCGCTGATATTCCTGGGGATAATGGTCCTCATAGCGACGCCGATCGTGAGGGTCCTCCTCCTGGTGATTCAGTTCATGGACGAGAGGAACAAGCTCTACTTGGCGCTTTCGGCGATCGTACTCATGAACATGCTCATAGCGATCTTGGTCCTGCCGTCGATAGTCCGGTGAACTACTTGTCCCAGGGCGGTCGGTAGCAGCCGATGGTTCGGGTATAGGGGCAAGCCCTGTCCTTCAGCGCCCGAATTCACGCCTGTGGAGATACCCACGGCGGGGCAACGGACCGGCCAACCAGATGTTGCTAGCTGCGTGTCGATGAATCGGGAAACAAGTTCCCGCGTTGCAGAGGAACCCGTGCCGGGGGATAGCGGTGCGGGAAGCCCACGCGCTTCAGCGTGGGAGGATGTCACTTAATCTAGTAGTAGGGATCAATGAGGGCGAAGGTCCCCTTCCGCGGGGATGGGGCGGTCAGCGTCGTCCGCGCTCGGACGCGGACGATCGTGTGGCCGCTGGCCTTCCTGAGCCTGTTCATCACCGTAAGGCCGAGGCCGCGCTCGTCGAATCCCTCGATGATGGCGACGTCGACGTCCATGTCGTCGATGGACCTCAGCGCGCTGAAGACGTTGCGCGCCACCTCGAACGCGTTGGACCTGGGCCCCAGCGCCAGCGTGCGCAGCCCGGCGGACCTGTACTCGTCCGCCGACTCGTCGCTCGCCAGAACGACCACGTTCCTCCCCCCGGACCCGAGCGACCTCGCTATCGACGCGACCTTGGCCGGATAGCCGGATGCGCTCGAGTAATCGCCGGACTCCACGAGGACCAGGGGCTTGAGCGGCGCGTAGTGCCTGTACTTCATGCCGGGCGACAGCGCCAGCTCCGGATCCACGAGGCCGCGGGCCGCCTCCGGGACGTCGATCGCGCCCCCCAGGACCTCCTCCAGGTCCTCCACCGGGATGGCGCCGGGCCTCAGGAGCACGGGGGGATCGCGGGTTACGTCGATGATCGTGGACTCGACGCCGTACAGCGTGTCGCCCGAATCGATTATCACGTCGACGAGCCCCCAGAGGTCCGAGATCACGTGCTCGGCGCGGGTGGGCGACGGCCTGCCGGACCGGTTGGCGCTCGGCGCCGCTATCGGGGTCCCGCTTAGCTCTATGAGCTTGAGCGCCACCGGGTGCGCGGGGCACCTGACGGCCACCGTGGGAAGGCCGGCCGTCACGTCCGCCGGCAGCCGACCGTCCGACCCCAGGATCAGCGTGAGGGGGCCCGGCCAGAAGCGTTCGACCAGCGCCAGGGCCGCGGCCGGCACGTCCGAGGCGACGCCCTCCAGNGCGTCCCGGCCGGCTACGTGGACTATCAGCGGGTTATCCTGCGGCCTGCCCTTGACCCGGAAGATCCCCCTCACGGCGTCGGGATTGCGCGCGTCGGCGCCCAGGCCGTACACCGTCTCGGTGGGGAACGCGACCAGCTTGCCGGCCCTGATGGCCTCCGCCGCCCTGGCGACCCTGGACTCGTCCACGTCGCGTGGATCGATCCGCAGCAGCTTCGTCGCAAGCTGGCGCGGCGCGCCGGCCCTCATGTCAGGACCTCCAGAGGTACCGCGCTATAACCGCAGCCGAGAAAACGAGGAATGCCGCGAACAGCAGGGCGGCCCACAACGCGATCATCCCCGCCCGTAGACCTCCGGATACAGCTTTATGAGCTCGTAGTTGAGCCTCACGACGTTCACGTACCGGTAACCCGGGCCGAATATGGCGGGCACGTCCTCCGACGCGTCCCCGTACACCAGCCGGAGCAGCTGCTGCTGGGGGATGCCGGTGTAGCCGGATATCCTGGGCACCTGTTCGAGCGCGTAGTTGAGCGGGACGTACGGATCGGCGCCGGACGACGGCAGCGGATGGAAGAACGCGCTCGAGTTGAAGCTCGACTCCTGCGCTATGAGCTCGGATCCGACGATCGTCCCGTTGATCGTCAGGAGGCTCCCGCCGGACTGCCACGGCGCGACGGCCCTGCCTATCGCCCAGGTGGCCAGCGGATAGGCCGCGCCGAGCACCAGCAGCGCCACCAGCGCCATCATGACCGGCACGGATACTTCCCTGAGCGACGTCATCCCATCACCCGGCGAAGAGGAGCATGTACAGGAGGTAATCTAAAGCCTTTATCGCGACGAACGGCAGCACGGCGCCGCCGAGCCCGTATATCAGGATGTTCCTGATCAGCATCATGCGCGGCGAGGTCACCCTGAAGCCGGCGCCCCTGACGGCCAGCGGTATCAGGGCCGGTATTATTATTATCGCGTTGAATATCATCGTGGCGAGCACCGCCGTCTCGGGGCTGTAGAGGTGCATGACGTTCAGCGCCGACGCGCGCGGATCGATCGATATNAGGATCATCGGGAGTATNGTGAAGTACTTCGCTATGTCGTTGGCTATGCTGAACGTAGTTATGGATCCCCTGGTCGTCAGGAGCTGCTTTCCCAGCTGTATCACCCTGATTATCCTGGAGGGATCGGACTCCAGGTCTATCATGTTGGCCGCGTCCTTCGCGGCCGCCGTTCCGCTGTTCATCGCGAGCCCGACGTCGGCCTTTGCCAGCGCGGGCGCGTCGTTCGTCCCATCGCCGACCACGCCGACCACGTGGCCCAGCGCCTGTTCCTCCTCCACGGCCCTCAGCTTGTCCTCCGGCCTGGCCCTGGCTATCACGCTCCTTATGCCGGCCTCCTCCGCTATCGCCCTCGCCGTCAGCGGGTTGTCGCCCGTTATCATGACTATCTTTATGCCCATGCCGCTGAGCTCCCCGAGCCTCTCCCTGATCCCGGGCTTCGGCCTGTCCCTCAGCACCACCATCCCTATCACCTCGTCGTTGACGGCAACGAGCAGCGGGGTCATGCCCCTGCTGGAGACCTCCCTGACCGCGCGCTCCACGTTCCCGGGATCCCTGGGCCTGGCCATTCCCAGCACGACGTCCACTGATCCCTTTATCACGCGGGCCGGCTCGCCGCGCTCGCGGAGCTCCAGGAGGCGGTTGACCACGCGCTCGCCGGGGCCGGTTAACCTCTGAAAGCTCCTGACGCCGTACGGCTTGCGCGACCAGACGAACTCTATCCCGCTGTACCTGGTCTCGGCGCTGAAATCTATGTATCTGGCGACGAGGGCCTCGTCCATCAACGGCGACGGCGGCGTGAAGCCCTTCGACTCCGCCAGCTCCACTATGGACCTGCCCTCCTTCGTCGAGTCGTTTATGGACGACATGAACGAGGCCATGCCGACGTCCGCCTCCGTGAAATCGTCGAACGGCACGAATTCCACGGCGCTCCTGTTGCCCTCCGTCACGGTGCCGGTCTTATCCAGGACTATCACGTCCGTGTCGCCGGACGCCTCTATGGCCTTCCCGGACTTCGCCACGATCCCGTCCCCGGCGAGCCGGGAGATGCCGGCCACGCCTATCGCGGGGAGGAGGCCGCCTATCGTGGTCGGCATGAGCGCGACGAGGAGGGACACGCTCATGGCGACGTCGGGCCTGTAGCCCATGAAGTACAGGACGAAGTAGAGGGACCCGACCATTATTATGAATATTAATGATAATACCGCCAGCAGTATCGAGAGCGAGACCTCGCTCTGGGTCCTCGGCCTCCTGGCGCCCGAGACCATCTCCATCATCCTGTCGACGAAACCCTTCCCGGCCTCCGCGGAGATCTCGACGACGAGGGACCCGCTGACGACCCTGGTCCCGCCCAGCACGTGGTCGTCCTTTGACTTGAAGGCGGGCTCCGATTCCCCCGTGAGCATGGATTCGTCGACGAACGCGGCGCCGTCGACGACGAACCCGTCCCTGGGCACGAAGTCCCCGGGCGACAGCTTGACCCAGTCCCCCGGCTTCAGGTCCGACGACCTCGCGTCGACCGTGCGCCCGTCGACCACCCTGTGCGCGACTATCTCCTTCTCCAGCGCCCTCAGCGAATCCACCCTGGCCTTGGCCTGCAGCTCGGAGAACGACTCGGAGAACGTGGAGAACCACACCGTGAGCAGGAGTATCGCTGCGATAGCCGCGTAAAGCGTGACGAGGCCGCGGGGCACGGCGCCCGGTATCGCGGGCATCGCGAGGAGCACGACGGCGCCCAGCTCGACCACGAACACTATCGGGTTATCCACCGACAGATAGCGGGGGTTCATCCTGGACAGCGACCCCAGGAGCACCGATCCCCAGTCCAGCCCGACGGTCTTCCCCATACCATCACCCCATGGAGAACGGCCCCAGGACGAGGAACGGGAAGAACGTGAGGACCGTGAGCAGGAACGTCATGCCCACCAGGAGGACGGCGAACAGGACGCCCTGAGTCTCCACCGGCTCCGGCATCTGGCGCCCGCCCTTGCCCGCGAACGATCCGGCGAGGGCCATCATGAGGGCGATCGGCGCGTATCTCCCGATAAGCATCACGAGCCCGGTCGCGTAGTTCCAGAAGGGCGCGTTCGCGGCCACCCCCAGGTAATCGGACCCGTTGTTGGCCGCGGCTGACGTGAACTCGTAGAGGACCTCCGTGAACGAGAGGGGCGTTGGGGACCCCAGGAGGTGCTGCGCCTGGCCGGTGGCGAACGCCGCGACCAGCGGCAGAAGTATCACGATGGGGTGCACGAGGAATGTCGCCGACGCCAGCTTTATGTCGCGCGGCGATATCTTCATGCCGATCATCTCCGGGGCCTTGCCCACCATCAACCCCAGCACGAACAGCGTTATCACGACGAAGACCATCAGGTACATGAAGCCGACGCCGACCGACCCGGGCACGGCCTGCACGAACATCGCCATCAGGAAAGAGGAGATGGCCTGGGGCGACATGGCCAGCAGGCCGGATGCGGTCGCCCCGGTGTTCGTCGCCAAGGACACCGCGTTGAACATGACCGTGTCGAATGCGCCGAGCCTGGGCTCCACCCCGGCGCCGACGTGGCCCATGAACGCTATAGCCACCAGCGCGCCCATCCCGGCGAGCATCGCGCCCAGCAGCGTGGCGCCCCTCCTGATCCCCGCGAGCCTTCCGAACGCCAGGGGAAGGGAGAGCGGCAGGAGGAGCATCAGGAACATCTCGTAGAAGTTCGACAGCCCGCTGGGGTTCTCGAACGGATAAGCGGAGTTTGCCGCGAAGTAGCCGCCGCCGTTGTTCCCGATGAGCTTTATCGACTCCAGGGACGCGACCGGGCCCAGGTGAATTGTCCGGACGCCTCCCTGCAGCGCCGCTGCGACGACGCCGGGCTGGAACGCCTGCGGGACGCCCGTCGCTATCAATATTATCGATGATATGAGCGACAGGGGCAGCAGCAGCGCGATCGATATCCTCAGGAAGTCCGCGTAGAAGTTCCCGAGCGACTCGCCCTTCCTCACTATGCCCCTGATGAACGCGAACGATGCCGCCAGCCCGGAGGCGGGGGCCACGAACATCGTGTACGTTATCACGAGCATCTGCGAGGCCACCGTGAGGGTCGTCACGCCCGCATAGTGCTGCAGGTCGGTGTTCGTCAGGAACGATGAGGCGATGTTGAACGCCAGGTCCGGGGATATGTGCGGTCCCCCCAGGAGGGGCTGCGACATCAGGAGCGCCATGTCGATGGCGAACACGACCCCGTTAAGCGCCAGGAGGGATGTCAGATACTCACGCCAGTTCATCCCCCTCGAGTACATGGGGCCGAGCAGGAAGCGCAGCAGGGGATCGAGCGACGCGATCCTCCAGAGGCGCCCGCGGCCCCCTGATATCAGCGCGGCTATGTAACGGCTCAACGCGTAGGCCGCCGAGATGGACAGGGCCATTAGCGCCAGGAGCTGCATCACGTAGAGTTCGAACGACAACCCTGCCACCTTGAGGGGGCTGGCATCGCGCGAATAGATCCCTATTTAAATCTTGTCCGCATGCGCTGGGCTCCGGTGAACGTGACATCCTCCCGCGCGAGCTAAAAATGGTGTCGGCCCGTTCGGCCGCGGGGGCATCCCCTCCTCGGCGCGATGGATCACGCGCTCCATTGACATCGGGTTCATCGCACGGGATGCTCCGGACCCCCGCACGCCCGAGAACGGCGAAAGGAATATTAAACGGAACTGACCGCGCGATCCGCCGCATGAGTTCCTTGAACGGAATCCTCCTGAGGGCCGAGGAAGAGGAAGAGTGGGGGGAAGAGGAAGAGGAATGGGAAGAGGAGGAAGGGGAGGAAGAGGAAGAGGAATGGGAAGAGGAATAGCGATGACGGCGAGGGAAAGCCCCCCGGGCCCGGTAATGACGTAATATTTAAGAGACTCTAATTTTTCCTAACCTGATTGGGCGATATGGATGAGCACTGAGTTAGTGGATGAGAAGGACGCCGTGATACTGAGCAAGCTGAGGAAAAACGCACGGAGCTCTTACGGCGAGATAGCGAAGGAGCTCGGGATAAGCGACGTCGCGGTCATGAAGCGCATAAGGAAACTGGAGGAGGAGGGGGTCATAAGGAGGTACACGATAATAGCGGACGACAGGATGGCGGGCTACGGGGCAACCTCGATGACGGGGCTGGACGTGGAGCCGGAGCACCTCTTCGACATAGCGTCGAGCCTGAAGGAGAAGCCGTACGTCAAGTACCTGGCGATAAGCTCCGGAGATCACCAGATAATGGCGATCATAAAGGCGAGGGACAGCTCCGAGCTGGCGAGTTATCACTCGGAGATTTCGACGCTCCCGGGCGTCCGGAGGATATGTCCATCCGTGATCATGGACGTCATGAAGTTCGACGAGCTGTGATTGTATCGTAAATATAGAAATAATAAAAAACGGAGATAACCGGTTGCCGATCACTGGGGTATATCGAGGTACAGGAACCACCAGTCGTAGCCCTTGTACTTCTTCAGGTACGCATCGGCATCGTCGACCGTGGCCGGAGGCCTCACCAGCCCCTTGGATCCGATCAGCTCGTTGTTCGGCCAGTTCGCCGGGAGGACCAGGCCGCTCCTGTCGATCGTCTGCAGGCCGCGCACCATCCTCAGTATCTCATCTATGTTCCTGCCGAGCTCCAGCGGATAGTACAGTATCGCCCTCACGATGCCGTTGGGATCCGTTATGAACACGGCCCTGACGGTGGCGGTGGCGGATTCCGCGTGGAGCATCCCCAGCTTGGCGGCCACGGAGCCCGTGGGGTCCGCTATTATCGGGAAGGGGACCTCGATCCCGAGCTTCTCCTTTATCCACCTGACCCACTCTATGTGGCTGATGTTGCTGTCCACGCTGAGCCCTATGAGCTCGACTCCGAGCTTGCGGAAGTCATCGATCCTCTTGGCAAACGAGTAGAATTCGGTCGTGCAGACTGGCGTGAAGTCGCCTGGATGGCTGAACGCGACGAACCATTTGCCCTTGAAGTAGTCGGGGAGCTTCAGCTTGCCCTTCGTCGTGACCGCCTCGATTTCGGGGAACTTCTCTCCTATGAGGGGTATCTGACCGGGCATTGTGGTTTATCATTCGATAAGGATACTTATAAATGTTATCTTAATATTTGAAGAGGCGAATCGCAACGGTTTAGGGATACGCCGACCCCGGGACCGCGTGCTGAGGATCGCGATCGCGCAGATCTCGGCGGGGGCGGATCCGGAGAGGAACGCCGATAGGGTGGAGGGGATCATACGGGGAATTCGCGGCGCGGACCTGGCGATTTTCCCCGAGTACTCGCTCGGCGCCCGGATCGACCGCCCGGAACGGATCGCAGAGGCGGTGGATGGCCCGCTCGTGAGGCGGATAGCCGGGGCCGCGGCCGATGCCGGCATCTCCGTGCTGATGGGTATCCTCGAGAGGGCGGAGGGAGGCCCCTACAACTCGATAATAGCGATGGGCGGGGGCGAGGCCGTCGTGGCGTACAGGAAGCTGCTGCTCTTCGACGCCATGGGATACGGCGAGTCGCGGTACGTGAGGCCCGGGGACCTTCCACTGACCCTCATCGAGCTCGGGGAGTTCACGGCGGGGCTGGCGACCTGCTTCGAGCTCAGGTTCCCGGAGATCTTCAGATCGCTCGCGAGGGCCGGGGCCGACCTGTTCATCGTTCCCTCGGCGTGGTACGCCGGCAATATGAAGGAGGAGCAGTGGATCGTGGGCGCGGCCGCGAGGGCTATGGAGAACGTCGCATATCTGGTAGCGGCGGACAACGCGGCCGATGCGTTCGTGGGGAGGAGCGTCGTGGTGAATCCGTGGGGGCACGTGGAGCTGGACCTGGGACGGGGCGAGAGGGTGGGCATCTGGACGATATCCGGGGACGCCGTGAGGGACGCGCGCGCGGAGCTCCCGCTGCTCGATATATCGGGGAAACTGGCCGCCGGACCGGGGGGATCGATTCCGACCAGGAGGCTGAGGTTCCCCGGCCGGCGACGATCCGGCGCGCGGGAACCCGCGATCTGACGGTTCACACGCGGGCGCTGCGACCCCCCACCGCATCGCTGAGCACGACGTGATCCCCATCTGCGCGCACGTCGACCAGCCTGTGGACCCGCCCGAGGCCCGGCGCGCCCGCGTCCGCGGCTATGAACGCCGCGAGCCTCAGGTCGTGCGCGGAGCCCAGGCCCTGCAGCAGGTCGTGCACCCCGGCGTCGTAGAAGCCCCCCAGGACGACGAGCCGGCGCTCCGGGGGCTCCCCGGCGAGATGCGCCCTGAGCCCCAGCCTCTGCGCCATCACGATGCCCGCCGCCGGACACCCCCCGGCCACCACCGCCGCGTCGGCCACGCGGCGATCGTAGCCCCTGAGAAGCGCGAGCGCCGACAGTGATAACAGCAGCGGATCGGGGGGAGGCCTGCAGTCGACCACCGGGGACGGCGAAATTGCGCCCCGGCCGGCGGCGCCGAACGATTCCACTATCAGCTTCCAGAGCTCGTCGAGGAGCGGCGAGCCCCAGATCGCGTTGTGGAAGCACGTCCACCTGCCGGTGTGGCACGTGTTGCCGGCGGGCACTGCCAGATAGAATACCGCGTCGCGATCGCAGTCCGCGGTGACGTCGAGGACCCTCAGCACGTTTCCCGAGGTCTCGCCCTTCATCCAGAGCCTGCGCCTGCTCCTGGAGTAGAAGTGCGCGAACCCGGTGCTCATCGTGAGCTCAAGGGCCCTCCTGTCGGCGTATCCCAGCATCAGGACCTCGCCGCTCGACGCGTCCTGGACGACCACCGGTACGAGGCCGCCCTGTTTCCCGAAGTCGATGCCGTCAAGCATGTTCGACAACCTCGGATATCCGGCGGCGCGGATGGAGATAAACGCGATCCCGATCATCCGCCGGACGCTATGCGCACGAAGTTCTCCAGGACCCTGGAGCCGGGGCCATCGCTCCTCTCGGGATGGAACTGGGTGCCGTAGAGCGGGGGGGACTCGAGCGCCGCGACGAACGTGGACCCCTCGTAGGTCGCGGTCGCGCACGTGAAACCGCTCGACGTGTCGACGTCCGCGTAGCTGTGCACGAAGTACGCGTAGCTGCCGGACCTCACCCCCTCCAGCAGCCTGCACTCCCTCGCGCGTTCCACGGTGGTCCATCCTATGTGGGGGAGCTTCCGGGCGCCCAGCTTCGTGACCCTCCCGCCGAGGAGGCCGAGCCCGTAGGATCCCTCCGATTCCTCGCTCCACTCGAAGAAGAGCTGCATTCCCAGGCATATGCCGAGTATCGGGGTTCCGAGGTCCACGAGCTCCAGCAGGTCATCCCTGTGGGGCTCGAGGCGCGCCCTGGCGGGACCGTACGCCCCCACCCCGGGCAGCACGAGCGCATCGTAGCCCCGGAGCGGCCTGTCTATTATCTCGGCGCGCGCGCCCGCCCTGCGGAGGCCGGCGAGCACGCTGAAGACGTTGCCGACCCCGTACTTCACTATCCCTATCCTCGGTTCAGCGCTCATCGCCGCCGGCCCCCGGCATCCTCCTCTCGAGCTCCGACTTCAGGCCGTCCAGGCCCACGCCCGTCATCGCCAGCAGCACCAGCACGTGGTAAACGAGGTCCGCGGCCTCCTCGGCCACCCTCTCGCCGGTCAGCGCGGCCACCATGAGCTCGGCCGCCTCCTCGCCGACCTTCCTGGCCACGTGGCCCATCCCCCTCTCCGCCAGGCTCGCCGTGTAGCTCCCCGCGGGCCTGCTCTCCAGCCTCTCCAGTATTATCCCGTAGAGCTTCTCGAACGTATCGTCGCCGCTCAAGGCCTCACCTCCACGCCGTGTTCCGCCAGATAAGCCTTGAGATCCGCTATCGACAGCTCGCCGTAGTGGAATATGCCGGCGGCGAGCGCCGCGTCCACGCCCGCCCTGAAGGCCGCCAGAAAGTGCTCCCGGGATCCGGCGCCGCCGCTCGCTACGACCGGCACGTTCACGGCGGACAGCACGGCGGAGGTGAGCTCCAGGTCGTATCCCAGCCTGGTGCCGTCGCGGTCTATGCTGGTCAGCAGTATCTCGCCCGCCCCGAGCGATGCGGCCCTCGCGGCCCACGCGACCGCGTCGATCCCCGTCGGCTCCCTGCCGCCCACCACGTAGACCTCCCATCTCCCGGCCCCGACGCCCTTGGCGTCTATCGCGGCCACGACCGCCTGGCTGCCGTACTCGCGCGATGCCTCCGTTATGATCGACGGATTCCTGACGGCCGCGGTGTTCACGGAGACCTTGTCGGCCCCCGAGTCCAGCAGCCTGCCGAACCCCTCCACGTCCGATACCCCTCCCCCGACGGTGAACGGTATCGTTATGGCGCCGGCGACCTCGCGGATGACGTCGTAGAGCGGCCTCCTCTGCTCCTCCGTCGCCGATATATCGAGGAACACGAGCTCGTCGGCCCCCTCCTCCTCGTATCTCCGGGCCAGCTCCACCGGATCCCCCGCGTCCCTCAGGTCCCTGAACATGACGCCCTTCACGACGCGGCCGCCCTTCACGTCCAGGCACGGTATTATCCTCCTGGAGGGCATCACCGNCACCTCCCGGCGAGCTCCAGGGCGAGCTCCAGCGGGACCGCGCCGCTGTGCAGGGCCATGCCCAGCACGGCGCCGTCAGCCCCGGCGCGGCAGAGCTCCACGATGTCGCCGACGGTGGATATGCCGCCGGCGTATATCAGGAGCTTCCCCGTGGACGACCTCAGGGCGCTCACCCTGGCGACGTCCGGCCCCTTCATCGTGCCCTCGACGTCCACCTGGGTGTACAGATAGCCCGCTATGTTGAACGGCTCCAGCATCAGCAGCGCGTCCCCCAGTGCCATTCCGCTGTCGACCCTCCAGCCGCTGTGCACTATGTGGCCGTCGCGCTCGTCCAGCGCCGCGAGCACGCCGCCCGGCCCCATGATCCCGGCGACCGCCTCCAGGAACGATGGATCCGAGGCCCACGCCGACCCTATGATGACCCTGTCGGCGCCGGCGGAGCTCGCCTCCTCGACCTCGCGGATCCCCCGGAGGCCCCCGCCGTACTGTACCATGAACCCGATGCCCTTCAGCGCGCGCACCACGTGCAGGTTCACCGGCCGTCCGAGCTCGGCCCCGTCCAGATCCACCACGTGGATCCAGCGCGCGCCCGCCCTGCTGAGGCCCACGGCCAGCTCCACGGGGTCCCCCAGCACGAGCCCGGTGCCCCTCGCCCCCCTGACCCTCTTCACCGCCCTTCCTCCCTCGACATCGATCGACGGCAGCACTTCCATCACGGCATCAGCCTCTCGAGCCCCATGGCCACTATATCCCTGGCGCCCTTCCTCCTCAGCTCGACCACCAGCGACGGCACCCTGTCCAGGGGCACCGCCGCCAGGACCTCCCACATCGGCCTCTCCGATTCCACCTTCGCTATCATCGGGCCGCTCATCGACGGCAGGACCGACAGGACGTCCTTCAGGTTCTCGTCCGGGACGTTCATCAGCAGCAGCTTCCTCTTCTTCGCCATTATGACGCTCCTGAGGGATTCCACTATCCCGTCCACGAGGTCGCGCCGGGCCGCCACCGAGGGACGGCCTATGAGGCGCGCCGAGCTCTCGAGCACCGTGTGCACCGGCCTGAGCCCGTGCAGCGCGAGCGTGGTGCCCGTGGACATCACGTCCGCTATCGCATCGGCCGCCCCGAGGATCGGCATCACCTCCGCGGCGCCGCTTATCCTGACGAGCTCCACGTCGACGCCGATACCCCTGAAGAATTCGCCGGTGAGCCTCACGAACTTCGTCGCCACGCGGGTCCCCGGGCGAATATCATTGATGTCCCTCACGCCGGAATCGTCCGGGACCGCTATCACGAGCCGCGCCTTGCCGAAGCCCAGGTCGAGCAGCTCCTCCACGCCCTCCCCCGACTCGAGCACGAGGTCGTGGCCGGTTATGCCGAGATCCGCGGCGCCCGCCGCGACGACGCCGGGTATGTCCTCGGCCCTGGCGTACACTATGTAGACGCTGTCCATGTTTGTCGGCGTGATGAGGCTGCGGGAACCCGGATCATAGACCGGATCTATCCCCGATTCCTCGAGTAATTTGAGGGCGGGATAGCGGAGCCTGCCCTTGTTCGGCACGGCTATCCTGATGCGCCCTTCAAGGCTCTCCGGGGGATTTATGAACTACCATCGGCGTCGGCGCGGCGAACCCGGTTTATTAAGCTTAACTGGCGATCTCGCGCGACGCAACCGGACAGTACGCATCACGAGAGGAGGTCCGAGATCACGCCCTGCACGTCATCGCCCTCGGGCAGCTCCAGGAGCAGGCGCCCGCTTTTGTAGTAGTAGACTATCCTGCGCCCCCCGAAGTCGCCGCTGTAGAAGAGGTCCTCAAATCCCTCGAAGTTGGAGAGCTTCCTCTTCAGGATCTCCAGCACCTCGTCCCTCTTCTCCCACTTCACCATGGCCAGGTACGATTCGGAGGTGCAGCTCCTCTTGACGCCCATCACGTAATCCGTGGATTGCATACGGATGCATGGGGATAAGTTCGATTTAAAGCTTGTTATATTTTGTTTGGTGGTTCTATTGTCGGGAGGTCGGCGCCGCGGAGGTGACGGCGCGCATCACCTCCCCCAGCAACCCCGATGCGACGCCGGCGAGCGCGCCCTCGAGGGCGCTGAGCTGGGCCTCGGCCCATCCCGCGATTATCAGATCCCTGGCCTCGTCCTCCTTCAGTCCCCTGCTCCTCAGGTAGAACAGCTGGTCCGCGTCGGGCTTCGCCTCGAACGAGTGATGCCTCGCCTCCAGCACGTCGCCCGTGTGGACCTCGAGCATCGGGACCGCGTAGCCGCGCGCGCCCTCCCCCATCAGCGCGACGCCCGCCGTGAACTCCGTCCTGCTGCGCGCCGCCCCCTCCTCGATCCTGGCTATCCCCCTCATCACGGAATATCCGCCGCCCAGCGCGATCCCCATGGCGGAGGCCGAGCTGGAGCTGTCCTCCCCCGCGTGATCTACCCCCAGGAAGCGATCCACCCTGGAGCCGCCGGGCGAGATGAGGAACGCGCCGGCCCTGAGGGCCGAGGAGGGGCCGAGGAGCACCCTGTCGTCCTGGTGATGCATGGGGCCGCCCGACCCCAGGAGCACGTAGTTGAGCCGGGCGCGGCGGCCCAGCGCGGCCCTCAGGCCGGCCGCGGACGGCGCGCCCCCGGTCGATCCAAGGTAGATCAGCACGTTGGCGGTCGAGCCCTCGCCCAGTACCAGCTCCACGAACGAGAGGTCGAGTTTCCCGGCGCCTCCTCCCAGTGTGATCCTGAGGTCGACGTTGGCCCCCGGCTCGACGAGTATAGCTGAGTGCCTGGACACCGTGGATCCGCACTCGATCCCCCGGGGCTCCAGCGCCAGCGACGCCGATCCCCCGATGGAGATCGACCTGAAGCCCCCGAGCGCCGCGTAGTGCATGGCCGCCAGCTTCGACTCGTCGGCCGGCAGGAGCGCGCCGATCGACCGCGGCCCATCCCGGACATCGCCCGAGGCTTCGTAGGAGAACCCGTCGCCCGGGCAGCGGGACAGGGTCCCGGCGAACGGCTCGTACGCGCTCCAGTCCGTGTAGTGCTTCACCGTCGGCGAATCCGACACGCGCTGGTACTCCAGCACCTCCATCATGAGCCGCGCGTCAGCCGAGCCCGCCCACCTCCGAGAACTCGACCTGTATCACCTTCGTGAGCACGCTCACGTACTCTATGGGCAGGTCCTGCATTATGCCCTGGAGGAACCCCAGCACTATCAGGCTCTTCGCCTCGCCCTCCTTCAGGCCCCTGCTCCTCAGGTAGAACAGCTGGTCCTCGGTGAGCCTGCTCGTGGTCGCCTCGTGCGATGCGCTTGCCGTGGGCTCCTCGAGCTGGACGTGCGGGTACGTGTGCGCCTTGCTGCCCTCGTCCATTATCAATGAACTGCACTCCACGTGGCTCACGCTGTTGGTCGCGCCCTTCAGTATCCTCACGAGCCCCCTGTAGACGTTCACGCCGCCGCCGTTGCTTATGCTCTTCGACACTATCGAGCTCCTCGTGTCCGGGGCGGCGTGCACGACCTTGGAACCCGTGTCCTTCATGTACGGGCCGTTCGCCACCCCCACCACCACGTTGCTCGTCCTGGAGCCCCTGCCCCTGAGTATCGTAGACGGATACGTGTAGGTTATCCTGCTCCCTATGCTGCCCTCGACCCACTCGACGGTCGCGTCCTCCTCGGCTATCGCCCTCTTATTGTTGAAATTTATGACGTTCCTGCTCCAGTTCTGCACCGTGATGAACTTCACCTTCGATCCCTTCAACGCATGTATCTCGACCATGCCGTCGTGGAAGCTGTATTTCTTGAGCATGGGGGCGGAGCATCCCTCTATGAAGCTCATCTCGCTCCCCTCGTCCGCCACAATCAGCGTGTGCTCAAACTGGCCCTCCAGCGATCCGCCTATTATGAAATAGGCCTCTATGGGCTGCGGGACCCTCACGCCCTTCGGGACGTAGACGAAGGCGCCGCCGCTCCAGAGCGCCGTGTGGAGCGCCGCGAACTTGTGGTCCGACGGCGGGAACACGCGGGAGAAGTGCTCCCTGACGAGGTCCGGATACCTCTGGACCGCCTCCTCCATCGGTAGCAGGATGACGCCCAGGCTTTCCAGGTACTCCTTCATCCTGGAGTACACCGTCTCGCTGTCGAAGACGGCGGTGAGGCCGGAGAGGAACCTCGCCTCCAGCTCCGGTATACCCAGCTTTTCGTAGTACTCCCTTATGTCGCCCGGGAGATCGTTCCACGATCCGGCCCTCTGGGCATCCGGGCTGACGTACGTTGAGATCTCCTCCAGGTTCAGCCCGTCGACCCCGGTCACCCAGCGCGGATATGGGATCCTCTCGAATTCATCGAGCGCCCTGAGCCTGAGCCTGAGCATCCAGTCGGGCTCGCGCTTCATCCGCGATATCTCCTCGACCATGCCCCTCTCTATCCTGCCCCTCAGGGCCATCCCCCTGGAGTAGGTGCCCTCCGGGCCCAGGAGCTCCTCGGGAGTCCTGTAGCCCAGGACGCCCGATATCTCCTCCCTGCTCAACTCAGGACCGCCCCCTCAGCGAGGCGTAGCCCTCCCTCTCCACGGACTCCGCGAGCTCCGGGCCGCCGCGCCCGGCTATCCTGCCGTCCACGAGGAGCGTCACCTCGTCCGGGACGACGTAGCGCAGTATCCTGGAGTAATGCGTGACCAGGAGCACCCCGGCGCCGGCCGACGCCATGTCCTTGACCGACTGGGCGACGATCCTCACGCCGTCCACGTCCAGCCCGCTGTCCGGCTCGTCCAGGAGCACATATCTGGGCCCCAGGAGCATCGCCTGGAGAAGCTCCGCCCTCTTCCGCTCGCCGCCGCTGAACCCGACGTTGACGTCCCTGTTCAGGAAGTCGGAGCTCAGGCCGAGGGACGCGGCTACCTCCCTCATGCGCGCCAGGAACTTGGGATCGCGCGCCTCGAGCAGCGCGCGGCCGGCCCCGACCCTCTTGTTGTGCGACACCAGGACGAGCGCGGAGAGCCTGACCCCGGGCACCTCCACGGGGTTCTGGAAGCCCAGCAGGAGCCCCTTCAGGGCCCTCTCCTCCGGCGCCAGGCCGAGCAGCTCCTCGCCGTCCATCGATATGCGGCCGCCCGCGATCCTGTAGTCGGGGTGGCCCGCTACGGCGTAGAGGAGCGTGGACTTCCCGCTTCCGTTGGGGCCCATGAGCGCGTGGACCTTCCCGGGCGCCACGGAGAGCGTTACGCCCTCGAGGACGCGCTTCGCCGAGCCGTCCTTCACGACATCGACCGATACGCCGTCCACATCCAGCAATTTCCCATCTGATAACGCTGTTATTAACCCGTCCTATAAACGTTTACGCGATGTCGATAACGCATTATATATATGGGATTTGATCGATGGGGGATCCGGCGCGACCTGGACGAAATCGAGCGAACGTTAATTTACGCGGAAGTGGAACTGCGGCGCATGCCCACAAGCCCCGCGCCCAAGGGCAAGAGGAGGGAGGATTACCTGAGGACCATCTACGAGCTGCAGAGGTCGCTCGGGTCCGTGAGGGCCAGGGACGTGAGCGGCGCGCTCGGCGTCTCGATGCCGACGGCGGTCGAGGAGCTCAAGGCGCTCAACCGCGAGGGACTGATCAGGTACAGCAGGGGGAGCGTCGCGCTCGCCGGGGAGGCCGAGCGCGTGGCCGAAGGCCTGGATCGCAAGAGGGGCATCCTGAAGGAATTCCTGGAACTCGTCCTGGAGGCGGATCCCGGGGAGGCCGAGCGCGTGGCGTGCTATCTGGAGCACTTCACGAGCGACGAACTCCTCGGCCGCATGGAGGACATGCTGGAATTCGCCAGGGACTGCGAGCGCGAGTTCGCGGAGTTCATGGGAATGGTGCGCGACCATCGCGCCGGGAGGGGCGATCCGTGCCGCCGCGGGGGCCCGGCATAGGCGAGCTGTGACCCGGGGACCCGGCATCGCCGGTGAACGCGGCCCGGCGGCGGGATCCCCGCATGCCCGGAATGCGTTTAAAACGCGCGGACGCGCACCGACCACCGTGAGGCCCGCGATAGTCGGTGGGGATCGGGTGGAGGGGGGCGAGAGGTACCCCGTCGTGGATCCGTCCACGGGAAGGCAGTTCGAGGAGGTCGCGATGGACGTCGATGGGTCCATCGTGGGAAACGCGGCGGATGCGGCGGAGGCCGGCGCGAACGCGCTGGCCGGGATGACGCTTGCGGATCGCGCGAAGATCCTGCTGAGGGCGGCTGATATCCTGGAGGCGAGGAAGGAGGAGGCCGCGGGGATCCTGGCGGCGGAGGCCGGCAAACCGATCGTGGACTCCAGGGTGGAGGTCGGGCGCGCGGTCTCGCTGATGCGCGCCGCGGCGGCGGAGGCGGCGTTCGCCCTCGAGGAGCGCTCGTACAGGGTGGACGCGTACGAGTACCCGCCGGGGAACGGGAAAAGGATCGTGATCGGGGTCCGCGAGCCCATCGGCACGGTGGGCGCCATCCTGCCGTTCAACTTCCCGGTCAACAGCTTCGCGCACAAGGTCGCGCCCAACATCGCGGCCGGGAACGCGGTCGTCGTCAAGCCGGCGCCGGCGACCCCGCTCTCCCCCCTCCTGATGGCCGAGATCATGTACGGGGCGGGACTCCCGAGGGGCGCGCTGAGCGTCGTGCCGGGCACGGCGGCCGCGGGGGAGGCGCTCGTATCCAGCCCGAAGATCTCCGGGATAACCTTCACGGGCTCCACATCGGTGGGGCTGACGATAGCGTCGAGGGCGAGCGCGCTGGGGAAGAGGATCATGATGGAGATGGGCGGCTCGGATCCGCTCATCGTGATGGAGGACGCCGACCTGGAGGCCGCCGCCGCGATCGCCGCCAGGGCGAGGTTCGAGTACGCCGGACAGAACTGCAATGCGGCCAAGAGGGTGCTCGTGAGCGAATCCGTGTACAGGGGGTTCCTCGAGGTGTTCGTGAGGAGGGTGAGGGCCCTGAGGGTGGGGGACGCCAGGGACGAGGGGACGGAAGTCGGACCCCTGATATCCGAGCGGAGCGCCGCGAACATGGAGGAGATAGTGGAGGACGCCGTCGACCGGGGGGCGAGGCTGGAGGCCGGCGGACGGAGGATGGACCGCCCCGGCTTCTTCTTCGAGCCGACCGTCGTCTCCGGTGCGCCGCTCGACTCGCGCTCCATGAGGGAGGAGGTCTTCGGGCCGGTGGCGCCGGTCCGCGCGTTCTCCGACGAGGACGAGGCGGTCGAGATCGCCAACTCCACCGTCTACGGCCTTCAGGCGGCGATAATCTCTAGGGATGTGGGGAGATCGCTCAGGATCGCGAGGAGGCTGCGGGCCGGCGCGGTGATCCTGAACGAGAGCACGCGCCTGAGGTGGGACACGCTGCCCTTCGGGGGCGTGAAGCTGAGCGGCCTGGGGCCGCGCGAGGGCGTCAGGAGCACCATGGAGGCGATGACCGAACTCAAATTGATATCGATGCTAATTTAAAGGTTAATCGCAGCGATTTCTGTGAAACATTTATTAACAATCGCGTCTCAGCGACCCCCGAGATGGCGTTCAAGAAGTACGAGCTTCCGCAGCTTCCGTACAAGCTGGATTCGCTCGAGCCGCACATAAGCAGGGATATCGTCGACGTCCATTATAACGGGCATCACAAGGGATATGTGAACGGCGCCAACGGCCTCCTGGACAGGCTGGACAAGGTGGTGGGCGGCGGGCTGGCCCAGGGCCAGTACGACGTGCAGGGGATACTGAGGGGCCTCACGTTCAACATAAACGGCCACAAGCTCCACGCGCTGTACTGGAACTCGATGGCCCCGCCCGGGAAGGGAGGGGGGAAACCCGGCGGGTCGATCGGCGACCTGATAACGAAGCAGTACGGGTCGTTCGAACGCTTCAGGCAGGTGATGACCGAGGCCGAGAACTCGCTGCCCGGAACCGGGTGGACCGCGCTTTACTACGATCAGGAGACGGGGAACCTCCAGATAATGACGATAGAGAACCACTTCATGAACCACATAGGCGAACTGCCGATAGTCCTCATAGTGGACGAGTTCGAGCACGCGTACTACCTGCAGTACAAGAACAAGAGGGCGGACTACGTGGAGGCCTGGTGGAACCTGGCGAACTGGGACTTCGCCGACCAGAGGCTCAGGAAGTTCCTCTGAGGCCCGAGATAGGATCCATATCATATAATTTTTTGTATATCCCCAGTATATTTATGTAGAAATCTGGACTCATGACGCCGGAGCGAATGAGGCGGTGGACCCTCCTGGAGAGCGCCCATGGGCTTATCACCGCGCCCGGCCTGTCCGGATCGTCCATGAAGTCGCTCTCGATGACGAAACCGGGCCCGTGCGGCACCGCGTCCTCGAGCTCTCCCTTCCTCCCGGCGGGCACGCTCGGGATCATTCCGGCGGCGGACGCCGGTTCGACGGAGCTGGGGAGGGCGTGGTGGAGCACTATCCTCGATTGATCGACGCCGGCGGCGGACGCCATCGAGGACATCCTGCGCACCGTGTCGGGGTTGGCCCTCTCAGAGTGCACGTGGACGACCCCGCCGTGGTCCCTAGCCGCCTCGAGGGCCATCATGGTTATCCTGTCGCACAGATCGACAACCGATGGACCCGCGTCCCAGTGGGGCCTGCCGTACTCGCCGTATCCGGCGGCCAGGCCCTCGTCCACCATCCTGGCGGCGAGCTCCACGCTGAACCCGCCGAACTCGAGCACCTCGGCCGGGCTGCGGCCGGCCCTCAGGAGCTCGGCAACCTCGGCCGGGTGAAGCCCCAGGATCGCGGCGCCGAGCAACCCCTCCTCCCGGACCTCCTGCACGGATTTCAGGACCGCGCGGTAGGACACCTCCAGGTCGTCCCTGGATCCGGGGGACAGGCCGAGCGACCACGTCGGGAGGGCGACGAGCACCAGGAGAGCGCCGCCGGATGCCCTGAACCTGCGCGCTATCTCGCGTGCGCCGAGGCCCCTGACCGGATTCGCGTGCGCGTGGTTATCGGCCGCGGGGAGCTCCGGCCCTCCCGGATCACCATTTTGAGACATTCCCCTCGAGGAGGCCCAGCCCTATGTGGACCCTGTCTATGTGCCTGGATAGCTCCTCCTTCGTGCTGAAGACGCCGCCGCAGAACGGACAGATGTAGCCGGTCGGCATCCTCGGTATGGGCAAAATGGCCGGGCCGCCGGGGCCCAGCATGTTCTCCAGCGTCAGGAGCCCCCTGAGGCCGCCGTCCTCGGCGACGACCCCCAGCCTCCTTATTCCCCTCGACGCCATCCTGGCGAGGGCCTCCTCCATGCGGGTGCCCTCCTTCACCGACTCGAGCGGCCTCGATGCTATGCGCCCGACGGGGACCGAGCGGGGATCGAGCCCCTCGGCCACCACCTTGTATAGCACGTCCCTCTCCGTTACTATCCCGAGGGACCCGTCGTGGAACCTGACCACTGCCGCGCGCTTGCCGCGGTCGCGCATCGCGGCAGCCGCGTCCCTGATGGACGAGGATTCGTCGAAGATCGGCACGTCGCCGTCGGCCAGCTCCTCCACGCGCCTCGAGAGCACATCCCTGAGCCAACCCGTTTCCGTCATGTACTGTGCATATTACGGGATGACCACGTCTTTAAGTCTTGCTGGATCTGGCGTGCCCAACCGACGGCGTCATCCCGCCCATGGGGGAGCGGGTTTCTCCTCTCCCTTAGTTTAAATTTCAACTGCTAGGTAATACGCGAGCCCCACGTAGTCGCCGAGCAGGTCCTCGATATCCCTGGCGCCGTATCCGGCGCCCGGCCCCTCGGATAGGGCCCTGGATGCGGCCTCCGGGGAAACACCGCCCCACGGCCTCCGGGACACCAGGGATGCGGCCGTCTCCGCGGCGGATCTACCGACGCCCTTTATCTCCGCGAACGCCCTGGCGGCCTTCCTGGGGTTCTGCGACGCGTCGTCCAGCGCGGGGAGGGTGCCCGAGCCGTGGGCGGCCGCGACCTCGACCACCGCCTCGGCCCTCTGCCGGGGGAATCCGAGGGATCTCAGGCCCTCCACCCCGAGCGCCAGCACCTTCTCGTGATCAGGCGGCCCGTAGAACCGCTCGCCGCGCAGCGCGATCGACCGGCCCGTGCTCTTCACGAGCGCCGCCAGGGCCGCCGCGGATTTCCCCTGTCCCCAGACGAGCGCCATCAAGAGGGCCTCGTAGACGCTGAGCGCACGCGCGGGCCGGAGGCCGAAGCCCCTCCAGGCGAGCCCCTGGATCGGGGTCCCCGCGGCCCTGCCCATGAAGCCCATGTAGTCGACGTCCGTCGAGAAAGCCCATGACGCGAGCGCGGCCGCGCGCGCCCTCAGATCATGGCCCAGGTCGTCCTCCGTGTACATCTGAAGCAGCGGATTCTGCCCCTCGCCCCTTATCGACACGACCAGGGGCCTGTCCCCATCGCCCAGCCCGACGAGCGCGCTCCACCTCCTGGATCCGCGATCGTACGTGCAGGGCATGGGCTCGCCGGACAGGCAGTGCCGCTCGAGGTGCGGGGTTATCCGGTAGGGAGGGGTCGGCCTGATGGCCGTCGGCTCGAGCCCCCTCCTCATGGAATGCCACCTCGCATGTGGAGTCCCCGCGGCGCGTCCTGGATCATTCAGCCCACGCGCTCCAGCCTGCTCAGGCGATCCTCAATGCGCCGCTGCTCCTCGTGCACGCGATCGATGTCCTCGCGGAGCCTGGCGTATTCCGCGCCCCTCTCCATCGACTCCCTGATCTTCCTCGCGGCATCCCTCGATAACCTCCTTATCCTGCCGTCCACGTCCTTCGTCGACGCCTCGTCCAGCGCGTCCAGAAGCCTCGCGCCGGATATGCGCTCGGCGGCCTCCACCGCCGCCCTCCTGACCCTGAATGACTGGTCCCTCAGCAGCTCGCGCACCCTATCGACGGCCACCGGGCTGTCCGGGAACGCCCCGAGGGCGCGCGCGGCCGCCGCCCTCACGAGGGTGTCGTTCCCGCGCTCGATCGCCTTCAGAATTGCCGATAGCGCCCGCTCGCCGCCGACCTTCGATAGCCCCTCTACGGCGCCCGCCGTGATTGACCAGTTGTGGCCGCCGTATCCCATGGCCTCCACGAGCGTCTGGACGCACTGCTCGCCGCACGCGCGGCCGAGCGACGCCGCCGCACGCGCGCGGACATAGTAGCCCTCGCGACCGTCCGCGAGGAGCGATTTGAGCGCGTCCGCGGCGCGGGGTTCTGACCTGAACGATCCGAGCGCGTCCGCCAGCGCCTGCCTGACCCTCGGATGCCGCTCCGAGGACAGCGACGCGAGGAGGGCATCGAGCGCGGCCTGGCCGCCGATCCTCCCGAGCGCCCTGGCGGCGTCCGCCCTGACCCCCCAGAACGCGTCGGAGGAGAGCGCCCTCGACAGCGCCTCGACGGCCCTGTTGCTCCCGTCCTCCTGGAGCGCCGCCACGGCCTCCAGCCTGCAGGCCAGGTGCGCGGACGAGAGCTGGCCGACCAGCTCCTCGATCCCCTTCTGGGGCTTCCTCTCTATGAACGCCTTGAACCCGGGATCCAGGCAGACGTACCTGGGCCTCCCGTCAAGCTGAACGTAGAGGGTGGCCGTCCTACCGTCCATCCTGACGTCGAGCACGCGCTCCCCGGCGTCCGTGGCCACCAGCGCCTCCAGGTTCAGCCTGTACTCCGGGTACGAGTCGTCGCCCTGTACCTGCTCGAGCTTCAGCTTGAGCGACTTCGACCCGGTGTCGTATTCCCACGAGTAGCGTATGGCCGGATGCCCGGCCGACTCCAGGAACTGATAGAAGAACCAGTCCAGCCTGGTCCTGGACGCGTCCTCCAGGAATCTCCTGAGGTCGTCCGTGGAGGCAGGGCCGAACGAACGGGCCTCCAGGTACGCCTTTATCGCCTTCCTGAAGGCGTCCTCGCCGACGACGCCGGTAAGGTGCCGGAGGACCAGGCATCCCTTCTCGTAGCTGTGGGTGTCGAACAGCTCCTCCGGGTCCCTGTATATGTTGAAGACTATCGGCCTGGCGTACCTGTCCCTGTACTCCGAGAGATATGTCCGGAGGCATTTGTTCAGCGTGTACACGAACTCGTCCTCGCCCAGCGCGTGTCTCTCGTAGATCGCCTCCATGAACGTGGCGAACGATTCGTTGAGCCATATGTGCGGCCAGTCCTCAGTCGTCACGAGGTCGCCGAACCACTGGTGCGCCAGCTCGTGGGCGACCAGCGGATCCGATGTGTAGTCCTCCATGCCGGGGCAGGGGAAACTGGATCCGGGGCAGTGCGCGTGCTCGTCGTGGAGCGTGTAATCCATCAGGATCGTGGACGTCGTGTTCTCCATCCCCCCGTAGATGAACTCCGGCACTACTATCTGCTTGTAGTTGGGCCACCGGTATCCGACGCCGGTGTACTCCTCGAAGAACCTGAGCGCGTCGCACGTCCGGTGGAAGCTGAACTTCGCCGTCCGGGCGGCGTCCCTCGGCACGTAGTATTCCAGCGGGATCCCGCCGCAGTCCTCCCTTATGACCTCGAAGTCCCCGGCGGCGATCGCGATCAGATAGGGCGAGCTGGGCCTGTCGAGCCCCCACGTCCACTCCCTGGACTCGCCCAGGTCCCGGGTTCCCTTCAGGACGCCGTTCGAGACGGCGGTCATCCAGCTCGGGGCCCTCACGACGACCTCGACGGGAAACTTGACGTACGGCGAGTCGGGCAGCGGTATCCAGTACCTGTTGTCCTCGGTCTCGCCGTGGCTCCAGACGAACATCTTGCCCCCGCGCTCCGCGAAGTACACGCCCTTGCGGGGGACCGTCGAATAGCGCACGGCGACGGAGTGCGGCCCGGGCGCCGCGGCGATCGCCAGCACCCTGCCGTCGTAGTAGAACTCCCGGCGCTCGCCGTCGAGGGATACCTCCTCCACCTTCATCTCGGCGGCATCCAGCTCTATAGTACCCCAGGACTCCAGCTCGTAGCGGGCCAGTCCGCCGATCGCGCGCTTCTCCGGGTCTATCGAGATATTGAGCGATAGGGACCTGGGCCTGTAGTTGTATGCGCGCTGGAACCTGGGCGCATAATCCGCGTAGAGAAATCCCCTTCCGGTGATATATGCGCGTTCCACGCCCGATCCTGGGGCGTTAAAGTGGATAAGCGTTTAGGTTATCGAATGACGTGCAGGCCGAATGGGACGATCCACCGGTTGCCTCAGTGCCCCATCGGTCCTTCTGTCGGATGCGCGCGTTCGCGCGGGTACCGGCCGACCGCGCCCGCCGATTCGGCGCCGCCCGGACGGCATATAGCGATACCGAAATCTAGGCCCACGTCGAGGGATCCGACGTGGGTCTCTGGTATTTCGCGTTCGGCAGCAACATGAGCACCAGGAGGATGAAGAGGGTCATCGGCTCGTGGGACGACGCCAGGAGGGCGATACTCAGGGGATACGACGTCGGGTTCTTCGCGTATTCACCGCAGTGGGGATGCGGCGTGCTCGACCTGGAGGAGAGGGAAGGGCGCGACGTCCCGGGGGTGGCGTATCTGATAGACGAGGGGCGCGCGGCGATCCTCGACAGATACGAGGGCGTGCCGGCGATCGCGAGGAGGCTCCACGTGAGGGTGGAGATAGAGGGGATCGGGGAGGCGGACGCGTACACGTACACGTTCGCTAACAGGCGGAAGTTCGTCCAGCCGGCCAAGGCGTACCTGGATTCCGTGGTGAGCGGCCTCCGCGAGTGGGGATACGGCCGGCGCGCCGATGAGATACTCGCCAGCTCTAAGGGGCCGTAGACTCCGACCTCACGCAGACGAATCCCCCGCCCGGGCCGTCCACGGGCTCCTCGGCCGACGGTGGATCCAGGGGACCATACCTGAGGGTGGACGATATCGCGTCCGGCTCCAGGCCGGCGCGGCGCATCATGGAAAGCAACTCGTCGACCGAGTAGAACTTGGCCGCGGAGTAGAACGGGCTGGAGCTCGACGCGTAGTGCACGCCCCACGGGCTGTCCCTGGGCACTATGCAGGCCGCTACGTGCCCCCCGGGCCTGAGCGACGCACGCGCCTCCTCGAGCGCCGCGATCGGATCCTCCAGGAAGCAGAGGGTGACCACGAACAGCGCGTAGTCGAGGAGGGAATTCCGGATGGGAAGCGACTCCGCCGACGCCCTGACGACGTTTATGCCCCTGGACGCGGCGGCCCTCAGCATCCGGGTGCTCATGTCGATCCCCAGGGGGATTCCCAGCGGCGCCGCGAACCTCCCGGTGCCCACGCCGATCTCGACGCCGACGCCGGCGAGCCCGAGCGCCTTCACGGCCCTGACCTCGTTCCAGTACGTCGCGGGGTTCCGCCGGTACCAGAGATCGTATCTGTCCGCGAGGTCGTCGAACGCGCGCCATGACACGGGAGGGTATCCCGGGAGGGGATTAAAATAGGGCACGGGTCCCGATCGTAAATTCGGGCACCGCGAGTCCAAAAGGTTATTATATGAGCACGTGCCTTGAAGCTGTGAAATGGCCAAGATAATAATGAACATCGACGTGGAGATCGACGACTCGCTCGCCGAGAAGGTGGTCGATATCCTCTCCAAGACGACCGAGAGGGAGATCCCGGAGGGCCTCGAGCTCGAGATAAACGACGTCGGGGGCAAGCTGACGCTGAAGGTGGTCGAGGGCGGCGGGCGTGCCGGTGGAACTAAGGGCTAGGCTGTCCATCAAGGGCCGCGAATTTTTATTTGAGGCACCGCAAGCGTACATGAGGCTGAAGGGCAGGGCGAAGCTCGGCGGAAACGAGATCTGGGTATCGGTCGACGGCAACGCCATCTCGTTTGACGTGAGGAAGATCGATGGGCGCATGCTGCTGCGGCCGGCCGAGGCCATAAGGGATCTCAGGGGCCTCATGGATTCCGCGAAGGGGCTGGCGGCGGCCGGTTACGCCGTGAACATCAGGATGAGGGGCGTCAAGATAATGACGATCGACGGCGAGCCCAGCGCTTCACGGTAGATCGGAAAACCACGTGTGGGGCATGGCGCGCATGTCATCGGTGGACCGCCCATCGAATGGAATACCGCCCGTCCCGTCGCGATCGTCCCCGGATGAATTCCAGCGGCCCGGAACACAATCCTCCCTCTTCGGATCGTCCCCGGACGGGGTCCCGGCCATCGGTCGCAGTTCCCGAACAGGCGGATGGCCGTCTATTATCCGTCGGCGCGCGTCCTCATCGACAGCATTTCCAAACGGGATCGCACGGGATGAATTTCGGGACCACCGTCGATGGCGGGAGGGCTCAGAGAATTCCATCGCTCCTCAGGATGCCGCGGGCCGCCAGCACCCCCGTCGCGGCGGCGCCGTTTATCCCCCTGGAGAGCCCCGCGCCGTCGCCCGCCGCGTACACCCCCTTCAGGCTCGTCTCCAGGTCCCCGTTCACCTTCGTCTTCACGCTGTAGTACTTGATCTCGGGCGCGTAGAGGAGGGTCTGGGGGGACGCCACGCCGGGCATGACTATGTCGAGCCTGGTGAGCGCCTCCAGTATGTCCTCGACTATCCTGTATGGATAGGCCATCGATATGTCGCCGGCCGTGAAGTTCCTGAGGGTCGGCTCCACGAGGCTCCTGTCTATCCTGGAGTACGTGCTGCGGCGGCCGGCCTCAAGATCGCCCAGGCGCTGGAGTATCGGTTTCCCCCCTCCGAGCCTTGTGGCGAGCCTCGCGATGGACTTCCCGTATTCTATCGTGTCCTCAAGCGGATCGGTCAGCATCACGGTGACCAGGAGCGCGAAGTTCGTGTTCCTGCTGCTCCTGGACGCGTAGCTCTCGCCGTTGACGCCCACGGTCTTGTCCTCGTAGTACTCCTCCACGACGTAGCCGCTCTGGTTCGTGCAGAACGTCCTGGCCTTGTCGTCGTACTTCTTCGTGTACATTATGAACTTGGGGTCCCTCACGACGGACGTCACCGGCTCCGCTATGTACGACGGTATCTCGACCCTCACCCCGATATCCAGGGGGCCGGGCTCCACGTCTATCCCGCGCCTCCTGGCGAGCTCGGAGAACCAGTCCGCGCCGCTGCGGCCGGGCGCCAGGACGACGTAGCGGGCCCTGAGCTCCCCCCTGTTGGTCAGGACCGAGTACCCCCCTCCGTTACCTATGACGTCGTGGACCTTCGTCAGCGTGAGCACGGTGACGCCCATCGACTCCAGGTAGCCGCTGAGCGCGTCTATCACCCTGGGCGTGTTCTCCGTCCCCATGTGCCTCTGCGCGACCGGTATGAAGCGCGCGCCGGCCCTCGCCGCCGTCCTCTCGAGGTCGCTTGACCTGTCCCTGTCCGGCACGAACAGCCTGTCCGGCGCGCCGAACTTGACGAAAACCGAGTCCACGTAACGTATCAGCTCATCTGCCCTCTCCCAGCTTCCGACCAGTTTATCGATGTCGCCTCCTATATCGGGCCTCAGGTTTATCGTGCCGCTGCTGAGGGCGCCGGCCCCTCCCAGGCCGCTCATGACATGGCACGGCACGCATCCGACGCAGACGGGCTTCTTTCCCCTGGAGGCCAGGACGTCCATGGGACATATGCGCCTGGACGCCTCCAGACCCTGTTCCACCAGCGATATGCGCAGCCTCCCCCGGGAGGCGGACGCGAGCTCGTACGCGGCGAAGAGGCCCGCGGGCCCCGCGCCCACGATCACTACATCGAGATCCGCCAATCGAAATCCCGATTACATGCCTAGCAACTCGATTCCTATTTAAGTTCGATGCAACAAAAAATTTCAGATAAAGGGGATGGATGAAGCGAACGGCAGCCGGCCGTCACTTCTTCCCGTAGCGATCGGCTTCCGCCTTCGTGAGGAACCTGAAGACCTTTATGCCGGTCTCAGCGCTCTTGCCGACGACCGCCCAGCGGCCGTTCTTGAGCTGTTTGATCTCGGGATCGACTATGCGGACCTTCTTCCTGGCCTTTACGTCGAATGCTTCCCACTCGACCATTTTCGGATTAGGCATGCACGTAGTGTAATATAAACCTTACGAAAGTGCTGGCCGTATGGGGGGTGAGACGCGGCATCATCTGAATCCGTGGCATGGGAATTCTTGCATAGTCGATCCGACGTTGCACGTCTGACCCCTTTCAGCGCCGAATTTCATATGAGTATGTGCGAAGGGTGGTCCGCGACGCCTTACGACGATGGATCACAGGTGGTGCATGAGGGCGCGGACCACGCCCATCTCGCGGAGCGCGCCGGACAGCGCGCCGTCCTCGTCCACCGCGTAGAGGATCCTCGAGCCGGAGCTCAGCATGCGCTCTATCGCATCGCCCAGCGGCTCGCCCTGTCCTATAGTGTTGATGCTCAGCAGGGGCGCCGATGACACCGGCGCGTCCATGCGCCTGTCGCCGAGCCACGAAACGTCCTCGATCGAAAGGCGGCCCACCGGGATGCCGCCCTCGTCCACCACCGGCAGCTCGTCGAGCCCCTCCGCGGCCATCAGGTCCACGGCCCTCCTGAGCGAGTCGCCCAGCTTCACCGACGGCACGTCCCTCTCCATGACGTCGGAGACCCGGAGCTGCGAGAGCAGCGGGCTCCCCCTCAGCCTGGAGTAGGCGCTCCTCAGGAGGGCCTCCTCCTTCGCGGATCCGGTGAGCTGGAACCTGAATATCGTGGTGGGGAGAGAGACCGCGTAGCTCACCGCGGACGCCAGGAGCGCGGGTATTATGAAGCCCACGCCGGACAGCTCCACGACCATCGTGGCGGGCGCGAGCAGTATCTTGTAGGTGCCGGCCAGCGTGGCGGCCGCGCCTATGAGCGCGTAGAACGAGAGAGGCTCCAGGCCCAGGATCCTCGCGAAGAGCGCGCCGAGCAGCGCGCCGTTTATTATCGTCGGCGTGAAGAGGCCGCCCACGCCGCCGAAGTTCAGGGTGGCCGTGGCGGTCAGGCTCCTCAGCGCCAGGAGCACCAGCATGGACTGCACGGCGAACGTCCCGAGCACGACCCCGTCCAGGAGGTCGATCCCGGGGCCTATGGACGCGCGCGAGAGCAGGCCGAGCAGGCCTATCGCGACGCCGCCCGTGAGCACTATGAGGGCGAACCCGCCGCGGATCCTCATTGCGGAGGACGCCCTGCCGGCGTAGGTGTACAGTTTGGAGAAGGCTATCGAGTATGCGCCGGCTATGAGCCCCAGGATCGCGCTCCACATGAGCGACATGGGCCCGGTGACCGGCTGGACCTGGACGGCGAGTATCGGAAGGGGGCCCGTGAGCGCCGCCGATACGGCGTACGATATCGTGGCGGCGAGCGCGACCTCCAGGAACGGCTCCTTCTCGAGTCCCCTGGCGAACGGCACCTCGAGCGCGTACAGTATGGCGGTGGCGGGCGTCTTCAGGACGCCCGCCAGCCCGGCGGCGGCGCCGGCCAGCGTCAGCCTACCCCGGCGCCCCCTTATGCCGAGCGCCCCGGCGATGGACTGCATAACGCCCGGGCCCAGGAGTATTCCGGCGCCCTCGGGACCGGCGGCGCCGCCGAAGCCGACGGTGGCCACGCTTGCGAGCGCGCGGACCACCGAGTCCCGGAGCGTGGGCGCGCCCTTCGTGTGGTATTCCGCGAGGACGATCCCGGTGGCGCTGCCTATCGACCGGTTCAGCGCGAACGTGTCGACCAGCAGGTAGGACGTCAGGAGGCCCATCAGCGGGAACGTCACGGCCGCCGCGGGGCTCCTCGAGAAACCGCCCTCGACCACGCCCCAGAGGACGTAGAGTCCCCTGAACGCGAGGGCGCCGAGCAGGCCCACCACAGCGCCGCCCAGGGCCACCGCCAGCCAGGGGAGGGCGCTGTCGCGATCCATGCGCGAAAGGGAAATTATCGCCGGATTTATTTGCTCCCGCGTTGGCGAAGTGGCTGTACTCGTGGCTGTTCATAGGGGCCATCTCCTACGCGCTCGGCATGATCACGCCGCTGCTCATACTGGAGCTGGGCGGCGGCGTGATAGACGTCAGCGTCGCGGCATTCGCCTACTACGCGTCGTCGATGGTCGGCAGCATCTTCTGGGGGTGGGTCGCGGACAGGGTGCCCAGGCGCAGGATAATGCTCACCGCGAGCTCGGCCGGCCTCGCCGTCACCCCCCTGGCCATGATCCTGGGCGACTCCGTGTTGGGCGCGATAGTATGGTACGCGATCGGCGCGTTCTTCTACGCGGCGCTCGCGGTGTACCTCAACCTGCTCGTCGTGGAGACCACGGACAAGGGCCAGTGGAGCGAGAACGCCAGGAAGGGATTCCTGTACCTGGTGACCGGGAGCGCGCTGGGAACGGCGATGGGACTCGCATCGGTCGGCGAATCCACGCTGGTCGGCTACGCCCTGGCGTCCACGATCGTCGGCGCCGCCGGCACGGCCATGCTCTACGCGTTCGTCCGCGAACCCCCGATGGTCCTCGAGAGGAGGGCCGTGCTCAGCTCGCCCAACGTGTTCGTGTCGAGGCTGACTTCGCTCCCGATGATATTCCTGAGCTTTCCCAGGCTCTTCGACATCGACGTCCTGAGGAAGAGGATCAGGAGGATCCCTGGATCCGAGCTCAGCGTGCTCACGATCGCCAACGCGCTGTTCAGCTTCTCGGCGCAGCTGTTCTTCACCGTCTACATCCCGTACGAGGAGTCCGTCGGCCTCAACGAATCGCAGGTGCTGCTGTCCTATCTGTACATGACGGCGATAAACGCGCTCGTGGCCGTGCTGCTGGCCGAGGAGCTCAGGAGGCCCGGGTACAGGTTCGCGTCGAGGGGTATGGGTATCAGGGCCCTCGGGATGCTGTCCGCGGCGGCGTTCTCGACGTTCGTGGTGGGCGCCGACGCGCTGTATGCGACCGTGCTGTCGTTCACGTTCATCGGGTTCGCCTACACGATGATCACCGTGACCATGAACGCGCTTCTATACGCGTCGCTTGTGCCCGGCAACAGGGGCAGGAGCCTCGGCGCCTACAGCACCGTTGGAAGCCTGGCGTTCATGATGGGGGCCATCGCCTCGGGCTTCCTGGCGAAGTCGTCCGGTTACCAGCTGGACTTCTTCATCGGCGCCGCCGTCCTGATGGTGGCGGCGATCGTGATGGAGCTTTACTACAGTTCGTCGGGCTCCACCGCGGAGTCCGTTGAGGTGTACTAGGGGATTCGCGCGGTCGGCGTCCCGGTCCTTCACGCGGCAATTCGCCTCCCCCGGTTCCAACGCCGATGGACCTGCCGCCGCACCCGGGGTGCGAAATTTCCCATCGCCGGACGGCATGCGGAAAGCGCGCGGATGCGCGCTCACCGCGCCGACGGCCTCCGCCTCCTGGAATATGCCAGAGATATGGCCACCGCCATCACCGCCACAGCTGCAGCAGCTACGTAAGCCCACGTATAAGACGGCGAAGCCCTGAACTCCGCGGCTATCGTTCCCCCCGAGTTCACCACGACATATGTGGAGGCGACTGATGCGTTCCCGAACG
>JGI20133J14441_1000339_pt1 | contig 44763 bp, 36 predicted proteins | sample RS3BMetagenome_FD_14441 | JGI IMG/M metagenome (IMG submission 14441)
GAGAGCGGTGCACGGGCGAAGCGCTCCCGAGTGCGGTCGAACGAGAGCGGCGCGCGGACCAAGCTCTCCCGCGTGTGGGCGAGCGAGAGGCGCGCACCGACGAAGCTCGTTTCCGTGCGGATCAGCGAACGCCGCACGTGCATGGAACACGGCCGCGTGCGGATGAGCGAGAGCCGTGCACCAAGGAAGGATGTCCGCCCGCGTATGAGCGGGTACCGCGCGCGACCAAGGGACAGCGGCGCCTCGACGAACGAGAGCCGCGTGCGCTCGAGGCAGAAGGCTGCGTCACGGAGCCAAAGCCGAGCGCGATGGAAGCGGACGACTTGCTCTGCGAGCGACGCGCCGGTGTCCTATTCGTCGCTGATCGGGGCTTGGCTGCTCGACCCTGGACACGTACGACCGGGCTCCGCCGCGTTCGCGTGGAGCCCGCCGCCGGGCAGACGAACCACCGGCGTTCCCAGCGCTTCGGCCTCGCGGAGCACCGTCGAGCACCCCTCGGCCTCCGAGCCGTGAAGGAGCACCGCCGCGGCGCCGATCCACGCGAGCGCGTCGCCCCGCGGCACCTTGCCCACGAAGCGCGCGTCGACGCCGCGCGCGCGCGCCAGCGCTTCGAGGCGGTCCCTCTCCGGGCCGTCGCCGACGACCACCAGCGCGTCGAACGCGCGCGTGCGCGCCACGTGCTCGATCGCGCGGTCCACCCGCTTGCCCGTCACCAGCCGCCCGACGCTGACCGCGACGCGCGTTCCCGCGAGCTCGCGCCGCCGCGCCGCGACCGCGTCGGCCACGTCGGGCATCTCCACCGCCGCCGCGCGCACCTGCGCGATTCGCTCGACCCGCGCGCGCGCCTCGGGACCGATGGCGGCGAGCAGCTCGTCGAGGAGCGCCGGCGATACGAACCGCCAGCAAGCCGCCCGCCCCGCGATCGCCCCGACGATCGCCTCGCGCATCCGCCGCGGCGTCGCCCCGAGCAGCCGCACGTCCCCGCCGTGCGACACCACCTCGACCTCCGCCCCCCGCGCCGCCGCCGCGATGGGCCACGCGCTCGGCACCGCCCAGTGCGCCACGACGCGGTCCACCGCGAGCCGCGCCACGCGGGCTCGCGCCGCCCCGACCCACCGCACTGCGTCAACGATGCGCGACGGCCGCTCGCGCAGCCGCGCCGCAACGCCCGGCCAGCCGAACGCGGTGTCTTCGCCCGGGAAACACGGCGCCACCACCACCACCTCGTGCCCCTCCCGCTCGAGCTCGCGGGCCTCGGCGCGCACGAAGTGACCCGACGCGTCGTCCTCGTCGGCCGGCCAGCTCGTCGTCACAAGGGCGATGCGCATGAGACGCGGGAAACCTACCGCCGCCGATGGTAATGGAAGAAGCCCAGATGACGCCGACGAGCCCCCGCACGGTCACCTTTCCCGGCCGAATCCTCTACCTGACCGAGGACGCCGAGCTGCTGAAGGCGCAGCTCTCCGGAAAGGACCTCGAGTTCGATCCCGACCGCGCCCTGGTCGGCAACATCTCGACCGACGAGATCACGCCGGGGTGGGTTTGCTACTACTACGACGCGACGCTCGGCCGGTACTGCCTGGTCGGCCTCCGCGGGGGGCACATCAAGCCGGACGCGATCCAGGGCGGCGGCTTCTCCGTCGTCGTCAGCGGCATCTCCAAGGGGTGCGGCTCGTCGCGCGAGCAGGCGCCCTACAGCGAGGTCGCCGCGGGCGTGAAGCTCGTCGTCGCCAGGAGCATCGAGAAGATCTACCGGCAGAACGCGCAGAACATCGGCCTGCTGACGAGCACCGACCTCGGCCTGCTGCCGCGCATCGCCCGCGGCGAGGCGATCCCCATCGAGGAGTTCACCAGGGGGCTCGACCCGATCAGCGCCGCCATCGTCGAGCACGGGGGCCTGTTCGCCTACAACAAGGCGCGCCTCGCCGGGAAGACGACGCCCCCCGCCATCACCACGCCCGCGCGGCCGATGACGCTCTGCGAGAAGATCCTCGCCCAGCACGCGATCGTCGACGCGCGCGCCGGCACGCTCGGCGTCTCCGCGGTCCAGCCGGGCGACGCGTTCTTCGCGCGCTGCGACGTGCGCTTCTCGCACGAGTACGTNACGCCCATGGCCGATGCGCTCTTCCGCCAGGGGTTCGGCGAGGACGCGAAGCCGACCGAGCCCGAGAGCGTGTTCGCCTTCCGCGANCACCTCACGTTCCTCGACCTCATCATGCCCAAGGCCCACAAGGACATGGGCCTCGACGTGCAGGCGCGAAAGCTCGCCACCGTGCAGGAGGAGTTCGCGAAGCGCGCGGGCGTGAAGGTCTACGGCGAGGTCGTGCGCGACGGGAAGCTCGTCGGCTCGGAGGCCATCTGCCACAACAAGGTGATCGAGGAGCTGGCGCTGCCCGGGCAGCTCGTCATCGGCACCGACAGCCACACGTGCATGGCGGGCGCGCTCGGGTGCTTCGCGTTCGGCGTCGGGTCGACCGACATGGCCAACGCGTGGATGACGCGCGACGTGCGCGTGACCGTCCCGCAGACGGCGCGCTTCGAGCTGGTCGGCCGCCTGCGCCCCGGCGTGTGCGCCAAGGACGTGATGCTGCACGTCCTCAGCCAGCCGTTCTTCAAGAGCGGCGAGGGGATCGGCAAGGTCCTCGAGTTCGCCGGCGAGGGGGTGCGCGCGATGGCGCTCGACGAGCGGGCGACGCTCACCAACATGGCCGTCGAGGCGGGCGGCTTCACCGGGATCATCGAGGCCGACGAGGTGGTGGTCGACTACCTCGCGCAGCAGCGCGGCCTGGACGCCGACGAGGTGCGCCGGCGCATCGTCAGGGCCGATCCGGGCGCGCAGTACTGCGCCACCTTCACGATCGACCTCTCGGCCATCGCGCCGATGGTCGCCACGCCCGGCGATCCGCGCAACGGCGTGCCGCTGTCGGACCTCGGCGCGCCGGTGAAGATCGACATCGCCTACGGCGGCTCGTGCACCGGCGGCAAGAAGGCCGACATGGACATGTACGCGCGCGTTCTGGGCGACGCCGTCGCCAAGGGCAAGCGCGTCGCGCCGGGGGTGCACTTCTACCTGCAGTTCGGCTCGCAGGACATCCGCCGCTACGCCGAAGAGAAGGGCTACCTCGACGTCTTCGCCAGGGCCGGCGCCGAGCTCGTCGACCCCTCCTGCGGCGCGTGCATCAAGGCGGGGCCCGGCTCGAGCGACTCGCCCGACCAGGTGACCGTCAGCGCGCAGAACAGGAACTTCCCCGGCCGGAGCGGGCCCGGGAAGGTGTACCTGGCCAGCCCGCTGGTCGTCGCGGCGAGCGCCATCGCCGGGCGCATCGCTCGGCCGGAAGACATTTGATCGGCGCCGGATCCGCGCTAGTCCATCCCCCTTCCCCGTGAACGACCTCACCATCCAGCCGAACACCCACGTCACCCTCGACTACGAGCTGCGCGACGACGAGGGCGACCTGCTCGACGCCAGCCAGGGCGATGAGGGTGAACCCATCCGGTACGTGCACGGCTACGGCATGCTCGTGCCCGGGCTGGAGGCTGCGCTCGCGGGCCTGAAATTGGGCGACGAGCGCGACATCGTGGTGCCGGCCGAGGCGGGCTACGGCGAGTACGACGAGTCGCTCGTGCTCGAGATCGACCGCGAGGAGTTCCCCGACCCGAAGAAGGTGGTCGTGGGCGACGAGTTCGTGGCCGAGTCGCCCGACGGCGACGAGATCGCCATGAGCGTGGTCGAGGTGAAGGACGACGTGGTGGTCGTCGACGCCAACCACCCGCTCGCGGGGATGACGCTCCGCTACCACGTGAAGGTGCGCGACGTGCGCGAGGCGACCGAATCGGAGATCGAGCGCGCCGCGGCCGACCTCGACGCCGCGCACGAGCACGTGCACGGGCCGGACTGCGACCACGACCACGAGCCGCTCGGCATGGGGCGGAAACTCAACTAGGGTGACGACATGGCGAGCAGCAGCAACACCAAGGCGGGCAACACCTGGGACTGGGACGTTCGCGTGCGCGAGCGCAACCTGAAGAAGGGCGTGTTCGAGCCCAAGGACGTCGAGAAGCACCTCTCGCAGCTGCCCGACGCGGCCGACCAGGCCGAGGCGATCCAGGTTCCGCAGCCGGCCCTGGGCGGCCGCGAAGGCTGATTCTTCGAGCAACGGAGGGGACCGTGGACGAGGCGCTGCCCGGCATCGACTTCTCGACGTTCGTGTTGTCGCTGAGCCACTCGGCGCTCATGCACCTCGGCGAGGCGCCCAACCCCGAGAACGGCAAGGTGGAGAAGAACCTGCCGCTCGCGCGCCAGACGATCGACCTCGTCTCGATGCTCGAGGAGAAGACCAGGGGCAACCTGACGGGGGACGAGGAGCGGCTCATCGGGCAAATCCTCTTCGACCTGAGGATGCGCTACGTCGAGCTGTCGAAATCAAAGTGATGACGACCACGCGACGAATCGAGTCCACGCGGAGCCTGACGGCGCTGGCCCTGGCGGCCGGCGTGGCGCTCGCCGGCTGCGGGCATCGCTCGCAGCCGGGCGGCAATTCAGGGGAGCTGCCGCCGGGGGCGACGCCCGTCACGCAGGCCCCCACGCCGACGAGCAACGCGCCCCCGCCGTCCGGATCGGTGGCCGTGGTCGCGCAGCCGGTGAGCTTCGCGCCGATCGTGCACGCGGCCGATCCGAGCGTCGTGACGATCACGGTCGTCAGCGAGGAGGACGTGCCCGTCACGCCGTTCGTGCACCGGCGTCGCATCAACAAGGGGCTCGGCACCGGCTTCGTCATCGACAAGAACGGAGTCATCCTCACGAACAACCATGTCGTCGAGGGGGCGCAGGACATCGAGGTCAAGCTCTCCGACCAGCAGCATTTCCCGGCCAAGGTCGTCGGCACCGATCCGCAGACCGACATCGCCGTCGTGCGGATCGACGCCAAGGACCTGCACCCGTTGCCGCTCGGCGACTCGGACGCGATCGACGTCGGCGACTGGGTGGTGGCCATCGGCAATCCGTTCGGCCTGTCGCACACGGTCAGCGCCGGCATCATCAGCGCCAAGGGGCGCACGCAGCGCGACGTGCCGCTCGATCCGTCGGGGTTCTACGACTTCCTGCAGACCGACGCGTCGATCAACCCGGGCAACTCGGGTGGGCCGCTGCTCAATCTGAAGGGGCAGGTCGTCGGGATGAACTCCGCCATCCGCGGCGGCGGCGCGCAGGGGATCGGGTTCGCGATCCCCATCAACATGATCAAGCAGCTGCTCCCGATGCTGCTGCGCGACGGTCACGTGACGCGCAGCGCGCTCGGCGTGCGCATCATCGACGTGCGCGAGCTGTCGTCCGACGAGAGGCGCGAGGTGAAGCTGCCTCAGGACGACACGATCCACGGGGCGCTCATCGCCTACGTCACCCCGGGCGGTCCGGCCGACAAGGCCGGGCTGCAGTCGGGCGACGTCATCGAGGCGTTCGACGGTCAGCCGATCGACCGCTCGGCGCGCCTGCAGTGGCTCGCCAGCACCGCCGGCGTCGGCCGCACGGCGACGGTGCGCGTTCTGCGGCAGGGAAAGCTCTTCGACCAGAAGGTGACCCTGGGACTTCTGCCGGATCCGACGGCCGGCGCCACGCGGTAGGCCGTAAGGGCGCGCTCGGGGCGTGGGAAGGACGTCTGGTCGGAAGATCCTTCCCCGCTCGTCTCGACTCCGATAAGGCTCGACGCTCGAGGCCGCTGTGTGCGCGGCGCGCACGGGCGAAGCCCATCGGAGGTCGGCATGCGGAACGTGCATTGGGTGGCATGGTGTGCCTTCGGGCTCGCCGTCGGGTCGGCGGCGCTCGGGATGCAGGCGTGCGGCGGCAACTCGGCCACGGGGCTCGGCGCGGGGGACGCGGCGACCGACACGACGCCGGAAGCCTCCGCGGGCGATTCGTCGGGAGACGACGGATCGGCACAGGAGGCCGCGGCGGACGCCACGACGGATGCCACGAGCGATGCCACGACATGTCCGACCGGTCAGATGGCCTGCAACGGCGCGTGCACGGCCACCAGCATCGATCCGGCCAACTGCGGCAGCTGCGGCAACGCGTGCGCGCACGGGCAGGTGTGCTCGAGCGGCACCTGCGCGACCTCGTGCGGCGCGGGCCAGAACGTCTGCGAGACCGATGCGGGCGCGTACTGCGCCAACGAGCAGACCGACAACGCCAACTGCGGCGCCTGCGGCAACGCGTGCGGCGCGGGGCAGGTGTGCTCGGGCGGACACTGCGCGTCGACGTGCACCGCCGGGCAGCAGCTTTGCCCCGTCGAAGGCGGCGCCCCGTACTGCGCGAGCACGCAGACCGACAACGCCAACTGCGGTGCGTGCGGAAACGCGTGCGGCGCGGGCCTCGTCTGCTCGGGCGGGACGTGCGGCTCGTCGTGCGGCCAGGGTGAGACGCTCTGTACTCCGGGCGCCGACGGCGGCTCCGACGGCGGCGCCGAAGCGGGCGCCCCGTACTGCGCGAACACGCAGACCGACAACGCCAACTGCGGGGTGTGCGGCACCGCGTGCCCCCAGGGCGAGACGTGCGTGAACGGCGAGTGCGGCGTGACCTGCCCCGGCACGTTGTCGCTCTGCGGCAGCACGTGCGTCGACGAGACGAGCGATCCGAACAACTGCGGCGGCTGCGGCAAGGTCTGCCCGACCGGCGAGGCGTGCAGCAGCTCGACGTGCACCGGCGAGGTCGCGGCCTGGACGTTCGACCCGTCCGGCAACACCGCCGACGTCACGGGCCACGGCTACGACGCTGCGAACACCGCCGCCACGGCGGTCGCGGGGTACGCGCAGGAGGGCATGTCGTTCAACGGGTCGACCGCCGTGCTCACGGTGCCGCAGACGAGCTTCCTCGACCTCTCGGCCAAGAGCTTCACCGTCGAGGCGTGGCTGCAGCCGAACGCGGTGAGCGCGATGACGCCCGACGACCCCGTCTTCGTGCAGTGCGCGGCCTGGGGCACCGACACGTGCCTGCACATGACCATCCGCGGGGGCGTCCTGTATCTCGGCTTCGGCAACGACGACCTGGGCGGTTCCACGATGCTGAGCGCCGGCACCGGGACCTGGTACCACGCCGCGTGGGTCTTCGACGCGGCGACGATGACCCAGAGCGTGTACGTGAACGGCGTGCTCGACGCCCAGCGCACGGCGACCGGGCTCGTGAAGTACTCCGCGCAGCCGACGCTCATCGGCGGGGCGCCGCCGTGGCAGAAGACCGGGTTCAACGGCGTGCTCGACGAGGTGAAGGTCTACGACTACGCGCGCCCGGCGGCCGACATCCTCGAGGACGCGTCGCTGCTCGTGCACCTGCCGTTCGACTCGAGCACGGCCGACGTCGGGCCGAACCACCTCTGGACGGCGCTCACGAGCGGCACGTACGTCCCCGGCCACGACGGGCGAGCGCTCTCGTTCGACGGCACGAGCACGATGTTCCAGGCGTGGGCGCTGACGCCCGAGGGGAACGCCGATCAGCCGTTCTCGTTCGAGGCGTGGATCAATCCCACCGCCGACACGGGCATCCTCTACTTCGCGTCGAGCGCCCAGAACTTCGGCGGGTCGTGCGTTCCGTACCTCGGCTTCTCCGGCGGCCAGCTCGTCGCCCGCGTGTTCAACGGGACGGGCGACACCACCGCGACGGCGCCGACCGCGCCGCCGACCGGGCAGTGGTCGCACGTCGCGGAGACGTGGAGCTCGAGCACCGGGCTGACGCTCTACGTGAACGGCGCGCAGGTCGCGCAGACGTCCGCCCCGCACAACAACACCTCCAGCGAGCCGTACATGACGCTCAGCCCCGGGGCGAACGGGTGCAACCGCGGCGAGGGCGTCTACTCCGGCCTGATGGACGAGGTGCGCGTGTACAGCCGCGTGCGCACCGCGGCCGAGGTCCTCGCCGACTCGAAGCAGTGAGCGGCGGCGGCGCGCTGACCGGGCCGCGTCCCGTGAGAGCGGCTCGTGGCTCGCTTCACTCGCGACCGGGACGAAGGGCTACCGGGCGCGCGTCGTGACGCGCGCATCTCCGCACCTGGGCATCTCACGGTATCCTCGCGGGTCGTGGGGGTCTCCGAGGAGCGCTTCTTCACCTGCAACCTCTGCGAGGCGCAGTGCGGGCTGCGTGTCTCGCTGGACGGGGACCGCGTGTCCGGCGTGCGCGGGGATCCGGCCGACGTGCTGTCGCGCGGCCACGTGTGCCCGAAGGCGCACGCGCTGCGCGAGCTGCTCGACGATCCGCGTCGCCTCCGCGCCCCCGTTCGTCGCACGTCGGCAGGATGGGAACCGACGACGTGGGACGAGGCGCTCTCCTCGATCGCGGATCGCCTGCGCGCCATCCGCCGCCACCACGGCCGCGACGCGGTGGCGCTGTACGTCGGCAACCCGGTGGCTCACAGCCACCGGGCGGCGCTCGGCGCGCAGTTGCTCACGCTGGCGCTCGGCTCGCGCAACCGCTTCGACCCCAACTCGCAGGACTCCAACCCGCGCCTGTTCGCGTGCATGCACGTGTACGGCGACGCGCTCTCCATCCCCGTGCCCGACGTCGACCGGACCGATCACCTCCTGGTGCTCGGCGCGAACCCCGCTGCCTCGAGCGGAAGCCAGATGGGGCTCGGCGACGTTCGCACGCGCATGCGCGCCATCCGCGAGCGAGGCGGGAAGGTGGTCCTCGTCGATCCTCGGCGCACCGAGACCGCCGCGTGGGCCACCAGCCACCACTTCATCCGTCCCGGGGCCGACGCGGCGCTGCTGCTCGCGCTGCTCCACGTCGTGTTCGCCGAGGGACGCGTGGCGCCCCGTGCGCGTGTCGTGGCGAGCGGTCTCGACCACCTGCGGGACCTCACCATGCCCTTCTCGCCGGAGCGCGTCGCCCCGGCGACCGGCATCGGCGCCGACGTCATTCGGCGGATCGCGCTCGACTTCTGCGACGCCCCACGAGCCTGCGCGTACGCGCGCGTCGGCGTTTGCCAGAACGCGTTCGGCCCGGTCGCGTCGTGGCTGGTCGAGGCGCTCAACGTCGTGACGGGCAACTTCGATCGGGAGGGCGGCTCGCTGTTTCCCACCCCGCCTGCCGACGTGGCGCCGCTCGGCCGCCTGCTCATCGGCAATCACTGGGGTCGCTGGCGGTCGCGCGTGCGCGGGCTGCCCGAGTTCCTGGGCGCGTTGCCGTCGGCCGTGATGGCCGAGGAGATGGAGACCGAGGGCGCGGGGCGCGTCCGCGCGCTCGTCTGCGTCGCGGGCGATCCGGTGCTCACGACCCCCAACGGCGAGCGCCTCGCGCGGGCCCTCTCGGGCCTCGAGTTGCTGGTCGCGGTCGACTACTACGTCAACGAGACCGCGCGCCACGCGCACTACGTGCTGCCGCCGAAGCACGTGTTCGAGACGGGCAACTTCGATCTGCTCCTCTGCCGGTTCGGCGTGCGCAATGTCGCCAAGTACAGCCCGCCCATCGTCGACCGCGCCGAGGACACGCGCGACGACTGGGACATCTCGAGCGATCTCGCCCTCCGTATCGGGCTCGGGATCGCGCCGACGCGCGGCTGGCGACGCCGCCTGCGCGCCGTTCCCGAGCGGATCGTCGACGCGCTGCTGCGCGCCGGCCCGCACCGCCTGTCGCTGCGCGCGTTGCAGGACGCCCCTCACGGCATCGACCTCGGGCCGCTGTCGCCGTCGGGAACGCGTTGCGTGCGCACCCCCGATCGCCGCGTTCGCCTCGCGCCGGCGCCGCTCGTGTCCGACGTGGACCGCGTGCGAGCATGGGTCGACGAACGTCAGCGCCCCGGCGAACTCGTGCTCGTCGGTCGAAGACACCTTCGCAGCAACAATTCGTGGATGAACGATCTGCCGTCGCTGGCCAAAGGGCCCGACCGCGCACGGCTGCTCGTCCACCCGCAGGACGCGACGCGCCTGGGGCTCGCCGACGGCGGTCGCGTCGCGGTGCGCAGCCGAGTGGGCCGGGTGATCGCGGTCGTCCACGTGAGCGACGAGGTGATGCCCGGCGTGGTGTCGCTGCCGCACGGCTTCGCGCGCGTCAACGCCAACGCGCTCACCGACGACCGGCTGGTCGAGGCGGTCATCGGCACGTCGATCCTCAACGGCGTTCCCGTGACCCTCGAGCCCCTCGACGTCGCTTGAAGCTCAGGGCAGGTACGCGTAGTGCCGGACGTGGAGGAACGGCCCGCCGTCCTTCGGGTCGGACGGACCCGCCTCGAACTGCAGCGTGTGCCGCCCCGACGTCGGCCAGCGCCAGGCGAAGAGGATCGAGTCCGGCACGGGCCCGAGCGCGTCCGACTCGTTCTGGTGGATCCCGGTCTGGTCGAAGGTCTCGGTGCCGTCGACGACGACGCGGGCCTCGCCGAGGTGGCAGCACTGCTCGCCGATCGTGCCGAACACGGCGATGGCGCTTCCGGTGAACTGGATCGAGGACGGCAGCGTCGACAGGTCGTCCGCGACGTCGACGGCCCCTTGCCACGCGTCCGCGTTCGACGACGCGTCCCCCGTCGGCGAGAGGCCCCCGGCGGCGAAGGCCAGGGCGAGCGCCCCGTTGGCCTGCCACTCGGTGATCTGCGCCGGCGGCGGCGGCCCGTCGAAGAACCGCCCGTACACGCCGTTCGGGGCGCGCGCCCCCGCCATCGCCCGAGCGTTGCTCAGGAGCCATTGGCCGGCGAACGCCTGACCGCCCTGCGTCGCCAGCTCGTACATCGCCTCGACGAGGGGCTCGACGACGTCGTCGTCGGTCTGCAGGTCCGCGTAGACGCCGCTCGGGTCGGCCAGGTACTGCGCGACGGCCTTTGCGGTGCCGATCGCGTCGTCGCGGTAGGAGGCCTGCCCGGTCGCGGCGGCGAGCGCCAGGCCGTTCCAGATCATGTTGCCGTTGACGCTGCCGTAGAAGCGGTGCGCGGTGGGCGTGCAGGTCGTCCCGTCGTCGAAGACGTACACGGTGTAGAGGGGCACCGCCGGATCGAGGAAGTATTTGCGAATGCTCGCGTACCTGGCCACGGCCCTGTCCACGTACGTGCGCGCGCCGGTGATCTGCGCCAGGAGCAGCGCGGCCTTGACGTAGTTCGAGTCGCTCTCGAGCGTCTTCACGTGGTCGCTGCCGCCGGCCGGCTCCTGGTAGTCGATGGCGGGGCAGGCGCCGAGCGCGAACTGCGTCGCGCCGTCGACGTAGTCGAACGCCTCCTTGGCCCGGGCGAGGGCGCTCGCCGCCTGCGTCACCAGGTACTCGTGCGACGCCGCGATCGAGTCCCACAGCGGAACGTCGCTCCAGGTCGGGCAGCCCTGCGCCGTGCACGCGCCGTACGACGGGCCGTTCGCGTCGAGGGCGCTCATCATCGGGGCGATGCTCGCGTCGTGGTCGATGCTCCAGCGCAGGTAGAGCGCCGCGGTGAGCGAATCGGCGCCCCAGTCGAAGTCGTCGAAGGCGAGGAACCCGCACCGGCTCGGCTCGCACAGGCTCCAGTTGCCGTTCTGATAGAAGACCGTCTGCAGCGTCTGCAGCGCGGCGTCCGAGGCGTCCTGGAACGTCGCTGGGGCGCCGGCGGCGGCCCCGCCGGGGCTGCCGTGAGACGAGCACGCCAGCGCGGACGTCACGGCGACGAGGGCGGCGAGCGCGCTTCCGGACCGCATGGTGCTCGAACCCTCCCTCGGGCTGACCGCCGACGTGCCGGATCATAGCTCGCCGATGGCGCCATCACGAAGCGGCGCCGGGCGCGGACGGCTGCGGCGCGCGCTCGCGCGACGGCATCCGGAGCACGCTCACGGTCACGCCGACGCCGGCGAGCACGATGCCGGCGTAGCTCCGGGCGACCAGCGTGACACCGTGCTCGAACGCCGCGTCGACGGCCAGCGCGATGACGGGCTCGATGACGACCAGCGTCGACACGGTCATGAGGCTCACGCGATCGAGCACGTAGAAGTACGCCACGAAGACGACGACCGAGCCCGCGATCGCCAGGTACACGAGGGCCGCCGTGGGCACGACGGGCGGTGGCCACGGGATCGGCTTGCGGTCCACCGCCAGGCCGACCGCGCCGAGGACGAGCGCCGTCGTGCCGAGGAAGACGCCGGTCGACGCGAGAGGGTGCACCCCGGCGGCCGCGCGCTTCATCAGCGTCGTGTACAGCGCCGAGACGAGCACGGAGCCGAGCACGACGAGCACGGCCACGCCCTGCGAGCGCGAGACGTCGAGGCGGTCGGCGAAGATGACGACGATGCCCGCCATCGCGAGCAACGCCCCCACGACGGCGGCCGGGCGAACCTTCTCGACGCCGCCCACGGTGGCGAACAGGGCCGTGCACAGCGGGAACGTGCCGTAGAGCACCGCGGCGAGCCCGCCGGAGATGCTCTCCTCGCCGAGGTAGACGAGCGCGTACCCGATGGCGCAGAGGACGCCGCATCCGGCGAGCGCGGCGAGCTGCCGCACGCTTCGCGGCCCGGGCCGCCCGCGCCCGGCGGCGTAGATCGCCGCGAGCACCGCCGTCGCCAGCGCGAAGCGCAGCGCGGCCGCCGTGAAGGTCGGGTACCCGCCCGCGCCGATGCACCGGCGAATCGCGAACCACGTGGTGCCCCAGATCGAGGCGCAGAGGACGTACGCGACGACGAGCCGCAGGCGATGCATCCCGGCCCTTGTACCGCATGCCCCGGTCCTCGCCAGCGAGGCGCCCGCGCTCAATGCCCCGGCACGCCGACGGCCCGGATCGTCCCGTCGGCGCACGTCCAGTACACGTCGTTCGCGTCGACGGCGATGCCGAAGGGATGGTTCTCGCCGCTGGCGAGCGTGATGGGCGCGCCGCCGGCCGTCGGCACGGCGTAGATCGAGCCCGGCTGCGCGGCGACGTACAGGTACGACGCGTCGCGCGCGATGCGCTGCGGCGTGCCGGCGACCGTGGCCAGGATGGTCCCGTCGGTCGTGGGCGGCGGGAGAGGCGCCGAAGCGACCTGCCCCATCGTCGTCACCCAGTACGCGCGCGAGAGCGCCCGGTCGAGCACGAGATCGACGACGATGCCGGAGCCGCAACCGTTGGTGCAGACGTTGGGCGCGAACGTGAGCGCCGGCAGGAGCACCGAGTCGACATGCGTCCCGTACGCGTTGCCGAGGAAGGCGTCGGAGTCCGTGCCGGCGACCGCGGCGGAAGGCCCGCGCGCGGCCACGTTCGCATACATCCCCCCCGACGCCGGTGCGAAGCCGACGTACGGCCCCTGCGCGCTCTGGGCGAGGATGATCACGTTGCTCGGCGCCAGCGCCATGCGCAGCATCGCGTACGGCCCGCTCGTGAAGCATGTCGGGCTGCCGAGCGTCCCTTTGTCGGCGGTCATGACGAGGCACTGCGCGGCCGTCGGCGGCGAGGCGCCGGTGTCGACGGACCAGTAGACGTGCGCGAGATCGACGGCGATGTCGAGCGGTGCGATCTGACCGGCCGCCACCGTCGCGACCTGGCCGCTCCCGTCCTTGCGCATCGTCCGCACCGACCCCGGGCCGCCCGAAGGGTCCTCGGCGTCGACCCAGTACAGGCGCGTGTCGTCGACCGCGATCCCCCGCGGCAGCGTCTCGCCTTTCGCGAGCGTGACCGGGGACGTGAAGCGCACCGCCCCGTCGAGACTGCCGCCGTCGCCCGCCGACGCGTCCACCGATGCGTCCGTGGTCCCTCCGGCGTCGCTGCTGGCAACGGTGAACCGAGAGCCGCCGCAATGTGCGGCGAGGCCCAGCATCGCTGCCGCCAGAACCGCCCGGATGCCTCTCATGCTCCCCTATCGATTGTGGACCGATGCCGCCACACCGTCACGGCGGAACGTCACGGCGATACGCGAGCCATTTCGATGGCGCCACGCCGCGAACGGCAACCGTGCGGAATCATGTCCTCCGGCCCGCGTTCGACTTGCTGGAGCGACGGGCATGTCGTCGTGCCGCTGCGCGCTCGGGCTCCTCGTGGTCTCGGGCGCTTCTCGTTCTGGGGAGGCGACTTCTACTTCTACACGGCGCCGTCGAACGGCACGGTCGTCACACACCTGCAGACGTCCACCGGCGCGACGACGACCTCGCCCGAGCTCGGGTTCACGATCGTCGGCGCCGGTGTGTCGACCTGCGCGCCCACGGCGCCGCCGCAGTAGTCGCGCGATCAGAACGAGGCGGCGGCCGATTGTGCGAAAGCCGTTAGCGCGTCCGCCTCGAGCGCCATCGCCCAGGCCGCGGCCGGGTCCACCGGGGTGCCCCGGAACTCGGCGGCCTCGAGCGCCTGCTCCATCGCTGCGACGAGCGCGTCGCGCTGCTGTCCGAGCTGCGCCAGCGACGACGCGACGCGGGCGAACTCGCCGTCGTCGTACGCGGTGCCGCCGCTCGCGGCGTGCGTCGCGATGCGCAGCGTCGCCAGCGCGAAGGGGCCGACGGGCGCGTTGATGCGCTTGTACGCCCGGGCCAGCATCTCGAACGCGCCGCGGTCGTCGCGCACCCCGTCGGGCCACGCGCGCCTGCGCAGCGCCTCGACGAGGACGCGCCCCTGGTGCGTGTAGTCGTCCGCGAGGCCGAGCAGCGCCATCATCGTGGGTCGCACGTCGGCGTGGTCGGACCACACGTCGTCGGTCACGCCGCGGGCGGTGACGCCGGGGCCCACCATCCCGAGCCACGTGCGATCGACGTCGGGCGACACCATGCCGTGGTTCCACGCGTACGTCGCTTCCTCCTGGAGGCACGGCGAGCTCGGGCTGCACGTGCTGCCGCCGGTGTACAGGTACTGATCGGGGTGGACGAAGAGCGTGAAGGTCGGCGTGCGCGCCGGGTCGCCCGTCCGCATGTGAAGGAGGCCCATCTCGGTCGGATCGGCCAGGTAGTCGGCGACCGGCTCAGCGCTCCCCGTGACGGGGCTCACGATGGTGAGCGCTCCGATCGCGCGCTCGATCGCGCGCGTCGTCGGGTCGGCCGGGGCCGGGTTGCCGTCGACGTAGATGCCCTGCGACTGGGCGATCTGCATCGGCGTGGTCACGCCGGCCTGCGCGAGAAGCCCCGTGAGGTTCGCGTCGATCTCGCCGATCTGCGCGTAGGTGCACGGCACGTGCACGCCGTCGCATCCGGCGGGAGACGGCGCGCCGCCCACGAAGTGGTCCCCCTCGTCGGCGGTGACGACGAACAGCGTGTTGGTGCGGTCGATGCCGTCGCGGGCCAGACGGTCGAAGAACGCCGCGAACGCCGCGTCGTACGCTGCGAGCTGCGCCACGTAGCCGGCCTCGCCGGGCCCGAAGGCACCCCCGCCCGCGTGGCTGTCGTGCGCGTCGGAGATGTACGCGTACGTCACGGGCACGCCGGCTTCCTGCATGGTGGCGACGTAGGCGAGCGTGACGGCGGCGGTCATGCCGTCGAAGCCCGGAAAACCGGTGACGGGATGCCCGCTCAGGTCGACGAGCCCCGAGGGCGCGATCCTGGGGGCGACGTACGCGTGCCCGAAGAGCGCCGAGTACCCGGCGTAACCGCCCGGCTCGTCGGGCAGCGCGTCGGCGACCGCACCGCTGGCGTCGCCGCACAGGGCAGACCCCGCCGCGCAGTGAATGGCGATGCCCACGAAGTCGGCGCTCGCCTGGGTCGGGTTGCTCTTCGCCTCGGCCGCCTGAGGTGAGCCGGCGCCGAAGACGGTCGTGATGTCCCCCGCGGTGTTCTCGAGCTCCATGTTCGCGATGCCCGCGGCGCCGAAGTCGCAGCCGGCGCGCGTGTACGCGACCCACGGGGCCGGCGTGTTCCTGCCGTCGGGGCCGATCATGTTCGGTCGCGGGTCGGTCGCGCTCACCGGATCGGTCCAGTAGGTGAAGTCCGGCGCGTAGTGGCTCGCGCCCTTCGCGTCGAAGGTGCGATACGAGTTGGCGACGGCCAGCCCGTGGTGATCCGCATACAGGCCGGTGAGGGCCGTCACGATGTCGTCGGCCGTGTGCGAGATGAGCGGCGTGTGATGGTTCGTGAGCAGCGTGCCGCCCTGCGTGAGAAAGTCGAGCAGGTGCGGCATCTGCTCGAGGTCGGACGGCACGTTCGGGTCGTCGCGCATGAAGTGGGTATTGTCGAACTGGATGTAGATGACGTGCCGAATGGCGCCGTCGCGCGGACCGAGCCGGCACCGCCCCCCGCCGACGCCGCTCGACAGCGGCTGTTGCTGCTGCGCCACCGCTCCGTCGTCGCCCGATCGGGGCGACTCTCCTCCGCAAGCGAACAGACCCATGCTGATCGCGGCGACGACGATCGCCGCGCGTGAATCTCGTCGATGCATGCTCGTCCTCCCTCTCGCTGGTTGGCGCGAGCCGTATAGGTCGAACGCGAGCAGGCCGGGGGCAAACGTTGTGCAAACAGGGCGCCACCGATCCGCGCGGCGTGAATCTCTGCAGCGCGCTCTGGCGGAGGAGCGGCGTGGCGGTCGGCGGCGTCCTACGGCCCGTGCACGACCTTCAGCGCGTAGAAGTGCACCTCGGCGCCGACGGTGCTGCTGCTGCCGGCCGACTGATCGTAGTCGCCGGCCTTGAAGTACATGTTCTCCTGGTCGAACGTGCTCGACATGGCGAACGTCTGCGGCGCGCCGCCGTCGAGCGTGAGGCTGATCGTGTTGCCCGTCAGCCCGATGACGTAGCTCCACTTCGTGCCGAGGGGCGCGTTGCCGACCGTGTGCTGCACCTCGTTGCCGCCGGCGGGCGTCTGCTCGATCGCGAGCACGATCGCGCCCGTCGAACGGTAGAAGAGCTCGAGCAGCGGCTTGGTCGACGCGGGGGTGCCGGTGCCGAGGTGGATCTGGCCCACGGCGACGTGATCCGGGACCTTGGTCACGGAGAGCGTCGCACCGAGCGTGTTCGTGCCCGTCACCGGCCAGTCGGCGGGCGCGCCGCCCGCGGTCATCTCGCGGAGCTCGGAGCGGGGATAGCTCGAGTGGGCCGTCGTGACTCCGTTCTCGGGGTCCCAGAACGTCATCGAGCCGTCGGTCGGATCGGTGAAGAAGTAGCTGTCGTGGAAACCGTTCGGCCCGACGAGCTGCGCCGGCGGGATCGTCGTGGGCGCGCCCGGAGAGCCGACGGGTTCCTGGAGCTCCCACACGGAGAGATCGAAGTTGCCGCCGGGGGCGACGCCGGGGTCGAGGGTGCCGCCGCCGCCCGAGTCGGCCGCGCCGTCGCCGGAGCCGGCGTCGACCGGGCCGCCGCTGCCGCTGCCGCCGCTGCCGCCGTCGTCGCCCGTCGTTCCTCCTGCTCCGTCGGTGCCGGGCGACGCCGGGGCGCCGTCGACGCCGCCGTCGGAAGAACCCGCGGCACCGCCGTCATCCAGCGCGGTCCGGCTGGTTCCGCCCCCGCCGCAGCCGGCCACCAGCGGCAGGCAGACCACGGCGGCGCACGACGGGAGCAACGGCCACCAGGCGATTCGCTTCCGAGCTGTCGACATGGCGCCCGCTTGCAGCAGCATCCATGCCGGCCCGCGCGCCTCCTCCTCGCCCTTCGCAGCGCACGACACTCCTCCTGGTTCACGCGCTTGCGCACGCTCGCCCCGAGAGCCGTCGGATCGCGCCGAAACACCGACCGAAACACCGTGACGTCATGGTGTTTCGGCGCCGGAGCCGGCGGCGCGGCGAAACCGCGGGAATCGCGGGGGGGGGCGGGCTTTCGCGACTCGCGTTCCCGCGGGCACGGTTTCTGCGAAGCATCGCTCCCGAAACGGAGGTCGTGGCGATGGTTCGTTCGGTTGGCGTGCTCGCGGTCGCTGCTCTCTTCGCGCTCGGCGCGTGCTCCGGTTCGGGCAACGGCACGGAGGCGTACGACGGGCCCGGCCCGGGGATGGTGGGCTCGAGCTCCGGGTCCGGATCGTCTTCGGGATCGTCCTCCGGATCCTCCTCCGGCTCGAGCTCGGGGTCGTCGTCGGGATCGGGCTCGTCCTCCGGCTCGGGATCGTCCTCGGGCTCGTCGTCCGGCTCGCCCGACGCCGGCGGCGGCTCCGATGCGGCGAGCGACGGCTCCTCGACGAACCCCGACGGCGGCGGCGCCGGCCTGTTCGCCAACTGCAGCCTGGCCGGCGGGTGCATCGCCGACTGCTCCCCTCCGGCCAACGACCCCATCGCCACCGGCAACAAGTCCTACGACCTGTACGACGGCTGCATCCTCGCGGGCATGCAGGTGGCGGGCATGACCCAGGCCTGGCAGGGACAGCTCCTCAAGGCGCAGGCCTACAACGAGAGCGGCATCACCCCGGTCGTCACGACGAACGACGGGACGTGCGGCGGCCAGAACTGCGGCATCTGGGCGATCAGCGCCGGCTCGGTCTCGGGCGACTCGCCGCCGGGACCGTGCGGCTCCTCGGCGTCGGACCCGTTCACCGGGCAGGTGGACTACTCGCACAGCTACGGCCTGTTCCAGGAGACGCCGGCGTGCGAGGGCACGTTCCTGCAACCGACGCTGCCGTCGGGCGACACGTGCACGCCCACCACGAAGGCCGACAACATCTCGTTCGGCTCCTCGGTCAAGTTCTACTGCGAGAGCGCGACGTCGCTCGGCGTGAGCACGCCGACGGGCACGAAGAAGGGCTACATCGACGCCGTCCAGGATCCGTCCGATCCCATGTACGCGACGTCCATCTTCAACCCCGCCTACGAGCTCTACGTGTACCTGGACTACACTTGGGAGCTGAACTTCCAGCAGGCGAACGCGAAGGCCACCGGGTGCACCGAGGTCCAGCAGTGGTACCTGTCGCTCGCGTACTGGCTCACCGGCAACGCGACGACGAGCTGCAAGCTCGGCGGCTCCGGGCTGCAGTACGTGCAGACGGCCATCAGCGACTACGAGACGGTCCTCTACGGCAAGACGTGGCCGTACCTGGGGCCGTGAGGATGAGGGCTCGCCTCGCCGCCCACGCGCTGTCCCTGGTCGCCGCGCTCGCCGGCGCCGCCGCGTGTGGATCCAGCGCGACCTCGGGGGCGCCGGCCACGCCCGCGGACGCAGACGCGGCGGTCGCGGTGGACGGAGCGGTCGTCGACGCCGCGGACGATGCCGCCGCGCCGACCGACGGCGGCGCGCCGCCCGCCGACGCCGGCNCNGAGGGNTGNCCGATGCTCGTCGTCGGCGGCGGTCCGACGAGCAAGTGGGCGCGCGTCGACGCCCCGGGGCACCTCGCGTACGCGACGCTGCCGACCGGGGAGCGCCTGCTCGACTTCTCGTCGGCGGGCTACATGGGCGGCGGGGTCGCCATCCCGTCGGCCGCCGTCGCTCGGACCGTGCAGCCCTCGGGCACGAACGACGACACGCCGGCGATCCAGGCCGCGATCGACGCGGTCTCGAAGCTCCCCGCCGGCGGCGCCGGCCCGAGGGGCGCGGTGCTGCTCGGCCCGGGCACCTTCCGCCTGCAGGGCACGCTGACGATCGCGGCCTCGGGCGTCGTCCTTCGCGGCAGCGGATCGGGCAGCGGCGGGACGGTGCTCGAGGTGGAGGGGTCGCCGCGCACGGTCCTCGTCGTGGCCGGCAGCGGGACGTGGCAGGAGTCGTCGACGTCCGCGGACATCACCGACGCCTACGTGCCGTCCGGCGCGACCTCCTTCCACGTCTCGTCGACCGCCGGCCTCTCGCCGGGCACCGCGGTCCTGGTCGACCGCACGATCACGGCGGCGTGGATCCACTTCATGGGCATGGACACGCTGTACCGCAACGGCATGCAAGAGACCTGGATCGCGCCGGGCTCGGTCGAGCACGTCGATCGCACCATCGCCGCCGTCCAGGGCGACGTCGTGACCCTCGACGCGCCGCTGCCCGACACGTTCGACGCATCCACCTGGGGCAGCGGCGCGCCGCGAGCCAGCGTGCGCCCGTACGCGTTCCCCGGGCGCATCGAGCAGGTCGGCGTCGAGTCGATGCGCCTCGTCGCCCCTCCCCAGACGGTGCCCATCAGCCAGCCGACGTTCCAGATCCTCGAGATGAACGCCGTCGAGAACGCGTGGGTCAGCGACGTGGCGGGCGAGGAGTTCACGACCGGGTTCGTCGTCGGCGGCAGCGCCAAATGGGTCACGATCCAGGACTCGAGCGTCACGCGCGTCGCCCCCATCGACGGATCGGCGGGCTACCCCTTCCACTTCTCGGTCGACGGCCAGGGGATCCTCGTGCAGCGATGCACGTCGAGCGGCGTGGGCGTCTTCTCCTACGCGACGCAGGACCGCGCCGTGGGACCGAACGTCGTGCTCGACATGACGGTGCCCGAGACCGACGCGGGCGCGCACGACAACCTGCAGCCGCACCAGCGATGGGCGACCGGCCTGCTCGTGGACGGCGCACGCACCCCTGCGGGCGGCATCGATCTGATGAACCGCGGCTACGACGGCAGCGGCCACGGCTGGGCCATCGGGTTCGGCGTCGTGTGGAACAGCGTGGCCGCCTCGCTTCTCATCCAGCAGCCGCCCGGCGCGGAGAACTGGTCGGTCGGCTCGGTCGGCAAGCAGACCGTCGCGGCCGCGCCGGGGAGCGACGCCGGTCCGCTCCCGCAGGGCATCGTCGACGCGCAGGGCACCGCGGTCGCGCCGGCGAGCCTCTACCTGGCGCAGCTCTGCGAGCGGCGGGGCCCACAGGCGCTGAAAGCCATCGGATATTGAGCGTGTAGACTGAGGCGCGGTGAGCCCCGTCGACGAGACGCTCGATGAAGTCGCCCACGCCGCGGCGGGCTCGAGGTCGCGCACGCCGCTCCTCTTTCTCGCGCTGGAGGCGGATCGCCCGCTGTCGCGCGGAGCGCGCTGGTCGCTGGCGGGCGTCCGCACGGTCCGCATCGGCCGTGGCGACGCGCGCGTCGGCCTGCGAAGCGCGGACGGGACCACGCTCGACGTGCGGCTGCCCGGCCGGTGGCTGTCCTCGCAGCACGCGACCGTGCGCGCCGTGGGCACCGACTGGATCGTCGAGGACGCCGGCTCGCGCAACGGCACGTTCGTCGACGGCCAGCGCGTCACCAGCCACGTGCTGCGCGAGGGCGACGTGCTCGAGGCCGGGCGAGCGTTCTTCCTGGTGCGCGGCGCCCCGGTCGACGACGGCCCGCTCGTGCGCGACGAGGACGGCGAGCGCACCGCGACGCGGCCGCTCGGCTTCCGCACGCTCGCGCCGGAGCTTCAGGAGCAGTTCTCGGCGCTCGGCCGCATCGCGAAGAGCAGCGCGATCACCGTCCTCCTGCTCGGGCCGACCGGCTCGGGAAAAGAGGTGCTCGCGCGCGAGATCCACGCGCAGTCCGGGCGCGGCGGCGCGTTCGTGGCCGTCAACTGCGGCGCCCTCCCCGCGTCGCTGGTCGAGGGGCTGCTCTTCGGGCACGTCAAGGGGGCCTTCTCGGGCGCGGCGCGCGACGAGCCGGGCTTCGTGCGCTCGGCCGACGGCGGGACGCTGTTCCTCGACGAGATCGGCGATCTGCCGGCGACCTCGCAGGCGGCGCTGCTGCGGGTGCTGCAGGAGCGCGAGGTCATCGCGCTCGGCGCGACGCGCGCCGTGAAGGTCGACGTGCGCGTCGTGGCGGCGACGCACCGGCCGCTCGAGGCGCTCGGCGACGCCGGCGGGTTCCGCACCGACCTGCTGGCGCGGCTCAAGGGGTACACGCACCGGCTCCCGACCTTGCGCGAACGGATGGCGGACCTGGGCGTCGTCGTCGCCGACGTGCTGCAGGACGTCGCCGGCGAGCGCGCGTCGAAGCTCACGTTCGACCCGGACGCGGCGCGGGCGCTCGTCGCCTACCCCTGGCCGCTCAACATCCGCGAGCTCCACCACGCGATGGCGAGCGCCGTCGCCCTCGCGACCGAGGACGTCATCGAGCGCCGGCACCTGCCCGCCGAGCTCATGGCACCGGCCGCGGCGCCGCAGGCCGCGGAGGCGGCGGCCGAGCCGGAGACGGACGCGCTGCGCGACCGTCTCGTCGCGCTGCTGCAGGAGCATCGAGGCAACGTCACCGCCGTCGGGCGCGTGCTCGGCAAGGCGCCGGCGCAGATCCACCGGTGGATGCGGCGGTTCGGCATCGACCCCGACTCGTACAGGCGGTGAGATGGCGCGCGCGTCGATCGTCCCCGTTCTCGTCGGCCTCGTCTCGGCCGCCCTCGCGGCGTGCAGCACCGTGCTCGGCCTCGATCCGCCGACGCTCGCGCCGTGCCTCGACGGAGGCTGCGCCGACGCCGCGGCGACCGACGCGGCCGACGGCGGGGAGAACGACGCGGCGACCGACGCGCCCCGGTGCATCGATGCCGCGCTGCCCGACGCCGCGCCTGCCGGCGTCCGCTGCGGCGGCGGCTGCTTCGCCCTCTCCTACTGCAGCGGGTCGACCCCGGACTGCTGCCAGCGCACCGACGATGCCGGCGTCACCGCCTATGCGTGCACGACGAGCGAGGGCGCATGCGACGCCGGCGGCGGCTACCCCGTCGTGTGCGCCAGCGACGACGATTGTCCCGGCAGCGACATCTGCTGCCACTTCTCGACCGGATTGAAGTGCACGAGCACGTCGAACTGCCCGAGCAAGCAGCTCGTCTGCCGGCCCGACGTGCCGCTCGACTGCCCGACGGGCTGGAAGTGCGACGTTCCCGTCGTCATCGACGGCGTGACCTCGCCGTACCTCGAGTGCGAACCCTAGCCGCACGAGCGCGCAGCGCGCTCACCAGGTCCCGCGCAGAGCCATCGTCCCGACGCCCACCCCCACCGCGACGCTCGCCGTGCGCCGCGGCTCGAGCAGCCAGAGGAGCACGCCGCCCGCCACGGCCGCCGCGCCGACCCCCATGACGACCGTCGCCACGTCGGCGCGCGAGCGCGCGCTCGTCCGCACGTCGTAGCCATCGACCGAGCACCCCGCAGCTGGGCACTCGTTGGCGACCGAGTCGTACTGGCTCTTGGCCCCCAGCGCGAGCCCGCCCCCGACGGCGATCGTGACCACGCCCGCGCCCGCGACGGCGAGACCGATCCAGCGCATCGGATGGCCTGCGGACGCGGAGGTCGCCGGCCCCTCGGCCGTGGACCGCGGTGGGAGCGGCGCGGTCGGGGGCGGCGCCGGCGGCGGCGACGGGGCGGTGGACGCGACCACCGGCGTCCCCGGGGCCGCCTGCTCGCGGCAAGCGCTCGCCGCGTCGTGCAGATCGATCGTCCGCTCCTCCCCCTCGGCGAGCACCACGTGGATCGTCGTGCACGGCTTGCCGTCGACCAGCACCGCGAGCGCGTGCGCCCCGGGATCGACGCCCTGCCACGCGGTCGCGTCGGCGGTCGGCAGGGACTTGCCATCGAGCAGCACGCCCACGTCCGACGGCCGCGCGGCGAGCGCGAGCTTGGGGATGCGGCCGTCGAGCGACGACGCGAGCGTGGCGGCGGCCTGCCGCGCGTCCTTGCCCTTGTCCGACTCGCGCGGGCTCGCCGGCATCGTCGCCACGGCGCGCACGAGGCCGCGCGCCTCGACGAGGCGCCCCAGCTCGACGAGCAGGTCGGCGGCCTCCACCGCGGTCACCGGCGTGGCCGCCGTACGATAGGCTGCCAGCGCCTTCTCGAGGGCCTCGTTCAGCTTCCCGGCGCGGTGCAGCTCGCGCGCCTCGCGATAGAGCGGCCGCGCCGCTTCGACCTGCGCCTCGGACGGGGGCGCGGCGGGAGGATCGGCGAGCGCGGTCGCCGGCACGAGCAGCGCCGTCGCCGCCGCGATCCACCGGCTATTCGATCCGATCATCGTCCTCGAGCGAGGATCGTACCGTGGATCGAGCACGCGCCGCCGCGCGAGGTGGCGGAGCGACGAGCCGGCGCGGCGCGGCGGGTGGTCGCGCGGAAGTCGTCGCGCTGGCGCGCGGCGGATGGGGCGGATGCGCGGACGGCAGCGGCGTGGGCTCGGCCGCAGGCGACGACGAGGGCGGCGCGAGGGCGAGGCCGCCGCTCGCGGAGCCCGGCGCCGGATCGACGTCGGAGCGCGCGGCGACCGCCGAAGGCGCCGGCATGGGCTCGCCGGCAGCAGGCCGGAGCGCCAGCCCCGCGACCCCGGCGACGACCACGACGCCCAGCGCGACGCTCGCCGCGACCGCGGCCCTGCGCCGGCCACCGTGTGCGGGAGCGGACACCGGAGGCGCCGCCTCCTCCGCCGACGACGAGAGCGCCTCGATGAGTGCGCGTGAGTCCGCGGGGCGCGCCGCCGGGTTCTTGGCGAGGCAGCGGTGCACGACCGACGCGATCTCGCCGGGCACGTCGGGGCGCAGCTCGGGCAGCGGGCGCGGCTCCTCGTGCTCGATCTGGCTGAGCACCGCCAGCACCGTCGTCCCCTGGAACGGCGCGACGCCGGCGAGCAGCTCGTACAGGGTCACGCCCAGCGCCCAGACGTCCGCGCGCGCATCGACCTGCCGCGACGACTGCACCTGCTCGGGGGCCATGTAGCGCGGTGTGCCGACGACGGCCTCGCTCAGCGTCAGCGAGCTCTCGCCGCGCGCGACCGGCTGCTGGAACGCCGCCACGCCGAAGTCGAGCAGCTTGATCCGCTCCTTGCCGTCGGCGTCGCGGGCGAGAAAGAGGTTCGACGGCTTGACGTCGCGGTGCACGATCCCCGCGTCGTGCATCTCGACGAGCGGCTTGCTCGCCTGCAAGACGAAGTCGACGGCGTCCGCGACCGGCAGCGCGCCGGCGCGTCGCAGCCGCTCGGCGAGCGTCTCGCCGACGAGCAGCTCCATGACGATGTACGTGTGGCCGTGCTCGGGGGCGACCACGTCGAACACGCGCACGACGTGATCGCTGCGGATGCGCGCGGCGACGCGCGCCTCGCGCAGGAAGCGCTTGCGGCGAATGTCGGCCGTCTCCGGGATCCCCGGGCGGAGCACCTTGACGGCCACGCGCGATCCGAGCCCGAGGTGCAAGGCCTCGTAGACATCGCCGGATGCGCCCGACGCGAGCGCCTTCTCGATCCGGAACTTGCCGTCGAGGACGGTCCCGACCAGGGGCGCGTCGTTCATCCTGCCGAGAACTGTAGCTCGGCTGCCCGCGACGTTCTCTTTTCGCCCGGCTGGCGGCCGGGAGTCGTACTACCCTAGAGCCGTGCGCAGCCAACCCTCCGCACGACGCGCGCAGGCCGAGCCGCGGCCTGGCAGCGAGGCGCCCGAGGGGCGCGTGCCGACGCCGCCCCCCCCGGGGCCGCGGGTGAATACGCCGCCGCCCGGCGCGTCCAACAGCAAACAGGAGAGAGCCAGAGAAGCGGAAGAAGACCGTGCGCTCATCGCGAGGGCGCAGGCCGGCGACATGGTCGCGTTTCGACGCCTCGTCGAGCGCCACCGGCGCCGCGCGTTCGCCATCGCCCTTCAGCTCGTCCGCGACGAGAACGACGCGCGCGAGCTGGTCCAGGACGCCTTCATCCGAGTCTTCAAGAATCTCCAAGGCTTCCAAGGCACCTCGAGCTTCTTCACCTGGCTTTATCGCATCATCACGAACCTCAGCATCGACCTCATCCGAAAGCCAGGCCGGCAGACCACCGACCTGGAAGAGGCCCGACTCGATGTCGAGGAGGGCGCCGATCTCGACCTTCCTTTCCTCAGCCGCTTCGACGGCGCCGATCCGGTCGACGTCGTGCGGCGGCGCGAGATCGCGGCCCGCCTGCAGACCGCGCTCGACGCGCTGCCGAGCTATCACCGGGCGGTCATCGTCATGCGCGAGATCGACGGGTTGAGCTACGAGGAGATGGCGCAGGCCATGGGCGTATCGAAGGGCACCATCATGAGCCGGCTGTTCCACGCCCGTCAGAAGCTCCAGCGCGCGCTGGCCGACTGCTACAAGGAGCAGATCGGCGCCCGGACGTCCGGAGAGGTGGCCGCCGCCGAGGACCCGTCCGAGCGGAGGGAGGAGTCATGAGCCTGCCCCGCGAGACGCTCCTCGAGCTGATGGCGCTGGCCGACGGCGAGCTCGAAGGCGAGGCCAAGCACCGCGCCGAGAAGCTGGTCGCCGAGAGCCAGGAGGCGCGCCGGCTGGTCGAGACGATGCGCGCGTGCCACGCGGACGTGGGCGCGTGGCTCGACGAAGCGCTCGAGCCGCGGCTGGCGGCAGCCGACGGGATCGCCGACGCGGTGATGGCGCGCGTCGAGGCCGAGCGCGGCGAGGGCGGGAGCGTCGTGCGGCTGGCCGACGCGCGGGCGCGCCGGGCATCCCGCGTTCAGGTCACGGTGGCCGCGGTCGGCGCGGCGCTGGCGCTGGCGGCGGGCGTGCTGCTCTACATGCGCTCGGACCGCGGCGGTCAGGACCACGCCACGGTGGCGAGCGTCGACATCCCGAGCCTCGACGTGCGGCCGCCGCCGGTGCTGCCGACGGCGACCGTCGCGCAGCAGACCGCGCGCCCGTCGCAGGGGGTCGAGGTCGACGAGATCGACTCGCCGTCGCGCGGCGTCTCGGTGTTCGAGATCCCCATCGGCGCGGCGGCGGCGGCGCGCGCCGGCGGCGGCGGCGGGCCGTCGAGCGTCGTCATCATGGTCGACGACGACAAGGGGACGGCGAAGTGACCCGGCGCGGCCTTCTCGCGGGGCTGGCGGCGGGGGCGCTGGCGGCGGTCGTGGCCGGCGGCGTCGCGCGCGCCGCGGCCGTGCGCGGGCCGGTGCTCGAGGTGAGCCTCATCCACGCGACGCGCGCGGACGGCGGCGGCGCGTCGATCGATCCGGCGCTGAAGGACCTGCCGCAGCTCACGCACGACCAGCCCTTCGTCCGCTACAACGTCTACAAACTGCTCGATCGGCGCGTCTTCCCGCTGCAGCCGAGCAAGGCCGTGACGTACGCGCTCGTCAACGGCCGCACGCTGCAGGTCAGGCTCGACGGCGTCGACGAGGACAAGGGCGAGAAGCGCTACCAGGTCGACGCGCAGATCAGCGATCGGGGCGGCAAGGCGTTCCTCAAGAGCCTGCAGGTGACCGCCAGCGCCAACGAGCCGTTCTTCGTCGGCGGCCAGAGCTACCAGGGCGGCATGCTGTTCCTCGAGCTCGTCGTCCGGCCCTGAGAGAGTCCGCAGCGATTTCGACCCGGCCACGACCCGCGTGGTAAGACAACGGTCGATGTTCTCCCACAAGGCGGACGGACCGCTGACGGTGCACGTGCCGGGGCCGGGCGAGGACCGGCCGGCGTGGGGGAAGGTCGGAGCGCTCGCGGCCGCCGGCTTCCTGCTCGGCATCGCGTGGCCGAAGATCGCCGGGGTGCGGCTCGGGCCGAGCGTGCCCGAGAGCGCGTCGGCCGCAGCGGTGGCGTCGGCGTCGCCGGGGACGACCTCGCCGGGGGGCGGCGGCTCGGCACCGGCGCTCGCGGCCAGGCCGGGTGCGGCGAACGCTCCGGCGGCAGCGGCGGTCGCGTCGTCTCCGGGCGCGCCCGCGGCCACGGCGGCGGGCGTCGCGGCTGCACCCAGCGTGTCGGTCTCGCGCGGCGCCGTCTACTCGTGCCACACGTCCGACGGCGACCGGCTCAAGGGCGGCGACTGCGGCACCCTGCCGGGCCTGGACGGCATCGTCAGGCCGCGCCTGCGCAGGCTGGCCGGCTGCCCCGACGCCGCGGGCGTCAGCGGCAGGCTTCACGTCGTCGTCCGCCCGGACTTCCGTCGCGGGGCGTTCTCCGTCGACTTGTCGTCGCACAACGCCGGCATCTCGCCGTCGGACGGCCTGCTCGCGTGCGCGAAGGCCGACATGGCGGGCGCCGGCGCGGCGCTCGGCGACGTGACGCACGACAACCCGCGCTACAGCGTCTCGTACACGGTGACCTTCGGCGCCGGCGGCGTCGCGTCGTCCGCGGCGTCGAGCACGACGCCCGCCGCCGCCCTGGCGACAGCGGCCCCGCGCGCGAGCGGTGAGGCGACCTCGGCAGACGGAAGCGCGCAGGTCGTCTGGGACGTCGCCATCATCCGCGACGCCCCCAAGAGCGGGAAGGTCGTCGCGCGCCTGCCGCGCGGCACGACGATCCGCCTCGGGGCGGTCAAGGACGGCTGGTACCCGGTCCGCTACGGCGAAGGCCTCGCGAGCGAAGGCTGGGTGTACCGCGGCGCGGTCGGGCGCTGACGGGCTCCTGGTGTCCCGAGTCCGAGATTCGTGAGCGAATCACGGACTCGGGACACTAGAGCGCGCGCAGCTCGCTCGCGCCGTGGATCTCGGCGTAGCCGCGCCGCAGCCCCCAGCAGCGCGACGCCATGCGGCAGGCTCGGCACGCGTCGGTCTTGACGAACTCGCCCTCGTCGAAGCCCGGCGGCAGCTCCGTCAAGCGCAGCTCGTCGAGCCCCGTCGGCACGAGGCACAGCGGCAGGCCGCACATCGACTCGAAGCCGTGCACGCGCACGCCGAGCCGTCGGCCCTCGGAGAGCGCCTCGGCGATGAACGGCAGCGCGTCCGAGTAGCGGGGCACGAGGCCCCGGTCGCGCGGCACGACGTCGCTCGACGCGGCCACGAACGACACGTTGACGCTCGCGCGCGGCCAGCGCGCCGCCACCGCGCGCACGTGCGCCGGCAGCTCGTGGCGGTTCTTCTCGCAGACGACGTAGTTGAGCATGACGCGGATGCGCGTCCGGTGGAGGTTGTCGATGCCGGCCACCGTGCGCGCGAACGTCCCGGGCGCCTCGGTGACGGCGTCGGACACCTCGGCGCTGGCGCCGTGCAGCGACACGAACGCTTCGTCGAGGCCGGCCTCTTCGAGGCGCGCGACGAGCGACGCGTCGTCGAGGCGCACCGCGTTGGTCTGCAGCACGACGTCCTCGTCGGTCACCGAGCTCGCGAGCCGCACCCAGTCGACCAGGCCCGGATCGAGCGTCGGCTCGCCCCCCGAGAGCACGATGCGCGCGCGGCGCTCCCCCGCGGCGCGGATGGCCGCCTCGACGTCGGCGCGCGGCGGCGCCGGCAGGTGCGTCGACACGAAGCAGAAGGTGCACGACTGGTTGCAGCGGAAGTGGACGCGGATCGTGTGCTCGACGGCCGGCTCGCCGCCGACGCCGGCCGTGACGGTGTGCGAGACGAGCTCGCGCGCGATCTGCTCCTCGACCGAGGACACGACGGCCAGCCGCCGCCGCGTGCGCTCGTCGCTCACCGGATGCGCGTCCGGCTCGCCGAAGCGCGCGAGGTACGCGTCGGCGACGCCCGGGCAGCGGTCGCGCAGGTTGCAGCGCTCGCAGGCGGCGATGGCCGAGTGGGCCGCGCGGCGCGGGGCGCCCGGGGTCATCGCGTACAGGTGCGCGACGCGCGCGCGCTCGCGCGTGGCGAAGGCGCACGGCGGCAGCGGGTCGCCGGCCGACATGCGCAGCGCCACGCCGGCGTGGCGGGCGGCGCGCTCGAGGGCGACGGTCGCGGTGGCGGCCTGGTCGAAGGGGAGGCGCTCGTCGATCGCGGCGCCGGCGGCGTCGGTGGGAAAGACGACGACGAGGGCGCGCAGCGCGTCGCCGAGCGCCTCGCGCAGGCGGGCCGGCAGCGCGTCGAGGTGGCGCGCGGTCGACCGCACGAGCGTGACCGTCGCCTCGATCGACACCCCGGCGGCGGCCAGCGCGATCATCCCCGCGCGGGCGCGCGCGAAACCGCCGGGGTCGCGCGTCATGCCGTCGGCCGCCTTGTCGAACGCCGGAACGTTGACGCGCGCCACGGTCAGCCCGGCGGCGGCGAGCTCGCCGGCGCGCGCCTCGTCGACGAGCGTCGCGTTGGTCTCGATCACGACGCGCGCCGCGCCGCGGGCGCGCGCGTGGGCGATCAGCTCCGCCAGATCGCGCCGCATCCCCGGCTCGCCGCCCGTCAGCACGATCTCCTTCGTCCCGGCCTCGAGCCCCGCGTCGATGCGCGCGCGCACCGCCGGCCCCGCGATGAACGCGCGGTCGTCGTGCCCCGCGCGCCGCGTGCACCAGGTGCACGCCTGGTTGCACCGCAGGTTCGTCACGACGCTCGCGACCCGCGGCGCCGCCACGGCGCCCTTCATGACCGCTCGTTCCATCGCACCGGGCGCACGAGATCCTCGGCCGAGACGAGCCACGGCGGCTCGGGCACGTCGTCGAGCTCGTAGAAGCCTCCGCAGAAGACGCGGTGCGGGCAGGGCGCGCACTCGGCCCTGCGCACCCGCCGCTCGGCCAGGTACCCGGCGAGGTTCACCGTCTCGTTGTTGACGAAGATCATGTGCCGCTCGAGCTTCCCGAGATCGCCGGCCAGGAACTCCTCGTAGCCGGGCATGAAGCAGAAGGGCAGGTTGATGACCTGCAGCTTCATGCGGTCGCGGTACGCGTCGATGACGCGCATCGCGACGGCGGCGGCGGCGCGCGTGTCGGGCGCGACCCAGCGGGTGGCGCGCCCGAACGGCGTGAGAAACTGGATGTTCAGCCACGGCAGACCGAGCGAGAGGGCGAGCTCCGCGATCCGAGGGAGCGCCTCGAAGTTCCCCTTGGTGAGCGTGACGTTCATCCCGAGCTCGACGCCCCCGGGCGCGTGCCGCACGCAGTGGCGGATGCCCCCCACCGTCTGCTCGAACGCCTCGGCGACGCCGACCTGCTGCGCGTGCGTGCGCGCGTCCGGCCCGTGCACGCTGAAGAGGAGCGACGTGAGCCCCGAGCGCACGAGCTTGCGCGCGAAGCCCTCGTAGAAGCAGAGGCGCCCGTTCGTCGTGACGTGGATCCGCTCGTAGCCGAGCGCGCGCGCGTGGCGGATGATCGGCACGAGCTCGGGGTCGAGCGTCGGCTCGCCGCCGTCGAAGTCGACCAGGCGCACGCCGCGCTCGCGGTAGAGCGCCAGCCACTCGCGCTGCCGCTCGGCGTTGCCGTGCACCTGCGTGCGCGTGCCGACCGCGCAGAACGTGCAGTGGTTGTTGCACGCGTAGGTGAGGTTCATCACGACCTTGCGCGGCCCCTGCGAGGCGTCCATCAGCGCGTCGAAGGTGCGCTTGAAGGCGAGCAGCGTCGACGCGTCGACCAGGGCGCCCGGCTGCGAGGGGAGCCTCTGGAAGCGCGGGCCCCAGTCGTCCACCGCGCCCTCGCCGCCCGCGAGGCGCGTGCCCGGAAGCGGCGTCGCGAACTGCACCGCCGGCCATGCACCGAAGCGCGCGTGCAGGTCGTGGGCGAAGGCGAGCGTCTCGTTGATCTCCTCGGCCGTCTCGCCCGGCAGGCCGATGATGAAGTGGACCATCGCCGGTACGCCCTCGGCGTGCGCGCTCTCGGCGGCGCGCACGACGGCGCCGAGATCGAGCTGCTTGCCCACCACCTCGTCGGCCACGCGCTGCACGCCGCTCTCGGCGCTGACGCTGAGCGTCGTGACCCGCCCGCGCATGCGCCGCACGTGCTCGCGCTCGAGGTAGTCGGCGCGCATCCCGTTGGGGACGTCGAGGCGCAGGCCGGCCTCCTCGACCGCGTCGAGCAGCGCCTCGAAGTGGCGCGCGCTCACGTTGACCATCTCGTCGAGCACGTGCAGGCGGCCGGCGCCGTGGTCGCGCGCGAGCGACAGCACGTGATCGCGCAGGCGCCCGGCCGACAGGCGCCGCTGCGTCTTGGGCGCGTCGCCGCGCCCCGGGTTGGAGCTGCAGTGCGCGCAGCGGAAGGGGCAGCCGCGCGAGGTGACGATCGGAAGGGTGCGGCCGTCGATGGGAAAGGCCCACGCGCCGCGGCCGAGGCCCGCGACGACGCGGCCGCGGAACGCGTCGTGCGCGGCGAGGTCGACGAGGTCCCACGCCGGGGGCGGCAGCGCGTCGAGCGAGGGGACGTCGCGCCCGCGCACCACCCCGCGCGGCGGCGCGTCGACGAGGGTCGCGAGCGCCCCCTCCGCCTCGTACTTCAGCCAGCCGTCCGCCTCCGGGTAGCTCGCCAGCACGCGCTCGCCCTCGGCTTCGACGTAGTGCTGACCGGACTGGTACAGGTCGGCGAGCAGCAGGTGGGCCCCGGGCGCCAGCGAGCGAAGCGCCGCCAGCGTCGCGCCGAGCACGTCGCAGCGGCCCGGCGGGCGATGGAACGGCGTGTACGCGACGACGACGAGGCGCGCGCCCCCGAGCGGCTCGCGGCACGCCTCGACGACCTCCTCGACCGGCGCGCCGAGGTGCGCGCGGCCGTCGCCGCGCCAGGCGAGCGTGGACCCGGGCAGCGCGTGCGCGTCGACGAGCGCCGCCTCGTGCCCGAGCGCGCGCAGCACGGCGGCCGCCTGCACGGCGCCGAGATCGCCGAACCAGGGGTAGTCGATGAAGTCGCGCGCGATCGACGTCGGCGGATGAACGACGAGCACGCGCGCCATGCATGTATCCTATAGCTCCATGTGGACCGAGGAGACCCACTCGGCGGGCGTCGCCGACAAGACGCTCACGCACGAGCAGGCCGCGCACGACAAGCGCAACTGGGTCCGGCTCACCTTCGACTGCAACGATCACTGCGTCTTCTGCCTCGACGCGGACGCGCACGACGGGACCGCGCGCGCGCGCGACGACGTCAAGCGTCAGATCCTCGACGGCCGTCGCGCCGGCGCGACTAGGCTCATCCTCTCGGGCGGCGAGCCGACCATCCACCCCGACTACGTCGACTTCGTTCGGCTCGGGCGCATGGCGGGCTACCCGAAGATCCAGACGGTCACCAACGGCCGGATGTTCGCCTACGACGACTTCCTCGCGCGGTGCCTGGACGCGGGGCTGTCGGAGATCACCTTCTCGCTGCATGGCCCCAACGCGCGCGTGCACGACGCGCTCGTCGGCACCAGGGGGGCGTTCGAGGAGGAGATGAAGGGGCTGCGCAACGCGCTCGCGCGGCGCGATCGCACCGGGCTGCCCGTCGTCAACGTCGACGTCGTCGTCAACCGCGCCAACGTGCGGCACCTGGCGGACATGCTGCGGATGCTGCTCGGGCTCGGCGTGCGCGAGTTCGACCTCCTGCAGGTCGTCCCCTTCGGCCGCGCGTTCCGCGAGGGGCGCGAGACGCTCTTCTACGATCTGGTCGAGGCGCGGCCGCACATCCAGGCGACGCTCGAGATCTCGAAAGAGCCCGACGTGCACCTGTGGATGAACCGCTTCCCGCCGCAGCACCTCGAGGGCTACGAGCACCTCATCCAGGACCCGTACAAGCTGAACGACGAGGTGCGCGGGCGCAAAGAGGAGTTCGCGCGCTGGATCGACGAGGGCGCGCCGCTCGACTGCCGCGAGCCGGCGCGCTGCAAGCACTGCTACCTCGAGAAGCTCTGCGACTCGCTCGAGCGGACGATGGCGCGCATCGACGCGCGCGCGTTCGAGATCGTGCGCGTCGACGCCGAGGCGGAGGAGCACGCGCCGAGCACGTTCGGCGGCGACCCGGCGACCGCGCGCAAGCGGCTGCCGCTGGCCGGCGCCGGCGGCGGCGGCGACCGCGCGAGCACCGGCGCGCGGCGGCGGCACGCCGGCGTGCACGAGGCGATCGCCGAGGCGGGGGCGCGCACGCTGCACGTCGTGGCGGCCGACGTCGCGCAGGCCGAAGGCCTGGCCGCGCGCTTCCCAGGGCTCGCGCGCCTCGAGCTGCGGCTGCGCGACTGGACGGGGCTCGAGCGCCTGCTGGCGGCGCGCGAGGTGACGCGCGTCGAGGCGCGCACCTCGGCCGACGCGAGGGCGCTGCTCGCGCTACCCATGGCGGGGACCGTCGGCGCGCCCTTCGAGGTCGTCGTCGACCTGACGCGCGAGTCGGCCCCGTGGCTGCTCGGGCTGGGCGCCGCCGACGCCGCGCGCCTGGCCCTCCGGCAGCCGACCTACGAGCGCCTCACCGAGGCGCGCGAGCACGACGTCGACCTGCGCGACTTCTTCGCCCGCTTCCGCCTCGACGTGCCCGTCGAGGGCGTGACGCACTGCCTTCTCGGCCGCCCCCCGCGCCCCCGCCCGCCCGTCCTCGATCTCGCCGCCGGTGTCTGGACGCATGGGGCCGGGGCCCCCTGCGACAAACCTGGGGGGACGGCCCCATGCGACAAACCCGTGGAGATCTTCCGCTGGACGCACCGCTACATCCTCGAGGGCTACCGCACCCGCTCGCTGCGGTGCGCCGAGTGCGTCCACGCGGCCGTCTGCGAGGGGCCGCACGTCAATTTCGTGCGCGCGCACGGTTACGCGCCGCTCGAGCCCGTGCTACCAGTGTAGACGGGCCACCATGAGCGAAAGCGCCACGAGTCCCGTGCGCGAGGGCGACCTCCTTGCGGGCAAGTACCGCGTCGAGAAGGTGCTGGGCGCCGGCGGCATGGGCATCGTCGTCGCCGCACGCCACGAGCAGCTCGAACAGCGCGTCGCGATCAAGTTCGTGCGCGACGAGGCGCTCGGAAACGAGGAGGCGGTCGAGCGCTTCCTGCGCGAGGCGCGCGCCGCGGTGAAGCTGAAGAGCGAGCACGTCGCCAAGGTGCTCGACGTCGGCACCCTCGAATCGGGCGCGCCGTACATGGTGATGGAGTACCTGGAGGGGAGCGACCTCGCGCACGTGCTGATCGAGCGCGGGCCCGCGTCGCCGGAGCTCGCGGCCGAGTGGGTCGTGCAGGCGTGCGAGGCGCTCGCCGAGGCCCACGCGGCCGGCATCGTGCACCGCGACGTCAAGCCTCAGAACCTGTTCCTGGCGCGCACCGTGGGCGGCGCCTCGAAGGTGAAGGTGCTCGACTTCGGCATCTCCAAGGCGGTGCCGCTCGGCAGCGGCGCCGTCGGGGGCCTGACGAGCACGCGCGCGATGCTCGGCTCGCCCCTGTACATGTCGCCCGAGCAGATGCGGTCGTCGCGCGAGGTCGACCCGCGGTCCGACGTGTGGGCGCTCGGGGTGGTGCTCTTCGAGCTGCTCACGTGCCGCTGGCCGTACGAGGCCGACTCGATCCCGGAGCTGTGCCTCAAGGTCGTCAGCGAGCCGCCCGCCGACCTCGCCGAGCTGCGGCCCGACGCGCCCAGGGCGATCGTCGAGATCGTCGAGCGCTGCCTGCGGCGCGAGCCGGGCGAGCGCTACGCGAACGCCGCGGAGCTCGCGTCGGCGCTCGAGCCGATGGTGCCGCCCGCGTCGCGCGTCATCGTGGAGCGGGCGCGCATGGCCGTGGGGATGACGTCGAGCGCGTCGCCGGCGCTGGCGACCGTCGTATCGCCGCAGCCGGCGTCCGGGGCGGCGCCCGCGCGCGAGGCGATGGAGAGCGCGCGAAAGGTCACGGCGGCGCCGGCCCGCACGGCGCCGACGCCGGCGGCGTGGGGCTCGGGGCGGAGCGAGGCGCCGGCGCTCGAGCGCCGTCGAGGGTCGCCGGGGTGGATCGTGGCCGGCGTCGTCGGGGCGGTCGCGATCGCCGGCGCAGCGGTCCTCGCGCTCCGGGGGCACCCGGCCGCCGCGCCGCCCGAATCCCCGGCGCCGTCCGCGGCGGTCGCCGCCGCGCCGCCGCCTCGAGTGACTCCGCCCCCGCCGGCCACGAGCGTCGCGAGCCCTCCGCCCGCGGCCAGCGCCGCGACCGGCACCTCCGGGAGCGCGCCCCCGTCGGCCGCCGGGAGCATCGTCGCGGCGACGCCGCCCGCGCCGGCCGCCAGCGCGCTCGCCACCGCGGCGGCGCGCAGGGCGCCGCCGGTCGCCTCGGCGCGCCCGGCCGCGTCGTCGCGCCCCGCGTCCCCGAATCGTCACGGCGTTCGCGACGACGACATTCCTTCGCTCCGCTGACCCGGATCGGAGTAGACAAGCAGCATGCGGTCGATCCAGGGGACGCTCGGCGCGGCGCTCGCCCTCGCCCTGCTCGCGGCGACGCTGTCGCCGTCGACGGCCCGGGCCCAGACGCAGACCTCGCCGCAGGACAGGGTGGCCGCCGAGGCGCTGTTCGAGGACGCGCGCAAGCTCGTCGCGGACGGGAAGTACGCCGAGGCGTGCCCGAAGTTCGCCGACAGCCAGCGGCTCGATCCGTCGCCGGCGACCTTGCTCAACCTCGCCAACTGCTACGAGAAGCTCGGGCGCTCGGCGACGGCGTGGGCGACCTTCAAGGAGGCGGCCGGCGCGGCGAACGCCGCCGGGCGCGCCGATTACACCGCTGCGGCGGAGCGGCACGCGGCCGCGCTCGAGCCCCACCTCGCGCGCCTCATGGTGAACGTCGCCCACCCGGTCGACGGGATGCAGGTGACGCGCGACGGCGAGGTCGTCTCGCGCCCCGAGTGGGGCGTCGCCATCCCGATCGATCCGGGGTCGCACCAGGTCGCGGTCAGCGCGCCGGGATACGAGTCGTGGGAGACGAGCATCGCGGTCGCGCAGGACGGCGCGCAGGCGACGGTCGACGTTCCCGCGCTGAAGCCGCTCCCGAGCCAGGCGGCCCCGCCGGCGCCCGCGCCCGCGCCGGCGCCCGTACCGGCGCCCGCAGCCGCGCCCGCGCCCTCGGGCGCGTCCGCCCCCGCGGCCGACGATGGATCGACCGGCCGCGGGCAGCGCATCGCAGGCCTCGTCGTGGGCGGTCTCGGCGTCGTCGGCCTGGGCCTCGGCGCGGTGTACGCCGTCGTCGCGAAGAACAAGTACGACCAATCGCTCGGCGACTGCGAGGTGACAAACCACGACTTGTGCAACTCCAGCGGCGTCTCGCTCCGCAACGACGCGCGCTCGGCCGGGGACGTGGCCACGCTCTCGCTCGGCCTGGGGGCGGCGGCGCTCGTGGCGGGCGGCGTGCTCTGGTTCACGGCGCCGGGCGGCACGGGGTCGCACCCCACCGGCGCGGCTTCGATCGTCGTGGCGCCGACGCTCGGCGGCGCGGTGATGAGAGGGGCGTTCTAGATGAAGCGGCGCGTTCACCTTCTGCTCGGCGCGGCGGCCCTCGGGGGCACGCTCGCGGCGCTCGCCGCGTGCAACGCGGTGCTCGGCATCGATCCGGCGACGCGGGAGCCGAGCGAGGGCGGCACGACCGAGGGCGGCGGCGCGACCGACGCCGGCAGCGACGCCGCCGAGACGCTCTCGTGCGCGTCGTACTGCAGCATCGTCATGCAGAACTGCACCGGCACGAACCAGGAGTACCTGACGAAGGACATCTGCATGAACATGTGCCCCGTCTTCGAGCTCGGAAACGGCATCGCCGACTCGCTCGACGACACGCTCGGCTGCCGCATCTGGCACGCCAACGCCGCCGCCGAGGCGCCGCAGATCCACTGCCGCCACGCGGGGCCGCTCGGCGGCGATCACTGCGGCGACCCGTGCGAGGCGTTCTGCAACCTGGACACGAGCTACTGCACCGGCGCCAACTCGGCGTACGACGGCGGCTTCGCCGGCTGCATGGGCGTCTGCAACGGGGGCACCGACTTCTCGTACGACGTGGCCGACGCGGGCGACCTCACGATGTCGAGCGGCGACACGCTCAACTGCCGCCTCTGGCACCTCGAGTCGGCGTACGAGTCCGCGTCGTCGGCCGCCTTTCACTGCCCGCACACGGCGCTCGTCAGCAGCATGTGCCACAACTAAGGCTTGTTGATCGCCTCGGTGTCGATGACGACCGACAGGCTCGAGAGCCCCTCGACGATCTCGAGCGTGCGCTTCCGCTCGCGCTCGAGCGCGTCGTCGTGGCCCGGGCCGAACGCCACGTCGACGACGACGCTCGGCTCGTCGATGACGATCGGGACGTCGACGCTCTCGGCGCTCCCGGCCAGGGGGCGCGCGGGCTGCGTCACGGCGGCGGCTCGCTCGCGCGTCTCCTCGAACGCGACGCGCAGCGCCTCGAACATCGTGCGCGCGTCCTGCCAGCGCGCGCTCCTGTCGAACGCGAGCGCGCGGTCGACGGCCTCGACGAGGCGCGGCCCGGCGTTAGGCAGCAGCGTCGCGATCGACGCGGCCGGCTCCTTCATCGCCGCGATCGTCATGTCGAAGTGCGTCGGCTTCTCGTGCACGCGCCGGCCGGTCAGCGCGCGGAACATCACCGCGCCGACCGCGAAGATGTCGGCGCGCGCGTCGATCTGGTCCGGGATGCCGCGCGCCTGCTCGGGCGCCATGTAGCCGATCGTCCCCATGACGACGCCGGCCGCCGTCGGGATGAGCGAGATCGTCCCGTCGCGGATGCGCGCGAGCCCGAAGTCGAGCACCTTGGCGTGCCCGGCGCGCGTGATGAAGATGTTCCCCGGCTTGATGTCGCGGTGGACGATGCCGTTCGCGTGGGCGACCTCGAGCACCTCGAGCGCCTGCCCGGAGATCGCGAGCACGTCGGCCGCCGGCAGCTTGCCGGTGCGCTGAAGCCACGCCGACAGCGACTCGCCCTCGAGCAGCTCCATCACGAGGAACGGCGCCCCGTCGTCCGCCGTGTCGTCGTCGAGGATGGCGACGGCGCCGGGGTGGCCGATCTTGTTGGCGACGTACCCCTCGCGAAGGAAGCGCTTTCGCACCTCGGGGTCGAGCGCGTAGCGCGCGTGCAGCATCTTGATGGCGGCGCGCCGCCCGTTGCGGTGCGTGGCCGCGTACACCGCCCCCATGCCGCCGACGTCGATGAGCGCGTCGATGCGCCACTTGTCCTTCAGCATCTGCCCGACGCGCGCCTCGGGCCGCACGCCGGTGTCGCGTCTTTGGCCGGCCACTGGCATCAGGATCGCGAACGTCAAGCCGCCGCGTCAAGCGATACGATGGCCGCGGCCCGGGAGCCCGCGGGTGAGACGGCTCCTGTAGCCCGCTGTGCGCGCGCGGCTCACGCTGCCGGCGCGGCAGGCTTCGCCAGCACGGCGCCGGCGCGCGCGCCGGTGTGCTTGCCGCTCCTGACCGTCCACACGCCGTTGACGAAGACGTGGTCGACGCCTTCCGGCGAGCGGCGCGGATCGGCGTAGGTGGCGCGGTCGCGGATGCGCGGGGGATCGAAGACGACGAGGTCGGCCGCGGCGCCCGCGCGAAGGACGCCGCGGTCCGGCAGGCCGAGCTTTCTCGCCACCATGCCCGTCATCCGGAAGACGGCTTGCTCCAGCGAGAGAAGCCCGAGCTTGCGGACATACCGCTCGAAGATGCGCGGATAGGTGCCGTAGGAGCGTGGATGAGGCTTGCCCGACGAGGTCGGGAGGCCGTCGGTCCCCACCATGGTGCGCGGGTGCGCGAGCACGCGCTGCACGTCCTTCTCGGACATCACGTGCGCGATGCTGGCGACCGCGCCCTCTTCCTCGACCAGCAGATCGAGCATCGCCTCGTGCAGCGAGCGGCGGCGCTCCCTGGCGATCTGGCCGATCGTCATGCCCTCGTAGCGCGTCTGCCGCTTGACGCTGCTGATGATGATCGTGCGGCCGAGGATGAAATTCATGATGGGGAGCAGGCGCCGCTTGGGGAAGAAGCCGAGCCACCTGGGGAGATCGAGGAAGGCGAGCTGCATCTCCTCGGCGTCGCGGATGATGCGCGCGCGCGTCTCCGGGTCCTTCAGGCGCGCCTCGAGCTTCTCCGGCGACCCCTCGAACGCCCACAAGGGGACGAACATCGGGGCGAGCACGGTGGACCCCGCCGTGTAGGGGTAGACGTCGCTGTGGATGTCGAGCCCGCGGGCCGCGGCCTCGTCCACCATCCCCAGCGTCACCTTCACCTTGCCCCAGTTGAGCTGCCCCACCGCCTTGTGGTGCGAGATCTGCACGGCGACCTTCGCGCGCTCGCCGATGGCGATCGCCTCCGCGACCGACTCCACGAGGCGCGGGCCCTCGTTGCGCATGTGGGTCGCGTAGATCCCCTTCTTCGGCGCGACGACCTCCGCGAGCTGCACGAGCTCCTCGGTGTCGGCGTACGCGCCCGGCGGATAGACGAGCCCCGTGGAGAGCCCGAACGCGCCCTCGTCCATTCCCTGCGCCACGATCTGGCGCATCGCCTCGATCTCGCTCGCGGTGGGCGCGCGCTCGGCCATGCCCATCACCGCGCAGCGCACGTTGCCGTGCGGCACCAGCGGCGCGCAGTTGGGGGAGATGCCCTCGCCGGAGAGGCGCGCGCGGTAGTGCGCGAGCGTGGGGGAGCACGCGGACCCCGCGGGCGCCTCGCCGAAGATGAGCGGCAGCATGCGCGCGTACATCGCGTCGACGTTGGCGTTGGACGGCGTGAGGCCGAGGCCGCAGTTGCCGACGACCTCCGTGGTCACGCCCTGCAGGAGCTTCGCGCCGGCCTCGCGGTCGACCGGCAACGAGAAGTCGCCGTGCGAGTGCAGGTCGATGAAGCCGGGCGCCACGACCTTGCCGCGCACGTCCACGACCTCGTCGGGCGGAAGGCTGGTGGTGAAGACCTCGGCGATGCTGCCGCCCTCGAGGAGGACGTCGCCCGCCCGCGCGGGGGCGCCGGTGCCGTCGATGATGCTCGCGCCCTGGAGCAGGACTCGCCTCGCCATGCCGGCGCATGGTACGCGCAATGCCCCGGGGAGGTTTCCGACGTGACGCCGCCCGTGCCGATGCGCCTGTGCCTGGTGTCGCCCGAGGTCGTGCTCGGGCTCGACGGCGCGCGCGTGCGGCCGCTCTTCGCGGCGTACGACGCGACGCCGCCCAGGCCGCGCGAGCCGATGGCGCTGGCGCGCGCGCTCTGGGGGCGCCCGGTGCCGTGGCGGCTGGCCGACGCGCTCGACGAGCTCGCGCGCCTCGGGACGCCGGCCGGGCGCGACGCGCTCGTCGAGGCGGCGCGGAGCTTCCCGCGCGCGCACGACGGATGGGAGGACGAGGCGCCGGTGGATCTGGCGGCGCGGCTGCTGTCCAATCCCATCCAGGAGCACGCGGTGCTCTTGCGGGCGCACCTGCGCCTCGCGCGCCTGCCGCCCGAGCGGCCGACGTACGAGCTGCGGGGGGCGGGGGCGTGGGCGGGGGCGCAGGCGCGCGAGCTTCCCGCGGGGGCGGCGCGATCGCTCGCCGTCGCGCTGCGCGAGGTCGCCGGCGGGCCGTGGAGCGAGCTGTGGGTGCAGGAGGAGGAGGGCGGTCTGCTGCACGCGGTGCTCCTGTACGCGGCGCCGGCCGACGCCGTGTGCGGCGTCGCGGGGCGCCGAGGGCCCGCGCCGCGCGTCGCCCAGAGGGCGCTGCGCGCGGACGCGTTCTGCCTGCGGATCGCCGAGGGGCGCCTCCTCGTGACGACCGCGCGCCCGCAGCGGCTCGAGGCGTACGCCGCGGCGTGGGGACGCGCGCTCCGGGGCGACGCGCGCTTCTTCTCGCTCGAGCCGTCCATCACGCTGCGGCCGCTGCAGGCGCGGTACGCGGACGGGATCCCGGCCGGCGCGCTCGCGCCCGGCGTCGTGCGCGCGCGCGTCGTCGCCTGCCAGCTCGACACCGGCGAGGCCGAGCGGCTCGAGGCGCGCGGCCCGAGGGCGCTCGCGAAGCTGGCGCCGCACCTGCGCGCGGGCGGGCAGCTGACGAGGGCGACGATCCGGTTCGACGTCGCCGGCGAGCAGCGCCCCGTCGAGGCGACGCTCGCGCTGCCCCACCGCTTCGACCTCGGGGCCACCGGCGTCGCGGGGGCGGGATCGCGCGCCGCGCGCATCGTGCGCGACGCGGTGGCCAAGCTGGGCCTGCTGTCGCCGGGCGCGATGGCCGACGACGTCACGACGCTCTTGCCGCTCGTGCACCCGGAGTGGCGCTGGCGCGAGATCGTCGGCGCCGAGGCGCTGGCCGGGATGCGCGCCGGGGGGCTGCTCGACCACGTCGCCGGCGAGGAGACGCGGCGCCCGGCGACCGAGCGGCTGCGCGCGCTCGGACGGAGCGCGGTCGCGTTCGCGCTGTTCCGTCCGGTGGCGGGCGGCGGCGCCCCGCCCGATCCGGCCGCGCCCAAGCACGTGCGCGACCTCGTGAACGCGGTCAACGAGGCGACCCGCGTGCTGCGCAAGGTCACCGGCTACTACGTCGTGCCCGACGACTGGGCGTTCCCCGCGACGACGCTCGACCTCGAGGAGATGCAGATGCTGCGGCTCGACCTCGCCGCGGTGGCGCGGAAGGGCCGGCGCGAGCTTGGCTTGGAGCGCGGCGAACGTCCGCGGCTGCCGAAAGGGGTGCTGTGGATCGGCGAGATGCGCGTCGACAGCGGCGCGGTGAAGTGGTTCTACGTCGTGCGGGCGGCGGTGGACGATCGCGATCGCGCGGCGCTGGGGAAGGCGATCGCGCGGGCGACGGGCTTCGGGCGCGCGGTGGTGCTCGTGCCCGAGGGGCGGCGGCTGGGGAGGGACTTCGTCGAGGTGGAGCTCGGCGTAAGAGAGCAGCTGGGCGCGGCGAGCTGGCGGGGGAAGATGGCGGAGGCGGTCGCGGAGCTCGGGATCGAGGAGGAGGTGCCGCCCGAGCGNCTCGTTGGGGACGGCGTGCGGGTGGTCGTCGACACGAAGAGGGAGCGCGTGGTGCTCGACGGCGTGCCGCTGCTGAAGATGGGGGAGAGCGGGTACCGGCTGGTGAAGGCGCTCGCGGCGAAGGGGCCGGGGGTCGTCGTGTCGAGGCGGGAGACGGACGCGGCGATCAGCGGCGCGCGAATGACCGAGGGCGCCACGCGCAACACCGTCTGGAAGATGAAGGGGTGGATACGAGAGAGCTTCGAGCTGGCGGGGAGGCGCGTGCCGGAGGACGTCGAGCGGGAGGGGCTGGTGCGCGCGGTGGGGAAGAGGGGGTGGACGCTGGAGGCGAAAACGGTCGTGCGGTGAGCGAGGCGCGAGCCGATCAGGCGCCCCACGCCGCTACTCCTTGGGCGTGCCAACGGCGATGCCGCAGTGCAGGCACGTGCTCCGATAGAGCGTGCCGGGTCCGACGAGGCCATCCATCGCGAAGAGCTGCCGGCACCTCGGGCAGGAGAAAAAGGTGGCCCCGATCGACGAGACCGCCCACAAGAGCATGCTCGCAGCAGCGAACGGGATGCACCACGCGTCGAGCAGCGGAGCGACGAAGAAAATGACTCCGATGTATGACGCTACGCCGACCACAACGAGCCGGCGCCACCTGCGCAACCGGCGCCATGCCAGCAAGTAGGGGTCCGCACCCGGCGGCGGTACATCCGGAGGCAGGACCGGCGGCTTCGGCTCTGAGATGCGATACGGGCCGTCGCTCACATCCACCAACATAACCACGGCGTCTGCGACGAGCATCGGCTCCGCCCCGCGTGTCGAGCACGATGGCTTCAACGCGAGCCATGCCAGGCGGCGCCGATCGAGAGCAGCTCCTCGTCGGGCGCCAGGTACGTGAAGGAATCCCTCGCTGCGCCGAAGATCGAGCGGCGACCCCGAGCGCGAGGCGCTGCCGGAACGAGGCGCACCAAGGCCTTGCCTCGCCTGGTGACCTCGACCGGCTCGCCGGTCTGCGCCATGCGGTCCATCAGCTCGAAGCACGTGGCCTTGAACTCGGCTGCGGGGATCCGCTTCATGACCGTTGGATCATGACCGCCGGCGGCCTGGAGCCGCAAAGCGGTGACGCTCCTGGGGTGATGGGCTTGGCTGCGCATCTCGGGTGCGCCCCGGTTCAGCAGCGATCGTGCCATCGTCGCCCGTGGGATCGTTCCGGCTCCGCAGACTGTCTCGGGGGGGCCGGGACGGTCCGGGTGGTGGCCACGGCCATCCTCTCGGACGACGCTGGAGGGCGAAATCGGTCGTCCGGTGAGCGCCGGGAGCGGGGCGAGCGGCGATGCAACGCGATCGAGCAGCGAACTTCGTGAAGCTCGCATCGCCCGACATCGAGCGATCGGCGACCCGACCGGAGCGCGCATCGAACAACTCGAGCGCGCATCGAGTTGACCAGCCGCCGCATCAAGTCGACCGGTCGCCGCATCGACCTGACCCGACTGCACATCGTCCGAAACCGAGCGCGACGTCTCCGCCCTCGAGCGCGATGTCGCCGACATCGAGCCCGATGCTCGCGTCATCGAGCCCGGTGTCCCGGACATCGAGCTCGACGAAAGTCGCATCGGTGGATCGCCAATTCACCTCGTCGGATGCTCCAGTCGATGCGCCCTCGAGTCCTTTCGGCGATCGCTCGGGTCAAGTCGATGCGGCGTCGAGTCATTTCGACGATCGGGATGCGTCGGAAGATGTGAGCGATGGTCGGAACGACGATCGCTTGGCTCGACTCGATGACCGCTCCACTCGGCTGACGTCGCGCTCGCCTCGACGGACTGCGAGCGCGCGACCGAAATCATCAAGGACGCGTACGGTCACTTCTCGCCCGACGATCGCGACATCGGCCTCGACTCTGAGGACGTCGGGGACGGCTCAGGGACAAGCTGTCGCCTGTCGACGAATGTGCGAAGGTCGCGCCAGGGCAGCCGATCTGGCCACGCGCGAGCACGTGGCCATTTTTCCGGTAGTCGGCTGGTGGCGCGAGCGGTTATCGCTCGAACGCTCGGAGTCTCCGGCGCGCTACTCGCTCGTCGTGACCATGAGAACGCCGAGTACGAGCGTGGACATCTACCAGCCCGTGGAAGTGCAAGTCCGTACTGCGGTACGCACGATCATTCGCACGTAGGTAGCCTGTCCGCCCGACGACCCCTCGAGCACGCCGGTCCGCCTGCACCTCTGCACCATTCCCGCTGCCGCCGCTGGGTCACGTCTTCGGGGCCTTCGGATGATCGCAAGCGTGGCGCCCCCTCGATCGTCTCCGCAATGATCTTCGCTCCTTCGCACCCGCCGCGCGCTTGCGAAGACGCTCGCGGAGACGGTCAAGCGCATCGATTTGCAGGAAGCTCCGAGGTGTCGACGGCGATGAAGCCGCCGACGGACCGGAGACAAACAGATGGCTACCTCGAAGAAGACGACCGACACCGTTTCCAACCCCAACCCCGTTCAGCCCTCGACGCCGGCGCCCGCGGCGTCCAACGCAACCGCATCGGCGCCGACGGCAACGCCGCCCACCCGGCCGCCCGCGGCCCCAGCGCCGGCCAACCCGCCGCCGCCCGATCCGAACACCTCGCTCGCGGCGTTCGTGCAGCAAGCGGTCGCCGCCCTCGACGGCGTGGAGGTGGGTCTCGGCAACGACCCGCCCCTCACGCCGACCGAGAAGCGGCACGCC
>JGI20133J14441_1000349_pt1 | contig 44370 bp, 39 predicted proteins | sample RS3BMetagenome_FD_14441 | JGI IMG/M metagenome (IMG submission 14441)
GGGCGTGGGCGACGGTGAGGGTGACGGCGACGGCGACGGCGATACCGCGACAGTGGGCGACGGTGTTGGTGAAGGCGTCAGAGTGGGTGTCGGTGTGCTGCCCGTGCCGGTCAGGGAGGTCGCCAGAAACGCCGTATAGGAGACGACTGAGCCGCTCTGCGTCTGCGCGCGCAGGCCACAATAGCCCGACGTGAGGCTGCTATCCGTCGTTGTAATCATCCAGCTTGTTGGCTCAGTACCACTGGCGGGCCAGACATTTGCATAAAGCGTCGTACCTACGATGCGAAAATGAATGCTATATGCTGTGCCAGCTTTAGCCGCAAAAGCTAGCTGTTTAAGCGTCGTTACTGCTCCATTGATCTTCTTCTGCACCACCAGATTAGAGCCATCAATATAGGCTTTATACCAGTTATTCGTGTCCTGCCAGTGCAGCACCGCACCAAAGTTGGAGCCGACAAAGCTACTAATGGAGCCGGTCGTTAAGACCTCAGAGTCGGTGGCTGGCAGGCCAAGGACAGCGTTATAGAGGCCACTGCCGCCGATCTGACCACTATTGTTGACGATTGAGAAGGCAGCAAGGGTATTGGCGTCGCCACCCCACGTCTGCCCATCAGAGGCCGTACCCCATAGACTCTGATTGGCGCGCTGGAAGGTATCCTGCCCAATCGTCGAGCCGGAAGTCACCGTTGGCGACGGCGAAGGGGAAGCAGTCACGGTCGGCGACGGCGACGCGGTGGGCGAGGGCGACGCGGTGATGGTAGGAGTGGGTGTTGGCGTGTTGCCGCTACTGACCAGGGAAGTCGCCAGAAACGCCGTATAGGAGACGACTGAGCCACTCTGCGTCTGCGCGCGCAGGCCGCAATAGCCCGACGTGAGGCTGCTATCCGTCGTTGTAATCATCCAGTTGGTCGGCTCAGTGCCACTGGCAAGCCAGGTCTTTGCATAGAGCGTGGTACCTACAATGCGGAAACGAATATCGTATGCCGTGCCAGCCTGAGCCGTGAAGGCTACCTGCCTGAGCGTCGTTACCGCTCCTTTGATCTTCTTCTGCACCACCAGATTCGAACCATCGATATAGGCTTTATACCAGTCGTTGGTATCCTGCCAGTGCAGCACCACACCAAAATTGGCCCCCCCAAACTTGCTGATCGAACCGGTCGTCAACACTTCGGAGTCAGTGACCTGTTGACCGAGGATGGCGTTATAGAGACCACTGCCACCAATCTGACCGCTATTATTGACGATTGAGAAGACGGAAGTGGTGTTGGCATCGCCGCCCCAGGTCTGGCCGTCGGAAGCGGTACCCCACAGGCTCTGATTGGCGCGCTGGAAAGTATCTTGCGCCAGCACCGCACCTGCTCCGGGCGTCGTCGTCACCGTCGGCGAAGGAGTGCCGGGCGTCGGCGAGGGACTGCCGGAACCAGGATCAGTAGACAGCGCCAGCTTATCGGCAAACTCTTCGGTAAACCAGACACGATTCTGTGAGTCGATATTGAGGCCATCATGTGAGTGGCCGTTCGCGGTGGGAATAGGATAGACCGTAGAGGTGGAAGTACTGCTGCTATTGATGGGCATGTAACCGTACTCGTTTTGCAGCGAGTCATCGAACCAGACGTTGCCATAGCCATCTACGGCAATACCAGAGGTGTGCGTGCCACAATTACTGGTACACAGGTGCGTATAGCTGTACTCCGTCACGCCATTATTGGTGCCGGGCACAGCCTGCGCGACATTCAGTTCACCGAACTCGGAAGCCCAACCCTCGGACCACCAGATATTGCCATTATGATCAACAGTAATCAGGTGCGGCGTCAGTTGCATGCTGGCGCTCAAATTATTGCGAATCTCATATTCTTTCAGTTGACCTTGCGGCGTATATTCAGCAATTAAAGCCACTGCCGGATTATTCTCGGTAAACCAGATATTATTAGAAGCATCAACAGTGATACCATAGGGTTCACTAACAGTAGAAGGTGTAGCAATCTCGGTAAATTGTTGAGTAGAAGGATTAAATTCACCAATCTTATACGAGAAGTGTTCGGTAAACCAGATATTGCCGTTATGATCGACGACGACATCCCAGGGGCCAGAAGCTGCCGTAGGCACCGTCCACTGCTGGAACTGGCCGCTGGCGGTATCAAGCATGCCAAGCGAGTTGGACATTGGCATGGGGAACCACAAACGTCCCTGCTGATCAAAGGCCAGGAAGAGCGGCTGATCAAAACCGGAGGGTAAATTATAGGTGCGTACCCATGTATCTGTTGAGGGATTAAACTCCGCTATCGCACCAGGGGGTGTGCCATTGGCACATGTCGGCGAAGGATCACAGCCGGGGAGAGCTACCCAGACCATACCATTCTTGTCGAAAGTAGTTCCCCAGGGATCAGCACTATTACCACTGGCGAGAGTAGGCACAGGAAAGTCAGTCGCCGTCACGGTATTACTCGCGTTTTTTCCCAGGCCAAAGGCTTTGCCAATGCCGGGAACATTGGAGACAAACGCGAGCATGATGCTGGCAAGCAACATTATAAGAGCAACGCCTCCCAGCAACATTCTCTTCTTTTGCTCTTTCATCATAAAGACACGGAACCTTTCATCTACTCCCCACATCAGGACAGGTGAGAGAGTAGGAAGGAAGCAACCGAACAATATATTGGGGGAATATATTGTTCAGTTGCCTCTGGCAAACAGTATTACCAGCCTGGCTAACGCCGAGGTATCGCTATGCCTGACTTACTGGCCTACATAGCCAATGACATCGCTACCTCCCAGCGTGGCAAAGGACGAACCGGATGTGTTCCAATACATTGGGCGCTCTACCGTAATGGGGGTTCCGTTGAGCGATAGCACAGTCATCGAGACTTCGTAGCCCCGGTGGTCATCGCCGGGATGTACCAGTGTTTGCAAGACCAGCGAGGTGATGTCCTGGGTAAAACGACTGTGCGCAGGTACAGGGAATTGGGCGGTATAGGTGCGTCCATAACCGTTGACGAGTATCACCTCAATAGTTGTATTCGTCGCAGTAGGGTTCTGAACGGTGAGCCACTCATTATAGCCGACGTTGTTGTAGCCTTCGGCGAAGCTGTAGACACTATGGGAGGCAGGCCCGACTTCACCAATGACATCTGTGCCGCCGACCGTCTGAGTATCCCGACCATTGTAGAGCTTATGATTATACGTAAAGTATTCTTCACGCTGCGCCACAATAGTCGAGCCAGTCGAAGTTACTTCTATCGAAACCTGAGGGGTTGAGTGCGCAAACGTATTGTAGGCATTGACGTTAAAGATAGTCTGCGCCATCGGGCCGAGCGTCAGGGAGTACGCCTGGGTTGCACCCGACTGCGATTCTAGCGTGATGACCACGTTCGCGGCGGTGGTCGTCGGGTTTGCCAGTGTCAGGTTCTCCTGGGTAGAAGAACCGGTATAGCCCTCGGCGAAGAGCCAGTCGTTGGCAAGCGTAGAGACGCCCACCACATCATAGCCGCCGGAGACAGAGACGCCATTGACCATCGCGCCTTTAAAGTAGGTGGGGCGTTCAACCATGACCGGCTGTGTCGAAGTGACGATAGCTGTGACATGCGTTGGTAGCGAGATGAGCATGGGCGTAATCGTGCCGCGCGCGTTGGCTGGAACGCTGGTCGTCTGTGTGCCAACCTGCGTGCCATTCGCGTAATACTTCACGGTAACGGTAGTAGCGGTGCTATTAGGATTCAGAATAGTGATATACGAAGAGTAGTTTGGCCCTGTAGGAACATCGGCAAAGTAGAAGGTCGTGCTGAGATGAGTCGCACCGATGACATCATCGCCACTCTCGATGCCGTCCGTATGGAAGTACATTGGGCGCTCCATCACCACGCCGGGACAATTCGGGGTCGCCGACGACACCTGACCGACCACCGAGACGATGGCAGCGGGAATGGTGGTTGGTGAGATGCCCAGGTCAGCATTCACCGGCTCGGTCAGACGACTGGTGGGCGAGACTGTGACATTAACCGTCTTATTGAGCGGTGTAGTGCTACCATCCATCGTGTAGCTATAGGTAATACTGACCGCGCAACTGGTGGTGGAGGGATTATCGATGGTGAGATACTCCTCGAAGCCTTTACCGACACGGCCCTCCGCGAAGTACCACAATTTGTTCACGGGTACACTGCTGCTCGGCGTGCTGGTTGGCGTCGTGCCAATCGTCGGGCTTGGGCTTGGGGACGGCAGGGGCGTACCCGTTTGCGTGACCTCGGCCAGCTTATTAGCAAACTCTTCGGTGAACCAGACGCGGTTCTGGGAATCAATATTCAAGCCATCATGCGTGTGCGCATTCGTATTAGTAAGAGCGTAGACGGTGACATTGCCCCCGCTCACGGGCATATAACCATACTCACTTTGCAACGAATCATCAAACCAGACATTACCATAGTCATCCACCGCGATACCGGAGGTGTGCGAACCGGTACAGGTACTACACAGTTGCTGATAGCTGTACTCCGTCACCCCATTATTAGTGCCGGGGACGGCCTGCGCGACATTCAGCTCACCGAACGCGGAAGCCCATCCCTCTGACCACCAGATATTGCCGCTATGATCAACGGTAATCAGGTGCGGTGTCAAGCCCGCGCTGGCGTTCAGATTGTTGCGAATCTTGTACTCCTTCAGTTGTCCCTGGGCCGTATATTCGCCGATTAAAGCCACTGCCGGATTATTCTCGGTAAACCAGATATTGTTGGAGCCATCGACGGTAATCCCGTAGGGTTGGCTCGATGCGGCAGGCGTGGCAATTTCGGTAAACTGTTGCGTCGAGGGATTGAACTCGCCAATCTGATTGGTGAAATGCTCGGTAAACCAGATGTTACCGTTGTGATCGACCGCAACATCCCAGGGGCCAGCAGCCGCCGTAGGCACTGTCCACTGCTTAAAGGTAGCGGTCTGGGGATTGAACATACCGAGCGCATTGCCCATCGGCATCGGGAACCAGAGGTTGCCCTGCTGGTCGAAGGCCAGAAACAGCGGCTGCGTAAAGCCCGCTGGCAGGGTATAGGTATGCACCCAGCTCTGACTGTTGGGATTGAACTCGGCCAGTTGTCCTGGCGGCGTTCCGGTCGGACACGTGGGATTGGCATCGCACCCTGGCAAAGCCACCCAGACGTTCCCGTTGCTATCAAAGGTGGTTCCCCAGGGATAGGTGCCGGAGGGTACGCTATATTCTACCGCTGGTGAGACGCTGGTCGTGGCATTATCGGCAGCGCGCGCTGTCTGATGGAGATGGATCACCAGGGTAATAGCCAGTGTTAGACTTGCAAGTACACAGAAGAAAGCTAATCCTATGCGTACAGAAAGCAATAAGCATCGTCTTTGCATAAAAATAGATTTGCTCCCGCCTAGTCATTTTTATAAAACATAATATAAAAAGAATTTCCTAGCTTATATCAGAACTTTATTATCTCGCTTCAGCTTTTGCTCTGCAAGATACGAACGTATCAATAATGTGAGGCTATTGGTTCTGTTTTCCAAAAAAACAAATCCATATTTATTTTATTCAAGTCCATCAGCGCGTTCGCACGCGGTCACGATAATGCAGGAAACCTGCCAGCGCGAGCAGAAACAGCGCGGCGGCATAGCCACAGATGACCAGTACAAGTAGCGGAGCAGGAGCGGTTGTCAGCAGCAGGCTATCACCTTGCGAGGGCAGCGGAGTGCTGCCCGGATTGGCAGAGGAGATGATAGTGCTACCCGCCGTCGGTTTTGCCCCAGCGGTTGGCGTCGGCGTTTTAGCGGGCACCGTAGGCGTGGGGGTAAGCGCTTCTGGTGTTGGTGTGATTCCCATTGTTGGAGTTGCCTTCACCGGTGTAGGGGTAGGTGCCAGACCGGAACTGGTACTGGGCGATGTAGGAACAGGTGTCGCAGTTGCAACTACCGTTGTGGCTTTCTGAGAAGAGGTTACTATTAGCAGCGAGAGATTGGCCTGCCGCTTACTGCGCGTATCATACGCCTGGATACGATGAGTTCCTGTGCCCCAGGAAATGCCAGCAGCCTGGAGCATAACCGTGAAACTGCCGCGAGCATCGGCCTGCACTGTCGGCGGGACACAGGGCAAATCATGATCGTGCGTCAGCGTTACACGCCCATTGGGACTGAAGCCCTGGCCACGCAAGGAGATCGCCTGACCAGAGGTGAGCGGCGATTTACTCAGCAACTGCAAATGCGGGATAACAGCTGGATGGCAAGTCTGTTCAACAGAGCAGGATGACTGCACTGTATAACTCCCCACGTTGTCGTTGGAGTGTGGCATCTCAATCCAGCCGATGCTTACCAGAGATACCAACAAGAAGACACAGGTGATCCCCATGAGGAGGAGAGTTCCGCCGAACCAGAACAGGAACTCGATACGGCCAGGATAGAGCAGCCACCAGCGCAGACGTTCAGCCGCGCTCAGTGCGGGCCTGCGCCGGGGGGTGCGGAATTTTCCCCACCCGGCAGTATACTTCGCGTAATAGGAGTTAGCGCCCTCGCACGCCGTCCAGGAATGCAAGGGTGCAGACCCGGCAGAGCGAGAAGAGAGAGGCTGACCGCGCCGTGCTGGTGGCGGCTGAGTCGCCGCCTCTTCAACCGCTACGGGAGAGACCGGTTTCGTGGCAATCTCCGTAACATCTACAGGATGAGCGGGCTGTGTTGGTATGCGCGTCGCATCTTGCTCAGTTGGCATTGTGGCCGCAATCGGCCTGTAGCGCGGGCGGAGTTGATTCAAGTGTGGCGATTGAGCGGAGGCACGAGGCGGAACAGGTGAGGTCGGCATCTTGTCGGAAACAGGCGAATGCTCCAGTGGCCCGGTGTGTATTCCGTGTGGAGTCGTCGGCAACACATGCGGTTCATGCTCGATATACGCCGCGAAAACGTTTTGCTGCACGACCGGATCAATCCATACAGACGGTTTGTGGGTGCGTCGGCTTTTTTCGCGGCCTTCATGGCAAGTTGCTGATGATTGCTCTGACCCCGCGCTCATCGGGCGTTTCTCTATCTGCATAACACTCCCTTTACGCACACTGATACACATTGTCGCGCCGTGACTCATCCCCTGAGCGGCCTATCTCTACAGCAAATGAACGGAAGATAGACATGTTTTCGCTTCTCTCACGGCCAATATAAGTAAGCATCCAGACGGCAAGGCATCCCTCGTAGCTGCTCTGCCGCCTGGATGTCCGTCTGCTTGCTGCGGAAAATTCCGCAGCAGGTGGTAAAAATTTCCAGGTTTTGGCACAGAACAGCGGTGGGGCCGACAAGGTTGGGACAGTTCTTCCGCAGGCTTCTCAAGCTACTTGATGGCATTTAACAGGCGCAGTAGATACAAACTGATCTATTGGCATGATTCTTGCAGCATCGGACTATGGGGGGAGAAAGTCCGGCGCGCGAGGCGCGGACAGAGGATTGTTAGCAAGACGCACACACGTAAGCAAGGTCATACTAGCATCTCTCATCTCCAGTTACTGAATAATACCCCGGTGATTCGTGGTTTAGAGGTAGAAGGAGTAGTAACAATGGTTGTGATGGTAGAATGGGTAGATGATGAATGCGAGGCCGAGGACAATGGGGAGCCGGAGATAGATAACACGATACGGCAGTACCTCGCTGAAATTGGGCGCTATCCCCTGCTCACCGCCGAACAGGAACTACAGTTGACGCGCAGGGTGGCAGATGGCGATACGCTTGCTATGCAGCAACTGATCGAGGCCAACCTGCGCCTGGTCGTCAGCATTGCCAGGCGCTATAACAATCACGGCATTTCGCTACTTGATCTCATTCAGGAGGGCAACCTGGGGCTGATCCGCGCAGCCCAAAAATTCGACCCGCAGCGCGGTTTCCGCTTCAGCACCTACGCTACATGGTGGATTCGCCAGGCCATGAGCCGGGCGATTGCCGAACATACCCACGCTCTGCATATCCCCGTTCACGTGATGGAATTGATCTACAAGATGAAGCGCGTCACCCGCCAGCTTTACCAGGAGTTGGGGCGCGAACCGACAGCCCAGGAGATTGCACGCAAGCTGCATATCACCCGCGAGCGGATCGTCGAGTTGCAGAGTATGGCCGAGGCACCGGTTTCACTGGATGCACCGCTGAACGAGGATGAGCAGTATCACCTGGGTGATACCTTAGAGGACACCTGCGTGACTGCGCCGTCCGATGCTGTGACACACCAGGCGCTGCATGACCAGATCGTCAACGCCATGACAACGCTGAGCCAGCGTGAACGCCAGATCATCGAGCTACGCTACGGGCTACACGATGGCTATTGTCACACGTTAGAGGAGGTCAGTAATCACTTCAAGCTCACACGGGAGCGTATTCGCCAGATTGAGGTGAAAGCGCTCAGAACACTACGTCAGCCTATGCAGATACACTTACTACGTGATCTCGCCTGACGCTGTTCTGAGCCATTTTCATCGATGCCAGACAGGGATGCCGGGGAACAGGCCAGGGAGTGGTCATGGTCAGCACGGGCAGCGCGGCGGCTACCACAAGGGGCTGATAGTAACTGCCCGCACACCGCAACAGTTCCCGGCATGCCTCTTGCGGAATGCGCGCGGGTGCATAGGGACGACAAGAGGTGATGGCATCGTATGAATCAAGCACGCTGATAATGCGCGCCGACAGCGGGATATTTTCATAGGCAAGGCCAAGCGGGTAGCCACTGCCATCCCAACGCTCGTGATGAGCACGTACAATCGGTGCGACTGCGGCGAAGATGCCACCGCAATCGGCGAGCATGCTATAACCGATATCGGTATGCTGACGCATCAACACCCACTCGTTCTGGTCAAGCGGCCCTTTCTTATGCAAGATAGCCAGGGGGATGCCGCGCTTACCGACATCGTGTAACAAGGTACCCAGGCAGGTCATGAGCGTCTGCACGGGAGATAGATGGAGCCGTTGCGCGACCTTCTGTGCCCACGGCACCATACGGCGGGCATGGGCACAGATATCTTCATCATAGNTTGTCATATCATCGACCAGCACTTGCAGCATTGCCAGTTCCGTCGGCGTCATCCCCTGCTCAAAGGGGTAGAGCAGCGTCACATCATGCCGTCCACCGAGACACGACTCCGGGGGGCGACACTCTAACGTCGGTAACATCCGTGTCTCCTTCTCAGCTATGAGCCTTTCTCTGCCTGAACCTTACAAATCTATCACGCTTCGCTTCTACACAAGAGATACAGAACGGAGCCGATGTCTACCGGGAATAGGAAAAATGGGCCATCCTGTTTGCTGGTCGCATATCGCTTGCGATGCGCGGGAGAGCGTATTTAGAGACAGGGCATAGCAATCCTCGCTTCCATAACGCCGATAATATTGGCTTTGCACACCGAGAATGTAACATTGCTCAAGGTTCAAAAACCTTAACCGAGTTTTATACGTGGATACAAGAGATACTCGAAAGGGTAGGGCTATCTATATCACGCCTCTATAGTGTCTCTCACCTTTTCCTTTGTCTGCTCCTGCTCATACATATCCAGCACACGCAGGAAGGCTTGCACGACCTGGGGGTCGTATTGGGAACCGGCGCAGCGGCGCAGTTCGGCGCGGGCGGCGGCAGGACTGATGGGCTGCTTGTAGACGCGCGGCGAGATCATGGCATCATAGGAGTCGATGACGGTCAGGATACGCGCAGCAAGCGGGATATCTTCGCCCTTCATACCGGTGGGATAGCCCCTACCATCCCAGCGCTCGTGGTGCGCGACCACGATCCTGGCCAGCGCTGCGAAAATGCCACCGGCCTGCATCAGTATCTCGCGGCCAATCTCTGGATGGCGACGCATGACCGTCCACTCTTCCGCCGTGAGCGGCCCCGGCTTGTGCAGGATGGCATCGGGAATGCCGATCTTGCCAATATCATGCAGTAGCGCCCCCAGGCATACCAGGTTAACCTCGTCGTCGGACAGGTTGAGCAGGCGCGCCGTTGCCTCGGCTAGACGCACCATTCTATGCGCATGTTCATTCGTGTCCCTGTCATGGGCGGAGGCCGCCGCCGTCAGCGCATGAACCGTACCAACTTCGGCAGGATGAATGTCTGTAGTAGTCGGTGACATCTCCTCTGTACAAGGGACATCTATATCGGCGACACGCACCTGGTTCCGTCCGTTGCGTTTCGCCTGATACATGGCATTATCTGCGTGACTGATCAAATCCTCGCGCGTCACACCATGCAGACCATACACCGCGACGCCGATACTGGCAGTGACCTGTATCTCGATATATGCTTCGCCATCATCGCCTCGCCAGATGCAAGGCGATTGCGCAATACTTTGTCGCAGACGCTCCGCCGCCTGACTCGCACCGAGGACATCGGTATCAACCAGAATCACCGCAAACTCTTCGCCGCCATAGCGACCAACAAAATCTTCGGACCGCGTGGCATTACGCAGGCGAACAGCGATCTCGCGCAGAATCGCATCGCCAGCACGATGGCCCCAGGTATCGTTGATCTGCTTGAAGTGGTCGAGATCAACAAAAAGGACGGCACAACGTCCCTGTACCTCTTCCCCCTGCTGCGCTTGCCGCGCTAACTCCTCGTCGAGTCTGGTCATGATCGCACGGTGATTGGGCAATCCAGTGACAGGGTCGGTGACAGCCGCCAGGGCCTGCTCTCGGTAGAGCTTATCTACTTCGTTCAGCAGTTCGCGCTGTTGCAATACCAGAATCTCCTGTTCCGCATATGCTTCCTGGAGTTGCTTGCGCAACTCGATTTCGCGACGATTAATGCGGCGCTGCCAGTTCAGTAGCGCGTAGACGCGCGGTACTTCACTACCAAACCAGCCAGCCGCCAGGGAAAGTAGCGTGATACCTGCAATCAGAATACTCCAGGGGCCATTAGGGATCAGCGATGGCACCCAGGAGATAAACAGCGTATCCCAGAGACCTATCAGCGCGGCAAGGCAACCGACAAGCGCCATACCCCACAGTAAAAGATATGATGCTTTAGCGGGTCGCGTCGTTTTCTGTCGCCATATCGCCATAAGAGGCAGCAGCAGTAGCACTATACTGTAGACTATCCATATCATGGAAGCAACCGCTTGCAGGATATTATATCCCTCGATGACCAGATTGACCTGGCTTATCAGGTGGGTGAAAAAATCTGGAATTGCGACTATTGTAATCAGCGTGATAAAGAAAACAATACAGCTTTGCGTGAGAATACTCAGCACCGGCACGCCCATACGGTTAGTGCATAGCAGCATTGCCGGGAGACGATGATCTTTCGCAATGACGACCATACGTCGTGAAAACATAATGATATAGAGAATAGTGATAGAGATATAGCCCAGGAACGGGATGCTTATGCCCAGCATCGCCCATTGCGGCCCAAACGCAGATTGCAGGATCAACAAGTACGCTAGCGGCTGACCCGCCTGACTAGCTGGCACGACGACCATGATACCAAAAGTGCTGGCAACATACACGAGCAACGTGATGACGGTGGCCCACCAGACGGCATCACCAGAACGTTTGATCGCCTCCGTTCCGCCTGCTATTTCGCCGCTCATCACAAAAGGCATACTCACACCAAGCAGCGCCAGCACGACAATTCCATACACGCCCGCGTTATTAAAAGAGGGAAGCCAGGCATGGATATCGTTGAACGCGATAGCCGCACGATGCCCGCTCGCCAGCCACCAGAGAGCGATGGCTCCCTGGAGCAGCATAGTGCCCAGATAGAAGACGGTGACGAAGAGCAAGCCGCGCTTCAGCCAGCGTAAGGGCAGGCAGGCCAGGGCGGTACAGAGGCCCAGGATTGCACTCAGAATCAGCAAGCCGGCGAGTGAGGTCATTGCTAAGTTCGGTATCACCACCTGTAAAAACTGCACACCGCCCTCAATAGCAGCAACGGTAGAGAGCGTGCCACAGAGCCAGGCACAAAAGCTGACCATAAACGCCCATTGAGAACCTGCTATCCGCGTCACCAGCGCATACATGCCGTTGGGGCCAGGGAAACGCTTGATTAGCCAGCGTGTTGCATACGCCGTCGGCACCAGAAACGTGAGTGTGCCTAGCAACCAGTAGACAAAGGCCGCAGGCCCGCCAAATTGCACTCCAACAGTGTTCGAGATAAAGACGACCGTCAGCAAGATAAACACGCCCATATCAAAAGGCGTCAGCACAGCAGGCAACGAACGCGCCTGCTTCCTTTCGGCTTGAGTCGTTATCCCATCTTGCTCCGCTTCACAGCCCGCAGCGCCCGTGCCACTTATCCTTTGAGATAACGATAGTGGTCTAAGAGAAGAGGTCATAGTCCCTCCTGATCTATACTTTCAGCCAGGATTACCTACTTTCTCTTATCGGCACAATATCACGCACCGCCAGGGCGAGCCAGCCCCGTTCGTGTGTTCGGCCCCCATATTTCCCTCTTGACTTTTAGCAAGCGGACAGGTATAGTTGATAGCAGAGATGATTTCAAACCACTCATCTCGTTGCTTCTACTGTTCCTCGTATCCCAACTCCATCTTCAACAGGAGCCACTCATGCAAGATTTTTCCGCGATGGAGCGGGCAGGCGCTGAATCCTCAGAGACACTTGACCTGCTCGGTTCCAGCCCACAGCATCCCTTTCATGACCTCAATCTCGCGGGCAGTCAGGGCGTGCCCACACCGCGCCAGATTGCCCAGGCACGCCTGCCGCAGGGCCATCCCACAGCAGATTACGGCAAACCGGATCTGCGCGTCCCTGAATTGCAACGCACCGACCTGTCCACTCCTGGCCTGACCATTCACACCGTCACGAACGAAACTGCTTCGTTACCCCCCGACGACACCAGCGAGCGGCCTTACGCGCTCGACATTATCGATACCCCACCGGAGAGTCTCTTTAGCCAGCGTGACACTTTGATACCGGATATGCAACCGGCGCTTGACCCGTTGCCAGCGATGGAGCGACCGGCTGAGATGGACGAGAACACGCGGGCACTGCTCGCATTGTCTCCACTCGCACAACTGGTGGCGGACAAGAGCTATCCGGCAGATCAGATGGATCAGCGCCGCTATAATGCGGCGCTGGCGCGTCATCTAACCCTGCTGCTCAGCGGCCTGCGCGACGAGGATTAACGCCGATGGCACACGGCAAACGGCATCAGACGCAACTTACGCTGCACGGCCAGATCAGCGAGGGGCAGGCGACCACGCTGGCACAGACACAGGACATGGCAGATGCTGCCAGTGTGGGAAATGCTGGTCACGCGATACGAGTGACAATTATTCAGGGCGGCACCAGCAAGAACGGCTACACTTATGACGAGGCGGCGCTGCAAAGCATCGCTCAACTGGTTGAGGGAGCGCAGGCTTACGCCGACCACGCCGCCACACCGAACCAGGTGACGCGCAGCATCCGCGATGTCGTCGGCTTTTACCACGACGCACGCTATGTACCCGCGCAGGCGGGTCAACCGGCGCGCGTCGAGGCAACACTGCATATCCTGGAGAACGCCGCCTGGCTGTGGTCGCTCATTCAAGAGGCGTGCTTGCTCGGTCGGCCCAACCTGGTCGGCCTCTCCATCGATATCCTGGCCCAGTGGCAGTTCAATGAGGCCACCAGGACCAGGGAAGTCACCCAGATTCTCGCCCTCAACTCGTGCGATATCGTCACCCGCCCCTCTGCCGGTGGCGCAATTCAGCACATTCTTCACTCATTCACGCAAGGAGCTTCCCCAATGGAACCCATTACCTACGAACAAGAGCCAACAGAACCTGCGGCTCCTTCATCCCCAACTATTCCATCTCCCGCTACACCAGCGCCAACAACGAACGGCAACGAGCAGCACATCACAGAGCAGCAGGCCCAATTTGAAACATTGCTGCACGAACTGCAACGAGAACGTTCGCAATTGCTGCTCGAACGGCGTCTGCTGGAATCGTCATTGCCGGAGCCGGTGCGCGCGGCCATTCGTCAGCGTTTTCAGGGCCGCGTGGTCGAGGCGGCAGAACTGGAACGCGAGATTAGCACGCAAAATGAGGTGCTGGCCGCCCTGGCCGCTCAGGGCTTGATTCGCGGTCACTCGTATGAGAAACCCTCTGTCGGGCAAATGATTAGCGAGGCCGAGAAGGTGCAGGCGGCCTTTGATCGCATGTTTGATCTGGAGATCGACACCGCCCGCCTGGGCAACATTCGCGCCTTTGGCAGCATCCGCGAGGCTTATATGCGCGTGACCGGCGATGGCAGCGTGGGCAGCTTCTCTGATCGTTCGCTGCTCGGTAACATTCGCGTCTCCGAACACGCCCCCATCGGGCGTATCTCCGAGGCCGACACCACCACCGCTTCGTTCAGCTACCTGCTTGGCACCTCGATGAACAAACGCCTGCTTAAAGATTATCAGGCGTGGCCAGCAGAGTGGCAAAAATTCTGCACCATCGTACCTATCCGTGATTTCAAACAGCAGAGCCGCGTGCGCTTAGGAGCGTTCAACTCGCTCTCCATCGTCGCCGAGGATACGGCCTACTCGACCATCAGCCTGACGGATAGCGCCGCCACCTACGTACCGCAAAAGCGCGGCAACCTTGTGACTGTTTCCCGCGAAACCATCGTGAATGACGATCTGCAAGCCATCAAGCAGATTCCGACCAAGCTGGCGGTGGCGGCAGCCTATACGCTGGCCGAATTTGTCTACGGCTTCCTCGCCAACAATCCCACCATCTATGACGGTAACGCACTCTTTACTACCGGTGCGCCGCACAACAACCTGGGTGCGTCGGCGCTCTCGACCTCGGCAATGCAGAACGGTGTCACGACCATGCGCGAGCAGACCAACTACGCGGGCAAGCGCATCGGCCTTCGTCCGCGCTTCCTGGTCGTGCCCGCCGAGTTAGAATGGACGGCAATGGTCGTCACAAAATCCGCCGGTGTGCCGGGCAGCCCCAACAACGACATCAATCCTATGCTGGGCTACGTGACCCCCATCGTCTCACCGCAACTGACCAACACCACACAATGGTTCCTGATCTGTGACCCACGCGAGGTCGATACCATCGAGATCGGCTTCGTCGGCGGCCAGGTCAATCCCGCCCTCTTCATCCAGGATCAGCCACTCTTCGGCCTGAACTTCACGCAAGACGTTATCAGTTATAAGATCAGGCACGAATACGGCGGCGCAGTGGTCGATTATCGCGGCCTGTATCGCGGCATCTAAGGGACACCCACATGTTTTTCGATCAACACGGCAACCTGCTGGTCTCGGCAGGCGCGGCCACACCTGTAGCAAGCTCTGACCAGGTACGCGCCTACATCGCCGCCGGACAGGGCTTTGTGTATAGCACGGGCGAGCAGCAAAGTCCCGTCGGCAACGTCAACCTGGGCCTGTCGCTCTTCAATCCGGCGAACTCCGGCAAGAGCATTCTGGTTTACTCGATCAGAATATTCTGTACTGGCTACGCTATGTTCTTCCTGGCGCTGAGCAACATCGACCCGGCACTCGGCACTCCCGCCGTCATCACCAATGCCATGCCCGGCGCAACGCCCACCAGTGTGGCCTCCGCCACCTACACCAACACCAACCTGACGCCACCGGTCAGCAACACCATTCTGGAAGGCGTGCAGGCGGCAGGCAACTACACCGCCTGCGATCTCTTGAGCAACAACAGCATCTACATTCTTCCCAAAGGCAGCGCCAGCGGTCTGTTGCTCTTCTTCAACTCTTCCGCCACCAACACCTGGATCGCCACAATCAAAGGTGTTGAGTACTAGCCTGCACATGAACAAGTTCCGCCACCCGGCAGCGACGAGATTCGGCGCTCTCGTAGGGGCGTGATTGATCACGCCCTGCCCGTCCGTCGTGCCGCGCGCAGGGCGTGATCAATCACGCCCCTACNGCATGGCTTCGGCGGAAAATTTTCTTCACCTCTCTCTGAGAGAGGATTGACGGACGCGCAGGGCGTGATCAATCACGCCCCTACCGCATGGCTTCGGTGGAAAATTTTCTTCACCTCTCTCTGTTTGCCCGTCGTGCCGCGCGCAGGGCGTGATTGATCACGCCCCTACCGCATGGTTTCGAGGAAAATTTTTCTCCACCACGCTCTGTTTGCCCGTCGTGCCGCGCGCAGGGCGTGATCAATCACGCCCCTACCGCATGGTTTCGAGGAAAATTTTTCTCCACCACGCTCTGTTTGTCCGTCGTGCCGCGCGCAGGGCGTGATCAATCACGCCCCTACCGCATGTTTCTTCGTTTGATCCGATTATCACATTCGATAGAGAAAGGAATATCCCATGCTAGACTTGCTCGAACTGACCTATGGCCGCTACAACGGTGGTCAGGTCGCTCCCATTGGCTCCTACCTCAACCCGCGCACAATGGCAATCGTGCAACTGACCGCCGACGGCAATCTGCCACAGGACGGTACCTTTGTGCGCGTAGACCCATCGGGCACGCAAACCTTCGCCAACATCGCCAGCGCGCTCAACACCTTGCTCGGCACCAGCTACACCGCCAGCAGTTTCCACAACGGCACCGGCGCAGACAACATCGCTAATCCCGGCTCCGCCAGCGACGACGCCTGATTGCACGATCAAATTGGTCATCTGTAGGGGTGTGATGATGAATTGTAACAACCGAAATCGGCGGAATACCTCGTAGAGGTAATGCCCAGATTCTGGTATGAACTTTCATCATCACTCCCTGGGAGCAGCAGGCGAGCGGGGTGTGATGAATCACACCCCTACGGATGGGTACAGGGACAAGATCATGATTATCAAACGCGGTATTCTTCAGAGTTTCGACCCGACCACGTATAGCGCATCCGTGCTGCTGCTTGAGGCTACATCCAGCGTATTGACGGGACTGCCTGTCGCCAATACGGGGGATGGCACCTCGGCGCAACCCGGCGCGTGGTGTGCCATTCTGTTCTTCGACGAGCATAACCCGCAGGACGCGGTGATTGTGGCGATGTTCCCCAACGGAGCGGGTACCTATCCCTCGCCACCTGCCGGGCGCATCACCTTCGTGCCAAGCTATCAGCAACTCAACAGCGTCAACATCGCCGCCAACAGCACGCAGACGTTTACGCTGGTAAACAGTTATAGTGGCATTCCCAACGGCGCGCTCGGCGTGATCTATAAAGCATACTTCACCAGCGCGACGGTGGGTGCATATATTCAACTCGCGCCGCATGGTGCCAGCAACATCGGAGCCTACGTCACCATTGGCAACCTGGCCGTTGCCAACGGCTATATGAATGACACCGGTCTGCTCAGCCTTGATGCTAACGGCAACATCGACATCAAGGCTAACGGCGGTACATGCGTGGTAACGCTCTACACCTACGGCTATATCATCTAAAAGGGAAACCATCATGCTGCTCAGCGATATTGAAACGGCGGTGCGCCAGGACCTGTTCGATAACAGCGCGCAACGCTGGGCCACCAGCGACATTGACCGCGCTATCGACAAGGCCGTAGACCGCTACTCACACTATTACCCCAACATTGTCTACACTGATATGACCACGCAGCCCTATCAGCGCACCTATCCTTATCCCACACCCTGGAACGCCAGCTATCCTGTCTGGTGGATCGAGCGCATCATCTATCCTCTGCAAGCCTACGGCTCCGCGTTCAGCCCACCGCCTGCGGGCATGAGCGCACAGGCACAGAACGGCAACGCGCTCGGCATCGGCACTTATCAATACGTCGTCACCTTCCTCTCGCAAGGTGGCGAAACAACACCCTCACCTCTCACCAGCGTGACGACCAGCAGCGGCAAGCAGAGCGTGCAACTCTCCGCACTGCCAATCGGGCCAATAGCGGGGCCATTGCCAGGCACAGCGACCAATAACGTGCTTGGACGCAATGTCTACCGCAGTCAGGTCGGCGGCAGTACGCTGTACCTGCTAACAACTATCGCTGATAACAGCAGCACGAGCTACCTGGATAGCAGTCCCGATAGCGCGCTCACCGGCAAGCCACAGCCCCCAACGGTCAACACTTCTGGTATCATGCTCTGGCCGCCCAACGAACGCGACTTCGCCGAGTATTCCAACCTGTTTGATAGCAGCACCGCCCTGGCAAATGGGGGCAACCTGGGCGCACAGGGCGCTATCGGCGTGGGCCTCAGTCCCAGCGGCATGGTTGCACCGAGCTTCACACTCAAACTGAACAGCAACGAGCTGCCGCCAGATAACCAGCAGGTCATGCGCATCTTCTACGCCACCAAACACCAACTGGATAGCAACGGCTCAACCATCCCGGAAGTACACCGCGACATCATCGTGCTGGGAGCCACCGCTTACGCCATGTTCGCCTACCAGGTGCCGACCAACGATAACTTCATCTTTCAGGATGGGACGGTACGCGATCACGTCGATGATACCCACATCCCCAGTTCCTGGCTCGCTACCGCGCAGGTGCGTCACACCCAATTCGAGACGCGGTTACAGGAAATCAAGCAGCAACGCGACTTTGCCAGCAGCGCGCGCGTCCACTGGGGCGACATTCCCGTGCGCTGGCCACGTCTGTAAGGACCCAACACCTATCACGCTTAGAAGGGAAACATTTTATGCCCGATCCATTAACCTTTTTCAACGTCTTAATGACGTTTGGTCTCGTCATCGGCGGGCTGGTCGCATACCGGCGCGGCTTCGCGCAAACGGTGAACGAGGTGCAGGAGCGCGTCATCAACGCTCTGCAACACGAAATTCAAACTCTGCATGATCGCATCGGCGTGCTGGAACGGGAGAATACACGTCTCGATCAGGCCATCACCGTCATCTGTAGTTCGCTGAAACGGCGCGGTATCCATATTACGGTCGAGGGTGACGTCGTCAGCATCCGCGACCGCATGGATGAGAATTATCGTGAGGAAGTACACGCAGCGGATAGTCCGGCAAGCAGTTATGAGTCCGCGAGCGGGGAGATAGAGCCGAACAATACACGCGGTAAACGACGCGGACGCCGCCGTGCCGTAGCGCAAGGAGAGGCATAGGAACATGGCCACCATCGGCATTGATTGCCAGCTTATCCTGGATGGCACGGGCTACTTTGTGAAACCAGGATCGTACCATATGAAACAGCCGCGCATCCGCAAAGCCATCACCCGTGCCGACGGCGACATCTCCTACGTAGACCTGGGGCCAGGCCGACGCACCTGGAGCATGGTCATCCTCTGCAAAAATGATCTGCTGCGCTACGACGGCACCCCCACCGGCCTGACGGGCCAGCAGTACCGCGACGCCTTGCGCACTTCCTATATCAATTCGGCGGGCAACACCATTCAGTACAGCGACCCGCTCAACGCCAGCCCCGTCACCGTCCACTTCGATAGCTATCAAGAAACCATCTACGACCTGCACAGCCAGCAAGTGCCGCTCGCCACCGGCAACGCGCCCGCACTCAGCTACGAAGTGCAAATCGAACTGGTCGAGGCGTGATGACGCTGAAAAAGAGCCAGTTGTTCCTGGGTGCGCTCAGGAACAACTGGCTCTTCCTTAACAAAATTTGTATTGGTACATTTTTACCTGTTGCTTGACAGCTTTGCTAGATGGCTACTACAGTAAGGATGGGGGAAGGTTTACGTTACTCGTGCGTTGCCAAACAGCGATCACTCTTCGTTTTGTTTAGTCAGGATGGCAACTCTATCTATAAATGTAGGAATAAATATCTCATGAAAAAGAACCAGCAACCACAACAGATAGACAGACATAGTAAGCAGAGTGGGGAAATAACATCATCTCGACAACATCTCACGGAACATAAACATCTAAATCGACCTTTATGGAGACAGCCGCTACATCGCAAAAGTCTTCTCTACCTGTTCGCGTTTTGCTCCGCCTTGCTCCTGTTCTCTACGATTGACATCTATACCAGCAACACTTCCCACGCAAAAGCAGTCAGTGACACAGCTAGTAGTGTACAAGGGAAAAAAACTATCCCTCCTAACCCTTTCCCTCCATTTAATACCCCTACTCCCACACCTACTGTTGGTGCCACACCTACTGATACCCCCACGCCCACTCCCACAGTGGGCGTTACCCCCACTCCGACCACAACTCCCACTCCGACCACAACTCCCACTCCGACCACAACTCCCACTCCGACGCCCACGCCCATTCCCATCACCTCGCCTACACCCACTCCTTGCATTTTTTACATCCTATGTATCACGCCTACAGTCACTGTTACCGGCCCTACCCCCACGCCTATTTCGATTACGACACCTACGCCCGCTCCAGGGGCCACGCCTACAACGGCTACCGGAGCCGGTAACGGGCCAACTCAACATCCAACACCGACTCCCCGGCCTACAACCACCACCAGTCAGACCTTAAATGGTGACAGCGGGGGTGGCACGGGGGGTGGCGGCACAGGTATTGGCGGTGGGGGCGGTAATGCATCGACCGGCCCCAACAACACGTCCGGTGGCAAAACAGGCAATGGCCTTCCACCGCTGGCATTGATCATTCCCTTCTTCATCGTGCTGGTGATGCTTGCCGGTGGTATCGTCGTGTATCTGGCCTATAAGCAGTACAAACAGCGTAACAAGCCAGGTACGCTGGCTCCGCCAGTAGCAGGCTCTGCCACACCATTGCCACCATATACATCAGCGTCCGCCTGGACGCCCTTTGGCAACCTGCAAGATGGCAATATGGCAAACAATGCATCCTCGCCGTTCTCCGGCGTTGGCGATGTCGGTCAACCTTCCATGCCCGGCATGCTGAATCCCGGCGACAATGCCGCTTATGGGCCGTTCAGCATGAATGGCATACAGGGAATGCCACCAGATCCGCAATATGGAGCTTATGATGCACCTACGATAGCCGCCAGCACAAATATGCTCCAGAACAACTATACCGAGCCGGTGCCGACCGAAGCCATGACGCCCCCCGTTACTGCTAATAGTGGCAGTAGTGGTAGCAATCTCACTGATCCACTGATGGATGCCATTATCCGCCAGGCGCAAATGGGTCTCTTCTTCTTACAGGGAAAAGAGGCAGAACCAGGAACTGATCCAGGTGATTAGGTGAGATGGTATATGACGAAATCTGAGAGGCAGAGCCTGATGCCCAGGCTCTGCCTCTCAAGCTTTTATTTTCGGCGCAGCCACACGCTGATACCATAACTGGCGGCGACAACCAGGCCGAAGATGAGCGCGAAGAGACCGAGATTGCGCCCCATGCTCTCCCTCTTCCGACTCAATATGGTTGATGACGGCGTGCTACCAGTCGTGGAAACAGCTTCGGCAAGATGATCGAGTATCTGATTGTAGATGTTACGCACACCCAGCGGCGCGAAGAGGCGCTCGAAGAATCCTCCTATGCCGCGACCGCCTTCCCACTCGGTCGCCACCCGCACCAGCGTGCTTCGACCATCCTCTAACGGCGTAATCGACCAGGTAGTCACCAACGAGGAATTTGTATCATTCTCTGTAATCACCTGACCCTTGATCGGTTCCTTGACCTGCACATGATAGGGCCGCTCGCGCCGCGCTGCGTGCAGACGATAATTGACAACGGTGCCATCACCGCGCCCACCTTTCTCAACTTTGTAATCAATAAAATTGGGAGTGAGCAGGGCCGGTCGCTTTTCTTTATAGTCACTAATCGCTGTATAGACGTCCGACGGACTGGCGTTAATAATTTTTTCACTCTTGACATAAATATGGGACATAGCTACCTCTTTCTACTCAACAGTATCATTTCGTATTGTCTCATATCATACAATACCATAATAACACGAACGGGCATAGACGCTCTATGATCTTCTGCCACAATGTCTCGTACAGAACCTCTTAATAAAGCAGGCCCCCAACCTGCCAGCGTATGCAGTGCGGACGACGCAGGCAGGCCGGGGGCATCCGGGTATATGGGTATCAGGCTCCGTTGTAGAGCTTAGAAGAGAGCCTCGCCGGTATCAGTATCGAAGAGATGCATATTATCCTGTTCGACGAACAGCCTGATCTTTTGACCTTCAGAGGCTCGTGAATGTGGATCGAGTGTTGCAGTAACGTTCTTGCCACCGGCAGTGAGATAGACCTGAAGCTCGTTGCCCAGATTTTCTACCACGTCAACGGTTCCCTCAATGTACGAAGGATTATCACCCTCGTCGCGCACCAGAGTGGCATCCTCCAGATGCGAAGGGCGGATACCAAAGGTAAGGTTTCTACCCGCCGCAGCACGAGCGCGCTCAACATATAGCGGGGGTACGGTGACCTGACCTATGCCTTCCAGAATGATTCTGGTGTTGCCGTCTGCGCCCACAACCTTCGCGCCGGGGAAGAAGTTCATAGCCGGTGAGCCAATAAAACCAGCGACAAAGAGGTTTGCCGGATGGTCATACAACTCTTGCGGAGTGCCTAGCTGCTGGATAATGCCGGCATTGAGAACCGCGATACGGTCGCCCATCGTCATGGCCTCAACCTGGTCATGGGTCACGTAGATCACCGTCGTCTGAATGCGCTGATGCAGGCGGGTGATATTAGCACGTGTCTCCACGCGCAACTTGGCATCCAGGTTGGAGAGAGGCTCGTCCATCAAGAAGACCTGGGCCTCGCGCACGATGGCACGCCCCAGCGCCACGCGCTGACGCTGACCGCCGGAGAGTTCTTTTGGCTTACGCTTGAGAAGTTGCTCCAGCCCAAGGATAGCCGCAGCTTCTTCCACGCGCCGCTTGATCTCGTTCTTGGGGAAATGACGCAATTTCAAACCAAAGGCCATGTTGTCGAAGACCGACATGTGGGGATAGAGAGCGTAGTTCTGGAAGACCATCGCAATGTCGCGATCTTTGGGGTCTACGCCATTGACCAGGCGATCACCAATGTAAATCTCGCCTTCGCTCGGCTCTTCCAGACCTGCAACCATGCGCAGGCAGGTGCTTTTGCCACAACCAGAGGGACCGACGAGTACCAGGAACTCTTTGTCCTTAATGTCAATACTGACATCATGGACAACCTCAACCTTGCCAAAACGCTTGTAGACGTGTTCGAACTGTACACGAGCCATGAAGATATACTCCTCTTCGCCTTTCACTACGATGACAGGCGCATACACACGTGGAAGCACATCGTTCCACGGGGACACACAATGTCTGTCTATCGCTCCTGTCATCCTTCTACCATGAAGAATGGGCTATCGCTTGGTGTCTGCATTGCACCTGCCGCTCGCCAGGCAGATGGGAGCCAACGAGACCTCTTCACGTCCAGCATCGTCGCTTCCAATACTTGAATAGTCAACGAGGCGACGCTAGGATTAAGTATACCATAGAAAATGTAAAAATTGTAGCGTTTCCCAGGCCAAGAAATCAGGTGGGCGAGGGAGATGAGGAGCCGATTTGTGGGCGAGCGCGAGACCGCATCCACAATCTACCAATGTTACAACAAAACTATAACATTGTTAGAACATTGTGAAAATTTTGTGAAAAAGCCCGACAAAGAGAAAAATGGGCTAAAAACACTGGACAACTCTGCACATTTTCAGGCATACTATGCTTGAGTATACAATGGTTTGTTGTAACAAATTACAAACATTGTATCAACATAGTGTGTTCACACTTTTATACGCGGTTCTCATCCAGCAACCTATCACAAGGTACCGCATAGCCACATGAAAGGGGAGGGCAACAATGTTAGGAGCGAACGAGCAACGTAGCGAGGTAGCTCGTCTGCTGGCACAAATCAACGCCGAATATGAAGCGGCCCAGCGTGGTCTTTCAGGCATTGCCTTTGGTACTGCGCGCCATGCCTTCATTACCGCCCGTATGGAGAATTTGAGCCGGTTACACACGCAATTGCAATCCATCGTCGGGGATGCTGCCATTGCGATGATCGCTGAAGAGTTAAATGATTGTAAAGTTTAAGAGAAGAACACAAAATGCCACCCCACCCGTGATAATCACAGATGGGGTGGCATTTTGTACCCCAATGCAAAAGAGGCACTTTATATAGCACAACATTGAAGTTCTTCGGCAGGCTCTGGCAACGCAATTGATATGTCTTGATAGGTGCGAGTGGGAATGTGAGGATTCCAGATGCCAGAAACAACATACTCCGTCTCTTCGCTCACGAAGTCCTCTTGCTCTAGCACATTCTGCTTTTCATCCAGGAAACACTGCAACCAGGCGCGCACATCGGCATCACTGAGATAAGGCGCGCCTTCACATACAAACCACTCCGCGATTCCTTGTAAATAGGTACGGAAAGCAGGTGTGAGCGGGTAACGACGCACGATCTTGTAGGTTCTCTCCTGCACCTGCTCAAAACCAGCAGCACGCAGGTACCAGGCCAGTTTAGAACCTACCCAGCTATCCTCAAAGCTCAACCCATGCTCAACACGCTCCTGCTCCCAGCGCTCCCGTGCCTGCAACACCCGCGCCTGCAAGCCAGCATCAATAGCAGAGAAGCGTAACGTACCGAAATCGATGTCCTTCACAATCAGTTGTCCACCCCGCTTAAGATACGGCCCCATGCTGGCGAACGTTTTAACCGGATCAGGCAAATATTGACTAACGTTTGCACTAAAAATGACATCAGCCTGACATGGTTGTATAGGCAACTGCTCCATCGTGCCGAGCTTATACTGCACGATGCAGCGATACCATGCATCGGCGCTGCGCCGTTGGGCCGTCACCAGGGCCTCCGCTGAAATATCGACGCCGAGAATGCGGCCAGAGGGGCCAATCGCCTCGGCCAGTAAGGGTGTCCAGAGGCCAGGTCCACAGCCGGCGTCTACGATAAAACATCCTGTGGGCAGGTGCATGTCGCGGATCATCTGTCTCCGTTCGACGACTTTACTCTCATGGTGAGTTTCCAACCATTCCACAGCGTTCAGGGGTAATCCATATTCATTTACATAAATGATACTATTCGCTGCCATTGCCCTTATCCTTCTGAGCAAAAGTAGTAAAACATAAGAGGGACATCTTTGTAACGTCCCTCCATAATGTTTTGTGACATATCTATGATACATGTATCTACCCGCAAAAGCAATATGTTAAGAACATTGTTAGTACTTTCTGCCATACAATGTATGAAATAGTTGTAGGCAGTATCAGGCACTCTGCTGAGCAAGCGGAGCGAATGTAAGGCATCGCCCCTACCCTGGACAAGAGGCACCATGCCCTGCACGCGCCCCGCTCGCTCTCAAAATTGATGCATCAACGGGTTTGTGGTTGGTTGTGTCTTTTATTTAAATGTTGTATGCTGTTTTAGAGCGCAATTTCATACCAGACTTGCAACCAGCTTGTTATTTACAATTATTTCAGCATCTATGTATCTATGTTTAACAAACAACTTACGCAATTGCGATGTGCGCAGGAAGGATTGGTATGCCAATGATGGCTGCAAGCAAGAGCAAAAGCGAGAGCAAGAAAACCGATGAACAACCGGTCTCGACCTTGCCGGATGATCACCTCTCGCTTTTTAGCCGCACCCTCCGACATATTTTACAACAGGATCGTCTGGAAACCAGCCGCCTGGCCCAAACACTGCAAGTGACGGAAAATACCATCTATCGCTGGCTCAACGGTCGCTCAGACCCCCGCCCCGCCAACCTGAGAGCTTTGCTGGATGCACTACCGGAACATCGCAGCGAACTAGGTAAGGCCATTCGCCAGACATTCCCTGGCATGTTGGACGAACCGCTGGAGCAGAAACGCGAACTCAGTAAAGAAGTCTACCGGCAAATACTGAAGGCAATCGCAGAACTCTCCATTGACCAGGGGCAACTCAGGTCGCTTGTACAACAACTTTTCAATGACATGGCGCAGATCTTAGACCCACAGATGCGAGGACTCGTTCTCACCTACGCCACCGTCATGCCTCCGCAGGCCGACGGCTATATCCACACTCTGCGTGAAGTTTTCACATGTGGCAGTCACCCCTGGCCCGCCCACTACGACGACAGGGTATTTCTCGGTCGCACCACACTGGCCGGTAACGCTGTGATGGATATGCGCTCCTACACCTGGCATGATCTGGACGAAGAGCGCGTTCTGGTTGAAGTCGATGACCACGAGCGCAGCGCTTGCGCCTGCCCGGTCACGCGCTTCGGGCAGATTGGGGGCGTACTCGTTATCTCCAGCACAATACCGGAACTGTTTAGTGAAGCCGAGAGTTGCTCTATCGTGGAAGAAGCCGCACACCTGCTCGCCATGACGCTCCGCGAGAGCGACCTCTACGCCTCCTCCTTGCTACGCCTCGCCCCTATGCCCTCCTTAGGTTGGCAGCGCAAACGGATCAATAGCATACTGGTCGAACGCACCAACGCCTGCATGCGCACCTTCGGCCTCTCTCTGCACGACGCGGAACTGCGGGTCGTTCAGGAAATGGAACGAGAATTTGAAGAGGAAGGACAGCTTCAGATAAAGCAGCATCAGGTATCATCACCGGCCTGAATAGGGGGACAAGAACTCTTTGGTAGGAACGGCATCGACGTTCCTACCAAAAAGCAGATAGAAGTTTTTTAGTGTCAAGAAGATAGAGAAGGGATAGAGTATAGAGCGCGTGGCTAGTTCGCGGATTGAGCAACACGCAAGGTCGGCATCTCAACCTCGCGGTCTACACAGGCGCGCAGATCATCGCGGTAGAAACGCCAGGTGCTTCCTACTTTGTGCCCGGTCAACTGGCCGGACCACATTAACCGATACAGGGTCGAGCGGCTCACGCGCAAATATGTCATAGCTTCTTTAAATGTCAGTAAGGTTTCATCTTGAACCATCTGCACAACCATGATTTCTCTCCTCGGCTAAAATAATACATAAACGCCATACAACACAAGCGACCAGGATTATATCTTTCTTCCGCTTGATGTCTCTTTGCATATAATAACCAACGATGATACATGTTTTCGTTAAGGAACAGTTACGATCTGGTTAAGTTCAGTCTCCAATGGGTGTGATATTCATCACCGCCGATCTACCTCCGCTACAGAGATATCTTTACAGAGCCGATCAGCATCGCTTCACCACCGGTACGTCAGCAACTGGTCGAGAGCCTCCTCCTCGCAAGCTACCGGGAAGATAGTCATACCTGTAATTTCGGCAAGCTGATTGAGAGCCTGGATATCGCCTGGATTGGCCATTGCGACCGTCAGACGATTATGGTTGCGTCCCACAGGCACACAGCGTAGCGAGGAGGCCATTGCATAAGGGATAAGCTGCGTCAAGCGTTCAGGAAGCCGGGCGGGGAGATGCATAAACGGAGCCTGGGTTCCCCGTATACCCTGGGGTCTTCCTTCACTCTCTGTCTCTGGCAACCTGCATGGTTCCACAATGCGCTCAGCGGGCATGCTGAGCGCCGACTCCCTCTCTTCATCCAACCAGGATAGCACCTGTACAACCGGCATCAGCGAAAACTGGCTCACCAGGCGGCAGGCGCGCGTCAACATCTCCTCGCTCGCCTCCAGTGCAGAGTTACTCGTACAGAGACCGAACTCAATCGTGACCTCCCGCCGCAAGGGTGGTACCACCGTCTCCGCCTGTAACAGGCTGACACTGTGATAGATACGATCATGGATGCTTTCGATGCCCTTCTCATCTACATAGGGCAGGATGAGCGCTGCTGCAATGCCAGGTTGCACCAGAATGCGATCTCTGGCCCGAATAACCCGACGAACATTGGCTAGCACCTGGTCCAACAATCCAGGCGGCGCGTGAAAGCGTTGCCGCTGTGCCGATATAGTACCAGTGATTGAAACAGGTGTCTGCTCCCATTGCGTTACATGGATTAAAAGCAAACTCAATGGATAGCTCATCGGCAGGCTTCGCGCAATGGCTTCGTGCAGTTGCGCGGAAAAGGCCAGAGGGATAGGAACAGTCTCATTGTTTAGATGCGTTGCCATCCGGTTGTCGTCAGGGAAGAGCTGACAATCGCAGGGGAACATAAGATATTTTTCTTGAGCATTAACCTCCATCTGCTCTTTCCTCCATGCATCTTGCATATCATAACACGCGACACGGTACTGCTCTCTTTTCAACGCGGACGATGTATCGCTTGCTATCAGCCTGAACTATTACGCCACGAACACAGAAAGCAGGTCTTGATAGTGTAGGAAGTTGTGGCTTTTAGCTTCATTTATTTCTAACATTAGAGCATGAAGGGGGAAAATGAGCAGTTATAACGGTTGCAATACGGTTGAGAAGTGGCATTTCCGGTTAAGGATATTTGGAATATGTATGATGCCTACCGCATGATGCGGTGGGCATCATGTGTGGTCAAGGCTCCACAGTGAGCGGGGTAGCGAAGGTATAGCCGACGCCCGGCACCGTCATAATGAATTGTGGATTGTTCGAATCCGGCTCGATCTTCTGACGCAGATGGCGAATGTGGGTCTTTACCAATCCCGAATCGCCCGCCTCATCATAGCCCCACACGCGCTCAATAATCATATCCGTCGTTAGAACCTGACCAGTGTGGGTAATCAGCAGGTGCAACAGGCGACTCTCGGTGGGAGTCAGGCGCACCTTAACGTTATCGCGTGTGACTTCGTGGCGCATCGCATCCAGCGTCACAGGGCCAACTGTCACCGTCGAGGTGTTGCTGGTGCCACGGGTATTTGAAGCACGGCGCATAATAGCTTTGATGCGCGCCATTAACTGGCGTGGGCTAAAGGGCTTGCGCAAATAGTCATCGGCCCCCATTTCCAGGCCACGAATCTCATCGTCTTCGTGGTCACGGGCCGTGAGAATGAGAACCATTGAGTTTGTCTCACTCCTCATCTGGCGGCAGACCTCAAAGCCATCCAATTTAGGCATCTGCAAATCAAGGATCACGAGGTCTGGAAGGGTTTCACGCCAACGCTTGATTGCTTGTTCCCCATCAAACGCTCGTACCACGTCGTAGCCGTGGCCCTTGAGAAAATAGCTCAGTAAATCTACCATGTCGCGGTCATCATCCGCCACCATGATTTTCACTCGTGGTTCCTCCTACAGACCTGTACTATAGCATACAAGTATGTGCCTATGTGTATCTATGCGTTGCATGCAATGATTTTTCACGTCATCCTCATCTGTAGTAACGCGATGAGCTATGAGTGGTAACATCATGATACAATTTGGGTCATAAGCAGGCACTCCACCTGTACTACTTCACTATCGGCAGATAGCCATGTATTTCTCAGGTTATTATAACCCTGGGAAGCGCATGGCGACTACTTTATCAGCACGAGGTATGACTTATGGAACGAGAAACATTGCTCGCGCTCGCGCGCGAGGCTGCGCACCGCGCTCATTGTCCCTACTCCCACTTCCGCGTCGGCGCGGCCCTCCTCGCCGACGGCAAACTCTTCACCGGCGTCAACATTGAAATTTCCAGCTATGGCCTGACCCTCTGTGCGGAACGTGCGGCACTGGCGGCTGCGCTCTCCGCCGGTGCCACCTCCATCACACACTTAGCGGTCGCCTGCATCGATACTCCACACGATGCACCGTTGAGCGTGCGCACTCCCTGTGGTGCCTGCCGTCAGTGGATTGCCGATCTTGCTCCCCATGCCACTATCTTTATCGATGGCTCCGAACAAGACTTTTCTATCGCTGATTTACTTCCGCACGCATTTAGCCTCTAAAACCCTTGACAGAACTGCATTGCTTGTGTACGCTATGATTCCTAACACTTTTATCTGTAGCGCGTCCTCATACAGCGATGCAGTTCCCGTAGAGGTGCCTGTGTTACCATCATCTTCTCCGACATGCTTTTAACCTGTATAGTGATCTCGATATAGAATAGACTCGTCTCATATCTGGTAGTGCGTTTCCAACATATCGCGGATCTTATCTGGGAAGGAGCATTGCATGGTCTCTCACTTTACCCTCGGCGTCGAGCAAGAATTTCAATTAGTCGATCTACAAACGGGTCAGCTTACTTCGCGCATCCATCCATTACTCGATAAGGGTCGGCCTTTGCTCGGCGACCATATTAAGCCGGAGATGCTGCAATCCGTTATTGAGATTATTACTCATGTATGTTCTAATATCAGCGAGCTACGCGCCGATCTCACGCGCTTGACCGAATCCGTTGCGCGGCTGGCGGCAGCTGAAGGCGTGGCCCTTGTCAGTGCAGGCACACACCCTATGTCGCTCTGGCAGGATCAGCAGCGTACTATTAATGATCGTTACGCGGAACTGGAAGAAGAGTATCAGGATGTAGGACGCTCTATTCTGATCTTTGCCGCTCACATCCATGTGGGGCTTGAGCACCGCGAGGCTACCATTCCGCTAATGAATCAGCTTCGCACCTGGATTCCCCACCTGCTGGCAATCTCCGCCAACTCTCCCTTCTGGAACGGGCGTAACACCGGTCTGAAATCCTACCGCGCCATTGTCTGGCGTCGGTTTCCTCGTTCCGGTCTTCCGCCCACATTCTCATCCGCTTATGAATTTGACGATTATGTACAAACACTGATTCATACTGGCTGCATAGACAACGGGAAACGCATCTGGTGGGATATTCGCCCACATCCCTTCTTCAATACGATTGAGTTCCGTGTTTGTGATATGCCTCCCACGCTTGAAGATACGCTCGCTATTGCCGCCTTCTGTCAGGCATTGGTGGCTAAACTCTCATGGATGCACAAACACAATCTCAGTATGCCTGTTATTCCCAGTCACTTTATTGAAGAGAACAAGTGGCTCGCCGCACGCCATGGTCTGGACGCTCGCATTGTTGATTTTGTGCAAAATCGCACGATCAGCATCCGTGACTCAATCAGCGCTACACTGGATTTCATAGATGATGTGGTTGATGACCTGGGCTGTCGCCGTGAGATCGACTATCTGCGCTCCTTCCTCGCCGACCCACGAGGAACAGGCGCGGATCGTCAACTGGCGGTCTATAAAGCCACTGGCAGTCAACTGGCCGTCGTCCGTTATCTGATCGAGCAGACGATGCAAGGACTTGCGTCCCCCGCCACACTCACGGACTATACGCAGACGATACGATAGCAGACATTGTTGTTTAATAATAGAATCCCGCTCTATCGTCAGGAGAGCGATAGAGCGGGATTTCATCGCAGGGTGGCAAGGTAGCTGCTCTACCCTTGTTGCTGTTGCTGCAATCTCCACTGCTGCTGCGCTTGTTGAAGACCCAGAAGTTCCTGTTCAAGCTGCATGATCTGTTGCTGCAATTGCTGACGCTGCTGTTGCGGACCAAGCAGGCGCATATCTTCAAAAAATTTATAGCCCAGTTTGAGCAGGCCCGGCGGCACAAAGGGGGCCGTTTCATAGTAGCCCAGGCGCGTTGATGACATCTGTTGATTGACCTGACGTAAGTAAAGTTTGAGTTGCTTGATTTGCAAACGCAGTTCAGCAATGCGTTCCCGATAAGGGTCTTGCGCCTTCGCGCGTCCTCCACTACCGCTACGCCCCTGGCTTGCTCGCCGCCGCATTGCTCCATCTCCCCCCTGTGATACAGGCGGTGCTGATGGCATCACAGACGCGCGTGGGTATGACTCATGCGTCACGCCACCAGGGATCGTGAGTGACGCCCCACAATTCTGACAAAAATGGGCACCATCCGGTACCTTCGTGCCGCAACTTGCACAAAACATAGGTCTCTCCTCCAGGCTGAAATGCTCGCAACACCAGACTTAAGGGAGCGCGAGTGACGAATGAATTTATCTGTTACACCTGTTTGATGCGCGCTTCGAGGGTGCTCACCTGCTCTTTGAGCCACCGATTCTCCTCACGTATATCGTCCAGGTCTTTGCGCAGATTTTTGATCTGCTCATCGTCCTTGCCACCCTGACGCAAGACGTGGGCCGCGACGCGCATGCGACGCCGCACTAACGAGTCCAGTTCACGCCGGGCCGCGTTCTCCAGGGCATCAATTGCACGGCGCTCGCCAAACTCCATCAGAGCCATTGCGGCGATGCCACGTATCGGTGGCCAGGGGTCATGCTCCAGAGCGTAGATGAGCGCGGTCACGGCGCGCTGGCGGGACGCTTCGCTGTACTGGCTGCGCTTCTGTGCCAGCGTAAGTAAGCCAGAAACCGCCGCTGAGCGCAGGGTAGGGTAGTTGGCAGGGTTATTCATATAGAGTGCCATTGTGTCCACTACACGCTCATCCTCGGTCGCGGCCAGACCGGCGAAGATACCCTGTTGCACAGTATACAGCCAGGATGGGCGCGCCAGAAGTTCCGTGAGGAACTCGACATTACCGGTGCGCGTCTGGCCCAACCCGCGCGCGGCAGCGGACTCGACGAGATAACTGACATCGCCCTTTGCCAGCAGGCCGCGCAAGACCTCAGCCGAGCGCTGCGCCAATCCCTCCTGCTGCGGTGCGCTGAACTTGCCGAGCGTCGAGGCAATAGTCGCGCGTACCCGCGAATGGGTGGTTGCATCCAGCGTTTGCAGCGCGGTGATCAACGCCTCCTGTGCCTTCGCGTTGCCCCGCTTGCCCAATGCCCCCACTGCCGTCGAGCGCACGCCCCAGAAGGCATCGTTGTTGAGTGCAGCGACGAGCGCGTTAAAACTTTCCTCGTCATCCCGCTCGCCTAGCGCCTCCGCCGCCTCAATGCGCCCCAACACATCGGGATCGTTAGCAAGCTGATAACAGAGCATCTTCGTCGAGCGCTCGAACTTCAGTGTCTTGAGCAGCCAGCCATCGGGGTCAATGCGTACCATCAACGGCTCACGCTCTAACGGCAGATAGAAGCTCTGCTCTACCTGACCATCCTCGCCAAGCATGACCCGCATAGAGACTGTGCGAGTTTGTCCGGCCTGCGCATCATCCGCGACGGGAATGGTGAAGGCAATGTCCAGAGGCGTCAGGAAACACGGCGTCAGATCATCGACGGTCTGCGTCTGCTTAATCTTGACCTTCGCCATCTTTTGCTCGCTCTCCCAGGAGTAGTTGACCTCCAGTTCGGGATGACCACCACTGTGTACCCACTGCTGGAAGAAGCGCGCCAGACTGCGACCCGTGATATCTTCTAACGTGCGTTCAAGATCAGCCGTGATGACCTCTCTGGTACGATACCGTTGCAGATAGGCATGAATGCCGCGCCGGAAACTCGCCTCGCCGAGCTGATGGCGCAGCATGTGCAGCACCCAGGCACCTTTGTTATACAGGTGCCGATCAAATAGCTCAAAGCCGTCATCATAGTAAACATGATAGACTATCGGGCGACGATAATGGCTATCCTCTTGCAAATAGCCGCTCTTCTCTTGCAGCATAGCGTACTTGAACTCATCGGTACCACGATCATGCTCGCCCCACAACTGCTCGAAGTAAGTGGCAAAGCCCTCATTGAGCCAGCCGTTTGACCAATCGCGGCAGGTCACGAGGTCGCCGAACCACTGATGGGCCAGCTCGTGGGCCACCACCGGCACCAGTTCGATGTCAAGCGAGGCGCGCTGATCAGGCAACAACGTAAAACTATGTGTGGTGGCTGTGGTATGCTCCATCGCACCGGTGTATAGCTCCACCACCGTCTGGGCATATTTGTCATAGGGATATTCGACACCGGTAAATTCGGAGAAGAAGCGCATCATCGCGGGCGTCTTGCCCATCAGTAACCTGGCATGCTCCTTGCGATCCGGGCGCACATAATACGTGACCGGCTTGCCGTTATAACTATCTTCGATAACGGCAAAATCACCAACCACCAGCGAGATCAGGTAGGCCGCATGGGGCACGTCATGCCGCCAGTGATGCGTTCTGGTCGCGCCATGATCCGTCACATTGAGCAGGTTGCCATTAGAGACGGTCAGGAACTGCGACGGCACGGTGACGATGATCTCGGTGGTAGCGCGATCATTAGGCGCGTCATGACAGGGAAACCAGTGGCTATGGTATTGTGGCTGCCCGAAAGTCCACGCCTGCACCGGACGTTGCGGGTCTTCGGGCGCGGGCTTGATAAAATGCAAACCAGTGCGAGGTTTCGCGTGATAGGTGACAGCGACAGTAAATGTCTCACCATGCTGATAGGAACGATCTAACGTGACAATCAGCTTTTTGTCGGTAGTGGTATAGTCCAGCTTCTTGCCGTCATCCAGCGCTACATTCTCGATATGTAGTTCAACGGCATCGAACGCAATAGTTTTCACCTCTTCATAGAGAGCCGAGCAGGTGGTATAGACCGTACCACTGATCGTCTCCTGCTCAAAGTCGAGCGCGATAACCAGCTTCACGTGGCGAACATCGACGGGCCGGTCGGGCGCATAGTGCAAACGATCATCAGGCAATTCAAAGGAACGAGCTTTGGGAGTAGGAAGAGTTGTATGAGTATTGAGAAATAGCAGACTATAGCTATCTCCTACATTAATGTGTTGAGTACGAGTGCAATAAGCCAAAACACATCCTCCTGGTTCTCTGTAACTTTGCCAGACAACAATTGAATAAGAACACCCCCTATGATATACTATACCCATCAAAATAGCCATTAAGGCAGGGAGAAAAACCGATGCCCACTATTGAGGAGCGATTGCAAGCCATTGAGCGAGAACATGCTGAACTCAAGAAGACGCTAGAGCTACAGACTATTGCAATAGGAGCGCTAGTTAACAAGACCACATTAGAAAGACTAAAAGAGCAATACGACAAACTATTTGATACCCTCATAGCCCACGACCACTTTACCAATCAGCAACTTGCAGAGCTAAGAGGACAACTACTTGAGCAAGATGGTAAAATCGTCGGGCTGCAAACCGAGATGCGCCAACGGTTCGCCGCCATTGAAACCGAGATGCGCCAACGGTTCGCCTCCATCGAAACCGAGATGCGCCAACGGTTCGACGAACATGACCGCCATTTTATCGCCATCGAAACCGAGATGCGCCAACGGTTTACCAACATCGAAACAGCCTTAGCCCAGCTCCTTGCCCGTCTCCCCGAAAAGCCCTGATCGACATATGCCCGTCTATCCAAACCTGGAAGAGTACTACCAGTTAGCAGGGTCGCCGCGAGGTAAGGCAACCCTGCTTGCCCTATTTGATGACTTGATGTAACATAGGCAAGCCCCCTATGATCAACTGCTCCCTAATCTCTGCGGTCAGCGTTTTGCTCGCCATTATCAGGCCGCCCGCCAATTACTCTGATCGGCGTGGTATACTCAACGTGTAAGCAACCTCACCTCTATGAAATACGCATGAACCCCCACCACAAGCCACGTGACGACTACCCTCTCTACGAGCAAACTCCACTTGATAGCCAATTTGACGGCAATCTCACGCGCTCCCCCCGTTTTTCTGTTCATCTGCGTTCAACTTTTCCTCTTCGGAAACCCGCTCTTTCCCTAACGAAGACCGCTCATCCTGGGGCAATTGTTGCGTTTCCTCTTCCGCTGAGAAGAAGTCTAGTACCGTATTCATCACCTGCATGGACTCTGCTTGCAAGGAAGGAATCAGGTGAGAATAGGTGTCCAGGGTCATGCTAATCGTACTATGCCCTAAGAGTTCCTGTACCACTTTAGGATGTACCCCGTGAATGAGCAAGATGGTCGCTGCGCTATGCCGCAGATCATGAAAATGTATTCTGGGTAGACCTGCCTGATCAAGAAGTTTGTAAAAATGTTTTCTCACCCGTTCAGGCTCTAAGAGGTTGCCTTGCCTATCACAAAAAACCAGGCCGCGTTCTTGCCACGCATCGCCAGCTTCCAGGCGTGCTAGCTCTTGCTTTGCTTGCAACCACTTCAAGGCCACCACAACTACGCCTGGAAGCATAATCTTTCGGCGACTTGTACGTGTCTTTGGCTCCCTCTCGACTAATCCATACTTTCCAACACGGCTGACCGTTCGTTGCACAACTAATATTCCACGCCCTAAGTCAATATCGGCCCATCGCAAGGCCAACAATTCACCAAACCGCATCCCTGTGGCAACTGCCAGTAAGATAATCTCTTCCAGAAAGTGTCCTTTTGCCACGGTGAGAAGCTGTTCAACTTGCTTTTCTGTCAGCGGTGTTACTTCATGTCGTTCAATACGTGGAAGCGTCACCAGGCTCGCTTCGTTACGTGCAACCAGGTTCCATTTCACTGCATTCGCTAACCCCTGGCGTAGCACTTTATGTGCACTCATAATCGTCTGAGAGCTATACCCCTCTTTCAACAAATGTGCATACAGCTCCTGAATGTGCTGTGCTTTAAGTTTCTGTAGAGTGAAGTGCCCAAGTGCAGGTAAAATGTGTTTGTAAAGTGCCGTTTTGTATGCGTGGTAGGTCGAGAGGCGGATGGTAGGTTTCTTCACTTCATCGAGCCACCTGGGGAAATAGTCGCTGACTTTCTGCTGGGGTCCCGTCACCAATGTTCCCTGTTTTTTCTCGTTGAGGGCAATACGCAGTTTTTCTGCCACCTCTTTGCGCGTCTTGCCATAGAATGTTTTCCGTTCGCCGTTTTCCAATCTGAGCGAGGCCGCATAGCGTCCATCTTTGCGCTGATAGATCGACCCCTCACCATAGCGACGACGCGATGTTTTCACTTTAGAGGGAGTATCAGGTACCTCTGCCTCAGCAGAGATGCTCTCTTTGCCCTGTTTGCCTTGCTTACGCTTGCCCTGGTGAGGGTCTGTTTGTCCTTGCGACAGTACTAGAGGCTGTGAATCCTGCGTGCCTGCCATGTGCTGATCGGGGGTCTCCCGTGCATCATCCTGGTCAAAGGTAGCATCGTGTGTCATGGGCTACTCCTCTCATGTGCATCATCCTTGTAGGGGATAGTTCTATGATACGGCGGATAGAAGCTTTACCGGCGTATATAGGAAAATTAGCAAGGATGGTAGTCCGGTTGAAAATAGCGGGTAGTTCTAAAACGTGCTACGATGGACGAGAAAGCCTCTTACCAGTCTGAGGGGTAATATACTATACCTCACCCTGATGAAGAGGCTTTCTCAGGCACTTTTATGAGATTTCCATGAAGGCCAGGAGGGTGGAAGCTGACGCTTCCTTCCCTCCATACCCATGCAAACGGTTTACGCCGTTTCTGCATGATCGTTCTAGCCTTCCCTGGTCGCTACCGGCCTATGAAGCTTGCTCGTGCTGTTCAATCCACTTAGCAAGCGCGACCGCCGAGATACGTGTTGCACTGCCCACTTTGATGGTGGGTAAGTCGCCATTCTTGATGAGGTGATAGACCTTCGTGCGGCCTATGCTGAGGATGTGAGCCACATCAACGACGCTGAGTAACTGTGGAGGAACGACCGGTGCCATTGGTTGAACTGCTTGATCTTTACGCTTTTTCATATGTTTCTCCCTACATTAACAACTGATGATCGATCACAGGCAGCCCCACTCCCGCGACAGGAGCGAAGGGGCTTCTCCAACCGAAAGATGTTGTAATTCGCACGGCGAATAGTACCGACGTTGACCAACATAGCGCTGGTTATGGATGACTGCATAGCGATTACGCATCCGCTGAATATCGAGAGGAATGTCCGGGTCAATCAGGCCCTGGCCATGCGGGGTAAGGACTGGCTCACCCAATGCGAAAAGAGGTAAGCGATCCCCCACCTCACGTAGCACAAGCTCGTAGATAACCCGACGATGGCACTGCATATAGTTGGCGCACCCACAAAGCAGAATGAGCGTCCAACCTTTTTCTAACCCTCGGATAAGCCAGGGAATACCTTGCGCAGCATTAGCTAAGCAGATGCCTCGCTCAGGGACATCATAATGAACGTTACCTAGCCACATGCCGCGCCAGATGTAGCGTTTTCCCCAGTGTTGTTGTAGCCCCTGTTGGCTCCATGCCGTTGACCAATGACAGTGAGGAACCAGGCGCGTGTCAACAATCAGGGCGCGTGCATTCACGCTCATGACATCCTCAAGGATATTCCCCGCCTCTTTTGTGGCATACCCCAGCGTTGCCAGGGAGCCAGAGAGTAAATCACTCATCGTCTACGCCTCCATGTACTGTGTGCTACTTACCCGCTCTGTTGTTCACTCCGCCAGAGATCAACTGCGTGTTCAACAGCAGCAATGTACCCATTAGTGTCATTTTCTGTGGGCGGCGCATAACGCTGAAGGATAGCAGGAATGGTTGTCAGGCCCCAGGTATCGATGTAGAGGTTGCGGATGAGGCTATACCAGTCATGGTAGCCTGCTACCCAGGTGCGATAGGCTCTAAATCCATCGATGCACTGGTATCCCTGACTACACCGGATATTGCCTAATGCGTGCGTAACACGCGCGACTCCATACAGACCGAAAGAACTTTCGTGCTGAAAGATGGCAAGCGCGAAAATCGGGTCAATGCCGTACTGAATGCCCAGACGGTACAACGCCGCTCCGGTGCCACACGCAGGGCTGTGGGCCTGACAGAGCACAGCGTCAATGAATGCTGCGGAAACAGTTGGTTTTCCTCGCACATCATAGGTCCCCGAAGCTTGTTCCGGGGATGTTTGAGCAAGACGACGTGACGTGACTCCGCTTCCTTGCCCTTGAGAGGCGGCCTTTGTCGTGAGAGACGTATGTGGAGCCGAGGCAAGGTAGACAGCTACGAGCGCTAGCACAAAGCACGCTCCTCCTACCAGGCGTTTCATAGTGAACTCCCTCTTGGTAGCGTAGAGAGAGTCTCCAGCGTCATCCACGTGATATACTAGATGCATGTGGAGGAACTCCCTCTACAGACGCTAGACCCTGCTCGTCTGGACAACTGTCAGGGTCTAGCGATTCACTCTTCAACGACGTTTTTGTACGTACAGGTTTTTTGTCAGGCTACGCCAGAGAGGTACGTTCCTGTGCGTATCCCTTCATATATTGTCTAAAGGGCTATAAATTTTCTCAACGTTGCGGATACTGGTTCCAGAGCTGACCATCAAGCAAACGCCCGCCCGCCTTTGCTGTGCGTCCCCCCCATTGCTTGAAAAAAAAGGGGATATGGGCAGCAAGGCAGCGATCACGGAGGTCTCTCACCCATTCCGGCTGACAGGGACGGGCATCAGGGCCGCTCTCACCGCCAACAATCAGCCAGTGGATGCCCTCTAACTTGAGCGATGGTAAAGGCTCAAGCAGTGGTTCACAGGAAAGGAATCTGACAGATGCCGGTACCTCTCGCAAGGCATCAGCACGCGGAGTTAAATCATCCGTTTCGATACTGACCCCCATCCACACATTCTCAGGCCAGGGAAGCGCCGGAGCCAGCCGACGGAGCCGCCCCACACGTTTTGTTAGCACCTGAAAGGTGTGCCAGGAAGCACGGCTCATCACATCAAAGACGGCTTTGATGTAGTCGTCCGGTACCTGACTATGGAATAAGTCTGACATAGAGTTTACAAAGAAGACCGTCGGTTTCTTGATGCGTAAGGGCCGCTCTAGCCGTGCTGGTAAGAGTTGGATGACGGAAAAGGGCTGCGCATATTGAACAGGCATGGGTCGCCCGTCGGCAAATACGCCGCCGTTGCGCTGATAGAGGGCATGGCGCTTATCGTGTAAGCTGAACGCATAGCAATGTTTGCATCCGCTTGTCACTTTCGTGCAGCCACTTAAAGGGTTCCAGGTTGCTTGTGTCCATTCAATAGCGGATTGACCGCTCATAGAGCGCTCCTTTCCAGAAAAACAGGGCTGCACAAAACAGCCCTAGAACACGAAGGAAAGTTGTCGAGGCCGTGTGAGCCATTGTGGTTCATCCTGGGGATAGTGCCGCGTAGATCGAAAGTTGCTCAACCAGAGTCGTACTTGCCGCACATGTTCAGCCCGGTGAATACCGAGAGCGTCCTGAATAAAAACAGGAGACCCATCATATCCTCTGACAGGTCTCCTGATCCCGCTCTCCTCATTGACTCGACGGTACGTGCGATCTCTCCATTCTGCGTACCCCCACCGGCCCTGCGCTGGTCGCACAGAAGGCCCTATGCTATCAGTGGAAAGCTGGATATTCCACTGATCGCAAAGCCAGAGCAGTTCAGCCAGAGCAGGCGCATAGCACACGCCCCAGATATGGACGCGCTTCACCCGTTCACGGCCCAGGAAGGGCAGAAGCGTATACACTGTTTCTCGAAACACGGGCATCATCTGCGCCGGTTGTTTTCCCGTAATGCAGAACCCTCCTAACCCGAACAGGTCTCCATCCTGAAAGTAGGGAAGGATACGTTCAGCACACCGGAGATATTGCCGCGCAGAAACGCCTTGAGCTGAGAGAACGCATGCTACCCCATTGCGATGTTCGTGTAAGTAGCGAGCGGCTTGTATGGTTTGTTCAACCGCTTCTTCTGCCTGGTTCTCACTCCAACGACGCTTCACTCGCCCATATACACCATGCTCGTCTTCCGGCCACATTTCATCGATCAACACATCGTAGCTCGCACGGCCTTCCAACTGGCCTGCATACCCAAACTGTTCAGCATGACGTTCTTGACGCTGCAAGGCTTCCTTGAAGGTCAAGCGTTGCCCTGGCCCGTCTGAAAACGCTCCACTATCTTGTAATACCAGTGTTGTATCAGGTACCACAACCCGATTGACCTGTTTGGTCTCTGTGCTATTCCCATACACTGGCGACACACATGCATACGCACCAGGGGCAACAGGATGATGATTCCATTGTCGTTCACCGATGCCACAGTAGAAGCGAATAGCTTCATCCATCATTATGAGCTGCCTCCTTCCCATCCAGTTGCCTTCTCATACGTTGCCGCCCAGAGTACGTGTTGTGTTACTCTGGGCGGTAATGCTTCCTACAAAGGGTTCATTGTGCATCCTACAGGGCTTGCTTGTGTTCGTAGTAGCGCCTCAACCCTTCCCTGATCTTGTTGCCAATCTCACGACGTTCAGCATCCGTCAAGAAGGCAAGTGGGCGACCACGATAGCGTTTCTCCTGGAGTCTCCTCACTTCCTGTTTGAGTCGTCGCCGTGTCCGCGCAGGAAACTCTTTTCTCTCGATAAATGCCAGGGCTTCTTTGTTGCCAGCAGCTAGCGCCCCGATCAGGATATGATGTCCAAACTGTGTGCGCCGGATGCGGTCAAAGTCGGGCGAGGTGATCGCTACAGCCGTTTCGCGGGCGCTATAGCGTGTATTCGTACTTGTCTCCCATACCGGCAGATGTAAGTAGCTATCATGGAGTCCACAAATGACCAGGCTAAATTCCGTATGGTCTGAAAGATGATAATGGTAGTAGTCGCTACTTCGCGCTAACACAACTGCGTGCCTTGCTCGTGTGAGAAAAGGCGGCGCTTTATCCGGCGTCAACCTCTGCCCATAAAAGTCTTCGCACTCACTGGCATGTTCTAAGAGGATGCGCATCATGTCATGTGTTTCTTCCGGCGACTTGCACCGTATCACAGCAATGCTGTTGTTCGTCATGCTATGAGGCACAAGGGCATAGCAGGCGTTGATATGCTGGCAATAGAGCGCAGCCCAGGTTTTCGCGCGTGTGTAGGTGCTATATGGTCGCTCAGGCATGACTTACACGTCCTCTTCTTCGATTCTGGTGATCTGGCCTGACGGTGGCAGTTGCTTCATCGCTCCCATGAACCCTTGCATCGTGCCAAGAAGCTTTTCGCGCTGGTCATCCGGCAAGGTCGGATCAAACAAGGCTCGCATCATATTGTTGGCGAGCGTGGTAAACATCGTCGCTTGCTCTTGCTGGTTCTTCAGCGTTTCGATTTGGGCCTTATTTTGCAGTCGCTCAACCTTCAGGTGTGTTTGCAGCTTTTCGTCTTTGATGATCGCCTCCGTATGCGCGGCTCGTATCGCAAGAATACCATCATTGATAATGTCGATCTCCTTGCGCTTCTGAGCGAGGAACGCTTCAGAAGCTTTTGCCCGCTTCTCTCGTTCCTCAAGGGCCTGCTCATCGTCGGTTGGCTTTTCCTCGTGCGCAAAGGCCGTATAGCCGTCGGCAACCAGCGTAAACACCGCGCGTAAGAGAGCGAATATCCAGACACCCCATAGACCGATGCCGTCCGGCTTGGTTTGGGCGGCGATGAAGATGACTTGTGTTGCACACACCCCAAAGGCCAGAGCAACCCAGAAGTGGAATTGACGCTTGAGCTTTTTCTTGTCTCGCTCAGTAGGCCCTCCATCGCGTTTCTCTGCTCGGTTGCGCATGGTAGCGGCCTTGTAGGAGACCGCTAAAAATGTCCCTTCCAGGACAAGCGCAACGGCAACGATAGAGAGGCCCGCAAGAATGTCCTGGACACGCTGACGCAACCACAGAACGAGGAAGACCTCCCCGATGGTACCGAGCAGCAGAACAAGTGGCCCGACCAGTGACCAGACCTCGCTGTAGTCTTCCATGAAACGTATTGTGCGCGTCCAACCGAACTGTATCCGTGCCAGTTCCTGGTCTACCTGCTGTACAAGCTCTTCCGGCTTGTAGTTGATGAGGTTTAACTCACCCTGTCCCTGATGCGTCAGAAGGGCAGAACGACGCCCTTCAGCCTGTTCAGGGGCCTTCCCCTGCTGGAGCTGCTCTTTGAGCAAGATGCCTCTTGCCTGTTGAAGAAAGGGACGTGCTGTCTCTACTGATAAACCAAGAGCAGTAGCAAGGTCATCGTCACTCGCATCAGGAGTAGTACGAAGCATATCTAATGCTGTAATCGTCTTCGGATGATACAGGTTCTGTGGGGAATGCCCAGATGCCCCAGGTTGGCGGCGCTTGAGCGGATTTTTTAACCCAAAGAGACCCATCTGTGTGACTCCTCAAGGGGGCTAAGCTAACATTCATACTCAGATTCCACATGAGAAATTGTGTTTGCCCTGACGGTTTAATCAGGTAATAGTCGGGTAATAGTCAGGTAAAAAACCGAGCGCGTAATCAGGGAAGATGACACGCCAAGCAGAGAGGTCGGTCATGATTTTTCGGCCTGAACTTCGACTCGTTTTTTCACACCGCTACGCTTTTTCTGAGAGAGGTGAGTATCGCTGCGTGGTACCTTGCGCATCTACTGTTCACGCCCCCTTCCATCGCAGCAATACTCACACTGGCAGCCAGGCCCAGGCAGGCGCTGACTCGACGATTGAGGGCACATTTACACGGTGCTGGTGGCATGAGCCGTGCCATTGCTCTTCTGCTTTTTGCGCTCTCTGCGGGTCTGACGGGCTGTCTGGAACTTTGTCGCCTGGCTGGAGCGCATTGCCTTTTTCGCCTCGGCGGCGGCATGGGCAGCGACAGCGCGCGTGCAAAGACGCCCGATGCCGCTAAAGATCACAGCGGCCTGCTCGGAGGTTTTCTCATGATCTTCAATGCGCTGTGCCATCTCATCAGCCGTTTTCTTAAACCACTCAATCTCTTCATCCAGAAAGGCCATAGGTGTTCACTCCTTGCATAGAGACTCGTAAGACGGTTCCATCAGCATGTGCAGCATGCTTATCTATATTTATCCAAAAGACTACAAAAATTGCTGAATTGCTCATGAGAACTATCAAACGATCCGATAAGATGTCTCAGGAAGGGGCGTTCTCTCAGAGGTAGCACGGTTAGCATGAAGCTCGCAATAGGCGTAGCCTTGCTCATCGTAGTACGCAACTTCGTTGCCACACATGATGCAGAAGCTCAGTAAATCATCGGAAGTTTGCAAGCCTCGTGCTATCCACATCCGCAGATTCATCCCATCCTGTAGCATCTGATTCGCATCCCCCCACAGGGGACGAAGCCGCCGCGCGTTAGCCAGTCGCTTCAACCACCATTGAGCAGCAACCCGTCCCTTTTCCTCCGCATCAAAGGCGACAAGTACTCGTTGCTGACAAGCAAGCATGGAGACCCAGCGTGGGGTATGACTTCCCTGCGTGGTCCCCGTCGCTACGACAGCTACCATGTCCCCACAGGTTTGCGCGACTGAGAGCGCATCGAATTCGCCTTCTGTCATGACCACTGCTGGCCGCTTGAGCGTGAGCGAGTCAGCCAGGTACAGCCCATTAGAGCCTCCGGCGATTTGCTTATAGCGTCCTTCACCTGATGCAACCCGTTCATCGCGGATGGTAAGCCTCCATATCTTGCGACGAAAAAACCAGGGAATCACAATACCCTGGTACAGTTTGACGACTTTTCCCCACTCTCTCGCCGAGCCGTAGGCTTCACGAGGATGATACCCAATGGAAGCCGCTTTGATCGTTTTCTCCGTCAGGCCCCGCCCTAACAGATAAGCTAAGGCCGCTTGCCCTTGCTGAGACCACAATATCCGTCGGCACAAGGAACAAAAGTTACTTGCGCCTTCCTGCCACTGCTGGGCAGGCTCATTCCAGCGTGGGCGCTCATCCAGTGCGTAAACCGGTACATGAACTTGCAAGGGGCGTCCATCGTTGGGTCTCCATCCTACCTCAGCCAGGGCTTCATATCTGGTATAGCCGCGCTTGAGTATCAGGTAATCAACCGCGCTTCCCTTACGGTCGCATTGACTACAGGCGAACCAGCCATAAGAACCATAATGCGGTTGCACGCGAAAACGGTCATGGCCGCCACAAAATGGGCAAGAACCATTATATTGCCCACCTCGACTGTTGGAGTAGCGTACAGACTGAAACCCATCTTGTTCAACCAGAGCAAGTAAGTCTATATCCATAA
>JGI20133J14441_1000374_pt1 | contig 42578 bp, 39 predicted proteins | sample RS3BMetagenome_FD_14441 | JGI IMG/M metagenome (IMG submission 14441)
TTGCCTCAATCATTGCAAAAGTCAGTGATAACACAAATCAGAAAGAGGAAAGGATTACCAGAAGAAGTACCTCCTGCTAGTGACTTCTTGGACACAGAATAGAAATTTGCATTATACACAAATAGATGATAAGAGCTGCTGGTCTGGTTTGGAATGCAACTTTTGTGGAAAAGAAGAATCTTTCCCCTTTAAGTGCAGCTATTGCGGCGAATATTTCTGTGCTGAGCATAGATTGCCGGAAAACCACACATGTAAAATGTATGCTATAGCAAGACCTCCGCGTAATCAGTTTGAGCAGGGGTGGAGGAGTTATGGTTTAAGTCCCTCATTTAAGGCAGGGCATATATCCAAGAATGAAGCGATTGCTTTTCTAATAGGAGCTGTACTTGTTTGGTTAGTTGGCTATGGTGTAATTTACAGCTTAATTCCACCATATGGACCTTCTTCGCTTGCATTCTACATAAATAGTGTTTTGTTCGTGGCTTCTTTTTTAATTCATGAGTATGCTCATAAATTAGTTGCTAATTTGAACGGACTTTGGGCTGAGTTTAAATTAAATGCGTTTGGACTAGCTTTGACGTTAATATCAATAATTTCACCTGTGTTCAAGATTATTTCACCTGGTGCAACAGTAGTATTCGGGATTACTGATGTGAAAACGATGGGAAAAATAGCTGTTTGGGGACCACTAACTAATATAATAATATCACTTATCATTTTGCCTTTTGTTCTATTTTTCGAGCAAGGTTATTTGCTCATTCCTGCATTTTATATCAGTACCCTTATTTCTTTATTTAACTTGTTGCCAGTTAGCATTCTGGATGGTCGCAAAGTATTTTCTTGGAATAAACTTATCTGGTCTGTTTGCTTTACTTACTCCTTTCTAGGTTTTGTGTATTCCTTATATCTGCTCGGTTTGGTCTAAGTTCTCAATGCTATTCCGATTTCTTTGACTATTAAAATACCACATTTAGACTGTTGTTTAAGCAAACCTGTCTTTAAGCTATGCAACACAATCGTTATATCCGGAAGTACAGCCGCATCCGCAATCTGCCCTGTATCAGGATTCATTCCAGACGGAACATCTATTGATATTTTTAATCCACTACTTTTGTTAATCATTTTTATAGCGGTCTTAAAAGGTTCTTCAATGGGAGCTCTCACTCCTGTTCCAAAAATTCCATCTAGGACAATGTCGGAAGTATTAAACAATGATTCATATCTAAGGATATCATTCATCGAATTGGCTGAATAAATTTTCATTGGTGCATTCTTGGCAATAAACCATTGTTGTTTTGCCTCTTCCGTCTTGATTTTTTCTAGATTACCTATAAGGACAGAAGTTACATTCATATTTGAAGAAAGATGTCTTGCCGCAGAGATACAGTCTCCTCCGTTATTCCCCGTACCACACACAGCTAGAATTCTTGGATGCAAAATAGGGTCAAAAAGTTCACTTACAACATCTGCCACAGCCCTCCCTGCATTTTCCATCATAAGTAGTCTGGAGAAACCAATCTTTTCGGCCCTTTGTTCAATTTGCTGCATCTGCTTAACAGTTACGACTCTATTAGAGTACAATTTTACTTTTCGCCCATTATCCCTATGGTTATTGGCTTGATACCCTTTTTCTTTAGTTCTGCAAGATATGCGTTGATTCCTATGGAATCTCCAGGGGCATGACCTATAAGAATAAGATTCTTGTTTTTGGTCTCAGGATCTTCGCGAAGCTTCCTCAGATCCTCTTGGTCAATGTGCATGTAAATTACTGTCTCGAAACCTGCAGTGAAATATTTTTTTGCTATTGCATAGCCTCCATTCGTCCCAGCTGCAACCACCAGAGCGGTCTTTCCCCTCTCGTTATATTCGCTTCCCAAAACGACCTCTGGTTTGATTCCATTTCTGAATTCCGGTAGCACAGAAAGCGAATCTACTACATCATTGACCTTGGGACCAGCATTAATTACTTTAGTCTCCATTATCTTTCTTCCAATCTCATCACACGGCAAGTGGACATTCATAAATGGCATGTTCAGCTTTCGCGCTGCATCGACTACATGATAAGCTATTGATACATGAGCTCTGAGCTTCGACCTTTCTTCGATGGGTTGAACAAGAGAGTAAAGGTCACCGGTTATTCCAAAGCTACGCATGAAATCGACATGCCTCTCCAAGACCCTAAAGAAATTGATATGCGAGATGCCAATGGGATGGTGAGCTATGACTCCATCGCATCCAAGGGATTTTGCCAGCAATAATTCAGACACTCCAACATCTATTGCTACTAGCGGTTTAGTGAAATTTCCAGGCACGTGAATTGCTGTATCACCTGGAATCTCAGTAAAACCTGCCATATCAAGTGCTATTTTCAGTGCTTCTTCTGTTTCCATGTCGTTTGGTAGTGAGAGCTCTACATTTATGCTTATCATACTGCTGCCTGTCACTTTGAGAATGAGTTGACCTTTCGCTAGTTTCTATAAATTAGATATGAGGATTCATACTGCTGGGCCCTAATAAAGCTTCTAAACCCTTTGTTTCAAACGTTTATATATAAAAATTAAAAGACTCTGCCGCTACACTTGGGTGAAAGTAGAGAATATATCTGGTTTGATGGCGAAGTCGTAGAGTCAGAAAAAGCAAAAATATCCGTAAAGTCGCATTCACTTCATTATGGTACAGCTGTTTTTGAGGGGATCAGGGCTTATCCAGGAGATGATAACCTGTATGTATTTCGTCTTCAAGAGCATATGAACAGACTGTTAAATTCAGCGAGAATGCTTCACATCAAAGCTAAATACAGCAGCAATGAACTTGTCGAAGCGACTGTTGAACTGATAAGAAGAAACAACTATAGAGGACAACTCTACATAAGGCCGATAATCTTTCTTGGAGATGGAGGTATAAATTTGGACTATAGTAAACATCCAGTTCATACGAGCATATTTGCACTCCCTCTTGCAAGTTATTTTCAAAAGGAAGGATTGAGAGTCTGCATATCGTCTTGGAGAAGGATATCAAGTTCTTCGATGCTTCCGAGGTCTAAAGCTTCTGCCAACTATCTCAATTCCTGCCTTGCTACCATAGAGGCAAAATTGGCTGGTTATGATGAAGCGATCCTGCTTGACCAGAATGGTTACGTTTCGGAAGGTTCTGGCGAAAACGTGTTTATAGTTAAAAATGATAAAGTTTACACTCCCGATATATATTCATCTATCCTAGAGGGAGTTACTAGAGATAGTGTATTCAAGATAGCAGAAGACAGTGGTATAAAGGTAGAGACAAGGCAGATAGATAGGAGCGAGTTATACACTGCTGACGAGATATTCTTTACTGGTACTGCTGCTGAGATAACTCCTGTCGTTGAAGTAGATGGAAGAATGATAGGGAGAGGAGAGAAGGGCAAAATAACCGGTAAAATAGCAGAGTTATACAGAAATGCTGCAACAGGCAAAGTAAGCAAATACAAGAACTGGTTGACTCAGGTATATAGCAAATAAAAGAGATATATTATTTGAGAAACGCATAAAATATCATCTTAAACCCTAGTTGTCATCTTAAAGGTGTAGGTCTATTTTGAAGATTCTCGTCCTTTCTCCTGTGAGTAGTTACACTGTCAGGAAGGCGATTTCAAAAAGTCTGAAGAAAGGACAAACACCTCCGCAATTCATTATTGCTGATAATTCTGAATCAGAAATTGACTTTATGGAAGATGTCGAAGTTGTAGTAGGGGATCATACTCTAAAAAGGAAAATTGATTCTAATTTTCTTGATAGGGTAAGGAATCTGAAGTTCATTCAGCAACCTGTCTTGTCTTGTGAAAATATCGATTTGCAGGCATGCGCGCAGAGGGGGATCAGAGTAGCGAATGTGAACGAAGGAACAGAAGCTTCACTGGCTGAATATTGCATTGCGGTTGCTATAAGCTTACTTAGAAACATCTTCTATTCGCATATGAGCCTGTTAGAAGGGAATTTGTCTAGAAAAGAAGTGATAGAAGCTTCCTCAGAATTAAAAGGAAAAACGTGGGGAATTCTTGGAATAAATAAGGACAGCATTTACCTGTCTCGTCTTGTTAACTCTTTTGGAGCAAAGGTCCTGTATCACTCGAATAACAAGCTTGAAGAAACAGAAGAAAGAAGATTAAGAATGAAGTTCAAGGAATTTGAACAACTACTCATTGAGAGTGATGTAGTAAGTCTCCATGAAGATAAATCAGGCATCATTACTGACAGGCTAGCGATAGGGGAGAATGAGCTAAAGTTGATGAAACCCAACTCTGTTCTGATAGCTACATCAAAAAATGTCGATGAAATTGCTCTGGCAAAGGCGCTTTTGAGCAGTCAGATTATGGGAGCTGCAGTCGACGTTTTTACTAGCCAGGAGGAATTCGCAAGCAATCCTTTATTTCTTGCTGCGAAAGAAGGTGCACCAATAATTCTCACGCCTCATATTGCTCTTTTGATAGTGCTGACAGCAAACTCAGAAGATTCTCACTTGCATTTGCAAATGTTATTAGATTTATCTCCGGTGAAAAACCACAAAACTTGGTGGTTTGACCTGAAGCATTGTTAGAAGTGAAAGTCATTTGCAGAAGATGCTAGAATAAGAAAATGATTTATTTTTATCCTTGCGTAACCGTACCATAGAGTCTATCATTGTGTCACGGTTAACTTGTAATAGGAATTTTGTCCACTATCTCAAATGCTGCGTTGGTTTCTTCATTGATATCTCGCAAGGTCAAGTAATATATTGTTTTGTTTATCATATTTAATATTATAATTTACCTTTTCTTACATCGTTGGTTTGGAATCATTTCAATGTCTCTACCTCTTTCATTAATTGAAAGAACATTACCACATTTACTTTCTTTGGCACCGATGCTCCCGCACCGGCACAGCAGGTCTATGCCGAACATAATGAAATAAGGAACAAGATAGGGGCAGGATAGGTAAGCTACAGGACATTCCTCAGGATAATAGGTGACCTGACTGATGAGGGATACATAGCTCAGGAGGAAGGCGTGCAGAGGGGAAGACCTCTCTACCTCTCCTACATAACATCATTCTCGGCTGTACTTGAAGAGTTTCACACATGGCTTTCGGAGACGTATGGGGTTGTTATAGCTTGAAGGAGATAACTCATTACATATTCTCAATAGGGATAACTTTCTACCTCCTGCACTGGATGAATATTGGATCATCACTAACGTTTCTGCTTGCTTTCTAGCTCTCGGTCATAGTGAACAGGATAATAGACTTCGGCTTCGGACACAATGACGGGAAATGTCTACTACAGTGGTGCTATCCAAGGGATCTACGAACCTTACACTAATGGCTTGTACATAGAACTTCATGAATAACGGTCAAGACCAGAATATCGGCATATCATCGGTCTCGTCTAGCAGCGCATTCGCCCAGACTTGGTTGACAAGCGCCGGAACGTAGGACTGCTTCACTTCCCTCTTTTTTTAGAGGTTTAGTATGTTTGTCGCGCCTTTTCCTTGTTCGTCAGGTCGTCGATCAGCTTCACCAGCACTCGGCCCTGCTCTGTTATCTGATACATTTTGACGGTGCCGGACTGTGCGATAACACGTACAAGGCCGTAATTCTCCAAGACCCTCAGCTGGCGGTCGACCTCCTTCCAGTCTATGCCGGTGACTTTGGTGAGCTCGAATCTGTGCTTCGGTTCCTCCAAGTTCTGGAGCAACTGTAATCTTCGACCACTACCGCGCATCTTAATCATCAACTTGTACACGTCATTGTCGAAGCCTTGTCTGGCAAAGATCCCCCTCCCAGACCTCCCTAACCAAATGGTCGCGCCGACGACGGTCCAGCTCAAGATGGAGAGATGCGGGGCATATGTCCAGAAGAAGGATAGGAGACTAGGGGCCCCTTTCTGTATCGGCCCGCTATACGAAGTCGCGGACAGGACAGCTAGGACCGTTTCGGAGGAGGCGAAGACTACCAGTGGAATCAGTGCAGCTAGGGATCTTCTCATATGACGGATGAAAGGGCATATTCTTATATTAACATTTCCCAGTTGAATCGGGGAAAGAGATATCTGTCATGGCAGCTATGTAAATGCCATGCAGCGGAAAACCCTTGTCGGAATCATCGTGGTCTTAGTCGCAACAAGCGCTATGGGTGGCTACATCTTCAGTACCTCATACGGTGGTGGGAGAGGTTTCTCCTCATGTTCAGCCGCCCTTGCTATTGCTTTGTTCCAAGACGCATCAGGCTTCGTCGCAGTTGTCCATCCGCAACCTGGCATCACAGAATTAGTGCTGGCCCCTAACACTTCAGGTAATGTCACGGTGTCGTACAGCTCGGCTAACAACATCCTTACGAACTCGATGTTAGTAGGTGATAGCGTGCCTGTCTGGTGGGTAGACACATCAAACGGGTCGGTACAGGGAATTTCGACGAACATCCATGTGGTTCCAGTATCAACACAAGGCAATGGCACTCACATCATGCTGGTCAAATACACCATCAGCGCTGGGTCGAGCGAGGGCCTCTACCTGATTGGCTTTCCCGGCACCTGCCGGAGTGTTTGGGTGAACGTCGGTGAAAGTGCCTACCTGGGCCCCTCTCCCTGGTCGTCCGGACCCACTTTTCTGGTAGGCATCCCATTATTATTTGTTCACACATGCCATCAAAACGCATCCCGTGGTGGAGAAAGACGAGGCGCTGTACATCAGACTCTTGGGCGCACTTTGCTCAGCTTGTTTTATCACGAAATCATTCCACCCCCTAAGCAACAATGAAGTGTCCATAAGCATCTCCTTCTGAGGCATCCTTGCGTAAAGCATCTTGATTGGTGTCTCAAGTTTTAATATATCAGACCTTGGCCGCAGTTGGTATATTTTGCAAAGTTCGGTGATTTCTATCAACATTCGATAGTCCATGTTAGAACTTGGCCAAATATAATATAGCGTTAACACAATTTTATTAATTACAAGAAACAGCAGCGTGAGCTATACAACTCTCTATCCTCTAGTGGCGGCAGGACGAATTTAACGAATGAGTACTCTACTTTGGTCAGATTCTTTGTCGCATCGATCTTTGAACCTGTCTCGGCTTTTGCCTATGGGTAGTGATCTCCATAAACGAGGCTTAATGTCGCTCCTCTTAGGCTATTCCAGTTCTGTTCAAAAATCGAGGGACCAAAATAGTCTTATCGGAAATCCCATACGGTTTCTGGCTTCCCATTAGCCTCCCGGGAGGCTGACGGGGACTTTGATACTCAAGTATCATACTGCCTTTCATGTGCGTCTGACGCACATGAAAATCAACAAAACGCCACACCAATCAAAAACGTCGTTTCTGATAGTTTTCTGGCAGGCAACAAAAAATGTATCATTGTAAAATGATATAAACAACAGGTTAAAGCTTTTCCCCCACTATAGATTCTAAGGTTTATATTGCTGGATGTTAACACAAATAATCTGGACAAGGATATGCTGCCAGTGAATGAACGGTGGGCTAGGATAGGTCCCACAAACAAAGCGTGGATGATACATGTACCTAAGGCAGGTCTCTGTCTTTCTGCATTCGTTGTTATAACAGGTCCGGAAAATGGTATTCTCATTGGGTTGCCCAAGAAGCATAAAGCATGGCCTGAGCAAGGAGGTCTTCCTTTGATGCATGCGGAGGAGCTAGAAAGAGAAGGAATGTATTTGCTGCCTGCAACCCATCTGATGATGGAAGAGTCTCCAGACAAAGCTGCCATGAGGATAGCTCGAGAATGGGTAGGTTATGCGAAAGCAAAACCCTCATTCTTAATGGTGCAGTCTCATACAAGGCCCTCCAGCCTGTGGAAAGGTGAATCAATATACCGTCCAGGTTTGAATCATTGGGACATCTGCTTTGTGTATTCGATGCGTGTAGATGGGTTGCCGCCAAAAGTCAAACCTTGGTGGAAAGAAATGAAGTTCGTATCACCATCAGAGATAAAGGAGCTTGGTAGAGGGCATTTAGATATTCTGGAAGAGAGTGGATTCGTGAAAAAAACATCAAAGTAGATTTGTTGTTATCTTAAGAAAGAGATACTCTGAGATAAATGATTGGTTTTCAGGGTTTACATTGAGTATTATCAGAAGTATATCATGGTGCTTTTTGATAAAAAAGTAGCTGAATTCTGATTCTAGCTATGCAGTTTACATGCTCATTACATAATCTGTTGCTAGCTATAGTTCCTGCGTTCAGGTTGATTGAACTGATGGCTGAGTTGCTGGTTCAGACACCTTCGGCTTACTCAGAAAGCCGATTATCAATATTATTAAGCCAACTATTAAAATACCTACATCCTTATAGTCTATACCTCTTGTGTCGCCCATTCCACTCAGGTCTATCGCTATTAGCGCAAACGCGCCTATAATTAGCAATACTCCTGTTACCTTCAATATCATTGATGTATTAGCCATGTAATTAGTTAAGACGATATCCTTGCATTTAGACCTTTCTGTATTTCATGAATGGCAGGTATTATTAATAATACCAAAAGACATGATAAAATCATAGCACATTCATCATCGAATTTCAAATCGAGGTATTACGCTGACAAAGGCCCAAAAGATATCAGATGCCATAGTGTATGTAGCCTGAATTATGCACCCAACACAAATTCCTGGGGATAAATTTATAATTGGAGTTAGACGCTTATCACGCTTGGTCAACTTCCGATTTCACTCATACTCTCTTCATCATGCGACCATAACTCGTAACCAAAACGCAAACAATCCATATTCATTAATTTTCACAATTTGAAAACTTCAGCTGCTATGAATCAGTATATGTTAGAAAGTATTTATGATTTCAATCAAAGCTCCTTGGGCACTGCCAAAGTCTTCTTCCTTTAGCTCGTTTATAGAAACATATCTTATCTCTTCGAACCAAGGTTTGGGCTTAGGAGAATCGTCAAAAATAACATTATACAAAAAGCAGTAGTCCCAGTGCATCTCTCCCGGATATCGCTTGCTGGGCGAATAATAATTCACCAGTCTTTGGCTCTTGACTTTAAATCTAGTGATTCCCAGCTGCTCCTCCATTATTCTGCGCAGAGTATCATCAGGATGTTCGCCAAATTTTACATATGAGCTAGGAAAACGCCAGCTCCTGAATTCTCTCTCCAAGGCTTCAGGCGAATAGATTCTCCAGTTTGGTGCCCATTCTTCCCATTTCTCATGCTTGGCAGGTCTTAAAACCAATACATCCTCTTTTTTTCTGGCGATAGCAAATGCAGAGATGCAGAATCCTCCACTGGGAACGAAATGCTTCTCAGACGGACCAAAGAAACTGAATTTATTCATAATGAATCATGTCTTTTCTTTGAGCATCCTTAATTAACATTTTTGCATGGTTTTCATTTAGGCAAATTCTTTAACTATAGCTGCATAAAAATGATGTTAAGAGTAAATTTAGAGGGAATAAATGTACAAAAATTCATATTGGAACTGGTATATATGAGACTATTTATGAGCTTGTGGGTATACGTTTTCTACTTCGCGTCATCACTGATATTTTATCATCGATTCAAAGTTTGGGGGTTAATCTTTATTTGGAGTTTTGACCATGCAAGCTATCATATTTTTGACAAGAGGTTCTTAGGAACATGACTCATCAAATGCTTGTGTAATATGTCAAGTATCTGTATAGCAACGGCGCCTCATAGAATATAACCTGAGTGTACTTTTGATGACAGTGTTGGCGTAAGGTGAGGAAATCTCATCGTTAAGGTTAAAGTAATTGACGTTGAACGCTTTCATCAAAAGTAGGCTAACAGACCACTTAAAGAACATTTACAAACGTTTAATTCTTATAGCATCTCTCCCTGCCTGACACCAAATGGAAGAAGAACCTCTTAGAAAGCTTGAAGAAATGAATAGGATAGCTGAACTTGGAGGTGGAGAAGCAAAAATCCAAGAACAGCACAGAAAGGGAAAGCTGACTGCTAGAGAAAGAATATTGAAATTGTTAGATGAAGGGACCTTTCAAGAAATAGACAAATTTGTTACACATAGATCCATCAATTTTGAATTAGCGAACAAAAGACCTCTGGGTGATGGAGTAGTTACGGGTTATGGCAAGATAAACGGTAGGCTAGTATATGTATTTGCACATGATTTCACTGTATTTGGAGGTTCGTTGGGAGAGGCTTTTGGGAAGAAAGTGACAAAGGTGATGGACCTAGCAATAAAAAATGGGGCTCCCTTGATAGGTCTGAATGATTCAGGCGGAGCTAGAATTCAAGAGGGTGTTGTCAGTCTTGCAGCTTACAGTGAAATCTTCTTCAGAAATACCATGGCCTCAGGGGTTATACCACAGGTCAGCGCTATCATGGGACCTGGCGCAGGTGGCGCTGTCTATTCTCCTGCCCTTACGGATTTCGTCATAATGGTCAAGGGTATCAGCAACATGTTCATTACAGGACCAGATGTGGTCAAAGCAGCGCTTGGCCAGCAGGTTACTTTCGAAGAGCTCGGAGGAGCAGAAGTTAATGCAAAGAAGAGCGGGGTGGCTCACTTCGTCGTTGAGAACGAAATGCAGTGTTTTGCACTTATCAGAAAGCTTCTTTCATTCTTGCCGCAGAACAACGAAGAAGAGCCTCCAATAATTGAATCCAAAGACCCCCCAGACAGAACTGACGAAGAACTTAGAAGTCTTGTGCCGAAAATGCCCTACGAACCTTACGATATGTTAAAGATAATTCTGAAGGTGGTTGACTCCGAGGATTTTCTACAAGTGCATCAGGCTTGGGCGCCGAACATTATAGTCGGGTTTGCAAGGCTTTCAGGAAGGGTGGTTGGAATAGTTGCCAATCAACCACTACACCTGTCAGGTGCTCTTGATATAGATTCTTCTGTTAAAGCTTCAAGATTCGTGAGATTCTGCGACTGTTTCAATATCCCGATAATTACTTTTGTCGATGTGCCTGGGTATATGCCGGGCCTAGAGCAGGAGCACGGAGGCATAATAAGGCATGGCTCCAAGCTGCTATATGCATATTGTGAAGCAACTGTTCCTAAAATTACAGTTATAATAAGAAAAGCTTACGGAGGTGCTTACTGTGCAATGGGTTCAAAGTACAGCAAAGCAGATTTAAACTATGCATGGCCCACAGCCGAGATAGCCGTGATGGGGCCAGAGGCTGCTGTTAACATAATATACAGAGACCAGTTAGCTGAGGCTCCTGAGGAAGAAAGGGAAAGATTAAGGACAAAGCTGATAAAGGAATACAGGGAGAAGTTTGCCAATCCATATGAAGCTGCATCAAGAGGAATAATAGACGAGATCATAGATCCGGCTCAGACGAGACCGAAGCTGATTCGTGCTCTTGAATCCCTTGAAAATAAATCTGAATTCAGACCTAACAAAAAGCATGGGAATATACCTCTCTGACGGCGATATAAATGTTCGACAAGGTGCTTGTAGCCAATAGAGGAGAGATAGCAGTCAGGATAATCAGGACGCTTAAGCTTATGGATATCGAAAGTGTTGCTGTCTTCTCCGACGCTGATAAGGGTTCGATTCATGTTACCATGGCTGATGAAGCCTATTCGATAGGCTCTCCGCCGGCACAGCAAAGTTACCTGAACAAAGAATTACTGGTAGAAATAGCCATCAAATCAGGCGCTGATGCCATCCATCCAGGTTATGGATTTCTTGCTGAGAATTCTGAATTTGCAAGCCTCTGTGAAAAGAAAGGACTTGTATTTATTGGTCCTTCTGCTTCGACGCTAGAATTGACAGGTAACAAGTCACGTTGCAGGGAGGTCGCATCCTATACAGGAGTACCTGTTATTCCTGGCTCAAAAGGAGTAGTGAATGACTTGGATGAGGCGAAGGCTGTAGCTGAGGAGATTGGTTATCCTGTTCTGGTTAAGTCAGCATTCGGAGGCGGCGGAAGAGGGATTAGAGAAGCAAAAGACGATAGACAGCTTGAAGACATTTGGAGCCTGGCGCTTAGCGAAGCAAAAGGTTCCTTTGGTAGGGCCTCACTTTATTTGGAAAAGCTAATCAAACCAGCAAGACATATCGAAATGCAGATACTTGCGGATAAATATGGCAAGGTTCTCTATCTTGGCGAAAGGGAGTGCAGCATACAGAGAAGACATCAGAAATTGATAGAGATAACTCCGAGCCCCGTAGTTAATGAAACTGACAGGGAAAAACTGGGTGAATTCGCTGTGAAGATAGCAAAAGCGGTCTCATATACCAATGCAGGCACTGTGGAATTTCTCAGAGACGAAGCCGGGAGATTTTACTTTATGGAGATCAACTCCAGGCTTCAGGTGGAACATCCAATTACTGAAGAGGTAACTGGCATAGACCTGGTAAGGGAGCAGCTGAAGGTTGCATCTGGGGAAAAGCTAAGTTTAGAGCAGGGAGAAATAAGGCCCTCTGGTGCTTCAATAGAATGCAGAATAGCAGCAGAGGACCCATTAAGCGATTTTGCCCCTGATTCAGGTGTAGCGTCTAAGGTTAGCTTGCCTGGGGGCAGAGGAGTTAGGGTAGATTCCTATCTGATGAATGGAACGATAATACCCGAGTACTATGATTCCTTGGTAGCAAAAATAATCACAAGGGGAAAAACTCTAGAAGAGGCAAGAAAGTTGATGCTTGTAGCACTCAATGAACTGGAGATAGTAGGTGTAAAGACGAATATTCCCTTCCACAAGGAGGTGCTGACTAGCGAAGCATTTGTCAACTGGCGGTTGAGCACAGATTTTATACAAGAAGAAAAAATTCTTGAGAAGATTCAGATAAAGGAGAACGAGAGAAAAAGGAAGCTGGAGCTGTTTGGCGCTATAGCACTTTCAGTTATGCTATCAAAGGGAATCCATAAGGATGCAGAAACAGAGCAGGAAAGAAGGAAGAAAAGAAGCTACATCAGGAGCAAGAGGTTCTTTGACCTTGTTTGAATTTTACTGCAACGGCAGAAAGATAGCCGCAGAAACTAAAAATGGAGAAGATTATGACTTGGTGAATGTAGGAGGTAGACTGTTCAGAGTGGAGCTGTTAAAAGTAGGCAGGAATGAATACCGAGCAAGAATTGACAACGATACAATTATAATCAAATTCATTGAAGAAGGTTTGGATTCTTATACGCTTGATATAGAAGGATATGTTGTAGAATACAGGAGCCAACCCGAAGATAGTGCAGGAAATAAAGGTAAGAGTGTATCGATTCTCCTTTCTCCTCTGCCAGGTAGAATACTCTCGATACATGTCAAGAACGGACAGGAGGTAAAACTTGGTGACGAGCTTGTTATAATCGAATCTATGAAGATGCAAACAACGTTGAGGGCAGAACATGATTGTACAATTAAGGAAATAAAAGTCAGGGAAGGCGAAATAATAAAAAGGGGGCAGCCCATCATTGAATTTATGGTTTGAGAAGTATTCTTCCCAAAGAACCTTTTTCTTTCATTATCTTATGCCCTTCCGATGCTTGCTCCAACGGAAGTATAGTATGAATGACAGGTTTCACTTTTCCTTCCGCGCTCAGTTTTAAAGCCTGTTCTACCTCTTTCCTTGTAGAGCTGAGGCTTCCAATCAACGAATTCTCTCTAAGGATAATATGCCCGAGCATGAGTTGTGCAGGCGCTGGATTAACGTTTCCAACTATGACCATCCTGCCACCCCACGAGAGACTCCTTATGCTGTCTGTTAATGTAGGCGTGCCTACCGACTCCAGTACGACATCGACCCCTCTTCCCGATGTCAACCTTTTCACTTCCTGGCTGAAATTTTTATCATAAATTATTACTTCATCAGCACCATATTCCCTTATCTTTTCTCCTTTCCAAGCCGATGAAGTTGCTGCAATAACCCTGCATCCTAAAGCTTTGGCTATTTGAACTGCATGTATTCCTACCCCTCCTCCTGCACCTGTGACCAATACATTTTCACCTTCCTTGGTGTTGGCTCTATTGAAGGCGTGTATTAGCATGCCCGTTACGCAAGCTGATATTGCAGCAGCTTCTGCACTGACGCCCTGAGGTACCTTGACCAGAGACTTTTCACTTGCAACGATATAATCAGCATAGGAACCATCAAGTTCTTCGCCAAATGTCTTCTTATACCTGCATAAGTTTTCTCTACCATTCAGGCAATCTTCGCATTTTCCGCATGGTTCATAGATCAGAGATGCAACCCTGTCTCCTACTGAGAAATTGTCTACATTATCACCCCCCTTCACTATCCTGCCTGTAATTTCGTGGCCAAGTGTTACAGGATATTTTGTGTTAGGAAAGTATCCTTCTACTGTTAATACATCTCTGAAGCAGATGCCTGTCAGGTCTATCCTTATCAACACCTGTTCTGGCAGCAGGTTATCGGGTACAGGTATATCGTCCGTTTCCAATCTTCCTTTGTCCTTGAGTCTTACAGCCTTCAAGATAACCATCTGGCTTGGAGTCTAATAATAAAGCTTCACGTCAAAATTATTACAGGTTTCATAGGAAGTGGGACTCGGCCCTTTTTAGATTCTGCTCCATCACTTTGCAAAACTTCAAGTCCTTCAAGAGTGGTCTCCTTACATATGAACTCTGACGCTGAAGATATGGTGGAGAATTCGTCTATAGGATTGCTTACTATCTTTGCTATCCTGTCCAAACCTACATCTCTACAATACTTTATTATTATCTTTACCTCCTCTGCAATCTTATGCTTCTCTTCTTTTGCTGCGCTTTGAACGAGTGCTGATATGATTTCGCCATCTTTTTTATCCTTGCTAAGTAGTTCAAATACTTGAGCCAACCTTTCTCTACTTTTGGAGTTCGCAATAAATATCTTTGCCTTTGTAACTTTGACCTTTATAACCGAGCTTATCTCATTAATGTCTTCTATCACCTCCTGTATGAGGTCTTCAGAAAGTTCCGCCTTTGGGTCTGTCAGAGAAAGGTCGTAACTAGGCCAGAGTGAAGAGCTGACAAGTCTACTTTCACCCAGTTCTTCATTAATTTTTTCGGCCAAGAATGGTGTAAATGGTGACAAAAGCTTGGACCATATATTGAAGAACTGAAAGAGTGATTTCTTTCTTGGTCTTCCCCTTCTCAAATACCATTTCAAATCATTCCATGGGGCAAAGAAGGCGTTGAAGAAAGCTGTTCTTGTCCTAAGTATTTCCATTGCATCCGTGACCGACTTTATCCTGTTCTGCAATCTCGTCACAAGCCATCTATCTAGGTCTGATTCATCTCTATCCTCAGCCTCATTCAAGAGTTTCTTCACCAAGACTGGTAGAGATTCTATCTTCTGCTTGAAATCCTCTGCATTTTTATTCCTCCAGTCAGGGTCATCTAAACCTTCTGCACTTGAGAGGAGTGTAGCTCTGGTAGCATCTGCTCCGTAATTCGTTATTGCGTCTTTTGCTGCTATAAAATTACCATGTGATTTGGACATTCTAGCTCCTTCGAGCTGAACCATTCCGTTGACCCCAACTGATGTCGGCCACAGCTCTTCCTCAAAAAGAGCTACATGATGCATGATGAAGAATGTTAAATGATTAGATACTAGGTCCTTACCAGAGTTTCTTAAGTTTACTGGATACCAGTAAAGAAATTCTGACCTCAACTTTTTTATGAATTCTTCGTTCAGGTTTGTTTGCTCGGCAAGCTTGTTTGTGTCACCTCTCCCTAGAAATATAAAGTCCATCAGCTGGTCTGTTAACTGCTCCGGTTTTACTCTCATCTCCCTCAGTCTGGGGATTATGGTGTAAAAGGCCATGTAGATTGTTGAATCACTCAGCGTCTCTACAAGCCATCCTTTATCCCAAGGAAGTGGAGTTCCCAGGCCTGTTTTTCTGGCGCATGGGTAATCCTTAAGCCAATTTATGGTCTGGATGAATTGATTTCTGGCTTCGGGAGGAAAGACATTGGCTCTAGATATTGCTAGAACAGATTTATCCTTCCATTCACTATCACTATACTTGAGGAACCACTGGTCCTCAAGTATCTTAACAATACACTCTGTACCGCATCTGCAGACAACCTTCTCCGGAAGGTCAAAGAAAGTTAGTGCCAACTTTAGACTCATCAATTTATTTATTATTTTTTGCTTCGCTTCTGATACGGGCATACCTGAAAATTCATCACAATTACCCTTCATCTTTCCCATATGAAATTCCTTGTTGTACAGTTCCTTGGTTGCTTCCTCAGCCCTCTTATCATATTGGTCCTTTAGTTTCATTTTGTTGACTAATTCAACCGCAGGAACCTCTGTGTACCCCTGCACCGAAATGACGGGAATTGGTTTTATTGCTTCAGCCATCTGCCTGATTACTGCTTCGTTATGGTTTAATAGGTCTCTTAAAGCAAGCCAATCGTAAGGAGCATGCGCAGGAACACTATATACAACTCCAGTTACGTTCGATGTATCGACGAATCCTGCAGGGAGGACTGGAACCTTTTTCCCGGTAAAAGGAGCTGTGCATAATTTCCCAAGAAATTCCCTTCCCTTATGCTTAGTCAGTATTTTGGCATGAATAGCCTGCTCCTTGAGTTTTGTGGCAGCTATTTCGCTGACTATCCACTTCTCTTCGCCCACAGATACAATACAGTAATCTCCATCCGGATTTACCCACAGATTTGTAACACCGAATATTGTTTCAGGTCTCAATGTTCCTGCTACAAAAAATACTCCTTTTTCTACTTCGAATTTCACAGCTGTGTATTCCTCAGGAGCTACCCCCTCTCCCTCAAGTCTATCATGGTCTTGTGTGGGGCTTTGGTCCTTTGGACACCAGACAACAGGATGGGTCCCTTGAACTACATACCCCATTGCCTTCAGTGTATTATATTGCCATTCCACAAATCTGTTGTAAAGCGGCTCATGTGAAGTAGTGTGAAATTCCCTTCTCCAGTCTATGGAAAACCCTAGCTTTTTAACGGTCTGTCTGTTCTCACGTGTATAGTAGTCTGCAACATAAACTGGGTCGTCAAAATGCTTTAGTTCCTCAGCTGGTACATGGTCTATATCTGTAAAGATCTTTATTTGGATTGGGTCTCCTTCCATATACCTCTTGACTGCTGAAACAACAGGCTGACCTGTCCAGTGCCAAGCCCACGGGAAAAGAACATTGTATCCTTGCATTCTTTTGAATCTTGCATATGCATCTATTCTTGAACCTGAAAAGACGTGGCCAAGGTGAAGTGGCCCGTTCATATATGGGTAAGGAAAGGTCACAAAAACCTTCCCTCTTTTAGGGTCCGGGTCTGCTTCGAATATTCTTTCCTCTTCCCATCTCTTTATCCACTTTTCATCAGAATTCAGTTTATCCTTCTCTCCAGACATTTGTAATGCTGTATCAGGCATGTAACATCATTCAACTCCCAACGCTGTCTTCAATACATCAACCACTTTCTTCTTTATGAAGTCTGAAGTTTGTGATGCTTCTCCTCCTCCCTGTCCGAGTCTTTTCGTTCCTCCCCCCGAACCTGATATAGACTTTGATACTTCTTTTACAACATCTGAAGCGCTTACACCGCTGTTTATCGCTTCAGTTCCAGCTAGAACTACCAATCTGCTCCTTCCATCTCTGATAACATAACCCACATACACGAGTTTGGGTTCATACGACACAAGAGTATCGCCTACTGTTATATGTGTCTGTTCGTCAAGATAATCATAGTCGTTGAAGACGAGCTTTATCTTTCCTATGTCGTATGTCATCTTGCTTATGTTTGCCAGCATTTCTTCGGCTAACCTCTTTGCCATATTCCTGTAATTTTTCTTTAACTGTTCAAACTCTTGCTTCAATGAAAGAAGAACCTTTTTCAAATTATCTGGTTGAGTTTCAAATTCGTCTGAGAGAGATTCTACCAATTCTGACCTGGATTCAACAAATTCAAGTGCAGGCTTACCTGCGAGAAACTCTATTCTGTCAATCCCATCCTGCACCCTCTCCACCTTGGTTATCTTGATCAATCCTATGTCTCCTGTCCTTTTGCAATGAGTTCCCCCACAGGCTTCGACATCAAAGTCACCTATCTTTCTTACTCTTAGTATTTTTGTAGGAACAATACCACCTTGATATAGCCTGAAACCATACTTTTTTTCTGCTTCAGGTCGAGGAAGAAGATGCAGCTCGACAGGTAGATTTTCTCTTACAATCTCGTTTGAAAGCCTTTCTATCTTTTTAACTTCTTCTGATGTCAGAGGAGAATGATGAGTTATGTCCAGCCTAGCTCCTGTAACGTCTTTGAACGCTGAGTGTTGCCACACCCAGGGTCCGAGCACGTGCCTTGCTGCCCCGTTGACTATATGTGTAGCTGTATGATGCCTAGTTATTATCTCTCTTCGGTCTCTATCAACATGACATTTTACCGTCTCGCCTTCAACTGGAGCCTTTCCTTCGATTCTATGAAGCACGATATCTCCATACTTGATAGCTTCTGTAACCTTGGCAGAGTCAATAACGCCTTTGTCTGGTTCTTGACCCCCAGACCTTGCAAAGAAAGCCGTTCTATCAAGCACAACCCATTTTCCATCGAATACTTTGAGTACTCTTGCGTCAAAATCATAAACGTCTTGGTTTTCGTAATAGAGAAGTTCTGTTGCCTTCAATCCAGTTATATCGAAGTTGAATCTTTCTGGTTGTGGTCTTTGCAGCATATGTCTTTCTGTGACACGTCTGTAGAAGTCCGGCGGAACAGTTACATCAAATCCCTTTGCTTTGAGTAATTCTGGGGTTATGCCATCGGAATCGTATAGCTTTATCATGTCTTCTAGCGTTGGTACTCCTTTTTTCTTGAGTTGTTCTATTATGGCCGAGGCTCTTGCCACGCTTGAATGGTATCTCTGTTCTTCCACTGAAAGAACTTCAACTACGCTATTCAAATTTTCGTAGAGTTCAGGATACATGTCCCTCAGTTGCTCAGCATGTAGTTGAACAAGGTCAGTTATTCCTATTTTCCATCGATATTTTTCCAAGAATGATTTGGCCCTTCTATATACCACCCTTAGATTATAACCTCCTGCTACATTGCTAGGAAGGGCACCGTCAGCTATTGCGAAAAGTAGAGTTCTGGTATGGTCAAGAATGGAAAAGACTGCTTCTAGCGGAGCAATCTGATTAATGACTATTTCATCATCTATTCCCAGTTCTTTTGCTAATTTATGTTTGACAAGAGATGAATCCTGAGTTTCTGGCATATCCAACTTTCCAGCCACCTTGTAATAAGAGGAAAGTATTTCGTTATTCAGTTCGATCCCCGTAACTTCTTGCATTCTTTTGAAGACGGGGCCAAAAGTTGACTCATAGCTTGTTGGTGAACCATGAGTCAACCATGCAAATCGTTCAAGACCAGCTCCCATGTCAACAACTGGCTTTTCTATAACCTTGTAGTTGTCTGGTGAGCCTTCAAATTCGGTGAAGACCGCATTACCGAGTTCCAGCCCTCTGACGTAGTATTCTAAAGAATACCCGAATGCTCCATATCCTAACCACACATCTTCAACAAAAGTTACTTCTTTCTGAGGCAGGCCAAAGACTTTGGTAAGCAATTCAAAATCCAGCTCTATTGTCTTATCCTTCCAGTAACCGTTTTCGTCTGCAAGTGCCTGTTGACCGACCATGCAGAAAGAAGTATAGTGCCTGCCAGTAACTCCCACGTTTTCTATGTCGTTAAACCTTAGACACATCTGGGGAACTATCAAAGGATTTGCAGGAAAGTCAAAAACCACTTTTCCGCCTTCAATTCTTTGGAAGTCGATTATAGATGCAACAGTGAAGTATAAATCAGGTCTCCATCTAGCAACTACAGGGTACCTTTTCACAGATGTGTGACCTTTATCTACAAAGAACTTCTCAATGAGCTTCCATGCGTCAGTATAGCCTAAAGGCGCATGTACAGGGGGGTTGTTTATGAATGTGTATCCTTCGCATTCTGGACATCTTAACCTGGTCTCGTCAAGAGTCCAAAACACGTTATCACAATTCGTACACTTCCTTCTAATGAAACCCAATTTATCGAATAGCTCGACCCTATAATACCTGTCTGGGTCTGCAGAAAATTTCTTTCTTAGCTGGTCTTTTGATTCCAAACGATACGGCACGCTTTTCATTTGTACATCTTAAAAGCTTTAGGTGAAAAGATGAATGTTTACTCTGTAATAACAGGTGTTTGCTTGTACTAAACCGACAAATACTATCTCGTTTCCGACTACATCGTCTGACAATCTTTTTTAGGTGTCTGGTTGGATGAATGCGTTGTGGTTAACCTATCAGGGACAGTAAGTCTTCAGGTACTTCTCCTGTTTGTAGAGCTCTTTCTGCTAGTAGCAACTCTTGCACTGCTCCTGCTCAGTAGAAGAGAATCTAAGAGCAGGGAAATGATGATGCAACACTTCAGCTCGGTTGCTGATGTAATAACAAGACAAGAATATTTTGTTGCTGTTGTCGATATTATTCAGAAAGCAGAAAAGTGGTTATGTGCTAGTGTTACCGCGAGTCCTCCTACGCCGGAAGAAGGTGAAGTTATAGAACAGATTCTTAAAGCACTTAAGGATGCATCAGGACGAGGAGTCTCGATTAGATATTTGGTTCCTCTTTCTCCAGATAGGCTACAGATGGCCAAGAAGTACAAATCAAGTGGGGCGGAAGTTAGACTGCATCCTTCTCTTCCATTCAGCGATGTTAGATATACAATTGTTGATGGAAAAATCACTCTTATAGGTGTTCCTGCACGCAAGGGAAAGAAGGAACCGACCCGTAAAGGCTATAGCATCCCATCAGAAAGTGTTGCGCAACTCTTCAAGTCAAACTTTGAATCCTTGTGGAATTCACCAGATTCAAAACCTTATGATGCATATCTTAAAGAACTGGTAAGTCAGGCGGTTGGAGCCAATCCGAATATTTCCGAAGAGCTGCTCGCAAGTAACCTTGGACTAGACAAGGACGAAGTTCATAAGACTATCGAGTCCCTAAAATGAGTTTATAATTTAAGTAATTTATAATTTAAAGTTGCTGGCTTGAGTCAAGTGAGCTACTCTTCGGCAGAAGCTTCGGAGCTACCTGCTTTCCCCCCTAGCTGAACTTTTAGGAAAGAATTTCTGGGTCAAATTGAATACCGCTCCTGTTCATAAGTTTGATAAATCTGTCCTCTGCTTCCTTTATTACTCTTCTTTCATCAATACCGATTACCTTCTTGTGTATAACCACCTTCTTACCTTGAACAATGACATGCTCAACATCATTTCCGCAGAGTGTTTGCGCTGCCATGACAATTGGATTAAAGAATGGTGCTGCACGAACAGTTGAAGCATTCAAAACCACAAGGTCTGCTTCTTTCCCTTCCATAATAGAACCTATTTTGGCATCCAAGCCGATTGCCCTGGCACCGTTTATAGTAGCCATCCTGATAGATTCTCCAGCTGAAAGCGCCTTCGGATTTTTGTATTTTAATGCTGTTGCTGCTACAGACAATTTCATTTCTTCGAACATATCTAGATTGTTGTGGCTAGCTGGTCCATCAGTCCCAAGCGATACATTAATGCCCATATCGAGCATTTCTCTTATCCTTGCAATCCCCTGACCACCTTTCATCTTGCAGTAGATGTTTACGTTTACATTAACTTGATTTTTCTGCAAAGTAACCAAATCATCGTCGCTTGCAAACGTCACGTGAGCTGCCAATACACTATTGTTCAAAAATCCGATGCTCTGTAAGAGTGGAATGGGTCTTCTCCCATAATTCCGCTTGACCCTCGTTGCTTCCTCTCTGTGTTCCGAAAGGTGAATGTGAATCCCTATACCTAATTTGCGTGCGATATCCGAAGCTAACTTCAGCGTTTCTGGAGTACAAGTATATGTTGAATGAGGACCCATCATACATGTGATTCTTCCATCGGCTTTTCCGTGCCACCGCTCAGCAAAACTTTCACCTTCTTTCAATAGCTCACCCCCTCTTTTGCTATCACCGAAATCCAGAACTGCTTCTGCTAAAGCTCCTCTTATCCCAGTTTCCTTCACTGCCTTTGCAACATTATCCATTTGAAAGTAATGGTCTGCGAAGCAAGTAGTTCCCGACTTCAACATCTCAACACATCCGAGAAGGGCTCCAGCGTAGATGTCATGCGCAGTCAGATTAGATTCTATCGACCAAGCCAATTTTAACCAGTCCATTCCAGTTAAACCCTCCAGTATTCCCTTGAACAACGTCATTGAAAGATGTGTATGAGTGTTTATCAGACCAGGAATAACTATGCTCCTTTTATCACCCAGAACTTCCTCTATTTTACTTTCATGAGTCAGGTCCTCATACTTTCCAACCTTGCGAATTATCTTGTCTTCAACGAGAATCGCGCCATCATGTATTACTCTGTCTTTGTTATCACATGTTATAATTGTGCCCCTTATGAGAAAAGAGCTCAATGTATGTTGGGTCTAATCATGCATGGTTAAAAAGTATCTGTATAAGCTTAGACATTCTCAAACGTATAATAATGGGTATTTCCGGCACCATAGCAGATGCCAGACCTTCGTATGGAGGGTATCTTCAAAACTTACCCCAATGGTGTGAGGGCACTCATCGATGTGAATTTTGAAGCTAGGAATGGAGAGATACATGGCCTTCTTGGGGAAAACGGAGCTGGTAAGACGACGCTCATGAATATATTGTACGGCACAATAACGAAGGATGCGGGAAGCATTTATCTGAATAATAGGAAAGTAGAGATACATAGCCCCAGCGATGCTTTGAAGCTCGGCATTGGAATGGTCCATCAGCACTTCATGTTAATACCAGCGTTTATGGTTGCGGAGAATGTTGCGTTGATGGAATCAAGCGCTAAAGACATTTCTAAAAAACTTGACCTGAATAAAGTCAAGGAAAAGATAAGATCTCTATCCCAAACCTCGGGGCTAGAAGTCGACCCGGATGCGATGGTTGAAAGTCTGGCTGTAGGACAGCAACAAAGGGTCGATATAATAAAGCTTCTCTATAGAGGAGCGAATCTACTTCTTCTCGATGAACCGACTTCAGTACTGAATCCATTAGAGACAAGGCAATTCTTTGAAGTGCTCAGACGGTTCAAGCAAGAGAAAAAAACAATTATATTCATAACACACAAGCTGGAAGAAATTTTAGAGGTTTGCGACAGGGTAACTGTACTCAGGAGAGGCAGGGTTGTTGGAACCGCTGAAACAAGAGGCGTTTCAACTAAAGACTTGGCTGTAATGATGATGGGTGCAGGCTCCGAAACTCTTCTCGAGTATTCTGCACCTTTAAGACCTCCTGACGAAAATTCTTCTGTCTTGCGTGTGGATAATCTTGTAGTTATGGATTCCAGAGGCATAAGAAAAGTTGATGGTGTTACATTTGAAATACATTCAGGAGAAATATTTGGGATAGCTGGAGTTGAAGGGAATGGACAGGCAGAGCTGGTTAGGGCTATTGCTGGAATAGACCCAATTCTGGAAGGAAAGATATACCTAGACGGCAAAGAATTAAAGAATTCAAGAAAGATAGTCATAGATAGTGGCATAGGATACATACCTGATGACAGGCTGAAATGGGGACTTTGTGGAAACTTCAGTCTGGCAGAAAACATGATTTTAGGAGTAGATGTTAAATCAAAATTCAACACCAGATTTTACCTTAATTATAAGCCCATCAAAAGGATGGCTAGAGACCTAATATCAAAGTTCAGGATAGTGGCACCTAATGAAAACATTCCTGTTAAAAGCCTCTCAGGTGGGAATCAACAGAAAGTTATAACAGCCAGAGAGATTTCAAAAGAACCAAGGGTCATAATAGCACACGAACCAACCCACGGTCTAGATATATCTGCTACTCGCTACATTCATGAACTGTTGCTTGACTTGCGGGACCAGGGAAAGGCTGTACTCTTAGTATCTAGCGATATAGATGAGATACTCAAGCTTAGTGACAGAATAGCAGTAATGAGTAGGGGAAAGATAGTAGGCATCAGCAGAAGAGAAGAACTCAATTTGGAGAGCCTGGGGCTGATGATGGGTGGAGTTAGGGCAAAGTGAAGAAACAGAAAGTGCAAAAATTACAGCTACCATAGATTTTCAAAAGGTGGCTGAATCAATAATCCTTGTACTGATAGGTTTTGGTATATCTGCAATTGTAATCCAGGTTGCTGGATACTCTGCAGTGACTGCTCTTTCAACGCTTGTGCAAAGCTCCATAGGCTCTCCCTCTGGACTGAGTTCTACTCTTTGGGAAGCAACGTCCCTTACCATGACAGGCCTTGCAGCAACTATAGCGTTCAGAGCTGGTCTATTCAACATCGGAGTTGAAGGTCAGGCATATTTGGGAGGCTTCATGGGTTTTCTCGTAGGCTATTATTTTTCCTTTCCTACTGTAATAGAGATTCCTCTGGTCATAATTGCATCAGCCCTGGGAGGTCTTCTATGGGCGTTAATTCCTGCATTTCTAAAAGCCTATAGAGATGTGAACGAAGTTGTAACCACTATTATGATGAATTATATTGGTTCTTACTTGGTATCCTATCTGCAGACAATATACAAATCTCCGTACGGTAATGCTGCTTATACTTCTCAAGTTAATCCAACTGCACAATTTATGCGCCTTTTCCCGTGGGGAACGCTTGACAACGGAATAATTGTATCTCTAATAGGCCTTGCAGTCGTTTATTTCATACTTTGGTATACAACAATTGGATATTCAATAAGAGTATCTGGGTACAACCCGTTTGCTGCAAGATACGCAGGTGTGAACCCTAAAAGAATGACGCTTTTCGTCATGCTTCTAAGTGGCTCTTTAGCAGGAATAGGTGGCGCGCTTTTCACTAATTCATCAATAATAGGACATTTTGATATTACAACTATAACCGGTGTTGGACTTAACGGAATAACTGTCTCCTTAATCGGTCAGATACACCCAATAGGCACTCTGTTAGGGGCTCTTCTTGTTGGGGCTATGGTTGCTTCAACACCTTTTATAGAAATAGCTACAGGCATGCCTCCACAGCTGGTTCAGCTGATAACGGGTATAATCGTTGTTGCAGCATCTATTCCTGGAATAATCACAATGCTAAGAACAGCACTAAATAGGTGGAGGAAATCAACACAGGCGAAGGAGTGAAGATAATTATGACATTTGACATTACGCTGATATTTTTCAGCATACTGGTTCCTTCCCTTGGCTACTCCGTTCCCCTTATCTTAGCGGGAACTGCTGAAGTGATTTTGGAGAGGTCAGGAGTGATAAATATAGGAATGGAGGGTTTGATGCTTGTAAGCGCGTTTGTTGCAGCAGCAATTGCTTATACTTCAGGCAGCCTTATCCTTGGCCTTCTTTCTGCTCTCGGTATAGGGTTGATATTTGCGATAATATACTCCTTTCTGATACTTTCTCTTTCAGCTGACCAGATAATCGCTGGCATTGGGCTTTACCTTCTTGGAACAGGTGCTTCGGTTCTTGGACTTTATGCTGTGTTTCATGCTGCAATAATGCCTTTTGCTTTACCTGAAACTTTGCCCGGGATACAGGTTTACACATACGGTAAAATCAGCTATCTTTTCTTTGTAAGTGTTGCTGTGTCAATTGCGGCATATCTTTTTCTGTTCAAGACCAAGGCTGGGTTGGTTGTCAGAGCAATTGGTGAGAGTCCAGAAGCTGCAGATGCAGCTGGTACATCAATATCAAGAGTCAGGTTTGCCATTATAATTATAGATATGCTTCTCGTTTCTCTTGCAGGTGCTTATTTGAGCATAGACCTAAATCCAAGGTTCGTGCAAGGTATGACAAACGGTACTGGTTTCATTGCACTAGCCATGGCTGCCTTCGCAAACTGGAATCCATTGCTTGCTCTGTTTGGAGGAATATTGTTTGGCTTTACTGAAGCATTACCATTATGGCTAAGTGTTGTTATAGGTGTGTCGTATCCTTATCAATTTACAAACATGATACCGTTCATAGCTGTGATTGTAGTGTTGGCAGGAGTAATAAGGCGAGTAAGGGCACCCGCAGCAGTAGGAAGGATATTCAAGAGAACATAAAATGCCTTTATGAGAAAAAAGAATAAAAAATAATTATCTTTTAGTTGGTCTGAAGATTGTATACTTGAGCCCAGTGATTGTAGTCTGTCCTAGATTGAGGATAGGGTATAGTTACATGTCCTGAAGTTATCTGGCTCATCAAAACATTAACGTAGTTGTTCAATACACTCTGGTATGTCTGACTGTTAAGCAGAGCCGACTGAGCAGCATATATGGAGTTTTCCTGAGCTGTGGTGAATTTACCACCAGCAACACCAAAGGCAAGTGTCTGGTTTAGAGAATTCAGATTAGCTATTCCAACAAGGCCATTAGCCAAATTACCTAACTCTATACCGCCATGGAAATTGCCATTCTTTGCAGACTGAATTATTGAGACTATTGTAGTGTCTACATGTTTTAGCACACTGGTCAACATCTGACCTGGTACAAGGAAAGACTGGTCTGTATCGACACCTACAGCCCATATCGGGTTATTGGGGTGCTGCTGATTGTATGCCTGCACAGCATCGATTGCGCCTAGCCCGGTTCCTCCTGCAGCTGCCCAGATGACGTCAGCACCGTTGCTAATGAATGTGTTAGCTGCAGCCTGTCCCTTTGATGGGTCGGTGAAGGTACCAGTGAAGTAAGCTTGGACTATGTTAGGGCCTGTATGTGTCATATTTTCGTACCATCTGACTCCGTACACAAAGCCAATTGCGAATCCGTAAAGGACTGGAGTGTCCATTCCTAGCACTATACCTATCTTATGAGTCTTTGTATACGCTGCAGCAAGTACACCTGCCAACGCGCTGCTTTCATTCGCAGCATAGTATACTGCCAGGATATTGGGCTCTGGTGTAATGGGAATTGCGTCAAGAATTACGAACTTCTGGTTAGGGTATTTAGGCGCTGTGGCGTTAAGTGCATTAAGCCATTCGAATCCGATGGTAATTATTAAGTTATATTTACCGCTTGCCGCTTCACTTTGCAATATATTTGTAGCTTGCGAGGGATCAGGTAGCTGTACATACGTTGTATTCACTCCCAATTGCTGCTTGGCTTCCTGAGCCCCAAGAACACCCAGATCGTTGAAACCCAGGTCTCCTGTAACCCCTGCCAGGTCTACTACAACGTTAAACTGACTTGTCGGTTTTGTTCCGCCTGACTGTTGCTGTGTATAGTAGTATACCCCTACAGCTGCCGCAATGATTACTACGACTATGATGACTGCTACAGCAGCCATCGATACTGCTCTTCTGACTAACGAACGCAAGGCAACTACCTCATTAACCTGCCATCCCTAATTATAATTAAGGTTTATCTGAAGCAGTTTGCACTAATATCTATAACTTGCAATCATTTTAGTGCAAAATAAGTGCAATATTAGATAAGAAATAAGCCATGTTTCTAGAGAAAGATGCTTATGATGTAACTTTTAAAAGGCCTTCGAAAAGACGCGTAAAATATGCAGAAGAAATGCGTTGCAGTGGTGTCTGGTGGACCAGACAGCATAGGATATGCAGCAATTTGGAAAAGTAGAGGATTCAGGGTCTTTCCGATCTGTTTTAACTATGGTCAGAAAGGGAAAAAAGAAGTTCAAGTTGTCAAAAAATTAAGTAAAACACTCGGATTCGAACAGCCTGTCTTTGTAGACATTTCTTCGGTGAAGGATCTTTGGAAAAATACTCAGCTTACAGATGATTCGGTTCAAGTTCAAGAATCTTATATGCCGAATGTGGTTGTACCCCTTAGAAACGGTGTATTCCTGATGATAGCAGCTGCCTATGCTGACTCTATAAATGCTGAACTTATCATCTATGGAGCTCACCTGAATGATGCAGCTCGCAGACCAGACATGACAGAACCTCTCTATCCTGATTGTACGCCTGAATTTGCTGAATCGCTTGAAGTTGCTATAAATAAAGGTAGACAAGGCTCAAACATGATAAAATTGCAGAGTCCTGCAAGAGAAGGACTTACGAAGTCTTCTCTTTTAAAAGCATCTTATGGTTTGATAGGAGAGATGCTGTACGAGACGTGGTCCTGCTACCTCTCTGGAGAGATTCATTGTGGCAGATGTGAGTCTTGCAACAACAGAAAGAAAGCTTTCAAAGAAGCTGGCATAGAAGACAAAACGAAATATTTGAATTGAATATCATTTCATTTATCATGCTAACAGTTAAAACTATTTGGATGGGATAATGCCTTTTCTGGTTTCTTTTTCCAACTTGAATTAATAGTATGCTTCACAATAGAAATTACTACGATTCATGTTTAATTCTTTTAGTTCTGTATCTGAATTGCTGGTAAGGCACTACAAAACTGACCCCTGAATGCAAAATTTCATGTAGGAACAGATATCTTTCTTTATCGATAAATCTTCTTCAATGCTTCGATTATCATCTGCCTCGCCTTTAAATCGTCTACCTTATTATTAATTTCAAAACCCAGACTGAAACCTGCTGCAAATTCATGCCCACCACCCCCAAGCAGTTTTGCAATCTGTCTGCAGCTTACAGAGCTGTTATTGCGTCTCACACTCCCTGAACCATCCTGGCTGTAGCCGATTGATGCATCAACGTCGAAATTTGATAGAACTTCGGCTGATATTCTTGTACCAGAGAATAGAGAAGGGTAATTGAAGATTGCGAATTTATATCCTCCAGCATTCACAATTTCTACACTTGCAAAGACCTTCTTCTTTTCCTTTTCCAGCAGCTTCTTGTATCTGGTCAATTGCTGAAGATGGTCTTGCATGAGAAGGGCATCTGGGTCTGCTTCTTTTTTAGGTGCTGCTAGATAAAGTACTAGCTGTATAAGGTCTGGATAAAATGTGGTACCAGCATCTATAAAATTATAGTAATCTATCAACATAACGAGTTTTGATGTGACAGAAATTTTCATTTCCATAAGGTCGGAGTCATGTCCTAACCTGGCTAGCATTTCTGCATGTTCATCATTAATATTGTTTCTTCTGTAAAGCCTGTCATAAACTGTCTCAGAACCAGTTGTAGTGCTCTCCCTCAAGTCAAGTAGGTCAACTGTGCTCTTTATTGATGTGGCTACTTCCTCTCTGGTTGGATGGTGGTCCATCCAGATTATCTTATTATTATTTGCCTTCAGTCTTCTCAGCTTGACTACTACTTCGTCGATGAATTTTTGGTCAGTTGCTAGGTCTGCCAAATATATCTCACTACCTTTGATGTCTAGTAATCTGTCTTCAATTATGTTAGGCCCATCAGGATAATCTCGTAGGGTCAGGTAGAACGGCAAAGGTCTATGTTTTGTAAAATACCTGACCATAAGTGCGGCAGAGGATAGACCGTCTAGGTCTTTCCTGTGTGAAATGATCACTACGCTCATACCATATCCTCGTTCACCTGGGTCAAATAAACGTGAATTATTGGGTTGATGCTTTCTCCAAAGCTACCATATCATCTTGCTGCAGAGACCAGCCCGCAGCCCCCGCATCTTCTTCTGCTCTTTTCGCATTCGATATTCTGGGTATAGGAAACGTCGCATGGCTCTTTACCTTCAGCCAGTTTATCGCTATCTGTGAATACGTTTTGTTATACTTCTTTGCTATTTCATCCATAGCCATCCTCAGACTACCTTGAGGGTTAGCTAGACCACCGTGAGCTACAGGCCTGTATGCTATTACAGCTAGATTATTACTCTCACAATATGGTAATAGGTCATTTTCAGCTTCTCTTCTGATAAGATTGTATTCAACCTGGTCAGATACTACCTCTTGTTTAGCTAGACTTTCTTTTGCTTCTTCAAGCAGCTCCACAGAGAAGTTGCAGACTCCTATATACCTGACTAATCCATCGTATACTAGCTTCTCCATTGCTCTTAGTGTTTCTTTTAACGGCACACTTTGGCTCGGCCAATGTATCTGGTACAGGTCTATATACTTTGTATTTAATCTCTCCAGACTCTTTTCAGCTGCCTTGATAACGTCTTCATATTTCATATGGTTCGTCCAGACCTTGGTGGCTATAAACAAGTTATCCCTTTGGTAATCTTTTATCGCCTCTGCAACGACAGGCTCTGACATGTACATTTCAGCTGTATCTATGAAATTCATTCCCAGCTCCAGACCCCTCTTCAGGCCTTCCACCTTCTCCTGGAATCCTGAACCCCTGCCTGTTAATTTGGCTGTAGCAACATAGCTATTGCCATACCAAGTTCCCATTCCTATTACAGAGATGTTTTCACCTGTCTTGCCAAAAACCCTCCTTTCCATTTTATGGAATTACACCATGCAAAGCTGAATGTGCTTGAAATAAAAGTATTTGTATTCATCTGTTTTCCAAGAAGGTGTTGAGTCTTCAGATTTATAGTGTCAGAATGAGAGCTGCTGTAGCTTTGGCAGTAGTGGTATCACTAATCACCATAGGGACAGTAGGGTATTCTTATATAGAAAAGCAGAGTCTGCTAAAATCATTTTATATTATGTCCATGGTTTTTACTGCACAGGGCCCACCTTCAGCCCCGTCCACGGAAGCAGGATTGATATTCACTGCCATAATGGCTTACGTGTCGATAGGTATACTTGTTTCTTTGATAGCTTTCATATTGGGGCCCCTGTTGGTTCAGACGTTTAAGGAAGTAGTGGAAAAAGTGGAAACAAGTATAGAGCTAAAAAATCATCTGATAGTCTGTGGCTATAATGAAATGTCCAGAATAATACTTCATGAATTGAAGAAAAAGGGAATACCTGTAGTTTTGATAGACGAGCAAAAGGAAGTGGTTGATTCCTATATACTTGCTGGGATTCCTGCTGTGAGGGGTGATGCATCTACGATTTCCGTTCTAAGGAAGGCAAAGATTGAAACTGCTTCTGCACTTGCCTGCTGCTATTTAGATGATTCGAAAAATGCATTTGCAATACTGACTGCAAAAAGTCTCAGACCAGACTTATATTGTATTAGCAGGGTCACCGAAGAAGAAAACATAGAGAAATTAAAGATGGTTAGAGCTGATAGTATCGTTTCTCCTGCAGTTGTTGGCGCGAAGATGATGATAGATGAACTAGCTAAGAAAGGAGGACTATAAAATGGAAGGGAAGACGGTTGCAAATGCATACGAACTGGCTAGATATCCGTTTCTGCCAAATGCTGAAGAATATTTAAGAAATATGGGTTTCACACTCGAAGAAGCTACAGCTGACTCGGTAGTAGCAAGGGCAAGAGAAAGAATAGACCTTGCAATTAAAAAAAAGAAGGTAAACCTTGACCTTTCGAACAACGATATCGAAATACTTAGTTTTTATATAGCTATGCTTATAATTAAAATGCTAGCTAACAATTGGTTGATACATACATTTGCAAGGGCTGAGGGAGAAAGAGCAAAGGAAGCGTTTTCCACAGAAAGCAAGCAAGCTGTCTGTAGAATAATGAATCAGCTCTTCAGGCTAAATCTTCAGCCAGTCGAAAGAATACCATTCGTTTTAAACGATGCAGAAATGCTGAAGGTCGAGTTCGCTGCTCCAGTTGTAGATTATCTGAAAGTCAACTCCCAGCTAGGCCAGATAGATAATCCGAAACTTGCACTTGTAAACAACTATCTCTATCAGGGAATAATTTATATGACCAGAGAGAGGATAATCGATTTGGTTAAGGACCAGTTTTCTTCCTTGATAAAGAAGCGAATTGCTAGGGTTCAGCTCCCGACAAAATTACCTGAACCTTTACTTGAAGTTATAAATGAATATAAGGAAAAGATTCCGAAGCCAAAAATTTTCTCCAGCTCAAAGAAGTTTGAATATATTGAGAATATACTTAAATCAAATATTCAGGATGGTAGGCATAGAATTCTCTGGTTAATATTACCGCCTTATCTTGTAAACATAAAGCATCTATCTGAAGATGAAGCTTTTGAAATTTTACGTTCATATATAGATAGGATTGGCTGGAAGGAACCAAGAGCTGATAGGATTATCAGGTATAACATTAGAAGAGCAAGAAGAATAGGATTGATGCCTCCTACACTCGAAAGGCTTCGGCAGACTCACCCGGACCTCTATACTATAATAGTAGAAAGTATTGGAAGACATGAGGTCAGTTGATGCTTTGACGCAGAATTTTCATACCTTCAGATACGAGCTTCTCAGTTTCTCTCTTTGATTCGGACTCTGCATAGCATCTAAAGAATGGTTCTGTTCCTGAAGGCCTTAAGAGAATCCACGAACCGTTGTCAAAGACTATCTTTATTCCGTCTTGCAGAATAAATTTTCCTTTAGGATACAGTTTCTTGCTAAATCTCAATGCTTTCTTTAATATTATTTCTTTCTCTTCCTCTTTACATCTGACTGTCTTTTTCTCCAAATAATATTTAGGTAGAAGACCTACTTCATATCTTAGTGAAGTCCCTCTTCTTTTTAGTAAAGAGACCAACTTGAGCGTTGAATAGATAGCATCACCATAAAGTAATTGGTCTGGCCAGATATATTTTCCTGTTTCTTCAAATGCAAAAACAACATCTGCATTATTTCTGATAGCTTGTATGATCCAGGGGGGACCGACACTTGTTGAGATGAGATGAGTATTATAGAGCTTACAAATATAATTTATTAAATTAGAAGAATTTATCGGTGCGACAATTTTACCCTTTTTAGAACGCAGTTCTTCATCTGCTAGTAGAGAACCAATTACATCACCATCCAGAACTTGGCCATCATCAGTTACAAATATCGCTCTATCTCCATCTCCATCGGTCGCAATCCCTAGTTCTGCTCTAGTCTCTATCACTTTCCGTCGCAAGCTTTTCAATGTCTCTTTTCTAGGATACGGAGACCTTGAAGGAAAGTTGCCATTTTTTGTATCGTTCAAGAGAATTGTTCTGGCACCAAACTGTTCTAGCAACCTGCCAGCTATTCCAGCCATGTTTCCGTTGCCTGCATCAAATGCTATCTTCATTCCGTCTAGCCTAACCGATGATTTTGCTATCCTTTTGTGGTATATCTTGAATGAATTAATCCGATCTTCGATTCTTCCATCACCGGTTTTCATTGACAGAGCTTTTGGGTATAATCTCTCCAACTGAGACTGTGACTCTGGGTCTGTTTCACCTCCATCGTTAAGGAAAAATAGCAGACCTGTAACACTTGGTATTGCATGGCTTCCAGTCACCATCACTGACCCTTGGTATGCAAGCTCTAATTGGGTATGTATCAGGGCTGGGGTGGGTGTGATACCTGCCATCGATACCCTTGCTCCTCCTTGCACTAGGCCCATGATAACCTGATGGTAGAGCACCCATGAATGTATTCTTACATCACATCCTGCAATCACACGTGGATGATTTCCCAGAAACCTTGCGAAGACTATGCCCATCGCATAGGCTGTTGCAGGAAATATATTTCGTCCAAGAATCCCTCTTATTCCAGAGGTTCCGAATAATTTTTTCATCCTAACATCTTCATGTAATTCTTGCACAAATTATGGTAGCAGGACCGCTGCAGCCACAACAGAGCACCATAGCCCATTCTTGTTTCCTTCTGCCGACTGCGTTATGTTCATCGTTTTGTATATTTTGCCTGATATCTTCCATTCCTGTGTCTGGGCATTCCAGCTCTTATCGGGGTCGAAGTCAAGTCCTAGAGTCGAAGCTAGCATATATGCGCTGACATCTTCTGCATGTTCACCCAGCTTTTCATCTGTGACACCGTAAGCGTGCAATTCTGAGAGGTATCCATGAAGGCTGTGGTCCTTGGGTATGGCTACACCTATCGATGCAGCTATTAACCTGTTTGGTTCGTCTGTATCCAACCTGCTCAGTACAACATGAACTATTTGTCCTGGCTTAAGTAGTTGAACTCCCTTCTTCCTTGGAAGTATCTTCACTCCTGGAGGAAGTATGCTCGAAACTTGGACTAAATTGCAGTGTGCTATGCCAGCATCCCTAAGAGCTAGCTCAAAGCTAGCTAACCTATCCTTGTGAACCCCAACCCCTTTTGTCAGGAACACTTTGGTCGGGACGTAAGACAACTTGACATCAGTGTGGGGTCAAACAGACTTATTTAAGCTAAATGTGCAACACATGTAATTTTGAATAGACTTACCTTAAAATAAGATTGAATTTGCATTATTGTTATACGTCTAAAATAATAGATATTAAGCTAGTTCATGCCGGCGCTTTTTTGAGCTGGTAAAGAAGTATGTCAATGCATTGTCATCTTTTCTCTTACCAACATTAAGTTCAAGTTCCATTCCTATCCTTGTATCCCTTGGTTCGACGCCTACTAACCAAGACAAAACATTCAGTCCTTCTTTAAGTCTACCTATGGCTACTACGTAGTCATTGATGCTTGCAAAGCTAGAGGGTTTAACAGATATTACGGTATATGCTATTAGTTTGGCTTTTTTTGAGAGCCCTACATACGACATGGAACTTGTCATACATGAATTGCAATTAGCCGCAGGAGGAAAGTAAAGATTACCGCATCTTCTGCACCTTGTTGCATATACTTTCCCTTGGACCAACCCTTCATAGAATTTGGAAATCTTTGATACAGGAATAATATATCTTTGAAGTAACTCCCGTCTGCTTGAGAACATTTGATTTCCTGTTTTTTCATCAACCACTAATGGTAAGCCATTGCTAATTTGTTTGTCAAGGCTTGATTTATGTTCTGTATTCTTCAATCTTCTCCCCTTTCTGTCGATAATATGGTTATGTAGGCATAATGCCCAGTTCCACCGATGTTGTGTACAATTCCATATCCGTGTTTTATGTCAGCCTGTCTATTACCCCCAACTTTCCCAGCTAACTGTTTGGAGATTTCGGTTATCATGCTGAGACCTGTGGCACCTATAGGATGTCCTTTTGCCTTTAAACCTCCGCTCAAATTAACTGGCACCTTGCCTCCTTTATATGTAGCTTCTTCCCTTACGAGGTCTACGCCTCTCCCCTTTTTTGCAAACCCTAGGTCTTCGTAAGCCATTACCTCAGCTATTGTAAAACAATCGTGCACTTCTGCAACGTCTATTTTCTTTAACGGTTCATCCAGTCCTGCCATAGAATATGCTTTTTTAGCAGCGAGTCTTGCTGATTCAAGACCAGTGAATTCTTTTCTCCTGCTCAGATTTGCAGTTCCAGAAGCAACACCTACACCTCTAACCCAAATTGGGTCATGTTTAACTTTCCTGGCGAATCTGTCGCTGGCAAAAATCACACATGATGAACCGTCAGTAATTGGTGAACAATCAAGCAATTTTAATGGCCACGCAACATATCTAGAGGACATTACATCCTCCACACTTACTTCATTTTGGAATTGAGCCTTAGGGTTGAGAGACCCATAGTGGTGGTTCTTAACAGCCACCTTGGCCAAGTCTTCCTCTTTTGCGTTATATTTTTGAAGATATGCACTTGCATAGAGTGCATAATATCCAGGAAATGTAAGACCGAAATTTTCAAACTCCCAGAAAAAATTGCCTGCTCTGCCTATCAACTCTACTGCCAGCTGTGTGGGAGATTCTGTCATTTTCTCCACACCCAATGCTACTACAACGTCAGCTAAACCTGCTGAAATCATGCTATATGCTTGGTAAGCAGCTGCGCTACCGGATGCACATGCTGCTTCTACCCTCATAGTTGGCTTTGGAGATAGGCCACAATATTCCCCAACAACAATGGCAGGTAATAGCTCTGCACTCCAGCCGCCCACGTTGGATACGACAAAAGAATCAATGTCTTTTTGGTCTATTCCTGCTTCTGTCATGGCTTCCTTAAACGATTCCCAGGCAAGCTCGTCTATCCTAGCATCAGTTCTCCTTCCGAATCTGGAATAACTAGACCCTATAATGGCAACTTTATTCAATTTTGCTTGCTTCTCCATCCTGTCTGAGCCTTCGTCTAAGCACTTTGCCAACTAGCGTTGTGGGAAGCTCTTCTCTGAATTCCAAAGATTTAGGAACTTTATATGGTGCAAGGTGTTCCCTCATAAATTTCAGAATGTCTTCAGAAGTCACCTTGTCCTTGTATTCATCTTTCAATACAACAAACAATTTCGGAACTTCTCCGTGGAATTTTTCGGGCACACCTATTACTGCTGCCATCCTAACTGCAGGATGCTGATAAGCTACTTCCTCAACTTCTCTTGGATATACCTTCAGCCCTCCCACGTTTATCATGTCCTTTTTCCTGTCTACAATATAGAAGTATCCTTCAGAATCCATATAGCCTATGTCACCTGTGTATAGCCATCCGTTCCTGAAAGTTGCTTCTGTTTCTTCTTTTCTATTCCAGTAACCAATACCAACCTGAGGGCCTGATACAATCAATTCTCCCTGCTGGTTCGCAGGCATTTCGGTAGACCCTGTTTCTACATCAACTATTTTTGCATCCGTGTCAGGTAGCGGAATGCCTATCGACCCCATCTTTATCTTCGAGGGGTCTTTCAAAGGATTAGCATGGGTTACAGGCGACGCCTCGCTTAGACCGTAACCTTCAGCAATTATGGAACCTGTGGATTCCTTCCACTCTTTAGCTACATTCAGTGGCAATGGCGCTGCTCCTGAGATGGATGCACGGAGATTGCTGAAATATTGTTTGTATTTCTTAAATAAGGGGGAATTCAGAAGTGCTATGTACATAGAGAAGACACCAGGAAAAGAAGTAGGTCTGTATTTCTTCACTGCTTCAAACGTTTCTTTTGTTGAAAATCTGGGCAGTACTATAGCCTTAAGCCCTATCGATAGTGTCAGGTTGAGTACTGCTGTCATGCCATAGACATGAAACCAAGGCAGTACCCCCAATATTGTATCTTGGTCGTTTAGACCAGCCCACTTCTCAAGCATGATGCAGTTTGATACAAGATTGAAGTTGGTTAGCATAGCAGCTTTGGGCATACCAGTTGTCCCTCCTGTGTACATGAAGACTGCAGGGTCTCTCTTGATATCAACCTTTACTGGTTCCGGAGTACCTGAATTGTTAATGATTGTTTTGAATTCAAGGACTTTATCTTGTTTATATTCTTCAGATGAAGGTATCTTCTTAAGCAGTCTGCCCAAAAATGACTTGACTGATGGCATATAGTCGCCAATGTTGGTCACTATTATATTGCTTAGCGAAGTATCTTTCTTTACTTCCCTTAATGTGGAATAAAAAGTATCCAAAACAAAGATGGTTTCTGAACCAGAATCCCTAAGGATGGTTTTCAGTTCAGTTGCTGTATATAGAGGGTTAATGGGGACTATTATGCCCCCAACTCTATTCACCGCATAATACGCAAAGGCAAACTGAGGAGAATTGGGCAGCATTATTGCGACCTTGCTTCCTCTACCTATTCCCATTTTTTGCAGAGAGTAAGCCAAATGGTCAACAAACCTATCCGTCTCTTCGAACGATATTTTTCTGTCATAGAAAATAAATTGCACGTTCCTCGGAGTATTTTTTGCTCTTTCTTTCAAAAGGTCAGAAAGCGTCTTTTCTGGATAATCGATATGCTTTGGCACGCCTTCAGGCCAACTCTTGTACCAAGGTCTCTCCCCAGTCATCTGGGTATAAGTCATGACAGTATCTTATGTAAACAATGCCTCTTTAAGTATTCTGTCAATATATTCATTTTTTATTTTTCAGTTGCGTTATCGCTTTTGTTAATTCGGGTATAACTTGGTAAAGGTCACCAATTATACCATAGTCACAGTTCTGAAATATAGGAGCACTCTTATCCGTGTTTATAGCTACGATGAGTTCAGAGTCTTTTATTCCTGCTAAGTGCTGCAACTGACCTGATATCCCTATAGCAACGTACAGTTTTGGCTTGACCTGCACACCTGTGAGTCCTATATGTGTCTCTTCAGGCAACCAACCCAAGTCAGCAGCTAACGGTCTTGAGCAGCCTATCGCTGCTGAAAGCTCGTCAGCAAGCTTCTGTATCAATGCAAGGTCATCCTTTCTTTTGAGTCCTCTTCCAACAGAAACTATTCTTTCTGCCTTCGTGAGGTCTGTTGCTGATGTTACCTTTCTGGCTACGCTCTCCACTACAACACTAAGAGTTATATCTTGATACTCCTGTCTTTTTACTGATGGAGTAAACTTCGGTTCTGGGGGGCGATAGACATGAGGTCTTACAGCTATTACAGCAGATTCTCCTGTTAACTCTGCACTGGCAGTAACTCTGCCTCCAAACGCTGCTCTTTGAATTAAAATCCTATTGGAATCAAATGTTACAGAACTGCAATCACTTGCTACACCGCAATCCAGATACGAAGCTAGCATTCCTGCAACTTCTTTTCCATCGCGAGTGGAGCCGATAATTATCAGGCGTGGTTTTTTCTCGTCAACTATTTTCTTAAGTATCTGAAAAGCGAGTTCGGGGGTAACATAATTATAATCCCTTGCTGTCACAAAAATTAACTCATCTTTGACCACTCTAGATAGCCTGTCGTTTTCTTCTTCAGATTGATTGATAGTTACTGCTATGCTTGTAAGATTCATGCTTTCGGATAATTGGTTTGCAACGGACTGAAGTTCTGCGGAAATGTCAACATCCTCTGAATATGATAATAATGTCGTCCTATCGGTCATGGAAGAGCGCCTTCCTTTAACAGTGAATCAACCAGCTTGGATACTACTTCCTGAGTGGAACCTTCGTAGATAATTCTTTTTCTTTCTCTTGACTTTCCGGATAAAGATAATATCTTGAAGTATCTGTCTTCCTGTTTATTTTCCTCGGGAATGACCGTCTTTAATTCTTTTTTGGTAGAGGCCATTATTTGCAGCAGAGTAGGTATTCTGGGCTCGTTTATTTCACTTACAACTGAAACTATTGCAGGAAGTTTTCCCTTTACTGTAATTATCCCCCTTTCCAGAGCTCTGTCTCCCTTGATTGTACCATCTTCAAGCACATCTAGGCTCTTTAGATAACTGAGCAGTGGGAGCCCTGTCTTTTGAGCTATTATAGAGGGTAAAATAGATGTGTAAGTATCTGCTCCTCCCTCAGAAGCGACCAGCAGATGCCAAGGCTTAAGACTCTCTAACTGGTTTATAATAATTCTAGCCACCTCATTTGCACTCATTTCAAGTATGTTTGCGACTTTTACAAGCATTGCTCTATCAGCACCCATGGCAAGCCCTTCTCTGATACTCCTTTCACTCTCTTGCGGACCAACAGTCAACGTTGTTATTGACCCGCCTAACTTTTGTTTAAGTCTTAGTGCTGCCTCTAACGAATTTCTATCAAAGGTGCTAAGTTTCCCTGGCACTCCCTGAAAGCTTACTTGCCCGGTACTTTGGTCTACCTTCAATTGATTTTCGTCATAAATGTGTTTCAAAAGTACTACAATATTAAGTGGCAAGTGGGTATTATCACCTTGGTCACATGGATGTAATATCTATACCTAAAGTCAACTTAAGAAGTTGCCTTATTATTACAAGTCTCTGGATTTCATTCGCCCCTTCGTAAACTTTCGTAATTTCAACATCCCGAAGGTATCTCTCTATACCAGTTTCTGTTATGACTCCAGCTCCCCCATAAATATTGATTGCCTTCATCGCTGCCCACTCTGCTGCTTCAGTAGCATATGCCTTAGCAAGAGATGCTGCGAACTTGTATTCCTCCCTGTTCTGGTCAGCTAATGTAGCGGCCCAATATACTAGGTGTCTTGCGCTAACCAGCTTCATCGTCATATCAGCCAAATAGGAATCTATCATCTGATACTGGATCAGAGGTCTCTCAAAAGTATACCTTTGTAAGGAATAATTGAGTGATTTCTCGAAGAGAGCTTGTATTATCCCTAGCGCCTGAGCGGCTACACCTATCCTTCCATGGTCATATGTTTCCATTGCAATCTTGAAACCTTCTCCTTCAGTTCCCAATCTGTTTTCATCAGGCACTTCCACATTATCAAACTGTAATTCTACTATTCTACTTCCCTTAAGTCCAATCTTTTTCATCTGTCTTGCAATATGGAAACCTTCTGCTTCTTTTTCAACTATGAAGAATGTTAATCCCTTCCATCTCTCTTTCTTGCTCGGAGGAGGAGAGGTTCTTGCCAAGACAACAAAATAATCTGCTATGTCACCTCCACTTATGAAAGCCTTTCTTCCGTTAAGTTTCCAGACATTCCCAACCTTCTCTGCTTTTGTCTGGATTCCAGCAACATCGCTTCCAGCTACTGCTTCGGTCGTCGCATGGGCTCCTTTTTTCTCACCTTTTGCTATAGGAACAACGTATCTTCTTTTTTGTTCTTCACTGCCAAAAAGCAGTACTGGAATAACAAATAGTCCGTTCACACCTACCAGTGCAGTCAATGCTGGACAGACTCTAGCCACTTCTTCTGAAAATATTGAAACTGTGACCTGGTTCCCACCCTGTCCCCCATACTCTGTGGGAACTGCCAATCCTTGAAATCCTAGTTCAGCCATCCTTTTTAGCAAATCTTCAGGCACTTGGTCGTTTTCTTCTATAAACTGGACGCGCGGAGCCACTTCTTTCTCTGCAAACTCTCTTATAAATTCACGAAACATTTCTTGCTCAGGTGTAAATCTGATCTCGTAGTCGCTTAACTTTTTGAAAGGGAACACCATGGTATCAGCTACCAAGAAGAGGGAATATAATCTCTTTTGCGTTTTGAGAGTTTAATTACCTTTATTACTTTTACCTACGGTTATGCATGAAAAAACATTCGGCCATTATATTGGAGTTCGTCTAATCTCTGCAGGTCAGGGCTCGTCCATTGCCAGATTAAACGTGAAAAAGATCCATACAAATAGTCTGGGTGTAGTGCATGGAGGCGTACTAACAACATTAGCTGATATAGCAATGGGATATGCCTGTGGTTCATTAAGCGCGCAGAAAGTAGTAACAGTAGAATTAAAAATGAGTTTCATGAGACCTGTATATTCAGGAAAGCTCTTGGCTGAAGGAAANGTGCTTAAGAAGGGAGAGCATTTACTATTTGCTTCTTGTCTTATATTTGACAAAGATGGACAACAGGTTGTTGCTGCCCTAGGAACGTATATGATGGTCCAAGAATTGAAAAAATAAAATATATTGAATTTTTTGGTTTGATTTGGCTTCATGGAATTATAGCTTTTACAGAGCGTAGCATTACTGAATTCCGTATCTTTTCTCTAAGACTTATATCGATGTAGATTAGAAAGATGTGCGCTCAACTTATGAGTCACCCAGCTGATTTAGGAACTGTCAAAGAAGGATCGTATGTCATACTAGAGGATGAACCATGCAGAGTTGTCCAAGTCGATAGGAGCAAGCCCGGCAAGCATGGTAGTGCCAAGATAAGGTTATTTGCTATAGGTATATTTACCAACTCTAAGAAAAGCTTTGTTGGCCCAGCGGAATCAAAAATAGAGATTCCCATGATAGACAAGAGGTCTGGTCAGGTGATTTCTGTAAATAACAATGTTTATCAGCTCATGGATATGGAGACTTTTGAGACATTTGAGACCTCGTCAGTTGAAGAAGAATTGAAACCGAAACTTCAGCCAGGAACCGAAGTTGAATATTGGAAAGTTCTTGACAAGGTAAAAATAGTCAGAGTAAAAGGATGACGTACTTATTTTTAACCTGCCTCTTCCTATTGCTTGAATGATTCGTAATCTAGAACTAGGCGTGCTAGTATTCAAGAATGTAGCTTTAAAGAACATGTCATCTAGTGCAAAGTGTGTTTCAATTTGTTGATTAACTAATTTTCTTCCATAATTTTGATAAATGAGCATTAAGGATTTGATTGTGGAACCTAATGGCTTCTGGTTGCCACGACGGGCGAACCGACCTGATTCAAGACTCCAAGATTCAGGGATGAAGACTACAACCTGAAGCCGGGGAATCCATATTTTTCAATTATTCATCTAGACTATCTTTTCAGCAGCAACGGTATTACTATAGAGGTAATTGCAGTACCAAATACTACAAGTGAATAAGCTGTTATCCCAATTAGACCCGAACTTAATGCGACAGTCACTATGACTATCCCTACGGCTCCCCTTCCACCTAAAATTACGGCCACGCTCCTTGGGTCTGCTTCCTCTGGCTCCTTGGTCACCGACTTTACAAAAAAGTAGGTCAGTGAAATAGATACAATCAAGGATATGATTATGGCAAGAATTAAGAAACCAACTAGCCCGTAATCTGATTTGATTAATTTAGCTTCTACACCTGCAAAGCCGAAAAATAAAGGAATGAAAAAACCGTTATTCATGATTGAAAGGACAGATTCAAAGTTCTTGTATGTCTCCTTTCCTATGAGCTCTTCATGTAAAATAAGACCTGCAAAAAATGAACCTACTATAAAACTCAGACCTATTGCTTGAAATATGTAAGAAATGAAAAGCCCAAGTATGACCAATGCTGTGAATGATACGTATTCTCTTTTTAATGCACTAGATACTTTTGATAGGAAATTCCTGAACGCTATAACCCTGCTGTTAAGAAACCTATCTACCAATGCGAAAACTGTTAGGAAGATTGACAGAAACACCAAGAGCCTGAGCGTTCCCGAAATTGTTTCAGAGAAGGTGGCAAGGACAATGAATGCAACTATGACCTGATTTAATCTTATCTTTTTTGCTCAAACACTCTTCCCTTTATGACACCCCCTCAAGAGGCTGGCACCCAACTATTCGGGGAT
>JGI20133J14441_1000379_pt1 | contig 42428 bp, 32 predicted proteins | sample RS3BMetagenome_FD_14441 | JGI IMG/M metagenome (IMG submission 14441)
CTCGAGCGACGCCCCGAGGATCACCTGCCCGTCGAGCCGCACCGGGCGCGGCTCGACGCGCCTGGTCAGCCAGCCGACCTCGCGCGGCAGCGTGATCGTCGTCCCGGCGCGCACGTCGCGCACGCGCCGCAGCGCCCTCCAGGCGTGCCCCTCGGGCAGCGTCGCGTCGAAGGTCGCGCGCATCCCGCCGGGCAGCTGCACGGTGGCCTCGGCGGCGTAGCCGTCCTGCCGGGCGAACAGCCGGAATCCGAGCGAGCCGCCCGGGATCTCGTGTCGCGCGAGCAGCTGCGAGAGCGCGGACGCGGCGGACTTGCGCGCCTCGGCCATCGTCCCCTCGGCCCGACGCAGCGTCGCGTCGAGCACCGTGCGCGCGCGCCGCAGCTCGACGCCGACCGCGTCGCGGGCGAGCGCCGCGATGCGGTTGGCCACGTCGCGCACCTGCGGCGGCTGCGAACCGCGCGAGGCGAGCGCGCCGTCGACCGCCCCCGCGACCGACTGCAGGTCGGCGTCGAGGCGCAGCACGTGGTCCTGTGCGTCCTGCACGTGGGCGCGCGCGCCGTCGATCGCGTGCTGGGCCTTCATGAGCGCCACGCCGCACGCGACCGCGGCTCGCGTGGTCGCGATGAAGTCGACCGCGTAGGGAAACGGCGTCGAATCGCCGTAGACGTACTGCGGCGGGCCGTGGGTGAGTGTGAGGGCGGCCACCTCGTCGCGCCGGACGGCGGGCGCGCGCGACGCGTCGAGGAGCGCGGATCGGGGGAGAACGATGGCGCTGTTCACGGGGGCTCTCGTCGGGGTGACCGGGTCGTGCGCGATCCAGGTGATGCCGGGAGCACGCACGCTCCGTTTCGAAGTTTCCGCACGAAAGAGGGCGCGAACCCGCGCCACGCCATCCCCTGCTGCAAGCGCGTTGCCACAAAACGGAAGCTGCGCACCGGGGACTTGGGGTCCGTCCCTGTGCGCAGCCCATTTCAGCCCCCCTGAGAGGAGCTCTGTCTTACTCGGCAGGAATCTGCGCGTGCGGCTGCGGGGAGCTCGCCGTCGCGTTGCTCGACTCGGCCGACGTGCGGTTCGTCGTGTCGCGTGCCGCCTGCAGCGCGCGATTGCGGCCGCGGGCCTGTCCGCCCGCGCGCCCGATGGCCGCCATGTGCGCCCGGTCACGGCTCACGACCTCACCGCCCTTGCGGCCCGCGGTGCGCGCCTCGTCGGGGGTGAACTCGTGGGCGCGACCCTGCGCGTGCGCGGCCTTGCCACCCTTGCTGGCGATTTCGCGCTGCTTCGACTGGTCCATCGACGCGAAGCCGCGGTTGCTCTTCGGGCGATCGGAGTTGTTCTGCGTCGTCATCTCTCTCTCCTTGCTCCTTGCGAATCGTGATGCGGTGACGGGACACCCCGGCGCCCCGCGCGACGGAGCGCGCGGTGGCTCGCAATGCGAGCTGCCTCCCCGGGGTCGCGCGGGTGCGGGCGGCGAAAGAATCTTCGTGCTCCGGTGTCCGCGCGCGTGGCCCTGATTGCAGTGCTCGTGCCCCTCGCAAAGCTCGGCAAGGTGCGCGAAATCACCCGAGGTATGCCGGACGCGGCCATTTCCGCCACGTGGCGCTTTGCCACGTTGGGGCGGAACAGTGCCGATGGGCCCGCAACCTGCCGGCCGCTCGGACGAGGGCGGCAAGCCGTGCGCCGAGGAGTTTCGCCGCGTTTTCAAGCGGCTGCACGGATGTGCCGCCCGTCCCGGCTGGCGCACGGCCCGAGGGCTCGGCTCGACGCGACGCAGCGCGGCGCGCCGGGCGCATCACGACCGGTAGCCGACGGCGGCGCTCGGCTCAGAAGGTGAAGGCCATCCCGAACGTCCAGTACGTGCCGCCCACGTGCAGCGGGTCCGACTGCACCAGAAGGCCGTCCCGGCTGGCGTCCGACCACTCGACGAAGACCGCGGTGGTGTTGACGCCCATGGACTCGTCGAACTCGCGCGCGGCGTACGGATCGAAGACGTTGAGCACGAACGCGACGCCGAGCGACATCTGCGTACCGAGCGTGTAGCCCTCGCCCGCGATGCCGTTGTAGTGCGAGGTGCCCAGCGTGTTCGACGCTCGCCAGAGCGAGGTGGCGACGCCGATCTTCGCGTAGGGCACGAACGGCACCCCGTATTCGTGCCAGAACGCGTCGGCGCGCAGCACGGCGACGGCGTAGAAGGGGTAGATCTCGAGCGAGGTCTGCTCGCTGGAGGTCGTCGGACCGCCGGGGGTGGGGTTGGAGACGGCGGCGTTGCCGCTGAAGTTGGCGTAGCCGATGCCGAGACCGGGGCCGAGCGTCCCGAGGTGCGGGATGCGAAGCGCCTCCCAATCGATCTCGGCGTTGATCATCAACGTGTGCCCGTTGCCGAACGCATCCGCGAAGGGCGTCTTGCCGTGCAGCGCCGGATCGCTGTCGACGTTCGGGAGGAAGGGCGAGAGGCCGAGCTGGATGTTGAAGTGCTCGGGCGACTCGTACCTGTGGTGCACGCCCTCCGACGGCAGCTCCAGGTCCTGCGCGCGCGCGCTGACCGCCGCGAACGCCACCACGGCGAGCACGACCGCCGAGGCGCCCCATCGGTTGCCGGCGCCGACGCGCCCGACCCAGCGTTTGCGGGCGCCGACGCGCCCGACCCATCGTTTGCGAGCGCCGAGGCGCTCGACCCACCGCGAATGCTTCACGAGCGCCTCCTGCGACGCAGCAGCGCGAGGATGGCCGCGACGGCCGCGCCGAAGACGGGCATCTGCGCCACGGGGCCCGCCCCCTCGAGCGCGCAGCCGCTCGCGCCGCCGCCCTCCTGTTTGTACGTCTTCCAGAAATCGTCGACGGGTTGGGGCTGCGCGCACTGGGGCGTGGACACCGGCCCGACGTTGCCCGAGCCGTCGACCGACGTGACGGCGACGACGTAGTTCACCCCGTTGGTCAGCCCCGTGAGGGTGAGCTGCGTGGCGGTGCGGTCGTCGACCTCGCCGCCTTTGTACTGCGGGGGAATCGCCGAGATGCCGCCGCCGGAGAGCGTGACGCCGCCCTCGAGCTCGCCGCCCTCGCCCGTGGTCGCCACGGGCGTCGGGGCGGGGGCAGGCGCGACGGAGCCGTCCGCGGTGACGGTGCCGCCGCCGCCGACGACGAACGTCGAGCTCAGCACCGAGCTCGAGCACGCAGCGCCGCTGGCGACGTTCACGTAGTGGCAGCCGGGCGGGACCGCGCCGTCGCTCGCGATGATGGTGGCGGCGTCGCCGGCGGCGTCGACGGATCCGTCCGTCGGTCCGCCGCCGGCCTGGGCGTCGGATGCATCGGTGGCCCCGGCGGCGCCGGAGTCGACGTCGGCGGCGGCGTCGAGGGGCCCGGACGAGTCGCTCGCCCCGGCGTCCTCGCAGACGAGCGTCGACCCACCCTCGCCGCCGCTCGACGTGCTCGAAGCGGCGCCGTCGTCGCCGACGGAGATGGCCGCCCCGTCGTCGCCCACGTAGCTGCTGGCCCCGCCGGCGCCCGGCGTGGAGCCGCAGTTGCACGACCCGCCGCCGCCGGCGGCGCTCGCCCCGGGCGGATCGGTCCACACCGCGAAGCCCGCGATGTCCGGATCGTTGCCGGGCGAGACCCAGTTCACCGTCAGCAGCGTGTCGCCGAAGCCGAGCGTCACGCTCGGGGGCGGCGGAGGGGCGACCGTGTCCGTGTTGAGCGCGTACTGGTACGCCGTGCCGGTGGCCTGCCCGACGCTGGCGCTCACCTGGATGGGCACGAAGAAGACGTTGACCGTGACCGCCGCGTCGCTCTGCTGCTCGCGGCAGGCGCTCTCGCCCTGCGGGCCGCTGTGCCACGTGGAGTCGTAGTGCAGGTAGTCCGCGGTCGGATTCGCCGACGGCGCGCCGAGATAGCGCATGACGTCGCGCGCGTAGACGTCGAACGACATCGAGGTCGTCGTCGGATCGAGCAGCTGCTGGGCCTGGGGGCTGAGCCTCCAGCAGGTGGGCACCTGGCCGTTGCCGCGCGCGTCGAACTGCGTGCAGTCGGTCGTCCCCGCCCACACCTCGATGCCGCTGCCGCCGTTGAAGCCGGACACGACGATCGGGAAGGTCAGCTTCAGGTCCTGCTCGCAGTCGCTGAAGCTCACGCCCGTCGGGTTGAGGTTCAGCGGGCGCGGGTTGTTCGTCACGTCGACGTATTGCCCGTTCTGCAGGAGCGCGCGATTGGGGTTCGGCAGCGCCGAGCTGACGTTCTCGGTGCCGCTCCCACCCGTCATGCCGCCCGAGGACGACACGCCCGACGACGACGGGGGGATCTGCGCGCGCGCCACGCCGGGCGCGACGACGATCGCGCCGAGCGCTGCGAAGGCTGCGAGCGGGCGCACGCGACGAATCATCTCGCGCCCGGCAGCATAGCGCGCCCGCCGCTCACCCACGGCGCCTCCTTCGGCGCAAGAGCGCCGCGGCCAGCGCCACGACGCCGGCGAGCACCGGGGCCGAGCTCGCGCCCCCGCGCCCCTCGAGCGCGCAGCCGCCGGCGCCGCCGCCGTTCTCCTTGTACCTCGACCAGAAATCGCTCACGGGCTGCGGCGCCGCGCACTGCGGGGGCGACGCCGGTCCGACGTTGCCCGACCCGTCGAGCGACGTGACGACGACCGCGTAGCTCTGGAAGTTGATCAGCCCGGAGAGCGTCATCGAGGTCGCGTTGGGATCGTCTTTCTCCCCGGCCTTGTATTGTGACGCGATTTGCGAGATGCCGCCGCCGCCCGTGACCGCGGTGCCGCCGCCGCCGCCGGCCGCGTCGAGCCCGGCGTCCTGGGAGACGGCCGCGTCCAGGCCCGCGTCCTGGGAGACGGCCGCGTCCGGGCCCGCGTCCGCGGCGTTCCCCGCATCGCTGGACGGAGACCCACCGCCCCCGCCGACGGCTGGAGCTGCCGGTCAGCGCCGCGCTCTCGCACACCGCGGTGCCGCCCGCCGAGTTCACCTGGTGACAGCCGGCCGGGACGCCGCCGTCGGTCTGCGCGTCGCTCGAAGCGTCGAGCCCAGCGTCCTCGCACACGAGCTGCGAGCCGCCCGCGTCCCCCGCTGAGCCGTCCTCGCTCGAGGGGCCGGCGCCCGGCGTCGATCCGCACCCGCACCCGCCGCCGCTGCTGCCCGACGAGCCGCCGCCGGTCGGCGGGTCGGTCCAGACGGAGAAGCCGGCGACGTCCGGGTCGGCGGGCGTCGGCGACTGCCACATCACGTCGAGCGCGGTGTCCTCGGTGCCGAGCGTGACGTTCGGCGGCGGCGCGGGGGCGACCGTGTCGGTGAGGAGGGGGAACTCGTACGGGGTGCCGGTCTCCTGGCCGCGGTTCGTCGAGATCTCGACGGGCACCACCCAGATGTTGACGGTGATGCCCGCGTCGGTCGGCTGCGCGTGGCAGGCGCTCTCGCCCTGCGCGCCGCTGTGGAAGGTCGCGTCGTAGGTCGGTACTGCCGGCGGAATGCCGCCCGCGTAGCGCAGCACGTCGCGCGCGTACACGTCGACCGACGTCGAGTACGACGTCATCTCGCTCACCACGTTGGCCGGCGGCCCGAGACGCCAGCACGTCGCGTTTCCCCCGATGCCGCGCGCGGCCTCCGACGTGCAGTCGGTCGTCCCCGCCCACACCTCGATGCCGCTGCCGCCGTCGAAGCCGGACAGGACGAGCGGGAAGTTCAGCTTGAGGTCCTGCTCGCAGTCGCTGAAGTTGATGCCGGTCGGGTTGAGGTTCTGCGGGCGCGGGTTGGCCGTCACGTTGACGTACTGTCCGTTGACCAGCAGGTAGCGCGAGGGGTTGGGGACGCGGGGGCAGTTCGGGGCCTGCGGCCCGCAGACGGACTCGGTGCCTCCGGCTCGCGCCACGCCGCCCGCGAGCCCGATCCCGCCGAGAGCGGCGAGCGCGATGATCGAGCGCGGAAAGCGAAGCATCGGGCGGGCCGCAGCACAGGGCGTGCCACGCCGGAGACGGTGGGATGACCGGTCATTTCCCCAGGCCGAGGACGCCGCCCCGGGCCAACGTGGCAACGGGAGGCGGTGCACTCCATGCTCCCGCTGACAAACTGGCAGCCAGCCGAGTGCGCGGCGTCCGCGTCCGCGGCGGTCGGTGCTACAAGTCGCCAGCGATGCCGATGCACCTCATCCCCTCGCACCAGGGACGCCCGGCCGACGACCCCATCTTCGCGCTCAACAAGGAGGCGACCGCGCGCCGCCAGCGCGGCGAGCCGATCGTCAACGCGACCGTCGGCGCGCTGCTCGACGACGAGGGGAAGCTCGCGATCCTGCCGACCGCCGCGCGCGCGGTGCACGAGGTGCCCCCCGTCGAGTGGGCCACCTACGCGCCCCTGGCCGGCACGCCCGACTTCCTGCGCGCGGTCATCGACGATCTGCTCGGCGGCGAGCCGGACCTGAAGCGCACCGCCGTGGCCGTGGCCACGCCCGGCGGCACGGGCGCGCTGCGCAACGCCATCGGCAACTTCCTCGAGCCGGGCCACGCCCTGCTGACGACGAGCTGGTTCTGGGGCCCCTACCAGACGCTCTGCGACGAGTCGGACCGCAAGCTCGAGACGTTCGAGATGTTTTCCGGCGACGGCGGGCTGGACGCGGGCGCGCTCGACGCCGCGCTCGGCCGGCAGCTCGCGACGCAGAAGCGGTCGCTCGTGTTCCTCAACGACCCGTGCCACAACCCGACCGGCTACTCGATGAGCGACGACGAGTGGCGCGCGGTCGTCGAGCGGCTCGCCGCGCGCGCCGCCGAGGGGCCGGTGACGCTGCTCGTCGACTGCGCGTACTTCCTCTACGGGGCGCGCGACCCGCGCGCGTTCTTGCGGCACCTGCGGCCGCTCGCCGGCAAGGCGAACATCCTGTTCGCGTGGAGCGCGAGCAAGTCGTTCACGCACTACGGGCTGCGCGTGGGCGCGCTCGTCGCGTGCGTCGCCGACGACAGGGAGCGCGCGATGGTCGAGGCGGCGCTCAGCTACTCGTGCCGCGGCACGTGGTCCAACTGCAACCGCGGGGGGCTGGCCGCCATCACGCGCCTGCTCGTCGACCCCGACATGGCGCGCGCGTGCGCCGCCGAGCGCGACGGGTTGAAGGCGCTTCTGCGCGCCCGCGTCGAGGCGTTCAACCGCCACGCGCGCGAGCGCGGGCTGCGGTATCCGCGCTACGAGGGGGGATTCTTCGTGACGGTGTTCCACGACAAGCCGCGCGAGAAGGCCGAGGCGATGCGCGCCGCGGGCGTGTACGTGGTNCCGCAGGCGANNAAAGACGGGCGGCGGNGCGCTNNGGGTNGCNCTGTGCAGCGTGGCGGAGNGNGACGTGCCGAAGCTGGTGGAGGCGCTGGCGGGGTGAGGGGGGGGCGGCTGCCGGCGAAGCTGCGGAGGCGCTCGTCGTCGATGCCGACGCGCTGCGCGAGCTGCGAGACGGGCTGGTCGCCTCGGCGCGTCGCCACGACTTCGAGGTAGCGCGTTACAGCGTCATGTGAATGACGCTGTGCAACGAGGGGGAGCGGCTGTGCGTCGAGGGAGAGGCGCTGTGACTCGAAGGAATGGCGCCGTGAATCGAGACAACGGCGCCGTGCGCCTTCGCAAAGCGTCTTCGCTCGTTCGCATCGCGTCACGTTGTCGACGCGGCGACGACTCGATCGGTTGCAGCCGAGGCGCGCTGGTTCGCGGAGACGCCGTGCGAAGTCGAGATGCCGCCGTGCGAGCCTGCATCGACGCCGCGCACCCTGAGAACGACACACGACCAGCTCGCACAGCCGCTCTACATGGGGGACTCGACGCTCTCCTCCCGTGCAGGGCGGCTGTGCGAACGATCCGTGAGGCTCTCGCAAGACCGCATCGAGGCCCGCATCGACGCAGCGCCGGTCTACGCGCTCTCATCGACGCTCCCCCTCGTCGAAGTGAGGCGCCGCGTCGTTGCACGGCCGCTGTGCGAGCTCGCCGTGACGCTCTCCTCACGTGCAAGGACGCGCTGCGAAGACGACGTGACGCTCCGCTCGATGTGCCGCGCGCTCTGCTTCATCGACGTGAAGGGCTCCCGAGCCGCGCATGCCCATCGCAACCTCGAGGAGCAATCGATGGAGCGGAACCGTTGACGGTTTCAAACACCAGAGGACGAAACACGACCGCCCGCCCATCGCGAAGACAGGCGGGCGGTCGACGGACGAGACCTTGCGCGGACTAGCGCTCGCTCACGGCGTGCAGTTGTTTACGTCGACCGTATTGGCCGCAGGACCACCGGTGAGCTGCACTCCCGGGCCACCCAGGTCCACGCCGCCGGCGCACCCCGCGGTGTAGGAGACCGGACCCGGGTTGGTCTGCGTGCAGTCGAGCGACGCGGTGCTGCCGACGTTCACCCAGTAGTTGCCCTGCGCCTCGAGGGTCTGGCTCTTGTTCGGATTGATGGCCCAGCAGAGGCCCGCGGTGGTGTTCTGAGCGTTCGCGCCACCGTCGGTCGGCGCCAGGCTCTGGAACGTGTTCTTGCCGAAATCGGAGGTCGTGCCGAGATCGATGTGCGACGTGTCGTCACCGCCGGCGCCGCCCAGGACCGTGGTGCTGCGCACCTCGACGCCGGTGCCGTTTGCGCCCGTGTAGGTGTTTCGCACCTTCACGTTGGAGCCGCCCTGGAGATCGAGACCGAACTGCGGGTTGCCCCAGGCGACGACACCGCTCAGCAAGCTCGCCGGCATGTTGGAGCCCGGGCCCGTCGGCTGGAACACGATGCCGCCGCCGCCGAGAGCCGACCCGTTGGAGCTGGCCACGATCGAGCCGGCGCCCAGCACCCCGGCCGCACCCTGGAAGGAGAGCGCGCCCGTCTTGTCGACCAGAACGCCATCCTGCGTGTTCGCGGTGAACGCGTCGGGGTTGGCCTGGTTGGTGTTCGCGCAGTCGACCGTCGCGCTGTCGGTGACGTGCAGGCCGTCGAGGCTCTTCGTCAGTGTCACACCCTCGTCTAGCGTGAGCACGGTGCTCGCGCCGTTGACGAGGACTGCGTCGCCAGTGGCGAAGCCCGTGACGGTGACGTTCTTCAGGTAGGTCGTGCTGGTGCTTCCCGCCGTGGCGTTGACGCCCGTCCCCAGGCTGCCGCTGATGACGAGCGACTCGATGCCCGCCGCCGCGCCGTTCAGGATGAAGCCCGTCGTCGCGGTGCCAGGCACTGTCACGGTAGTCGTCGCCGACGTGCCCTTGAGGACGACGTTCGCCGGAACCGTGATCGGCCACGTCTCGCCCGAGGGATCGCTGTTCAGGACGGTGATCGTCGTCGCCGCCGACGGCGTGCCGATGACCTTCAGCGCGTGCGTGATCGTCTTGAACGCGCACACCGCCGCGGTCTGCCCGCCGGCCATGTCGCTGCCGGTGGCATCGGCGCCGTCCGAGCCGTTGACCGGGTCGACGTAGTAGTTGCCGCCGGTGACCTGGTCGCACGCGGTGCACGTGTTGTTCACGCACACCACTGCGCCGGCGTCGTTGTTCGCGCAATCGGTGTTCGCGTGGCAGTTGCCGACGACGCACGCGCCCCCGACGCAGATGTAGCCGTTGCCGTAGCCGGCGCACTGGCTGTCCATGGTGCACGCCCCGCACATGTTCGACGCCTGGCAGACGCCGTTCTGCGAAGCGCCGGCGTCGTCGGCGTAGGTGCACGGCGTGTTCGTCCCGCTGCACGACGTGTTTCCGTCCCACGTCGAGGCGTCGCTCGGCGCGTCGGAGGCGGCGTCGGACGAACCGCCGTCGCTGCTCGCCGCGTCTCCTGCCGCGTCCCCGCTGCCGCCGTCGCCCGCGTCCGACCCCATGCTGCCGTCATTGCCGGTCGACGTGTCGCCGCCGCCGCTGTCGGTCATCGTCGTGGCGTCGCCGCCGTCGTCGCCCATCATCGACGAGTCGCCGCCGCCGTCGTCGGTCTGGCCGGTGTCCTGCGTCGCGTCCGAGCCCCCGTCGCTCGACAGGTTGTTGCCGTTGCCGTTGCTGCCCCCGCAGCCGTAGCCGGCGCCGAGCGCGACGACCGCGCACACCCCCAACGTACTCCAAGCTCGTTTGTTCACCTTCGTCCTCCTCGCATTCGGTCAGCGGGAGATCGCGAACCGATTCGAGGCCGAGCCGAGAGCACGAGCGATGCCGAGCCTCCAATGCTCGTATTCTTCGAGACCTGCGCGGGTGCGACCGAGTCGACGATGGCCACCGGTGCTTCCATCGTGGTCAGCGCCGTGACCTGCCGCGCGGTCGGAGCGCCGCCGCTACCCCGCCGGCCCGGGGGTGGACCAGCGAACGGCGACGCGTTCTGCGCGCGTGTGCGCGCGGTGCGCGCGATCCCGCGGCTTCTCGCCAGGTTGGACGGGCATATCCACGTCCGGATAATCGCGCCCAGGGTGGAACGGCGCGTGCTCCACGGCGTCGGTCTGCCGGCGCCGCATTCCCCCGGGTCGCCGGCGACGGGTCTCCAGCGAGGGAGGATGCACACATGCGCGTGGTCGGTTGCTTGCGAAATTGGCTCTTCATCGGCGCCCTGGTGGGCGGACCGCTCGCGGCAAACGTGAGCGGATGCGGCGGCGGCACCTCGACGAGCGCCTCCTCGAGCGACGGTGGCACCGACGCGACGAGCGACACCTCGTCGGGCGGCGACGACGGATCGATGGGCAGCTCGAGCAGCAGCGGTTCGAGCAGCGGGTCTTCCAGCGGCAGTGGAAGCGGGAGTGGAAGCGGCAGCAGTAGCGGGAGTGGAAGCGGCAGCAGCAGCGGCGCCCCCGATTCGGGCACGGACGCGGGCAGCGATGCCGCGAGCGACGCGGGCGGCGACGCCGGCAGCGACGCGGCCACCGGGTGCGGTGCCGACAACACCGCCTGCAGCGACAACGGATCCGCAGGCCTCTGCAAGGCGAACGTCTGCTCGCCGTGCACCGACCCGGGCGACGACTCGAACTGCACGACGGCCTACGGCAGCGCCTCCATGCCCTACCTCTGCCTCGCCGGCATCTGCACGCCCGGCGACTGCCGCACCGACGCCGATTGCGCCAACAACGCGAACGGCGGCCTCTGCGGCGTGAGCACGCCGAACTTCTGCGGCAAGTGCACGAGCGACACGCAGTGCTCGAGCGCCAACCCCGCGACGCCGATCTGCAACACGACCTCGGGCCAGTGCGTGGCCGGCACGTGCACCCCGAACGCGGGCGAGCCGCCGGCGGCTTGCCCGGTCAACGCCGCGGACATCTGCTGCGGGGCCACGTGCCAGCCGGCCGCCGGCACCGACGCGTGCTGCTCGACCGATCCGACGGCCAACGCGTACTGCAGCGGCAAGCTGGGCATGGCGGCGACCTGCACGAACAACGCGTGCACGGCCTGCGCGCCGGTCACCAACTTCCAGTACACGGTCGACCCGCTCCACGGCGACGATCAGACCGGGACGGGCGCGAACGGCAGCGGCTGCGCGTTCAAGACGATCACGCGCGCGCTGCAGGTGCTCGGCTCCAATCCGCCGCCCTCGTCGAGCATCACGGTGCTCGGACCGTCGACGGTCGGTCCGGGCGAGTCGTTCCCCATCCTCCTGCCCCAGAACGTGAAGCTGACCACGAGCCAGGGGGCGGTCACGGTCGACGTGCCGGCAGGCAAGGCAGGCTTCGGCCTCGCCCACGCCAACGCGACGATCCTCGGCGGCACGGGCGCGGCGCTGACCATCAGCGGCCAGAGCAACACGGCCACCTTCGGCATCGTGGTCAACACCGGCAGCGCGCTGACGACGACGCTGTCGAACCTGACCGTCTCGAGCTTCCTCGACGACGGCATCCTGGTCGAAAATGGCGGCATCGTGAGCATCGGCGCGGGCGTCACGTCGACGGCCAACGGGACGACCACGGCGCGAAAGGCCGGGCTGCACGTGACGGGCACCGGCGTGGCCGTCATCTCGGTGCCGTCCGGCTCGACGCCGACGCACTTCGACGGCAACACCAACCACGGAGTCCTGGTCGACGCGGGCGGCTCCATCCAGTTGACCGGAAGCGTCGTCGACGGCTCCACGGGCAATGGCACCGTGACCACCAACGGCAACTACGAGGCCGGCATCTGGATCGAACAGACGGGCGCGGCGCCCGCGCAGAACGTGATCACGGGGCTGGTGGCGTACGGCAACACGGCCGGCAACGGGCTGCGTCTCGTGGCCGGATCGAACGTGAGACTGCGCAACAGCGCGTCGCTCGCCAACCAGGGCTCGGGCGTCTTCGTGAGCACCGCCGGCGGCACCAACGCCAGCAACGACATCAGCAAGATCGACCTGGGCAATGAAACGGGCAATCAGTGGGGTGGCAACACGCTGCAAGCGGCGCTCGGGTCGGCCAACAACGGCGCCGCCGGCATCTGCCTGGCCACGAGCGCCAACGCCGGAACGCTGCTCGGCGCTGGCGACGTCTTCGGCGGCACCAACTGCGCGACGACGGCCGGAACGCTGACGATGAACAAGGCCGGCTGCGGCAACGCCGCCTGCACCGGCGGCGTGTGCGATCTGGGCATCGTCAAGACGGCGGGCAACGACATCGACGTATCGATGTGCACCCACCCGTGACGCGACCTCGGTGAGGCGACGGCGGGTCGCTGGTCGGCGGCCCGCCGTTCGTCACTTCAGCATCTGCGCGAGCCGCCCGCTCCGGTCGAGCGCCGCCAGATCGTCGTACCCGCCGATGGCCTCGCCACGGATGAAGATCTGCGGCACCGTCCGGCGCCCCGTCGCCTCCAACAGCCACGCCCGCTTGGCGTCGTCGCCCGTCACGTCGATCTCCTCGAACGGCACGCCGCGCGCCGCGAGCAGCCGCTTGGCGGCGACGCAGTAGGGGCAAATGCGGGTCGTGTAGACGGTGACGTCGGCCATGGCGGTTCGAATCGGTCGTCCGGTGGCGTGCTAACTTCGCAGCTATATGGCGGCGGAGCAAACCATACACCTCGACCGATACGCCCCGGACGCGAAGGCGCTCGTGGCCGGCGCGCAGAGTCTCGCCGACGAGCGCCGGCACGCCCAGGTCGAGCCCATCCACCTCCTGTCGCGCGCCATCGAACGCGACCGCGGCGTGCAGGAGGTCTTCCGCAAGGCGGGCGCCGATCCCGCGGACGTGACCGTCGAGGCCGAATCGGCGCTGTCGCGCATCAACAAGACGACCCAGGGCCTGGCCTACCTCTCCAACGCGATGCTCCAGCTCCTCGCGCGCGCCGAGAAGGAGGCCGGGGCGGGCACCGTGGAGGTCGAGCACCTGCTCAACGCGCTCTCGCAGGAGATCCGCGGCGCGGCGGCCGTCGTGCTGCAGGCGTTCGGGCTGGGGCCCGGCAGCCTGCGGCCGCACATGGCCGCGCTCCGGAGCGTCCCGCGCGAGGTGACGCCGCAGAGCGGCGGCGCCCCGAGCGGCGAGGTGCTGTCTCGCTTCACCCACGACCTGGTCGAGCGGGCGCGCCGCGGCGGGTTCGATCCGGTCATCGGGCGCGACCCCGAGGTGCGGCGCTTGCTGCAGATCCTCGAGCGCCGCCAGAAGAACCACCCGCTGCTCGTCGGCGAGCCCGGCGTCGGCAAGACGGCCATCGTCGGGGCGCTGGCGATGCGCATCGCCGCCGGCGACGTGCCGGAGAGCCTGGCGAAGCTCAGCATCCTCGAGCTCGAGACCGGGCTGCTCGTCGCGGGCGCGAAGCTGCGCGGCGAGATCGAGGAGCGGCTGCGCCAGGTGCTCGCCGCGCTGAAGAGCGGGACGAGGGACACCCTCCTCTACGTGAGCGGCATCGACTCGCTGCTCGGGCAGGGGGCGGCAGGCAGCGGCGTCGGCGACCTGCTCAAGCCGCTGCTCGCGCGCGGCGAGGTGCGCCTCATCGCCTCCACCTCGGTCGACGGCGCCAGGAAGATGCAGGAGCGCGACCCCGGGCTGCTCCGGCGCTTCAGCGTGCTCACGATCGAACCGCCGACGGTCGACCAGGCGATCGAGATCCTGCGCGGCATCGCCTCCAAGTACGAGGCGCACCACGAGGTGCAGATCGGCGAGGGGTCCATCGTCGCGGCGGTGCGCCTGGCCAAGCGCTACCTGCAGGACCGCGCGCTGCCCGACGCGGCCATCGACCTGCTCGACGAGACGGCCGCGCGCAAGCGCGTCGAGATCGACGGCGTGCCGGCCAAGGTGGACGAGGCGATCCGGCGCCTGGCGTCGCTCAAGGCGCAGGCGACGTCGCTGGCCGGCGACGCCGACGCGATGAGCGTCAAGACGCGCGAGCGCATCGAGAAGGAGATCCGCGAGCTCGAGCCGGCCGTCAGCGAGATGCGCGCCAAGCTCGACTCGCGTCGCGGCGCGATGGCGGCGTTCGCGGCGCTGCGGTCCGAGGAGGCGCGCCTGCAGCAGCAGATCGCCGAGGCGCGCGACAAGCACGACTTCGCGCGGCTGGGGGAGCTCGAGCACGTGCAGCTCCCGGACGTGAAGCGCCGCCTGGCCGCGGCGGAGGCGGCGGTCGGCCGCGAGATGGGCAGCGGCGCGTCGAACGTCGTCACCGAGGAGGACGTCGCCGTGGTGCTCGGGGACTGGACCGGCATCCCCATCAGCAAGATGCTCGAGGCCGAGAGCGAGAAGCTGCTCAAGATGGAGTCGCGCCTGGCCGAGCGCGTCGTCGGCCAGGACGAGGCGGTGCGCGCCGTGTCGCGCGCGGTGCGGCGCGGCCGCGTGGGGCTGCGCGATCCGGGGAAGCCCATCGGGAGCTTCCTCTTCCTCGGCCCGAGCGGCGTCGGCAAGACGGAGCTCGCCAAGGCGCTCGCCGAGTTCCTGTTCGACGACGAGCAGTCGATGACCCGCCTCGACATGAGCGAGTTCATGGAGAAGCACATGGCGCAGCGCCTGGTCGGCGCGCCGCCCGGGTACGTCGACAGCGAGGAGGGCGGCTACCTCACCGAGGCGGTGCGCCGCCGGCCCTACAGCGTTCTCCTCTTCGACGAGGTCGAGAAGGCGCACTCGGACGTGTTCAACCTGCTGCTGCAGGTGCTCGACGACGGACGGCTGACCGACGGGCGCGGCCGCACGGCGAACTTCTCGAACACGGTCGTCATCATGACGAGCAACATCGGCAGCAAGCGCCTGCTCGAGACCGACCCGAAGCTGTTCGAGACGCCGGAGGGGGTCGAGGCGCTGCGCGACGTCATGACCGAGGAGCTCCGCGCCTTCCTGCGGCCGGAGTTCCTGAACCGCATCGACGACGTGGTGCTCTTCCGGCCGCTGTCCAAGCGCGACCTGCGCGGGATCGTCGACATCCAGCTGCGGCGGCTCGAGAAGCTGCTGACCGACCGCGAGCTGAAGATGCAGCTCACCGACGGGGCGAAGGACAAGCTCGTGGAGCTGGGGTACGAGCCGGCGTTCGGCGCGCGGCCGCTGCGGCGCGCCATCCTCAAGAAGCTGCAGGACCCGCTCGCCGAGGAGATCCTGCGCGGCGGCTACCAGCCCGGAAGCGTCGTGAAGGTCGAGCTGGACGGCGACGATTTCGTCTTCGCCAAGGGCTCCTGACCCGTGCGCGTGCACCTGGTCGGCGTCTCGGGCACCGGCATGGGCGCGCTCGCGGCGCTGCTGGTCGAGGCGGGGCACGACGTGAGCGGCTCGGACGTGGCGTTCGATCCCCCGATCGGCCCGGCGCTGCGCGGCCTGGGCGTGCACTGCATGCAGGGCTACGACGCGGCGCACCTCGAGCCGCGCCCCGACCTGGTCGTCGTCGGCAACGCGATCCGGCGCACGAACCCGGAAGCGGAGGCCGTCGAGCGCGCGGGGCTGCCGCGCGCGTCGATGTCGGGCGCGCTGCGCGAGCACTTCCTGGTGCGCCGCCGGCCGCTCGTCGTCGCCGGGACGCACGGAAAGACGACGACGAGCGCCATGTGCGCGTGGCTGCTCGCGCGCGCGGGGCTCGAGCCGGGCTGGTTCATCGGCGGCCTCCCCAAGGGGCTGCCGGCGGGCGCGGCGATCGGCTCGACGCGCCTGCGGCCCGATCGGGGGCGCGCGCCGTTCGTCGTCGAGGGCGACGAGTACGACGCGGTCTACTGGCACAAGCAGCCCAAGTTCCTCGACTACATCGGCGTCGGGGCCGACGACGTCGCGATCGTGACGAGCATCGAGCACGACCACGTCGACATCTACCCGGACGCGGCGTCGTACGAGGCGGCGTTCCGCGCCTTCGTGCGCGCAGTGCCCGACCGGGGGCTCATCGTGTGCGATGCCCACGACGCGCGCGCCCGTGCCGTCGTGTCCGAGGAGGCGCGCGCGCGGATCGCGTGGTACGCGCTCGAGCACGACGACACCGGCGAGGTGACGCCGACCTGGGTGGGTGCCCCCGCGAGCTTCGCGCCGGACGGATCGCAGACCTTCGACGCGTACGCGGGCGGCATGTCCGCCGGTCGCTTCGCCTTGCGCGTCCCGGGACGGCACAACGTCCGCAACGCGCTCGCGGCGCTGGCGGCGTGCGCCGAGGGCCTGGGCGTCGGCGTGCACGACGCGCGCGCGCACCTGGCCACGTTCGAGGGCGTGCGCCGGCGGCAGGACCTGCTCGGCGAGCCCGGCGGCGTGCGCGTCTACGACGACTTCGCGCACCACCCGACGGCGGTCGACGAGACGCTGCGCGCCCTGCGCGCCCGCCACCCCCAGGGGGCGCTCTGGGTCGCGTTCGAGCCGCGCAGCGCGACGGCGTGCCGTTCGATGCACCAGGAGGCGTACGCGCGCGCGTTCGACGCGGCGGACCACGTGCTGCTCGCGCCGCTCGGTCGCACCAACGTGCCCGAGGGCGAGCGGCTCGACCTGCCGCGGCTGGCGCGCGAGCTCGGCGCGAAGGCGGCGGCGGTGGACGACGTCGACGCCATCGTGGCGCGCCTGGCCGCCGAGGCCCGCGCCGGCGACACGATCGCCCTGCTGTCGAACGGCGCCTTCGGCGGCGTGCACGAGAAGCTGCTCGCCGCGCTGGCGCTGCGCCCGGGCTGAGACCCGTTCACGGCGCGACGCGGACCACGCGCTCGTCGGTGTCGAAGACGATGCCGTGGCGGAACGCCGACAGACCGAACAGCCCGTCGACGTTCCCGCCGAGATCGTGCGCGAGCCGCTCGATGTAAGGGAAGTGGGGTACGCGATAGACCGGCACCGTCTCCTGGAAGTCGCCGATCGTGACCTCGACTGTGCCGAGGTACATCTTGACCGTGCCGCCCTCGGCGTCTTCGCCCTCGATCTCCCTGTCGCCGGGCCGACCGTCCTGTCCCAGCCACAGCGAGTCGGGCGACCCGGTGTCGACGAGCAGCTTCACCGGCGTGCCGTCGAGCGCGACGTCGTGGAGGCGCACGTAGCCGCGCGGCCGGTCGTAGGCCGCGCTCGGCCAGCTCTCCGCCTCGGGGAAGCAGGTGCCGGGTTCGTTCCAGACGACCTGGCCCGACTGGAAGTCGAGCTTGACCGGACGTCCGAGGAGACGGTCGTCGCCCAGCGTGCCCACGCACGGCTTGCCGTCCACCCCCGGGCTGCCGGCGACGCCGAGACCGTCGAGCGTCAGCGCCTGGCATGCGAGCACCACGGTGCCGGCATCGGGGACGAAGCCCTCGTCCGGGCTCGTCGCGCCGTCCTGGAGCGGCTCGTGCAGGAACGTCCGCACGCTGCCGGTGTCGAGAAGGAACACGGTCGGATCCGACCGGTAGAGCGCGGGGACGAACAGGCGCAGCGGCGCGGTGCCGATCGAGGTCGACTGCGTGTCGACGATGAGCGGCAACCTCCCGTCCGTGCAGCCCCCGTCCACGCCGATGTCGATCCAGTCGTGGGCGGCGGCGTCGCCGGACCCGGCGTCCGCCCCGATGTCCGCGCTCGTCTGCCCGAGCGAGGGGCCGCACGCCGACACGAGCCCGAGAGCCAGCGCGGGGCCGATCGCGAACGCGGTGGTGCCGAGCCCTCTAGCCAAGCGCACGCGAGCACGCGTCGCAACGGGGGTGCCGCGCGCGGCCGGACGCCCGCTCCCCCGCGGCTGCCGCGGTGGCCACGGCTCGGCCGCCGACGAGTCAGTCCGTCAGACGCCGTGGCAAGCGTGGTCCATGTCCCAGGTCATCCGGTGGCCCGCGGGCGAGGCCGGGACGCGCGTCAGCCGGCCGACCCGACGCCGGCGTTCGGCGTCGTCGGCTCGAGCTTCTGCATCGCCAGCTCGCAGTCCTCGACGACGAAGCGGTGACCGGCGCCGATGGCCAGCGCCCGGGTCTTCTCGTACTCGTCGCGCGCCGCGTCGAGGTGCCCCAGGCGCTGCAGCAGCTTGGCCAGCAGCACGCGCCCGCCGATGACGTCCCAGGTGAAATCCTTGCCCTCGGCGTACGCGATGCCCTGGCGCAGCAGCTTCTCGCCGTCGACCGTCCCCTGGATACCGTCGAGGAACGCGAGGAACATCCGGTTGTAGTTCGCGAGCCGCTCGTAGCCGGACTCCTCGCAGAGAGCGAGCGACTGGCGGAAGGCTCCGTACGCCCGCGGCAGGTCGTCCATGTGCACGAGGATGTCGCCGAGGTTGTGCAGGTTGAGCATCACCTCGTATCCGAGGCCGGCCTCGCGCGCCATGTCGGCGGCCTTCTCGCTGTTCAGGGCGGCGGAGCGGAAGTCGCGCGTGAAGTAGTCGACGAGCGCGCGCACCTTCGTGCGCTCGGCGGCGGCGGTGCGGTCGTCGGGGAGCAGCTGCTCGGCCTCCTTCACGTCGGCGAGCGCGGTCTGGCGGTCGCCCAGCGCCGCGTGCGACTGCGCCAGATGCAGCGCGATCCGGTGCCGCTCGTGCACGTCCATGGCCTGCACGACGCGGCGCAGCTGGTCGAGCAGCTCCAGTCCGCGCGTGAAGTCCCCCCGGCGCGTGGCCAGCTCCGCGGCGACGATGAGCACGGACTTGACGAGCGTCTCGTCGCCGGCGGCGATCGACTCCGCCTCCGCGAGCCGGTGGCGCGCGTCCTCCATGTGCTGGACACCGGCGAGCAGCTGCCCGGCCGCGACGCGCGCGCGCACCCGCGCCTCCAGCCCCCCTGCCTGATCGACGCGGTCGATGACGCGGCTGCACAGCTCCGTCGCGTCCGGGAGCGATCGAACCAGGCGCACGGCGGAGGACAGCGCCTCGAGCCAGCGAACCAGCTCGTCGGGGCCGCGCATCGCCGGGTCCGCGAGCGCGATCGCACGCGCGTAGTCGCGCGAGGCCGCCTCGAGCTGCCGCGTCTCGAGGCGCCGCTCGCCGCTCTTGGCGAAGTACGCGGCCGCGCGGTCGCGGTCGCCGGCCTCGTACAGGTGGCGGGCGATGCGCGCCGCGTGCTCCCAGGCGCGCTCGCCCAGCGACGTCTCGAGCGCCTGCCCGCCGGCGGCGTGCATCTCGCGCGCGGCTTCCGGCGTCAGCGCATCGGCCACGATCTCGGGGATGAGCGGCGAGGCGAAGCGAAGCTCGCTCGGCCCCGTGTGCACGACGAAGTCGCGCTCCTTGAGCGTGGCGATCGAGCGCTCGAGCGCGGGCATCGCCTGCCCCAGCATGTTCGCGAGGACCGTCACGTCGATCGGATCGCCGAGGACGGCCGCCGCCTGGAGCGTCGCCCGGTCCTCGATGGACAGGCGCGAGACCCGCGAGGCCACCAGACCGCGCAGCGTCTTGGGCAAGGCGAGGTCCTGGCCCACGAGCTTCATCGACACGACGCGCCGCTCGGCGACCGACACCGCCTCGACGTCGACCAGGCCCTTGATGACCTCCTCGACGAAGAGCGGCTGGCCGCCCGCGCGCGCCCGCACGAAGCGGAGCAGCTCGTCGGGCACGGCGTCGACCCCCAGGCGCTGCGCGACCAGGCGCTCGACGTCGGCGGGCAGGAGATCGCCCAGGTCGAGCGCGACGTGCCCGGGGGCCCTCTCGAGCGGGTGCGAGAAGCCCGCCCGCGTGGCGAGCAGGAAGACGACGCGCGCCTGCTTGAGCCGCCGCAGCGACTCCTCGAGCAGCGCGAAGCTGTCCTCGTCCATGGCGTGCGCGACGTCCCACGCGAAGGTGTGCGGGCGGTCCTCGCAGAGGCTCTGCACCATGCGCGCGAACGCCGGCCGCAGCAGCGCCTTGGCGTTGCCGGTGAACCCCGGGACGCTCGCGCCGAGCGCCGCGAGGACGGCGCTCACCTCGTCGCCGTGCAGGCCGAGGGCGCGCAGCCGCGGCTGCACGGCCAGGATGCGGTCCTGCGCGTCGCCCTCGCTGGTGCCGCAGAGGACCTGCAGCATGCAGACGATGCCCGACAGCGGGAACTCGTTGCCGCGCGGCGGGCAGGCGGCGATGTGGAAGCCCACGTTGTAGCCGCCCTTGCGCAGGCGCCGCTCGACCTCGTAGAGGAGCCGCGTCTTGCCGACGCCGTGGTCGCCGCGGACCGTCAGCACGCGCGCGGAGCGCTTGGTCGCCATCGCGAGCACCTCGCCGATGCGCCGCAGCTCGTCCTTGCGTCCGACGAAGCGACCGAACGCCTCGGCCGGCCCGCGCACGTCCTTGACGAGCAGGCCGGAGACGCTGGCCGCCGGGCGATCGGCGTCGCTCATCGGCTCGAACTCGAAGAACGGCTTGATCTGCCGCATCGCCTGCGCGCTGACGGCCGCGCGGCCGTCGCGCACCCGCGCCAGGTCGCGCGCCGTGTCCAGCAGCCCTCCCAGGCGGTCGTCCTCGGTCGCCGCGCCGGCGCTCGACACGTGGATGCGCCCTGTGTGCAGCCCGGCGCCGATCGATCGCGCCGCGTCGGCCGCCTGTCCCAGCGACGCGAGCGACCCGCCGCCCGCTCCACCCAGGCTGCGCAGCGCGACGAGCGCGCAGCGCGTGGCCATCTCCGTGTCCCGCCCGTCCGGATCGCCCAGGCCGAACAGCGCCGCGATGTGCCCGGCCTCCCGCCGCAGCACGCGCCCGCCCCATCGTTCGACGATGCTCGCCGTCCGGTCCACCACCGCGGCCGCCGTCTGGCGCGGCAGCTCGATGACGAGCGCGGTCACCTCGCGCCGCTCGCCCATCTCGACGGCGCGGTCGATGGCGACCATGCGCCCCTTGGCGAGGCGCACGCTGGAGGCCTGCCGCGACGCCGGCACCTCGACGGGCGTGCGCTCGGCGGCCGGGTTGCCCGCCTCCGCCTCGAGCATCGGCGCGGGCGTCACCGCGCCGAGCGCCTCGCCCGCGTCGCGGAAGCGCCCGAGGAACTCGGTGAGATCGTGCGCGCCGTAGCGGCTGCCCTGCGCGTAGAGGAACGCCAGCAGCGCCTCGTACATGCGGCCCGCGTCCGGGTAGCGATCGGCCGGCGCCCTGGCCATCGACGTCTTCAGGATGGCGACGAGCTCGGGCGGCACGTCGGGGCGCAGGAGCTCCACCGGCGGGTACTCGCAGGCCTGCACGCGGCGCAGGGTCTCGAACGTCGTCGGCGCGGTGAAGGGGTTCACGCCCGCGATGCACTCGTAGAGGACGGTCCCCAGCGAGAACAGGTCGCTGCGCGCGTCGACGCTCTCGCCGCGCGCCTGCTCGGGGCTCATGTAGCCGAACTTGCCCTGGAGCCTGCTCGCGCGCGTGTCCTCCTGGTCTCCGCCGAGCGCACCGCGCGCCTTGGCGATGCCGAAGTCGGTCACCTTGACCTCGCCCTCGAACGACAGGAGCACGTTCTGCGGCGACACGTCGCGGTGGACGATGCCGAGCGGCCGCATCTGCTCGTCGCGGCGACGGTGCGCGTGGTCGAGGCCCTTGGCGACCTCGGAGGCGATGTACACGCCCATCTGCACGGGCAGCGAGAGCTGCTGGCGGCGGCAGCGCGCGAGCAGCGTCGCCAGGTCGAGCCCGTGCACGTACTCCATCGCGATGTAGTACGCGTCCGGCTGCGCGAGCCCGCCGACGTCGCGCTCGACCTGGCCCGTGGGGGCTCGGCCGAGATCGAACACCTGGACGATGTTCGCGTGCGACAGGCGCACCGCGAGCTTCGCCTCGTGGATGAACATGTCCACGAAGTCCTGGCTGCGCGCCAGATCCGGCAGGATCCGCTTGATGACGAGGATCTTCTCGAAGCCCTCGACGCCGTAGCTCTTGGCCTTGAAGACCTCCGCCATGCCGCCTTGCCCGAGCCTCTCGAGCAAGCGGTACCGACCGAATGCGGCGTTCACCTAGTCCACCAAGCCCCCGGGAACCGCTTGACGATACCACGTCGGCGGCGGCCTGTCGGCGGCGCCTGAGCCTCGGGCGAGCGCCCGAGCTGGCACGTGGGGGGCGTGGGGGGCGGCTGCCCTGGGCTCGCGCTACCATGGATCACGTGGGCGACCCTGCGCACCGACGAGCCACCTACGAAGACGTGCTGCGCGCCCCGCGCCACGTGGTGGCGGAGGTCCTCGACGGCGAGCTGCATCTCCAACGCCGCCCGGCGAAGCCGCACGCGGCGGCCGCCACGGCGCTCGGCGAGGAGCTGGGCCCGCCGTTCAAGCGCGGTCGGGGCGGGCCCGGGGGTTGGATCCTGCTCGACGAGCCCGAGCTCCACCTCGGCGAGGACATCCTGGTGCCGGACCTGGGCGGCTGGCGCCGCGCGCGCATGCCCATGCTCGATGACGAGGCGTACTTCACCCTGGCGCCCGACTGGGTGTGCGAGGTCTTGTCGCCGGGGACCGCGAAGATCGATCGGGCAGAGAAGCTGCCGATCTACGCTCGCGAGGGCGTCGGCCACGTGTGGCTCCTCGACCCGCTGTCGCGCACGCTCGAAGTGCTGCGCCGCGAGGGCAGCCAGTGGCTCATCGTCGCCGTCCACAGGGACGACGCGCGCGTGCGCGCGGAGCCGTTCGACGCCATCGAGCTCGATCTGGCCGTCCTCTGGGCCGACGTGCAGCTCGGGTGAAGCCACCTCCCGGCCTGCGAGAGGGGGCAGCGCGCAGCGCGGCCCGAGATGAAGCACGCCGAAAGCCGACCAGACGCGAGCCTGGGCTGGCCGGTGCGCCCGGTGGGATCGCCGCTGGGTTTCGCAGGATCGCCTCTCACTTCGACGGGCGCGCACGTCACCCTGGTGGCAGCACATTGACTCTCGATGGCAGCGCCTCCCGTCACGACAGGACGACGGGTCGCTGTCATGGGATCACCTCTCGGTTCGGCGGGATCGACGGCCCTCTCCGCGGGAGGACCGCGTCTTTCGGCGGCGTCGCCTCCGCGTTGGAGGGGAACGTTTCTGCGTGGGACGGGATCGCTTCCCATGGACGCGGGAGCACCGCTTCGTTCGGTGGCATCGCCTCCGGGCTCGATGGGAGCACCGCGAGGCTCGGTGGGAGGATCCCTTCTCTCGACGGCATCGCTTCCCGTCTCGATCGGAGACCCTCCCACCTCGCCCGCGTCACCGCGAGGTTCGATCGACGGTCATCCAGCGAACGCTGGACGACCGCCCGCCGAAGTCACCGGGCTTCCCCCTCGGATCGCAGGGTGTCCCGCCTACTTCACGAGCAAGGAGATCGCCTGGCTCCAGTCTCCCGCGCCCGTCTTCGTGATCGCCCTGAAACGGAACTGCACGACCGCCGAGACGGGAAGACCGGCGATCTCGGTCTTCGACTGGAGCGTCGGAGAGGCCGGCGTCCAGGTCTTTCCTCCGTCCACGCTCCACTCCCACTCGTACGAAGCCCGCACCGCGGCAGCCTTCGCCACCAGGTGCACGGTGCCGGAGACGGCACCGTGCTTCACCTCGAACGGCGCCTTGGTGCGCGCCGCCGTCTTGCGCACCGCCATTCCGGCGCTCGTGATGATCGCCGCCGCCTGCTCGGGGTTGGCGTCGGCGATCTGCTGCACGCTCGCCTTGGTGGCGTGCAGCATCGAGAGCAGGGTGGTGCGTGCCACGTTGCGCGCCTCGACGGTGCCCGCGGCGCGCGTCTTGGTCGCCGCCTCGGTCGTGACCAGCGTGGCGAGCGCGCCGGTCAGCGCCGAGAGCGGCGGGTTGGGGTTGGGGATGTGCGGGTTGCCGGTGAGCGCCGCGATGATCGCCTGCGCCACCTTGATGAGCTGCGGCACGGGCAGCGGCAGCTTGAGGGCCACGAACACGAGATTCTGCTTGGTCGACGACATGACTCTTTCCCTTTCCTGGTCCACGACGGCCGGGCACCGGCGACGGGATGTCGCGGGTGAACCGGCGCGTCGAGAGGGCGGGCTCGCTGGACGAGCACCATGCTCGCCCTCGCCCGCCTCTCACCCCATACTGGTTACATGTCGCAATGTCGCACTTCAGGGCATGCTTCCCGGCGCCCTTTTCCGGACCGGAATGCGAGTGCAACGAATTGACATTGCACAACAATATAGATGTAGGACAAAAGACGTCGCGATGCCGACGATTTTGTCGATTGCATTCTGACAATGTCACAGAGCGCGTTTCCGGGTTCCCCGGCACGCCGGCTCCGGACTCGAAGCGGGCTCGCCGCCCGCCCGTCGGCGCCGCGCGACCCGCCGTGGAATGATGCGCCCATGGCCGACTGGAACGCCAAGGTCTACGAGCGCGTCTCGGCGCCGCAGTTCGCGTGGGGGCAGCGCGTGCTCGAGCGCCTCGCGCTGCGCGGCGACGAGACGGTGGTCGACCTCGGCTGCGGCGCGGGGCGGCTGACCGAGCTTTTGGCCGAGCGCCTCCCCGGAGGCCACGTGGTCGCGCTCGACGCGTCGGCCGCGATGATCGAGCAGGCGCGCGCGCGCCTCGCCCGCTTCGGCGACCGCGTCTCGCTGGTGCACGCCGACGCCGCGCGCCACGTGCAGCGGCCCCCCGCCGACGCCGTCTTCAGCACGGCGACGTTCCACTGGGTGCTCGACCACGACGCGCTCTTCGCCGCGATCGCCGCCAGCCTGCGCCCGGGCGGGCGCCTGGTCGCGCAGTGCGGCGGCGGCGACAACCTGGCGCGCATCCGCCGGCGCGCGGCGGAGCTTCGCGCGAGCCCCCCGCTCGCCCGCTACTTCGAGGGCTTCCGCGAGCCCTGGCACTACGCGACCCCCGACGAGACGCGCGCCCGCCTCGAGCGCGCCGGCTTCGCCGACGTGCGCGCGTGGCTCGAGCCCGCCCCGGCGCGGTTCGACGACGCCGCGAGCTTCCGCGAGTTCGTCGTGCACGTCGTGCTGCGCGACGACCTCTCGCGCCTGCCCGACGACGCGCACCGCGCGCGCTACGCGGGCGCGCTGGTCGACGCCGCCGGCGGCGACGATCCGCCCTTCGAGCTCGACTACTGGCGCCTGAACGTCGACGCGCGCCGCGCGTGATACGCTTCCGGGCGTGTACGTCGTCGCGATCGCCGAGCTGCGCGGCGACATCGACGCCGAGGCGGCGCCGCTGGCCGCCGACCTGGCCGTGACCGCCTACCAGGCGCGCCTGCTGCTGGCGCCCGGCACGCCCGCCGTGCTGCTGACGACGCCCGACAAGGCGCGCGCGCTCGATCTGCTCGCCCGCGTGCGCGCGCGCGGCCACGGCGCGGTCGCGTGCGATCTCGCGGCCGTGGTCGACTCGGCCGACATGGTCTCGATGCGCCGCTTCCGCCTGGGCGCGGACGCCGTCGACCTCGAGGACCGCCCCGGCGAGCGGCTGCCCTACGACGACGTGCTGGCGCTCGTCGCGGCCGTGCACCGGCACCGCACCGACACGTCCACGCGCACGCGCGAGACGCGCTTCTCGGCCTCGCGCGCCGTGATGACGAGCGGCCTGTCGATGACCAGGACCATCCAGACCGAGTCGCACGCCAGCCACGAGGAGCGTGACGCGGTGCTCTACGTCTTTCGCCGCAGCGGGTCGACGCCGTGGATCCTGCACGAGCACGGCACCGCGTGGGCCGGACACGGCCGCCCGCTCGCCGCCTCCGCCCACGAGAACTTCCGCCTCGCCGTGGCCGCGCTGCGCGAGCTCGCGCCCGGCGCCGCCCACGACGACCGCCTGGTGACGCGCAAGGCACCCGAGCAGGCGAGCGTCCAGGGCGGCGCCGCCAGCACGACCGTGCGCACCTCCTCCCAGTCCGGCATGGACCTGCTCGCCCACCTGGTCGCGCTGTCGGCCGCACGCCGCGAAGCGGAGCGGCCGCGATGATGGGTCGGCCGCACGCCGCGAAGCGGAGCGGCCGCGATGATGGCCGCACGCACGCAGCGCTAGCGGAGCGGCCGCCACGTCGCCGAGCGTCGCCGACGGCGCTGCGCGTCATCGGTGCGTTTGCGCCTGGCACCTCGAGCGCGGTCGAACTAGATTCCGGGCGCCCCTTGCATGTGAGAGGGAGGCGCGCCGATGGTCGACAAGGTCAAGAAAGTCTGGCTCGACGGAGAGTTCATCGACTGGGACGAGGCGAAGGTCCACGTCCTGACGCACTCTCTGCACTACGGCCTCGCCGCCTTCGAGGGCATCCGCGCCTACAAGCGCGCCGACGGCGCGACGTACGTCTTCCGGCTGCGCGAGCACGTCGACCGGCTGTTCGACTCCTGCAAGATGTGCCTGCTCAAGCCCGAGTTCACGCGCGAGCAGGTGATGAGCGCCTGCACCGAGTCGCTGCGCGTCAACGGCATGGCCGAGGGCTACCTGCGGCCGATGGTCTACGTCGGCGAGGGCGCCATGGGCATCTACGCGCCCAACAACCCGGTCCGCACGGCCGTCATCGCGTGGAAGTGGGGCGCGTACCTCGGCGAGGAGGCGCTCAAGAACGGCATCCGCGCCAAGATCAGCTCCTTCGCCCGCCACCACATCAACGTGAGCCTCGCCAAGGCGAAGATGACCGGGCAGTACACCAACTCGGTGCTCGCCAAGCGCGAGGCCAAGCTCGGCGGCTACGACGAGGCCATCCTGCTCGACCCCAACGGCTACGTGAGCGAGGGCTCGGGCGAGAACATCTTCGTGGTGCGAAAGGGGACCATCCTCACGCCGGACCTGTCCTGCTCGATCCTCGAGGGGATCACGCGCGACACGGTCATCACGCTGGCGCGCGAGCTCGGGCTCACGCTGGTCGAGGGGCGCATCACGCGCGACCAGCTCTGGCTGGCCGACGAGGTGTTCTTCAGCGGCACCGCCGCCGAGATCACGCCGGTGCGCGAGGTCGACAACCGCACCATCGGCGACGGCACGGTGGGCCCGATCACGAAGAAGATCCAGGCGCGCTTCTTCGAGGTCGTGCGCGGCAACGACACGTCGCACCCCGAGTGGCTGACGCGCGTTTGAATCGATCGCCACGGCGCCACGCCGCCAAGCCGCCGGAAGGTGGAAGGGCGGCCGGCAGGGCTCGAGCGGCTCGCGCAGCGGGTGTTCGATGCGCCCATTTCCACGATTTCCGGCGGCTTGGCGGCGTGGCGGCCTGGCGATCCACTCTTCTCTTCCTCGTCAGTCTGGTGGGCTGCGCGCCGGCGGCGAAGGCGCCCGCGACCTCCGTGGCGCCCCCCAGGCCCGCGCCCGCGACCTTCGCCGACGACGCGCGTGCGCTGCCGCGCTACCACTCCGACCGCCTCGGCCTGTCGCTGCCGCTGCCCGACGGGCCGACGTGGCGCATCGACGATCACTCGCGCGCCGAGCTGGTCGCGACGCACGCGCCGACGCACTCGCGCGTGGTCGTGGCCGTCTTCCGCGCCGACGAGCTGGTCGGCCGGTCGCAGTGCGAAGAGCTCGCGCGCGAGCGGCACCTGGTGCCCGGCGGCGACCTGCAGACGATCGAAGACACCGTCGCGGTGACGCAGGACACGTTCGACACGCGCATCTGGGTGGCCGTCGACCCGGGCAGCGGACCCGGGCGCCCGCTGGTCGGGCACGTGATGGCGTTCGGGGGGTTCTTGCGCAAGTGCTACGTGTTCGACTTCTCGAGCGAGGTCGGCGGCGCCGCCGAGGAGTCGGTCCTCTCCGATCGTCTCGCGTTCGCGCGCGCGCGCATCCTCGGCGGGATGCAGCTCGACCCGTTCGGCGGCGTGCCGCGCGGGTCGCCCGCCGGCGCGGACGGACCCTGACGATGAAGCTGGTGGCGATCTGCGCGATCGCGCTCGCGTTCGGCTTCGTCGGATCCATGCCGATCGCCGGACCGGTGTCGGTGATGGTCATCTCGCGCGCCGCGCGCCGCCGCTTCGACGAGGCGCTGCACATCGGCCTGGGCGCCGCCGCGGCCGAGGCCATCTACGCGGGCGTCGCCTTCTTCGGGTACACGGCGATCCTGGCGCGCTACGAGCTCGTCGTCCCCGTCTCGCACGGCGTCACCGCGGTCGTGCTGATGGCGCTCGGCGGCTTCTTCGTGTTCTGGTCGCCCAAGGACAAGAAGGACACGCGCGAGAACAAGACCGGCACGTTCTTTCTCGGCTTCTCGGTCTCGGCGGTCAACCCGACGCTCCTCGTCACCTGGGGCGCGGCGACCGCCTTCCTCTTCTCCAAGGGCCTGGGCGAGACCGCGGACCTGGCGGCGATCCCCTTCGGCCTCTGCGCCGGGGCGGGGATCGCGGCCTGGTTTTCGCTGTTCGTCGTGGTCCTGCGCAAGTACGAGGGCAAGCTCCCGCGCAAGGTGCTCACCTGGATCGTGCGGCTGCTCGGGCTGGCGCTCGTCGGGCTCGGCGTGTGGTCGGGCGTGCAGCTCGTGCAATGGCTGGCCGGCGACCGCCAGGCTCCCCGCACCGCCGCGTCGTCGCTATCCTTCGGTCCGTGCAGACGATCGCGCTGCTCGACACCGACGTGGCCATCGAGACGCCCGAGCACATCGTGTTCCGGCACCGCGTCGCGGGCCCCGCGCGGCGACTGCTCGCGTACCTGCTCGACCTGATCCTCTGCTACACGGCGTTCGCCATCCTGGCCTTCGTCGTGGTCCTCGCGGCTGCCGGCGCGGCGGCGGCCACCGGCGCGGCGGAGAACGCCGCCGACGCGGGCATCGGCCTCCTGCTGGTCGTCCTCTTCGCCATCCAGTGGGTGTACTTCGCCGTGCTCGAGGCCTGGCGCGGTCGCACGCCCGGCAAGGCGGCGCTCGGCCTTCGCGTCGTCACGACGACGGGGCGCCCCATCGGATTTCGCGCCGCGGCGCTGCGCAACGTGATGCGCGCCGCCGACGCGCTGCCGCTCACGTACTCGGCGGGGCTGCTGTCGGTCGCGGGGCTCGCGTCTATGGCGGCCACCACGCGCTTCCAGCGCCTCGGGGACCTGGTGGCCGGCACGATGGTCGTCGTCCCCGAGCGCGCGGCCGCCGCGATGCCGCTCGCGCTCTGGCCCGCGGCACAGCCCGAGGAGCTGGCGATGCTGCCGGAGGTGGTGCGCCTCGACGCCGACGAGCGGCAGGCGATCGAGATGTTCCTGCGGCGCCGCACGCGCCTGGGCGACGCGCGCGCGCACGAGCTCGCGCAGGCGATCGCCCCCGCGCTCGCCGAGCGCTTCCGCGTCCACCACCCCGATCCGGCGCGGCTGCTCGCGCTGCTCTACGACCGCGCCGTCAACGCCGGGCGCAGCGACGCGCCGCCGTCGTCGCGGACGCCCGGGTCATGGCAGTCATGGCGCTAGTCTCGCCGCTCACCGAGGCGGCCTTCGCGGGCCGTCGCAAAGGCGACTGGGAGCGGCTCGACGCGCTCGTGGCCGCAGCGCAGAACCGTGGGCTGCGCGCGCTCGGGCCCGAGGGTGTGGCGCAGCTCTCGCCGCTCTACCGCGACGTCTGCGCCGACCTGTCGCGCGCCCAGGCCGCGCGCTACAGCGCCCCGCTCGTCGACTACCTGCAGGCGCTGACCGCCGCGGCGCACGCGGTCGTCTACGGCGGCCACGCGCGCGGGCGCTGGCTCGGGTCGGCCCACGTGCGCGGCTCGGCGCTGCGCGTCGCGCTCGAGGCGTTTCCGCGCGCGGTGCGCCGCCACAAGGGGGCGATGCTCCTGGCCTTCCTCCTCTTCTTCGGCCCGTTCTTCGCGGGGCTGCTGGCGACGCTCGCCGATCCCGCCTTCGCCGTGCGCATCGTGCCCGAGTCGCAGCTGCGGCCGCTGGTCGAGGCCTACCAGCAGGGCTTCTCGGCCGGGCGCGGCACCGGCGTCGACGCGGCGATGGCCGGCTTCTACGTGAACAACAACGTCGGCATCGCGCTGCGCTGCTTCGCCACGGGGCTGCTGTTCGGCCTGGGGTCGGCCTTCTACCTCGTGCAGAACGGCCTCGCGACGGGCGCCATCGTCGGCTACGTCGCGGCGCATGGCGCGGGGGCGAACATCCTGACGTTCATCGTCGGCCACGGCTCGCTCGAGCTCGGGGCCATCGTGCTCGCCGGCGGCTCGGGGCTCTCGCTCGGATGGTCGATCGTCGCGCCGGGCGACCGCACGCGCCTGGCGTCGCTGCAGGCCGCGGCGCGCAGCGTGATGGTGGTGGTCTTCGGCGCGGCGGTGATGCTCTTCATGGCGGCGGCGGTCGAGGGGTTCTGGTCGGCGTCGAGCCTGCCGACCGTGGTCAAGCGCGGCGCGGGCGTGGCGATGTTCGTCGTCGTGCTCTCGTACGTCCTGCTCGCCGGGCGCCGCTCCGAGCGGGCGGCGGCGCTCGAGCGCGCGGAGGAGGCGGACCGATGGACCTGATGCGCGCGCGCGTGGCGCTGCGCGAGCGTCCGCTGCTCGACGTGCTCGACCTGGCCGTGCGCTTCTGCGCGGCGCACGCGCGCGACTACGCGAAGGTGTCGCTCGCGGTGCTGGTGCCGGGGTTCGCGGCGTCGTGGCTGGCGGCCCGGCTGAGCGGCTGGGCGGTCGGCTGGGGGGCCGCGTTCGTGCTGGCGTCATTCGCGGGGGCGCCGTTCGTGGCGCTCGCTTCGAAGCTCGTGTTCCACGACCGCGTGAGCCTGCGCGAGGTGCTGGCGATCTCGCTGCGCGCGCTTCCGCGCCTGGCCGGCGCGCGCTTCGTGCAGGCGATGGCGCTCGGAGGCAGCCTGCTGATGCTCGGGCTGCCGTGGCTGTGGGTGGGGACGATCCTGCTGTTCGTGGTGGAGGTCATCGTCCTCGAGCAGTCGGGCGTGGGCGCGGCGCTCGGGCGGGCGAACCGCATCGCCAACGCGCACTTCGGCGCGGCGATCGCGGCGATGCTGCTGCTGATGCTCGCCCCGGCCGGCGCGGCGCTGCTCGCGGACTACGCCGGCCGCGAGGTGCTCGCGACGGTGCTCGAGGTGCGGCCGCCCCCGTCCGTGTTCGAGGTCGGCGGCAGCTGGCTGGCGCTCGCGGGCTGGTGGTGCGCGCTGCCGCTGCTGTCGACCGCGCGCTTCTTCGTCTACCTCGACGTCCGCACGCGGACCGAGGGCTGGGACATCCAGACGCGCTTCGGCGCGATCGCCGCGCGCGCGGCGTCCGAGCCGCGGCGGGACCGGCAGGCCGCATGATCCGGCGCGCGCTCGCGGCCCTGCTCGTGGCGATCGCGGCGATCGCGTGGTCGGGCGCCGCGCGGGCGGTCGTCGACCCGGCGCGCGCGCAGGACGACGTGGACGCCGCGATGCACGACGGCGACTACGCCTTCTGCCGAAAGCCCCGCGAGCCGCTGTCGCACCGCGCGCTGGCGCTCTGCCCGCACGCGCGCGCCATCGCGGGCTGCGAGGGCTTCGCCGCCGCGTGCGATCGGGCCGAGAAGAAGGCGCCGGCGAGGGCGTCCGGAAAGCCGCCGGGCGCCCCGTCGCACTTCGCGCTCCCGGCCTTCCTCGGGACGCTCGCGCAGGCGATGGTGTGGCTGCTCGTCGCCGCGCTCGTGCTGGCGGTGCTCGTGCCCGTCGTGCGCGCGCTCGTCCGCATGCGCCGCGACCGTCAGCTGGCCGAGCCCGCGCCGGCGCCGAGCGCCGCCCCGGAGGCCGCGCCCGCCGTGGACATCCCCGCCACGACCGACGAGGAGCTGCTCCTGCGGCGCGCCGACGAGCTCTCGCACCGCGGCGACTACGCGGCGGCGCTGCAAACGTACCTGGCCGCCAGCCTGCGCGCGCTCGACAAGCGAGGGGCGGTGCGCATCGCGCGCGACCGCACCAACGGCGAGTACGTGCGCGCGTGCGCGGACGCGGCGGCGAGGCCCGCGCTGCGCGGCATCGTGCGCGAGGTCGACCGCGTCCAGTTCGGCGGCGAGCCCGCGACGGCGGATTCGGCGTCGCGCGCCGGCCGCCACGCGGCCGCGATCGTGCGCGCATTGCCGGTGACGCTGCTCGCGATGGCCGTGGTGCTGCTGCTCGGCTGCGGAGGTGGAGGCGGCGCGCACACGCGGCCCGCGCACGACGGCGACGATCCGGCGGGCGACGCGCTCTTCTACGACGTGCTGCAGCGCGAGGGGCTCCACGTGCAGCCGCTGTCGACGTCGCTCGCCTCGCTCCGACCGCCCGCCGTCGGCGAGCGCGCGCCCGCCGTCGTGGTCGACGTCGAGCGCACCGAGCTGGACGACGACACGCGCGACCACCTGGTCGACTGGGTGGCGGCCGGCGGCGTGCTCGTGCTGGCGGGCGACCCGGCGCGGTGGCCCGACGCGTTCGGGGCGTCGCCAGCCCTCACGACCGGGGCGCGCTCGCTCACGGCGCGGCGCCTGCTGGCGGGGGAGGTGGGCGGCGAGCCGGTCTTCTCGGAGCCGACCGAGCAAGGCGAGCTCGCCTCGGGCGACGCGGTCGCGTTCCACGGGGCCGAGAATGTCGCCTGGTTCGGCGACACGACGACCTACGCGGCGCTGGTCGGGCGCGGGCGGGGCGTCGTGCTGGGGATCGCGACCGACGAGCTGCTGACGAACGTCGGGCTCGCGCGCCCCGGCAACGCGGGCGCGATGCTGGCCATCGTCTCGAGCACCGGGCGCGACGAGCTCCGGGTCGCGCAGCCGGACGACGGCGTCTCGCCGCCGTCGACGCCGATCGCCGCGCTGACGCGCGCCGGGCTGGGGCTCGGCCTCGCGCACGCGCTGGTGGCCGTGATCGTGCTCTTCCTGGCCGTCGGCACCCGACTGACGCGGCCCAGGCCCGCCCCGCCGCCGGTGCGCCGCGCCTTCACCGAGCACGTCGAGGCGGTCGGGGCCCTGTACGCGCGCACCGGCAGCGCTCCGCACGCGCTCGCCGCGTACGCGCGGTTCGCCGACGAGCGCCTGCGCGCCCGCATGCCGCGCGGCACGAGCGACGTCGCGGCCTTCCTCGCGACGCGCGCCGGCGCGCCGCTCGAGAGCTGCCAGCGCATCTGGACGCGCGCCATGGCCTCGAAGGCGGGCGCGCCGCCGCTCGGCGACGAGCTGACGGTGCTCAAGGAGCTGAGCGCGGTGGTCTCCGCCGCGATGGGACGCGACCGGTAGGGAGGAGAGACAATCTTGGATCCGACGCTATTTCGGCAGACGTTCGAGCGCATCCAGCAGGAGATGGCGCGCGTGGTGGTCGGGCAGCAGGAGCTCGTCCAGGGGGTGCTCGTCGCGGCGATCGCGAAGGGGCACGTGCTGGTCGAGGGGGCGCCGGGGCTCGGCAAGACGCTGGTCGCCCGCACGCTGGCGGTCGTCAGCGGGTGCGCGTTCAAGCGCATCCAGTTCACGCCCGACCTGATGCCGAGCGACGTCACCGGCTCGAGCGTGTACAGCCGCGACACCGGCGCGTTCACGTTCGTGCCGGGGCCGATCTTCGCGCAGCTGCTTCTCGCCGACGAGATCAACCGCGCGCCTGCCAAGACGCAGAGCGCGCTGCTCGAGGCGATGCAGGACTGCCAGGTGACGGTCGACGGGACGTCGCGTCCGCTGCCGGCGCCCTTCGTCGTCGTCGCGACGCAGAACCCGGTCGAGTCGCAGGGGACCTACCCGCTGCCCGAGGCGCAGCTCGATCGGTTCCTCTTCAAGCTGACCGTCGGCGATCCGCCGGCGGACGTGGAGCGGACGATCGTGCGCCACCACGCCGAGGGCTTCGACCCGACGGACCTGTCGGGCCTTCGGGCGGCGACCGCGCCGCAGGAGCTCGTCGCGATGCAGCAGCTCGCGCAGCGCGTGCGCGTCGACGACGCCGTCGTCGCCTACATCGTGGAGCTCGTGCGCCGCACGCGCGACGACAAGGCGATCGAGCTCGGGGCCAGCCCGCGCGCGAGCATCGCGCTGCTCAAGGCGGCGCAGGTCATCGCGGCCAGCGAGGGGCGCGGCTTCGTGACGCCGGACGACGTCAAGCCGATGGTCGCGGCGGTGCTGCGCCACAGGGTGATGCTCCACCCCGACGCGCAGCTGCAGGGCGTGTCGGCCGACGAGCGGATCGAGGACATCCTGCGGTCGGTGCCGGTGCCGCGGCTCGCGGCGTGAGGCGCGTGTATCCTGGACGGCGGTGGACACGCGCCGCGCCTCCGTCTCGCTGGTCGCCGACGGCGCGCACTACGTGCACGTGACGCAGGCGATCGCGCGCGCCACCACGTCGGTGTGGATCGCGACCGCCAACGTCAAGCAGCTCATGGTCGAGGCGCCCATCGGTACGAGCGCGCGCGCCCGCGGTCGCTACGTCCCGATCCTCGACACGCTGCAGTCGCTGTGCGACCGCGGCATCACGGTGCGCCTGCTGCACGCGTCGCCGCCATCGCGCCCCTTCCGCGAGGAGCTCGCCGCTCGGCGCGAACGGCTCGCGCCGCCGCGCTTCCAGATGCGCGCGTGCCCGCGCGTGCACCTGAAGATGATCGCCATCGACGGCGCGCTCCTCTACCTCGGCAGCGCGAACTTCACCGGCGCGGGGCTCGGCGCCAAGGGCGACGGCCGCCGCAACTTCGAGCTGGGCGTGCTCACCGACGACGAGTGGATGCTCGACGAGGCGCAGGCGCGCTTCGATTCCATCTGGCGCGGCGCCGAGTGCGCGTCGTGCCGTCTGAGGACCGAGTGCCCTGCGCCCCTCGATCGCGTGCAGGCCGCGTCGCGGAGGGACCGCGCGCGCGAGCCCGCGCCGGTCACCTCATCGCCATCCCCTCGACGTACACGCAGCTCGAATCGCGCTGGATCGTGACGTCGCTCAGGTACCTGGCGCCGGACTTCTGCTGCGCCTTGGCGACCGCCTCGTCGATGAGCCCCACGTTGTCGTCCTTGGACACGATGGGGTCGTCGCCCAGGCAGTACTGGGCCTCGACGCGACCGGCCTGAGTCACGGTCGTCCCGTCCGGGAGCGACGGCGTCGTCATCGACACCGCCGGGACCGACAGGATCGTGTAGCGGTTCGAGCAGCCGACCGCGGCGAGGGCCGCCGCGGCCGCCGTCGCCCAGAGGAGCGCGGGTTTCATCTGTACCCCGTCCCTTTCACGACCATGCAGCGCTTGCCGTAGACGACGGCGTTGAAGCCCGCGTAGTCGGTCGACACGTTGTTCATGTAGCGAAGCCGGCTCTCCTTGCGGGCGTCGGCGAACGCCTGGTCGAGGGTCGGGTTCTCGCCGATCGGATAGCCGAGCACGAAGCTCTGGCAGTCCTCGCCGCGCACGGGGCCAACCGAGTGGCCCTGCGTCACGTTGTCGTCGAACGAGACCATCTTCACGTCCTTCGCGTACTGGTACGTCGTGCATGCGCTGGCCCCCAGGCCGGCGACGCACGCGAGGCCGACCAGCGCGGCCGTTGCGGTACTCATCGATCCTCCAAATCGGGAAGGTCCCGACCCCGTAAGCGCCGGTTGGACGGAGGTCCCCCCGAATCGCTTCAACCCCTGCACCCGAACAGGGAGAGAGCCGCCAAGACGCCAAGACGCCAGGGCCGCCAAAGCAGAGGGAGAGCACAGGAGGGCGGGAAGGTTTGGGGGGTTGATGCCTTCACCAACCAACCCTTCCCGCCTTACCGCCTTCCTGTGATCTCTTCCTCCTCCTCCTTGGCGGCTTGGCGGCTTGGCGCCTCGGCGTCCTTCTTCTAGGTTGGAGGCGGTCCCGCGGATGGTCCCGACGCGTCGATTCGCTTTCTTCGCGTTCGTCGCGACCGCCGTGGCCGTCGTGGCGGGGTACGTCCCGCCGCTGCGCCGGGCGCTGCTCGTCATGGATGGCGTGCTGCTGCTGGGCCTGGTCGTCGACGCGCTGCTGTCGCTGGGGCGCCGCGTCGAGGTGGACCGGCAGGTGGCGGCCATCTTCTCGGTCGGGCGGCCGAACCTCGTGACGCTCCAGCTGCGAAGCCGCAGCGGGCGGACGCTGCGCGGCTTCGTGGCGGACGATCCGCTCGAGGCGTGTGAGGCGACGGGCAATCCGGGGAGGTTCGCCCTCGCGCCCCACGGGACGACCACCGTGCGCTACGAGCTCACCCCGTCGCGCCGAGGCGCGCGCTCGTTTGGCGCCGTCACGGTACGGTACGTCTCGCCGCTGGGGCTGCTCGCTCGGCAGGAACGCACGGCGCAGCCCGCGGCGGTCGACGTCTACCCCGACGTGCACGCGGCGCGCGCGCTCGAGCTGCTGCGCCGTCAGGGGCGGCAGGACGCGCGCCTCGGAAGCCTGCGCGTGCGCGGCGGCGACACGGAGTTCGAGCGGCTGCGGCCCTATCAGGTGGGCGACGATGTCCGCCACGTCGACTGGCGGGCGAGCGCACGCCGCGACGACCTGACGGTCCGGCAGTTCCAGGCCGAGTCCAACCAGAACGTCGTGTTCGCCATCGACGTCGGGCGCGGCATGCGCGGCACGACGGGCGGGCTGACGGCGATCGATCACGCGCTCAACGCGGCGCTGCTCACGGCCGACGTGGCGCTGCGAGGCGGCGACAAGGCGGGGCTGATGGTCTTCGACGAGGCGCCGCAGCGCTTCGTGCCGCCCACGGGGGGCCGCGCCGGGGGACGCAAGCTGACGCGCGCGGTGTACGCGCTCGAGGCGGGCTTCGCGGCGACCGACTACCGCGCCGCGATGACGTTCCTTCGCACGCAGGTGCGGGCGCGATCGCTGTTCGTCGTGTTCACGAACCTGCTCGAGCCGCGTTCGGCCAAGGAGCTCGCATCGTCGCTCGAGGGGCTGCTGCCACGGCATCTTCCGCTCTGCGTCCTGTTGCGCGACACCGACGTGGAGGCGCTCGCCACGGCGCCCGCCGCCGGCGCCGACGACCTGTACGTGCGGGCCGCCGCCGCCGAGACGCTCGCCTGGCGCGACTCGCTCATCCGCGGCCTGCGCCGTGCGGGCGTGCTCGTGCTCGACGCCAAGCCGAGCGAGCTGACGCCCGAGCTGGTCAAGGGCTACCTGGACGTGAAGACGCGCCGGCTTCTGTGAGACCTCGGGCGCAGGGCGAGTGCGCCCCCCCGGAGGTCGAGCCTCAGCTCTTCTTCTTCGCGAGCAGATCGCCGAAGGTGAAGCGCGCCTCCGCCTTGAGCTGCTGGCGGTACTGCTGGAACGCGCTGCGCTCCTGGTCCTCGCTGAGCGCCTTGATGGACAGCTTCACCTCGCCGCGGCGGGGGTCCATCTCGATGACCTTGCCCTCGATCTCCTGGCCGACGCTGAAGCTCTTGCGCAGCTCGGTGCCGCGCGGAGTGCCGGTGCCGGCCGCCGTGACGTAGCCCCGCGCGTTGCGCCCGGTGACGCCCGTGATGCGCACGACGAGGCCGCCGCTCTCGATCGCGACCACCTTCGCCTTGACCGGCTTGTGCAGCTGCACGCGCTGGGGCGTCTCGCCGGCCGCCTCGCCCGTCGGCGCCGGGTGAAGGGCGATCTTGTGGTTGCTCGGATCGACGTGCGACACGACGACGTCGATCGGGTCGCCCACCTTCACGACGTCGGTCGGGCTCTCGATGCGCTTGATCGACAGGTCGGCGGTGTGCACGAGGCCGTCGACGCCGGGCTCCAGCTCGACGAACGCGCCGAAGGGCTGGATGCGCACGACCTTGCCCTGGTGCTTGGTGCCGGTCGCGTACTTCTGCGCGACCTGCTGCCACGGGTCGGGGATGGTCGCCTTGCGCGACAGCCACACCTTGCCGCGGTCGTCGATCTTGATGACCTTCACGCGCGTCGGCTCACCGGCCTTGAACACGTCGCTCGGGCCGTCGCCGCGGTTGTGGCTCATCTCCTGGAGCGGGACGAGCCCCTCGATGCCGCCGACGTCGACGAAGGCGCCGAACGGCACGACGCTGCGGACGACGCCGTCCATCTCCTCGCCGACCTTGAGGCGCGCGAGCGCCTCGGCGCGGGCCTTCTTCGCCTCCTCCTCGAGCATCGGTTTGCGCGAGAGGACGACGTCGCGGCCGCGCTTGGCGTACTGCGTGACCAGGAACGGCAGGCGCCTGGCGACGAGGTGCGAGAGATCCGCGCCCAGGCGCAGGTCCACGTGCGAGCCCGGCGCGAACGCGCGCAGGCCGTCGACGTCGACCTCGATGCCGCCCTTGATGACGCCGGTGACCAGGCCTTCGATGGTGGTCTTCTCGTTGAAGGCCTTCTCGAGGGCCGGCTTGGCCTTCTCCGCGCGCCTGGGGTGGTGCGTGAGCACGACCAGGCCGCCGCGCACGCCGTCGTTGTGCACGACGCCGATGAAGTCGGCGCCCACCTCGAGGATGACGCGCGGGACCTTCGGCTCGCGCGGCGCCTCCGCCTCGGGCGCCGGCACGTCTCCGGCGCGCGCTTCGCTTTCCGGCGAAGCTTCGGCCTGCGGCTGCGCGGCGGGCGCCGGCACGCCACCTTCGCTCTCCAGCGAAGGTTCCGCGTCGGTCGCGGGCTCGGTCGCGATCGACGCCTCGGCCGCGCCCGGCGTTTCGGTGGCGCTCGCCGCCTCCGCACCGCTCGGTGCCTCGGCGGCAGCGGCACCCTCGCCGTCTCCGGGCGCCGCCTCGGCGGGCTTGGGCGCGGGCCGCTCGTCGAAGTCGTCGGGCAGGAGCATCTCGCGGCGGTCGAAGATCGCCTTGGCCTTGCCCGGGATGTCGATGAGGATCGCCTCGTCGGTGATCTCGACGATCTTGCCGAAGACGATGTCGCCGGCGTTGACCGGCGGTCGCTCGCGCGGCGGGCCCTTCTTCTCCTTCTTCTTTTCCTTCTTCTCGCCGGGTTTGCCCTCGGCGGCGGGGGCCTGCCCCCCTTCGGCCGCTTCGCCGGACGCCTCGGCGCCCCCCTCGGCGTGGGGCGCGCCCTCGCCGTGCCCCTTCTTCTTGCGGCGGCGGCGGCGGCGCTTCTTCTCCTGCGCCTGCTCGGGCGAGGTCGCGGATGCTCCTTCGGACGGTGCGTCCTCGGCACCCTCCGCGCCTTCGGCGGCCTCGGCGCCGTCCCCGGCTGCTTGCGCTTCGGGCGCGTCGGGCGGCGTCTCGCCGTTTTGCTTCGTCTCGACGGGCGCGGGCTCGACGCTCGGCTCGTGCGCAGATCCCACCGCTCCGGAAGCTTCCGGGGTCGGATCCTGCGTGGGCGTTTCCGGGGTGGTCATGATGGGTGGAGGCGGAGGCGCGGCAGCCTAGCGCAAACCGCGGTGGTTTTCCTGTTCATCCGGGACGGGGACCGCCGATGGGGCCGGCGCCCCATCGGACAGACTTGGGACCGCTTGCTTCCACGCCCCGGGCGCGACGCTGGGGGGCGACGAGGTCGGCCGCGAGGCCGTGGCCGGCGAGGCGGTTCTGGTAATAGAAGATGAGGCGCGTGTCGACGAGCACGAGGTCGGCCCCGCGCGGTTCGAGCACGGGGCTCGTGTGATAGCCGCTGAACGCGCGGAGCGCCTCGTCGAGGATTTCGCGGCCACTGGAGCGGGTCAACCGCGGGCCGAGCACGATGCGTCCCTGGGCCTGGAGCGCCTCGGCCCGGTCGCGCAGCCGCTCGACCCGGTCGGCGAGCTCGGCGCGCGAAACGAGCACGTCGTCGTGCGAGCGCAGCATGGCGAAGATGTCCCCGCCGCCCTTGCCCAGCCGGTCGCGGAGGCGCTCGAACGCGCACGCAGCGACCAGATGCGTCGCCATCGCGACCGTGTCTCGGTGGAAGGCCTCGACGATGGCCTCGCCGAGCTCGCGCGTGTACTGCGCGTCGCGCGCGGCGTCGGGCCCGATGTGCCCGTCGGCGTCGGTCAGGTACGACAGGGCGTCGACCTGGTGGCCGCGCGAGTCGACCGACGTGCCGTCCTCCTCGACGCGGTTGCCGAAGCAGTCGAGCGGCTGGCCGAAACGGATGACGCACCCGGCGTCGAGGCCGAGCAGCTTGCGCAGGAACGCCGCGACGCGGCCGGGGCGCGCCGACTCGTCGTCCTCGATGATGTAGCGGTGCTTGCCTTCCTCCTGCAGGAAGTCGTCGACGAGCGTCTCCGCCTCGAGCGTCAGCAGGTAGTTGATGGTCGCCGGGACGAAGAAGACCTTGCGCCCCGTCTCCGTGGGCGTCCGCACCCCTGCGGGGCCTGCGGACGACCCGCGCGCGGCGGCGCGGGCCATCGCCTCGACCCCCGTGCCGGCGAGGCCGAGCTTCAGCCGCCGCTCGACCGCGCCCGAGCGCGACCGGGTGCCCCCCGGGAAGAAGAGCGAGTGGTAGCCGTGCTCGATCAGAACGCACGAGTAGGCCTTGAGCACGTCCTTGTAGAGGCCGTGCTTCAGGCGCCGGTCGACGCGGTACGCGCCGAGGTTGTGCATGAAGAACGACAGCACCGGGTTGGTGAACAGGTTCTTGCCGGCGCCGTAGGTGGCCGGCGGCAGCCCGGCGCGCTCGAGCGCGAAGCCGAAGACGACCGAGTCGAGGTTGGACAGGTGCGTCGGCACGAAGACGATCGTCCCGAGCTCGGCCAGGCGCTGGATTTTGGCGACGGGCCCTTCGATGACCACGCGGCCGTCGAGGGCGCGCAGGTCGAACGCCGACCCGAGGTGACGCACCGTCTGCATCGGCGACATCACCATGCCGATGAGCGGCGCCACCGCCCGTGACGCGAACTTGTAGACGCGGGGGTCGAAGTTGCCGGCAACGTCGCGCGCGTAGCGGCGCACGAGATCCTCGAGCTTCGCCCGGCTCTCGCCGTCGCTCATCCGCCCGAGCGACCGCGCCAGGGCGCGCCACTCGCCGAGCGAGACGACCTCGTCGTGCCCATGAGAGGCCTGCTGGCGGCGCACCTCGTGGAAGGCGGCCTCGTTGAGCAGCAGCTGCGGCTCGCGCACCGACTCGCACGCCCGGCGCACGACCTCGTCGACGAGGGTCTCTCGCTGCTGGTTGAAGCGGAAGATGGGCGGCTGCATCCCCGGAGGCCTCCTGCCTCCTGGCAGTCGTAGCACCGTGAATCGCGGTTCGCGATCCTCGACCGCGAAGCGCGATCAGGCGTAGCCCTGCGCCTTCGTCTCGTCGACGCCCTCGAGCGAGAAGCGCAGGCCCGCCGGGACCTCGAGGCCGACGTCGCGCGGGTCGGGGAAGCGCAGGCCGCAGGCCTTGACCGCCGGCTTGATGTCGTCGACGAAGTCCTGCATCACGTCGCCCGAGTCGCGCTTCTTCAGGCCCACGTCGATCGCGTAGCGGTTGCCCTCGGTCTGCGGGCGGCCGAACGAGAGCATCCCCTGCTTGAACCACTTGTCGAAGAAGCGCTGCTTCACGTCGTCGTACTTCCCGCTGCGGCACATCTCGACGACGATGCGCTCGCCCAGGCCCTGGTGGCCCGCCTCCTCCTTGAGGATCTTCTGGATGATCTCGCGGTAGGGCACGAAGGCGCACTGCTCGTACTCGCGCAGCTGCCAGAAGCCGCCGCGGTCGTAGAGGAACTGCGCCATCGCGAGCTCGAACCAGCTCGCCGCGAAGTCGATGGGCTTCTTGGCCAGGCGCGCGTTGACGTGCGGCTCGACGCTCTCGCCGGTGAACTCCTTGTACATGCGCACCACGACCTCGTAGTGCTCCATCTCCTCCCGGATGTGCCACGTCATGAACTTGAGCCAGCGCAGCTCCGGCACGAACTGCAGGCCGTAGCCGAACATCTGCGCCGCCGCGAGCTCGCGGTAGGCCTGGCTCTCCATCATCTGCGTGAGGGTCGCGATCATCTTCGCGTCCATCTCGCCCTTGGTCGCGTAGGTCTTCATGGCGGGGCGACGAGTGTAGCGCGTCCCGCCTGGTTCGACCCACATCCAGCGCCGATGGCAGCAAGCCTCAGGCGCGCCCGGGAGTCGGCGACGCGCGCGACGCGCCCGCCGAAGACGTTTTCCGGTGGCGCGTGCAGAGCTTGCGCGTGCCCCGATCGAGGCGACGCGCGAGGGGCGCGTGAAGCAATCCGCTGGCACGGTTCGGAGCGTGCCTTGCAGTGCCCGCCGTGCATGGGTCTCCGTGATCGTACGCGGCGGACGACGCCGCCGTGGCTCCTCGCAGTCTCGCTCGGGCTGGCGTGCGCGGCCGTCGCCTGCACCAACGTTTCGGGCTCGCAGGGCGACGGATACCTGGGCGGCAGCGGCGGGGGTCCGCTGGGGTCTCCCGGCGCGGGCAGCTCGGACAACGCCGGCGGCGACGCCGCGTCGGGCGCGCCGCAGAGCCCCGGATCGAGCGGCGGCGGCGGCGCCTCCGCGGACGATGCGTCGGGCGCTGCGCCCGAGGCGTCGACCCCGACGCCGGTCGTCGATGCGGGCGGCGCGACCGACGCCGGCGCAGAGGGCGGCGGCGGCGTCGAGGGAGGGACGGCCAACCCCTTCACCTTCACGCTGCTCGACACGGCCGTCACGACCAACGTCGACGGGACGCCCGTGCCCGGCTACGACCCGCTCGCCG